>ERZ1035025.295-NODE-295-length-36282-cov-28.940652_pt1 | contig 36282 bp, 25 predicted proteins | sample MGYA00520619_ERZ1035025 | MGnify/ENA primary metagenome ERZ1035025 (study PRJEB33766, sample SAMN09781742) | gut metagenome | biome: gut microbiome | host: Homo sapiens | place: Madagascar | study: EMG produced TPA metagenomics assembly of the PRJNA485056 data...
CTCCCACAGATTTCACAGATTTACACAGATATTTACTCCCACAGAATTCACGGAATTCACAGAACAGACTGGCAGAGAATATTCTCCCACAGATTTCACAGATTTACACAGATATTTACTCCCACAGAATTCACGGAACACACAGAACATTTTGCTTACATCTGTGTAAATCCGTGAAATCTGTGGGAGTTTCTTCTCAGCAATAAACTTCTGTGAATTCTGTGTATTCTGTGGGAGCCCACTACGCAGCCAACCATCTGTGTAAATCCGTGAAATCTGTGGGAGTTCCTTCTCAACAATAAACTTCTGTGTATCCTGTGTGTTCTGTGGGAGCCCACTACGCAGCCTAACCATCTGTGTAAATCCGTGAAATCTGTGGGAGAACATTACTGTAACAGGGTGCATGGGTATGGCAGGGATGCCATACCCTCCTACAAATCTGTGGGAGTTCCTTCTCAACAATAAACTTCTGTGAATTCTGTGAAATCTGTGGGAGAACATTGCTGTAGCAGGCTGCGTGGGTATGGCAGGGATGCCATACCCTCCTATGTGGGACATTAAAACTTCTTCAGCAGGAACGACGGCTTTACGCGCAGATAGATGCCAGCCGCAAGACTCACCTTATTATTATTGTTATACACCTTGTCGCCAACGACGAAGTCGTCCGTGGGCAGCGTGTTGAACACATCAGCCTGCACGCCCCATGAGAACCCCTTACCGAGTTCTTGTGCATAGCTCAGTTGAGCACAGACGGTGCGGTTGCGCTGCATCTGGAAGTCGCGGTTGTGTATACCCACCGAGCCGTAGAGAGGGTTGCCGAAGATAGATATGAACTTTGAGCTATCCCAGTAGGCACCGCGCAGACAGAAGCGCCAGATGTCAGCCTCCGCTTTCAGATACACACCTTTGCCATTGTCGAAGGGTAGGAGAGCGCCCGTCATCTGTCGATAGTAAGCCACGTCAGCCTCTGCGTTCAGGCGCGTAAGAATAGAGTTGTCGGTGTGTATCGTTACGCCGACACCTGCCGCTGCGTTCATCCATGTCTTCACCTGCCGCTGTTCGGCGTCAGGATTTATCTCGCCACCGCGGTGCTGCATCACCACCTGCAAGGGGAAGTAGACATGCGTGCGTCGCTCTGGACGGTTAGCCTTGAAGCGTGTTGATAGTCCGAAGGTGAACGCCTCCTGATGCGTGTCCTTGTCGAAGATGAAACTCTCCCAGTTCACCCACACGTCGAAGTCGAGCGGTTTCGTCTGCCACTGCATCTGCACGCCCATCTCGGGGTCAGCCGAGAGAGCGTTCTCCTGATTGTAGAGCGGTTCGATGAGTCGGTGGTTCGCCCCACCATATATATTACCGAGTATGAGGTTGAAGTTTCGGCTCACAGCCAGTTGCACGTTGAAGAACGGTAGCAGATGGAAGCCCGTCTGCGTTTGGTCGCCCTTCCATGTTGCTATGTCGCTATAGTTGAGGTTAGGATATTTGTTTGCACCCCAATAGTGGAGCATACTAACGCCCACCTCCACGCGCAAGTTCTTCAGTGGCTGATAGCTCACCGTGGGCTGTAGGCGGTAGCCAGGCAGCGTGTATCCCTTCGAGAGGCATCCCTTATACTCATTGTCGCGGAAGAAGCACAGAGCGTCGAAGTTGAGTCGCAGCTCACCGCACGAGGCAGAGTCGATGCGGTGGCTGTTCTCGAATAGTAGCGAGTCGATATGTACGCTGACCTGTGCCTCAGCGTTAGCGGTCGTTAGCAGCAAAAGTGCCGCGGTAAGAAGTGTCGGTAAACGTTTCATTAGTTTCTTATTACTACTTTCTAAGTTTCTTGTTTAGCTGTTCGATTGTGAGGTTTGTAGCCGTCACCTTTCCGTTTTCGATGACTATATTGTCGGGTATGTTCGACATGCCGAGGAGGTTGTACACATCGCCGTCTATCGACTTGCCGTCGCAGATGGTAATGACATCTTCTATATCTCTTGAGTTGAGTATTCTGCGACATTCAGCGCGCGAGTAGTCGAGACATATATTCACCACCTTAACCTCCCCTTTCGTCTCTTTCTGCAGTAGTGCCATGCTCTGTAGCATCGATATACTATTGTAGTGCCATGATGCCCATGCCACCACTACTGTTGTGCCAGTGGTGGAGAGTGTGGCGTTGTTCACCGGCTTGCCATTGATGTCGTAAGCAGCGAACTTCGGAATACGGCTGTTTGTGGTGAGCGTTGTGCGGTTGTTTATGCTCTGTTGTAGACTCTTAAGAGAGTTGTTCCCGGGTTGATGTTCAAGCATGAGGTTTATCAGCTGTCGTGCAGTGGCGAAGTCGGGACGCTCCTTCTGCAGGAAGAAGTTGCGCACGACGTATGTGCTCACTATCGATTCGGGATGATCCTCTACAAACTGGCGTGCGTATTTCTGTATCTCGTTGGGTGAGGCGTTTGCAATCTGTTCGCGCAGTTGGTTCATCAGTTCGTTCGGTTTTGTGCCTTTCACCTTCATCTCTTTCAGGTGTGAAGCGTCGCCTTTTATGTCTACGCTCTTTCCTGGTGCTGCAAACACGGGTTGCTCGGTGAAGTTAGGGAACACAATCATCAGTGTCATCTCTTTCTTACACTCCACCTTATATGTAAAGCGTCCTGCTTGCACCTTTATAGTGTCGATACCCTTTAGGTTGCCATCTGGGCTATATACATAAAACTCGCCCTGATTAAGGTTTAGGAGCCTGCCGTCGATTTCGAAATGACGACTATCGGTTCCACATGACACCATAATCAGGGCGAGTAATGTCGCTATAATTGTTTTGTTCATTTTAGTCGTATGAACTGAAGTTAGAATAAGAAGGCTGAGAGCAATAACCCTCAGCCTTCATTTATTTTTAATTGTTTAAAACGTCTTGCCACGTCTTACTTCAGAAGAGAGAGCTCCAAGTCCTTCTCAGCGTACTCCTTCAAAGAAGGATCCTTCTGGAGAGCCTCCTTGAGGTAAGAGTTAGCAGCGAACTTGTTGCCACGACGTGCAGCTACGATAGCGCGGAGGTAGTCGGTCATACCGTTCGGGTTAGCTACCTTGTCAAGAGTGCTTGTAGCGCCCTCGTAGTCCTTGTTCAGGATCTGAGCAAGAGCTGCAGTGTTTGTGTTCTGCTTGTTGAAGTCCTTGTCAGCCTGAGCGTAGTTGCCCTTAGCGATGTTGAGTGCGCCGAGAGCCGACTGTACGTTCTCAGAGCCAGAAGCCTTAGCAATCTGACGTTCTGCACCCTGTACGTCGCCCTCGATGAGCGAAATGAGACCGAGGTTAGCCTGTGCCTCCGGAGTAGATGAACCGAGAGAAGTAGCCTTCTGAGCGTACTGCTTAGCAGCTGCTACGTCGCCCTTAGCGAGTGCAAGAGCAGCGAGGTTGTTGTAAGCGCGGTAGTCGTTCGGGTAAACCTCTGTTGTCTTCTTATAGATTTCCTCCTTCTTAGCTGCCGACTCCTCGAGAGTAGCAGAGTAGAGAAGCTCATCAACGCTCAGCTTAGTAGCGTCGCTGCTGTACTGCTCCTTGATCTGGTCGTCGCTACGGCCGATTGTCTCATAGTTGATGATGAGGCGTGAACGGCGAAGCTCTGGGAGAATGCCGTCAGCAAGCTCCTGGAAGCCTGCAGACATGTTGCGGATCTGCTGCTCGCGCTCCTGTGGGTCGCTATACATAGAGAGCACGCGGAGGATAACCTCCTTGTCCTGAAGATTAGATGCTGCAACGAGCTTCTGGAAACCGTCCCAGTCCTGTGCTGTGTAGTGAGCGTCGATAGCTGCGTTCACCTTTGTCTTCTTCAATGTACCCTTAACGTACTTCTCAGACTCGTTCTGACGGTTGCCAGCGAGCTTATCGTTGAACTTAACGCCACCATCTGGTGAAGCGTAAGCCTGGATTTCTACGTTCTGTACGTTGTAGCCTTCCTTGTCAGCGTTGATCTTCTTAAGCAACTCTACAAACTCCTTAACAGAGTTGTTCTTGAGCTCGCTCTTGCGGATGTTAGCCTGGTTGATGAGGAACTTGATGTTAGCCTCCTGCTTAGCAGCGTTTACGCGCTGGAATGCGTCAGGAGCGATGCAGCCACTCTCAGAAGCGAGAGTCTTCTTGTAGAGCTCTGATGTAGCGATAACGCCATCAGCTACCTTCACTGCAGGTACGTCGAACTGCTTCTTGCCGATGCGTGCGTCGAATGTGAGGTACATCTCGCTCTGCTGCATCTCTGGAACGTACTTGAAGTTAGACTTCATTGTGTAGCGACCACCTACCTTGTAAGAGATAGTCTGATCGTTGCCCTTTACTTTCTCACCCTGGAAAGTAGCACTCTGACCCTTAGCTACCTGACCGTCAGCGTAGCGCAACTCTGGAGTAACTGTGACAACAGCCTTCTTCTTCATGTACTTCTCTGGGAATGTTCCGTTGATTGTAGCTGGAACATCGCCTGCGTTTGCCTCAAGTGGGTTAGGGATAACTGTGAAGTTGTCCGCTGAGAGCGGTCCAAGCTTCGAACAAGATGTCATGAACAGCATTGTAGCTGCAGACAGTAAAAGAAGATTGTTTTTCTGCATAATTTATATAAAATATTAATTGATATATCTATTAGTGTTATTACACACGCTTAATGCGTGTACGTGTACATAATAATGTGCTACAAAGATACGCACTTATATTGTTTGCGACAAAGACAACTGTATTTAATTATGTTTAATTAACGATATGAATAGCTTCTTAACTCCTATAATAATAAAAAGACAGCAGAGATAAGTCTCAGCTGTCTTTTTATGTTGGTTTTTGATTGGTTTGGCTTAGTTGAGAGCGTCTGAAAGCTCGGCACCTGCCTTGAACTTAGCAACCTTCTTTGCTGCAATCTGAATCTTCTCACGAGTGCGGAGGTTCATGCCTTCGCGAGCCGGGCGCTCGTTAACACTGAATGTACCGAAGCCGATGAGCTGTACCTTGTCACCCTCAACGAGAGCTGTCTTGATTGCTTCTACTGCAGCTTCGAGAGCCTTCTTTGCGTCAGCCTTGCTGAGTTCAGCACCTACTGCTATCTTCTCTACTAATTCTGTCTTGTTCATAATTCTGTTGTATTTAAATTGTTTATAAATGTTAGTTTTCTCTGAGTTTGAAGAGCTAAAAATGTGTAACTCACACTATTTCAGTGACAAATTTAGAGTTTTCCTTTCATAAATCAAACAAAAAACAGAAAAAAGTGCATAATTAATTGAAAAAAAAAGCGCGAAGAGCCTGTTTTATGCCTTTTTACGTGGATTTTTAGTAATTTTGCCACTCTAACGATGCGATATTTACAAATATATAAAAATGTGATATGAATAATATTCCAACGATAACAAAAAACTTACTTATTGTGAATGTAGTGGTATTCTTAGCCACTTATTTATTTAGAACTATGGGTGTAGACCTCAACAATGTTTTAGGTTTGCACTTCTTTCTTGCACCCGACTTTCACATCTATCAGCTCTTTACATACATGTTCGCTCATGGTGGTTTCAGTCATATCTTCTTCAATATGTTTGCGCTGTGGATGTTCGGTTGTATCGTTGAGCGTACTTGGGGACCGAAGAAGTTTCTCACTTATTATATAGTGTGCGGAGTAGGCGCTGGTCTGTTTCAGGAGTTGGCACAGTTTGCACAGTTCTATTTTATAGCAAGCGAACAACTTCCTCACTTCACATTGGCTCAGACAATGAAAGTGGCTAATGCCAATGCCGCCTTCCTTAACCTTTGGACCACCGTGGGTGCATCGGGTGCTGTCTACGGCATACTGCTCGCCTTCGGTATGCTCTATCCCGAGGAGCGCATCTTTATATTCCCGCTGCCTGTGCCTATCAAGGCAAAGTGGTTTGTGATGGGTTATGCTGCGATAGAATTGTTCATGGCTTACTCTTCTACGGGCGACGGAGTGGCTCACCTGGCTCACTTGGGCGGTATGGTGTTCGGTTTCTTCCTCATTCGCTACTGGCGACGCCACCCCGACATTCGCTACAGTCGTCGCAGCGGACAGCAGTTCTTCGACTCTATGCGTGCTTCGTGGGAGCGTCGCACGGGGCGCAAAGATCGTGGCGGTGTGTTTACTAATAGTGCAAATACACGCCATGAGAGCGATTGGGACTACAACGCACGCCGCAAGGCAGAGCAGGAGCGAATGGACGAGATATTGGATAAGATACGTCGTAATGGTTACGAGTCGCTAACGCGTGAAGAGAAACAGCAACTCTTTGATGCAAGTAACAGAAAATAAAAAACAGACTTACACGCTTTGAAAAATATAAAATCAATAATCTTTCGCATCGTCGCCGCATTCAATGTGGTGACGGTGCTCTTTATGTTAGCTATAGGATATAGCGACAGGGTTAACCCTACGGCTCATCCGTTGATAGCTAACATAGGGCTTGTATTCCCCTTATTTTTGCTGCTTAATACAGCATTTCTCGTCTTTTGGTTGTTGTTTTGTAAGCGTGGGGCACTCATCTCGTTAGTCGGAATGATAGTATGTTTCGGTCCGGTGCGCACTTATGTTCCGCTGAATGTTCCGTCTTCGGCTCCTGAGGATGCGTTGAAGATAATGTCGTACAATGTATTCTGCTTTTCTACGTGGACCGACTTGTCGCAGCCATGCGCTATAGCCGATTATATGTTGGAACAGGACGCTGATATCGTTTGTTTGCAGGAAGCTGATGTACAATGGGCAAAGCGTGTGAAGATAGACTCGTTGTTGGACGTGAAGTATCCTTACAGCAAGTATAGTGGCTCGAAAAATCCCAAAGGAGGCGATGCTGTCGGTATATATAGTAAGTTGCCGATAGTAGGGGAGGAATATATATCCACCGAAGAGGATACATATAACGCCGTATCTTATGCTCTAAAGACAGGTGAAAAGGACACTACGCTTGTTATTGTAGCCCACTTCCAGGTTACCGGATTGTCGCCCGAAGACCGTACACGCTTTAAGTCGATGTTGAAAGGTGACATGGAAAGCGATGAAACAAAACAGGAAACACATCGCCTGTGGAACTTGCTTGGCGAGTCGTCAGCGAAACGTGGACCACAGGCAGACGCTGTGGCTGAATACATTGAGCATCATAAGCATCAGAGCATAATCCTTGCAGGCGACTTCAACGATTCGCCCATATCCTATACCCATCAACGCTTAGCTAAAGAACTCACCGACTGTTATGTAGCTACGGCGAATGGTCCTGGTATATCTTACCACTACAACGCTTTCTATGTGCGCATTGACAACATCATGTGCTCCGACCATTGGAAACCCTATGAGTGCAAGGTGGATAATAGCATAAGTGCATCCGATCATTATCCGATTGTATGTAAGCTGCAAAGGGTAAAATAACAATGAGTATAGGTGTGATGACACCACTTTAGAAAGTGCTTTTTCACCTTATATATTATAAAAATATTTAAAAAACTGGACTTTTATAAGTGTTTTAAACTCTTAAACCTCTGCAAAACAAAGAAATAAAGCTATAAATTTCGGTTTAACTGAAAAAATCTGTAACTTTGCACGCTATCTGTATACACAGCGAAAAAAAATGCAGAACAAAGGTATTGTAATTGTAACAGCCGTCCTTTTGACGCTTGCAAGTATCTTCTATCTCTCGTTCTCGGCTGCCACAAAGTACTACGACAGCCAGGCTGCGAAGATAAAGGATCCTATCGCACAGCAGGACTACAAGGACTCCGTGAAGTATCTTGGCATCTACTCTTATCAGAAGTGTCTCGAAACACAGATCGGTCTCGGTCTTGACCTTAAAGGCGGTATGAACGTCATCCTTGAAGTGAGCGTTCCTGATGTACTCGAGAACCTCGCCGACCACAAGGTAGACGCAGCTTTCGTTAAGTCGATGAAAGAGGCTCGCGCAGAGCACGAAGTATCGCAGAGCGACTTCATCACTCTCTTCGTCAACGCTTTCAAGAAGAACGCTCCGGGACGTCATCTCTCAGAGATCTTCGCTACACAGCAGCTCCAGGGCAAGGTGTCGCCTAACTCTTCTGACAAGGAAGTAGAGAAGGTGCTCCGTTCAGAGGTGCAGGCAGCTATCGATAACTCGTTCCTCGTCGTACGTACACGTATCGACAAGTTCGGTGTCGTACAGCCTAACATCCAGAAGCTCGAGGGTCAGCAGGGTCGTATCATGGTAGAAATGCCGGGTATCAACGAGCCGGAGCGCGTGCGTAAGCTCCTCCAGGGTAGCGCAAACCTTGAGTTCTGGGAGACATACAACTCAGACGAAATCATCCCTTACCTCTCACAGCTCAACCAGCGCGAGGCTAACCACCGCTCTGGTGCCAAGGAGGAAGTAGCCGACTCGGCTGCTACCGACACAGCAGCAGTAGCAGCAGCCGAGAAGGTAGAAGCTAAGGCAAAGGCAGCGTTCAAGACAAAGAAGGACGCTAAGGCAGACGACGCAGCAGCTATGGCTGAGGCCAAGAAGCAGAACCCGCTCTTCTCTGTGTTCCAGCCTTCTGGCAACGGTGCGCTCAGCCTCGTAGGCTACGCTTCGGCACGCGATACAGCAGAGGTAAACAAGATTATCTACTCGGCTCTTGCTAAGCAGATACTCCCCTCCGACTGCCGCCTCCTTTGGAGTGCTAAACCAGCTGACGGCATCCAGGCAAAGAATATCTACGAGCTTCACGCCATTAAGGTGACAACCACCAACGGCCGCGCTCCTATCGAGGGCGACGTAGTGACCGACGCTAAGGACCAGTTCAACAACCTTACTGGTTCGCCTGAGGTTTCAATGACAATGAACTCTGACGGTGCACGCCGCTGGGCAGCCCTCACAAAGGCTAACGTAGGCAAGGCAATCGCTATCGTACTCGACGGTACTGTTTACTCTGCTCCGCGCGTAAACGGCGAGATTTCTGGCGGTCAGTCGTATATCTCTGGCAACTTCACAATCGAAGATACAAAGGACTTGGCTAATACTCTTAAGTCTGGACGTATGCCGGCTCCTGCACACATCGTTCAGGAGGAAGTGGTAGGTCCGACACTCGGTGCACAGTCAATCCAGCAGGGCTTCATCTCGTTCATCTTCGCCTTTATCATCCTTATGATCTATATGGTAGTGATGTACGACTTCATCCCGGGTATGGTAGCTAACGGCGCCCTCCTCCTCAACCTCTTCTTCACCATGGGTATCATGGCATCGTTCCAGGCAGCTCTTACAATGCCAGGTATCGCCGGTATCGTGCTCGCCCTCGGTATGGCGGTGGATGCCAACGTGCTTATATACGAGCGCACCAAGGAGGAACTCAAGAAGGGTCTCGGCACCAAGCAGGCACTCTCGCTGGGTTACAGCAACGCCTTCTCAGCCATCTTCGACTCTAACTTGACATCAATCATCACAGGTATCATCCTCTACGTGTTCGGTACAGGCCCAATCCGCGGCTTCGCTACCACACTTATCATCGGTATCTGCTGCTCGTTCTTCACCGCAGTGTTCCTCACACGCCTCGTTTACGAGAACCGTCTGAAGCACGACAAGTGGACAAAGCAGAACTTCTCTACACGCGTATCACGCAACTTCATGGCGAACAAGAACTTCGCGTTCATGTCGTCATATAAGACATCATTCACAGTGTTCGGCGTCGTAATCCTCATCATGCTTGGCAGCTTCTTCGTACGTGGTTTGAGCAAGGGTATCGACTTCACTGGTGGTCGCAACTACGTAGTGGTGCTCGAGAAGCAGACAGAGCCTGAGCAGGTGAAGGAAGCCCTCGTACCGCTCTTCAAGGGCGCAACAGTTAATGCTCTCGCACTCGGTACAGACGGCAAGACAATCCGCATCTCTACCAACTACAAGATTGAGTCGAACAACCCCGCCATCGACAACGAGGTTGAGGACATACTCTACAAGGGTCTCCACGGCGCAGGCCTCGTAACACAGGAAAGCGTTGAGGCATTCAAGAACCCTGACGTACGCGCAGGCGGCTCTATCGTATCGTCTACAAAGGTAGGTCCGGCAGTGGCTAAGGACATCACACATGGTGCTATCATCAGCGTGCTCTTCGCCCTCGCAGCCATCTTCGTCTACATCCTCGTACGTTTCCGCAACGTAGCGTTCTCAGTAGGCTCTACAGTAGCCCTCGCCGTAGACGCAACAATCGTTATCGGATTCTTCTCACTCCTCTGGGACGTAGTGCCGTTCTCACTCGAGATCGACCAGACCTTCATCGGTGCTATCCTTACCGTTATCGGTTACTCTATCAACGATAAGGTGGTTGTGTTCGACCGTATCCGCGAGAACCTTACACTCCACAAGAAGATGAATTTGCAGGAGCTCTTCAACAAGTCGCTGAACGAGACCCTCGCACGTACTATCAATACATCGTTCTCAACACTCATCGTGCTGCTCTGTATCTTCTGCTTCGGCGGTGAGAGCACTCGCAGTTTCTCGTTCGCAATGTTGCTCGGTGTGATCTTCGGTACACTCTCTTCTATCTTCATGGCTGCTCCGGTGGCTTACCTCACACTTGGTCACAAGATCAAGCACGATGAGGCTGCTCTCGAAGCGGTAGAGGTGAAATAAGCAGACAATTAGTAATACTAATACATCAATATGCAAGCGTGGTACTCATACAGAGTGCCACGCTTTTTTTGAAATTGTTATAAGTGGTTATTGGTTATATTTATGGTTAATTAATCTAAATACAAGCTATCCAATTCTTTCCAATACTTGCAAAATTGGAAAGAATTGGATAGCTTTGCATTTGAATATCAGCCATTAAGCTTATGTCAATAGAAAAGGTACCGACTATACAGCAATCTGATTTGCTTTCAGCTATTATAACGCCACCGAATGAGGAGGTAGAGGAAATAGTGAATAATATAAACTCTGCGTTTGAATATTGGGATAGCGTTAAATATAAGGAGTGTCCGGAAGGAATTACTCCTACACAATTGTGGACTTATGTGAAAGCTGCAAGATTGAAGAGTACTATTATGGTATGGAAAAGGTATGGCGTCTCGCTGACGCTAACAAACTCCATGCAGCGTATGTGCCACGAGTTTGACATGAACTGGGGAGGCAGTTGGGGCGCAAGTTCTATCATAGATGATGACAACAAAGAGCAGTATCTTGTAGGCTCACTGATGGAAGAAGCTATCTTTTCAAGTCAGATGGAAGGAGCTGCTACAACTCGAAAGGTGGCAAAGGAAATGTTGCGTCGACAGATTACTCCTAAGGACAAGTCGCAGCAGATGATATCCAACAACTATCAGACAATTCAATTCATCGTAGCACATAAGGATACCCCATTGTCACCAGAGTTATTGATGCATGTACATCGCCTTATGACTGAGAACACAATGCCTAATCAGGAAGATGCGGGACGTTTCAGACAGAACGACGATGTGGTTGTAGAGAATGGTATAACCCACGAAATAGTACACACTCCGCCTGCATTCGGCGAAATACCTTGTTTTGTGGACGACCTATGCACATTCTTTAATGAAAAGAATGCACATCAATTTATACATCCTATAATACGTGGTTTTATAATCCATTTTATGATTTCCTACGTACATCCTTTTGTTGATGGCAACGGGCGTACTGCAAGAGCGCTGTTCTATTGGTATATGCTAAAGCAGGGCTATTGGTTAACGGAGTATTTGTCTATTTCAAGGGTTATTGCTAAATCGAAGAAATCGTACGAAAAAGCATTTCTTTATTCTGAAGCCGATAATATGGATATAGGCTATTTTGTAGCTTACAATATGAAGGTGTTGCAGCAGTCGTTCAAGCAGTTGCAGCAATATATAAAGCGTAAACAAGAAGAAAAGAAAGCTGCCAATAGATTCTTGCATATAGGTGACATCAATGCACGCCAGGCACAGATTATAAAGATTTTTGTGGACGATCCTAAGGCAGTAATCACAGTAGGTGATATGCAAACGAAATTCCTTATCAGTCCGACAACTGCAAAGACGGATATAATAGGTCTGATGAACAGAGGAATACTCACCGAAATATCGTTTAATAAGGTGAAGAAAGGATATATAAAAGGTGATAAATTTGAGAGCACGCTTGCCTCTATTTGATTCTAATTCTTTCCAATGTTTAAAATATTGGAAAGAATTAGAATTGTCTTATTCTTTAGATTTTCAGTAACTTTTAATAAGTTAGGCTACATCTCAACAATAAAAACAATCAAGCTTGGAAGATTTTATTATCAACAAAATCGTGTATTGCTTCGATTTTCAGTAACTTTGAATAAGTTAGGCTTCATCTCAACAATAAAAACAAGCAAGCTTGTTTTGTATTGTCTTCGATTTGCACTAACTTTGCATCCGAAAATATAAAAACATAATATAATGGAAGAGAACAAGTTCAAACGCACCACTGTGACTGCGGCTTTGCCGTACGCCAACGGTGGAGTACACATCGGCCACTTGGCTGGCGTGTATGTGCCTGCCGACATCTATGTGCGCTATCTGCGCCTGAAGAAGCAGGAAGTGATGTTCATCGGCGGTAGCGACGAGCACGGTGTGCCCGTGACAATCCGCGCACGCAAGGAAGGCATCACGGTTCAGGAGGTGGTAGACCGCTATCACAACCTTATCAAGAAATCGTTCGAAGACTTCGGCATTTCGTTCGACATCTATAGCCGTACTACATCGAAGATTCACCATAAGTTCGCAAGCGACTTCTTCCGCACGCTCTACGACAAGCATGAGCTTGTAGAAAAGACAGAAGAGCAGTTCTGCGACGAGGTGACTGGCGAGTTCCTCACCGACCGCAACATCGTAGGTACATGCCCGCGCTGCGGCGCTGAAGGTGCTTACGGCGACCAGTGCGAGAAGTGTGGCGCAACACTCTCACCCGAGGAACTTATCAACCCTACAAACAAGAACAACCCGGGTCACGGACTCGTGAAGAAAGCCACAAAGAACTGGTACTTGCCGCTCAACAAGTGGCAGGACTGGCTGAAGCAGTGGATTCTGGAAGACCACAAGGAGTGGCGTCCGAACGTATACGGACAGTGCAAGTCGTGGCTCGACATGGATCTGCAGCCGCGCGCTATGACACGCGACCTCGACTGGGGTATCCCCGTACCGGTAGAGGGCGCAGAAGGCAAGGTGCTCTACGTGTGGTTTGACGCACCTATCGGTTACATCTCCAACACTAAGGAGCTTTGCGACGCACAGCCCGAGAAGTGGGGTACGTGGCAGACATGGTGGCAGGACCCCACATCACGCCTCGTCCACTTTATAGGCAAGGACAATATCGTGTTCCACTGCATCGTCTTCCCGACTATGCTGAAGGCTCACGGCGACTATATCCTGCCCGACAACGTACCCTCTAACGAGTTCCTCAACCTCGAGAACGACAAGATTTCTACATCGCGCAACTGGGCTGTATGGCTCCACGAGTATCTCGTCGACTTCCCCGGCAAGCAGGACGTTCTGCGCTATGTTCTCACAGCCAATGCGCCTGAGACAAAGGACAATAACTTCACATGGAAGGACTTCCAGGATCGCAACAACAACGAGTTGGTGGCTGTTTACGGCAACTTCGTCAACCGCGCCCTGCAGCTCACGAAGAAGTACTTCAACGGCGTAGTGCCTGAGTGTGGCGAACTTCAGGAGGTAGACCTCAAGACTATCGAGGAGTTCAAGGACGTGAAGCAGAAGGTGGAGGCATTGCTCGACACATTCAAGTTCCGCGACGCACAGAAGGAGGCTATGAACCTCGCACGCATCGGCAACAAGTACATCACCGACTGCGAGCCGTGGCACGTGGCAAAGACTGACATGGAGCGCGTAAAGACTATCCTTTACCTCTCTCTGCAGCTCGTGGCTAACCTCGAGATTGCTTTCGAGCCGTTCCTGCCGTTCAGCTCGGCACGTCTGCGCGAGATGCTCAACATTACCGATACCGATTGGGCACAGCTCGGCTCTACAGAGCTGCTCAAGCCTGGTCATCAGCTCGGCACACCAGCGTTGCTCTTCGAGAAGATTGAGGACGAGGCTATCAATGCTCAGCTTCAGAAACTCGAGGATACGAAGAAGGCTAACGAGGCTGCCAACTACGTGGCTGCACCTGTCAAGGAGAACGTAGACTTCGACACCTTCGAGAAACTCGACATCCGTGTTGGTCATATTAAGGACTGCCAGAAGGTAAAGAAGTCGAAGAAGCTCCTGCAGTTCACTATCGACGACGGCTCTGGCGTAGACCGCACCATCCTTTCGGGCATCGCGGCTTACTACGAGCCTGAGCAGCTCATCGGCAAGGATGTGCTCTTCGTAGCCAACTTCGCTCCGCGCAAGATGATGGGCATCGAGAGCCAGGGTATGATCCTCTCTGCCGTAAACTTCGACGGAACGCTGAACGTAACCACCGTGACAGGAAACGTTAAGCCTGGCTCGCAGGTAGGATAATTATTACTTATACAATAAAAACAAGCCCTATACAACATTGTTGCATAGGGCTTATTTTGTTTGTAGGAGACTACGGCATTCTACTTATTGCCGAGTCCGTTCACTATTCGCGTTATGCCTTCGTTAAGCAGTTCGCTGGTGCAAGCCATGTTGATGCGTATGAACGCCGCGCCTTCAGTGCCGTACATGCTGCCCGCATTCACCCATACTTTGTTCTCGTGCATGAGCATCTCCTCTATTTCATCCGACGAGATATGCAGTTCCGAGCAGTCTATCCACGCCAGATACGTGCCTTCCATGCGCATCACCTTGCACTTGGGCAGTTCGCGAGCGAAGCGTTCGCGCAGCAAGTCGTAGTTGCTTGAGATGTATGCGCGCAGCTGTGTGAGCCATTCGTAGCCCTCGTCGCTGTAAGCAGCCTGCAGGGCGATTACTCCGAACGGGTTCACGTCGCACACCTCGTTGATGTTTATGGCGCGGTCGATGCGGTTGCGCACCTCTGCGTCGCGGCAAACGATGTTCGCAATCTGCAGTCCGGCGGTGTTGAACGCCTTCGACGGCGAGCAGCAGGTTATCGAACCGTGGCTCAGTTCGTCGGGCAGCGAACCGAACGGCACGTATTCGTTGTCGTAGAGCATCAGTTCGCAGTGAATCTCGTCCGACACAACGCGCACGCCATACTTGTGGCAAAGCTCCGCCACGCGGGTCAGTTCGTCGCGAGTCCATACGCGTCCGCCCGGATTGTGCGGGTTGCAGATCAGCATCAGTCGTGCGCGTTCGTGAGCGAGCTTGCGTTCGAGGTCGTCGAAGTCGATTTCGTAGCGCAGTTCCTCCTTATTATATATAAGCGAGTTGGATACCGTCTCGCATCCGTTGTTGCGTATTGAGGAGAAGAAGCAGTTGTACACCGGTCCCTGCACTATCACCTGGTCGCCGGGCAGCGTGAGCGCCTTGATAACCGCCGACACAGCCGGCACCACGCCCGACGTGTAGATGATATCCTCGCGGTTGATGTGCCATCCGTGATGCTTACCGAACCAGTTGCACACTGCTTCGTAGTACGCCTCAGGCACACGTGTGTAGCCGAATATGCCGTGCGCCACGCGTCGCTGCAAGGCTTCGGTGATGCCGGGGAAGGTCTCGAAGTCCATATCTGCCACCCACAGCGGAATGATGTCTGCCTCTGGTGCCGAATCCCATTTGTAAGAGTCGGTGCCGCGTCGCTCAGTTGGTCTTGAAAAGTCGTATTCCATAGCTTACGTCCTTTTTATGTATGCTTATGCACGCGTCAGAATCTCGCAGTCAGCCGGCTTTTTGATGTTCTCGTCGATGATTATCTCGCCGATGCTGTCAGCCACGATGCGTCCCGACGCAGGGTTCTTTACGCTCTTGATGTGTCCGCGTATGTCAGCCTGCACGGTAGAATACTCGAACGCGCGGTCGCATTCGGCGTCGAACGTGCAGTTCTCGAGCACCAGGTCCTTGGCGTAGCAGAGCGGTTGCTCGCCAGATATATGGCAGTTGACGAGACGCAGTCCGCGCGAGTGCCATCCGAGGAATTCTCCGTTCAGCTCTGAGTCGTATACCGTCACGTTGTCTACCTCCCAGAATGAGTCTTTTGTGTCTATCTTCGCATTACGAATTTCTATGTCGCGCGAGTACTGGAATACGTACTTCGCGTCCGACACCAGTCCGTCCACCTTCACGTTGCGGCAGTGCATGAACGGGTATGTACCCTCGTGCAGCACCACGTTCTCCAGCTTCAGTCCGTCGATGCCCCAGAACGTCTCGTCGGCATCGTTCACGGTTACGTTCTTCAGCGACAGATTCTTCATTTCGCGGAAGAACTTCGGACCGTTTATCACGCAGTCCTCCATGTGCATATCGTCAGAGTACCATATCGCCGAGCGCGAGCCCGGAGCGAAATAGCAGTTGCGTATGTCCGACCCCTTTACGTGCCACAGCGGGTATTTGCCCTCGAAGTAGCAGTTGCGGCATACGATGTTGCTGCACTCTTTAACGCCCGATTCGCCGAAGGTGATACGCACGTGGTCGAGCTCCACGTTGTGTATTTCGAAGAGCGGACGCTCTCCGCCGAAAACCTTATTACTGATCTTTTCCATAATGTTTACAGGAATTTTGAATGTTCCAGAATTTGAGTTTTACCAAGAAGATTAAGCCTCTGAAGCAGAGTTCGATGCACATGGCTATCCATACGCCACGCAGTCCCATTGATGGTGCAAGCATTGCAGCGAGCGATATGCGCACGCCCCATATAGAGACGAGGTTCATTATGCTCGGCACGAGCGTCTTCGCTGCACCTACGAACACGCCGTAGCTTACTATTGCAGCAGCGAACATAGGCTCGGCGAACGCTTCTATGCGCAGCACCTCCACGCCCAAGCGGCGCACCTCCTCGGCAGGTGTCATCATCGCCATCGCCGTTGGTGCTCCGACGTACATCACCACACCCATCACAGCCATTACCGTCACGCCCAAGCCTACAGACAGCCATGCGAAGCGCTTCATCAGCTCGTGTCTGCCGGCACCCATGCTCTGTCCGACGAGTGTCGTTGCAGCGTCGGCGATGCCGTAGCCCGGCATGTAGCAGAGGCTTTCGATGATTATGCCGAACGAGTTGGCAGCTATGGCGAAGGTGCCCAGCGGCGCAATGATAATGGTCGTCATCACGTAAGCCGAGCACATGATGGTCTGCTGCAGACCCATCGGCAGACTGATGTGCAGCGCGCGCTTCACCACGCCCCATGTAGGCAGAAAGCGTCCCGTGTCGATGTGCAGCGACAGCTCTTTGGAGCGGAAACAGAGAATGTACATCGTTATGGAGGCAGCCACTAACTCAGCCGACACCGTGCCTATTGCTGCGCCTACCACGCCTAAGCCCATGCCGGGCATCGTAACCGATGTGCCGAACAACTCCACGGGTCGGGTGGGGAAGATGAGGAAGAAGTTGAACACCACGTCGAGCGACATCATCACCACGCTCATCACGCTCGGCACGACCATATTGCCCGAACTGCGGAGCATTCCGGCTCCGAATATCGAAAATTGGAAGATGGGCAGAGCCGTGGCTACAATGGCAAAGTAGGCAGAGGCGGTGGGGGTTATATGGCTGTTGCCACCGAGCCATGTAGGCAGAAACGGACTCACTGCCAGCGACACTAATCCGAGCAACGCGCTCACCACGAGCACCGACATGATGCCCTGACGCAGCGTGTTGCGGGCACGTGCAGGGTCGTTGGAGCCCAACTGGTGGCTCACCTGAACGTAGAAGCCGGCTGCCGTAGCCGAGCAGACGCTGCCCAGCAGCCACATAGTGGTCTCCATGAGTCCGATAGAAGCCGATGCCTCAGCACCCATACTGCCCACCATCGATGCGTCGATGTATTGCATCATCGTCGTCGTAAGCTGAGCGAGTATGGCGGGTGTGGCGAGAAACATCACTAACCGTGCCTGTTCGCCGAGTGTCATAGGCTTACCCAGGCGTATCATCGAGAGTAATGCATCTTTCTTCTTGTCTGATTTCATATATAAATAATGTGTGTACCTATTGAATTGTTAAGCATGTTGTTATCGCAATGCGAAGTTACAACTATTTTAAAGAATACACAATTCAGCAGATACGATATATGTAAGATATTTAACAAAAACAAGAAAATTGGTCATAATGTTTAAAAAAGTTATATAAAAGTTGTTTCATGTGAAATATTTTACTACATTTGCAGCATATAAACAAAAAACTAACAAGTGTATGAAGAACTTATCTCTAAAAACATTAGCATTAGGTATTCTTGCTTTGTTTGCTGTGACTACTGTTTCTGCACAGGAAGAGCCAGCAAAGAAAAAGAATAAATTCGGTTTGGCAAATCGCGTAGGCGTAGGTGTAGGATATGGTACGGAAGGTCTCGGCTTCGATGTGGCTATACCATTGACACAATACGTGCAGGTACGCGCAGGTTTAAACATCTTCCCGAACATCAAGTTCCACGAAAATATTGACGTGGAGTACGTTGGCGAGATTCCGCATGCTGGCGAGCAGACTATTGAAGACAAAGTACGCCTTGACGCTAAGTTCGGCAGAACCTATGCCGACTTGAAGTTTGATGTCTATCCATTCGGCAATAGAGGCAACTTCTTTGTTACGGCAGGTCTGTCGTTCGGTGGTTCTGATTTGATGTCAATTAAGGGTCATAGTGGAAAGGTAGAAGAATATGGTCCTGCAATTAAGGACTATGGTATCAACATCGGCGATTACAACATTCCGTTTGACGAGAATGGTGATATCAAGGGCGGTGTAAAGGTAAAGAAGGTTCGTCCGTACCTCGGACTTGGTTTCGGTCGCCTTATCCCGAAGGGTCGTATTGGTTTCCGCTTCGAGTTGGGCGCTCAGTTCCAGGGCAAACCAAAGGTATATGCTGGCGATATAGACAACGTACTTGAGAACAAACAGGTTACTGACGCTGTTGACGAAGAAACAAAGGACGACATTGCGAAGGTTATGGACTGGCTTAAAGTCTACCCAGTTATGAAGTTCTCTATCCGCGGCAGAATACTTTAATAATCGAAGGGATTACCCCCCCTGATATTGCCACGCTACGGCAACATTGTTGTCCCGCTACCGAAACTTTATTGCCGTAGCAGGACAACAATGTTGTCGTAGCGTGGCAATAAAAAAAGACAAAAACTGAATACTTTACATGTTTTTATTTCGCTCTCTCAAAAAATAGCAGTACCTTTGCACCCGAAAATAAACATGTATAACCCTGTGGAAGAATTTGGCTGCTTGCAACCACACAAAAAAATGCTAAAACTGCAAAGCTAACCGCGAATGTAAGAACGCGAAACGTAGAAAGGATAACGACGGTTAGACAGCGGTAATTTGGTGTTTTTCCACTTATTTAAATTTAAAAATTGGAAAAATGAATTATCTTTTTTCTTCAGAATCAGTTTCAGAAGGCCATCCAGACAAGGTGGCTGACCAGATTTCAGACGCTTTAGTAGATCAGTTCATCGCTTACGACGACCGCGCTCACTGCGCCATCGAGTCGTTTGTGACAACCGGTCAGGTAGTAATCATGGGTGAGGTGCGCTCTAACGTGTACATCGACCTGCAGACTATCGCACGCAAGACAATCAACCAGATTGGCTATAACAAGTCGGATTATCAGTTCGACGGCAACTCATGCGGTGTGCTCACAGCCATCCACGAGCAGTCGGACGATATCAACCGCGGTGTGTCGCGTGCCGACGAGGAGGAGCAGGGTGCTGGCGACCAGGGCATGATGTTCGGCTACGCCACTAACGAGACCGAGAACTATATGCCCGTAACGCTCGCCATCGCACAGCTCATCATGCGCGTGCTCGCTGACATACGCAAGGAGGGCAAGCAGATGACATACTTGCGCCCCGACTCGAAGAGTCAGGTGACCGTAGAGTACTCTGAGGACGGCATACCACAGCGCATCGACACCATCGTAGTGTCTACACAGCACGACGAGTTCGACTCTGACGACGAGCGTATGCTTGCAAAGATAAAGGACGACGTGCTCAACATACTCATGCCGCGCGTGAAGGCAGAGATACACAGTGAGAAGGTGCTCGCACTCTTCGGCGACGACATCAAGTACTTCGTAAACCCTACTGGCAAGTTCGTAATCGGCGGACCGCACGGCGACACCGGTCTCACCGGCCGCAAGATTATCGTCGACACATACGGTGGTAAGGGCGCACATGGCGGTGGAGCCTTCTCTGGCAAGGACCCGTCTAAGGTAGACCGCTCGGCAGCCTACGCAGCACGCTACATCGCCAAGAACATGGTGGCAGCAGGTGTTGCCGACGAGATGCTCGTGCAGGTAAGCTATGCCATCGGTGTTGCTAAACCCGTGAACATCTACGTGAACACATACGGTCGCAGCCGCGTGCAGATGAGCGACGGCGAGATAGCACAGAAGATAGAGAAACTCTTCGACCTTCGCCCGAAAGCCATCGAGCGCACACTCAAGCTCCGCCAGCCTATCTATCGCGAGACAGCTGCCTACGGACACATGGGCCGCAAGTGCGAGGTGGTGGAGAAGACATTCACATCGCGCTATCACGAGACAAAGGTGATGAAGGTGGAACTCTTCACATGGGAGAAACTCGACCGCGTAGATGATATCCGCAAGGAGTTCGGAATCTAAAGAATGTTGACATGACCACAACCGACTCCATACACACAGAGGAGATAGTTCTTGGAGCAGACGGACTGCCCGTCGGCGCTCAGCCCGTGCGCAAGCACTGGCAGCCAACGCCGGCAGAGGTGCTCAGCTGGCTGCCCAAGAACGCTACGCCTGCCCAGCAGGACTCCGCTATCCAGGCGCACATACGCCCATCGGAGATAACATGGAGTCAGCAGCCCGACACGCTGCATCTGCCCGGACACACACGCGGACACTCCTGGCGCGATATCAACCTGCCACAGTACTACCGCGAGTCGTACTTCACAGGCAAACCCTACTTCAACCCCGACCTCTTCGGCGGGCGCACCGGTGTGGCAGGCGACCCTGTGCCCTACAGCATCGCACGCGACAACCTCATCACGCTTCTGCTATTATTCTGCTTCTGCATCGCACTGATAGCCTACACCAAGTCGCGACGCTTCATACTGCGCCAGGCGAAGGAGTTCTTCCGCCCGCCAGTGAGCGAGAATATGACCACCGTGACGGAGACCTCCGAGGAGTTGCGCTTTCAGTTCTTCCTCGTGTTGCAGAGCTGCTTGCTGTTAGGATTGGTCTACTTCTTCTATACGCAACTCTATGTTGCCGACACGTTCCTCGTCGATCAGTATCAGGTGATAGGCATACTCTCGCTGACGATGCTTGGCTATATGCTCGTCAAGACAATGCTCTACTGGCTCGTGGGATGGGTGTTCTTCGACAAGCGCAACAACGAGTTCTGGATGAAGTCGTACCTCTTCTTCCTCGCTATGGAAGGCGTGTGCCTCTTCCCCGTCGTAATGCTCAATGCCTACTTCAAGATGCCGGTGCGCACAACACTCGTGTGCACATTCATCGTGATAACGCTCTTCAAGTTGTTCTCCCTTTACAAGTCTTACATCATCTTTTTTAGACATAGGGGCGGTTTTCTGCAAAATTTTTTGTACTTTTGCACGCTTGAACTGACACCTCTCGCAGTTCTCTTAGGTACGCTGGCAACGATAGTCAACTGCTTGAAAGTGAATTTCTAAGACAATAGCGACGGCACCCCTCTGAATAAAGAATATACATATAAAGCTTCAATATGAAAAAGATAAAGAAGATTCTGATATCACAGCCTGAACCATCAAGCGAGAAGTCGCCTTATTTCGACATCGCAAAGGACTTCGGTGTAGAACTCGTCTTTCGCCCATTCATCAAAGTAGAAGGACTCAGCCCCAAAGAATTCAGACAGCAGAAGATCGGTCTTCTCGACTTCACAGCCGTAGTGTTCACATCGCGTCACGCTATCGACAACTACTTCACACTCGCTAAGGAGATGCGCATCACCATCCCCGAGGATATGAAGTACTTCTGCGTTACGGAGACAATCGCGCTCTACATACAGAAGTATGTGCAGTATCGCAAGCGCAAGGTGTTCTTCGGCAATACCGGCAAGCTCGACTCGCTCATCCCCACAATGGTGAAGCACAAGAACGAGAAGTATCTTGTGCCACTGAGCAGCGTACACAACGGCGACGTTAAAGAACTGCTCGACTCGAAGAAGCTAATACACACCGAGTGCGTAATGTATCGCACCGTGAGCAACGACTTCACCGAAGAGGAGGCAGCTCAGTTCGACTGCAACATGCTCGTCTTTTTCAGTCCGTCGGGCATCAAGTCGTTCACAAAGAACTTCCCAAGCTTCGAGCAGAACGATGTGCGCATCGCCACCTTCGGACCTGCCACAGCAAAGGCTGTGACTGACGCAGGCTACCGTCTCGACCTTGAGGCTCCTACAAAGGAACACCCGTCGATGACAAGCGCACTCCGCTACTATCTTGAGAATAATAAATAGGAAATCCTATGTCATCACAACAGCTCTCAAAGAGTGAGCGCATAAACAGCAAGAAGCTCATTGACCGCCTCTTCAAAGGAGGAGGAGCCAAGTCGATGTCTGCCTTCCCGCTGCGTGTGGTGTTTATGACAGAGGATGCCGACGCACATGAACCGCTCGCAAAGATGATGGTGAGCGTGCCCAAACGCTACTTCAAGCGCGCCGTGAAGCGCAACCACGTGAAGCGTCTCGTACGCGAAGCATACCGTCGCAACAAGCAGGTGTTAATCGACACCCTCGAAGCCGAAGAGCAACGCAAGGCACTCTCGCTATGTTTTATATGGACCGACGGCAACCTGCGCAGCTACGAGGAAGTGGAGCGCAAGATAGCAAACCTGCTGCAGCGCATAGCCGAGAAGATTGGCAAGCAGGCGGACGAAGAAACAAATCAGCAATGAAAGTATCAAGCTATATCTCACGCTGCGCCCACTACGTCTCACGCGCTTTAGTATGGCTTGCCATCCTGCCCATACGGTTCTATCAGGTGTGCATCACGCCATACACACCCCCTTCGTGCCGTTTCACACCCACCTGCTCCGAGTACGCCCGTCAGGCACTGCAGAAGCACGGCTTCTTCAAAGGCATGGCACTCGCCGTCTGGCGCATCCTCCGCTGCAACCCGTGGGGAGGCTCAGGCTACGACCCCGTACCCTAAAGAGCCCCTCCCAACCCTCCCCGTCGGGGAGGGCTTAAGAATAGTCCTCCAAGACTTAGAAAGGCTTAGCAACAAGTCTTTCCCAAGGTTTAGCAATAGTTCCCCAAGGCTTATAAAGGCTTAAAGAGGCTTAGTTCGGCTTAAACGCCATCCTAAAGGTGGCTTAAACGCCATCCTAAAGCCACCCTAAAATAGCAATCATCAAAAAAAACAACAATAATAATGACAAAGAATTTCGTTGAAGAACTGCGCTGGCGCGGTATGCTCGCGCAGATTATGCCCGGCACTGAGGAGTATCTCAATGCCAACATGGTGTCTGCGTATCTGGGCACCGACCCTACAGCCGACTCTCTCCACATCGGTCACCTCTGTGGTATCATGATGCTGCGCCACCTGCAGCGTTGCGGTCACAAGCCATATCTGCTTGTGGGCGGTGCTACCGGTATGATTGGCGACCCCTCTGGCAAGAGCCAGGAGCGCAACCTGCTCGACGCTGCTACCCTCTACCACAACCAGGAGGCTATCAAGAAGCAGGTTTCTAAGTTCCTCGACTTCGACGGCACAGAGCCTAACAAGGCAGAGCTCGTCAACAACTACGACTGGATGAAGGACTTCACCTTCCTCGACTTCGCTCGCGAGGTGGGCAAGCACATCACCGTCAACTACATGATGGCTAAGGACAGCGTGCAGAAGCGTCTCAACGGCGAGGCTCGCGACGGTCTTTCGTTCACAGAGTTCACATACCAGCTGCTCCAGGGCTACGACTTCCTCTACCAGTATCAGAAGTACGGCGTACGCCTGCAGCTCGGCGGCAACGATCAGTGGGGCAACATGACCACCGGTACAGAGCTTATCCACCGCACACTCGGCAACGACGCAGAATGCTACTGCCTCACCTGCCCACTCATCACCAAGAGCGACGGCAAGAAGTTCGGCAAGACCGAGAGCGGAAACATCTGGCTCGACCCGGCTCGCACCACTCCGTACGCTTTCTACCAGTTCTGGCTCAACGTCAGCGACGCAGAGGCTGAGAAGTACATCAAGATATTCACCGACCTCGACAAGGAGACTATCGACGCGCTCGTAGCCGAGCACAATGAGGATCCGGGTCGCCGCGTACTGCAGAAGCGTCTGGCTGAGGAGGTGACAACAATGGTTCACTCACGTGAGGACCTCGAGACCGCTCAGGAGGCTTCTAACATCCTCTTCGGCAAGGGCACAAAGGAGACTCTCCAGAAGTTCGACGAGGCTACACTGCTCTCTATCTTCGAAGGCGTGCCCCACTTCCAGCTGCCGAAGGATCAGCTCGGACAGCCGGCTGTAGACCTCTTCACACGCGACGACGTGAAGATCTTCAACTCTAAGGGCGAGATGCGCAAGCTCGTGCAGGGTGGTGGCGTATCGCTCAACAAGGAGAAGCTCGGCGCGTTCGACCAGGTGGTTACTGCCGACGATCTCATCGACGGCAAGTATCTGCTCGTGCAGCGTGGCAAGAAGAACTATTACCTCATCACAGTGAAGTAACTGTGTTGAACTGCTTATAACGATAGTTTTTTAGAATTTATGTGGCAAGGCGCAGAGTTCGTCTTGCCACATATAAATAAAAAAACAGCCAATTCGTTTGGCTGTTTTTACAAAAATACGTATCTTTGCAGTCGCATTGTCCTATGGTGTAATGGTAGCACAACAGGTTTTGGTTCTGTTTGTGGTGGTTCGAATCCGCCTAGGACAACTTAAACGGAGACTCTTTTAGGGTCTCCGTTTTTGTTTATATTGCTACAAGATAGCTTGCGCAATCCCGATAAAGGAAAAATTGTGGTGGTTCGAATCCGCTTAGGACAACGTTTAAGGAGTAGTGTAAACTGAACTGTGTCACGGCTCTCACTACCTAATACCTAAGCTTTTCTCACCGTCACCCGAACGCCGCCCAATAAGATTCCGTCCTCCGTCTGATCAGATTCCGTCCGCCGCCCGATCGGATTGCGTTCGGGTGACGGTTACTTTTCGTGAGGTTTTGCTGCGAAAATACAAAGAAATATTGCTGTCCGGTAGAACGGACAGCAATATTTAAATATATATACGTTGTAGTTCAAGTAGACAGCACGACTACTTCACTTGCACTTTGCTTGTGTGAACGCCGTCGGCAGACACCGCTTTCACGATGTATATGCCGTGAGGCAGTCCGCGCAGAGCATCTTCAACCGACGAGCCGCTCTTCTCCGCAACCTTGCTTCCTGCGAGGTTGTACACCATCAGACGAGCCTTCTCTGCTGTAGTAACGGTTTGTATAGCCGTCGTTTCGATACCGTATGTCACGTCGTCGATGTAGTATGTGGCAGTGTTGTCGCATCCGCGTGTGCTGGTGAAGCGGAATCCCATGAAGAACACGTCTGCAATCTGCTGTCCGGTGAGGTCGATGCTGTACGGGAACCACTTTCCGCTCTCGTCCTTTGTACATGGCATCTTGCATTCTGCGAGCGGCTGCACGTAGAGAGAGCCTTCAGCGATGTCGATGTAGCAGAGTTCGAGCAGGTCGGGCTGGTTGTCCTTCAGATAGTCGCCACGCACCTTGAACGTGAATACCTTTGTAGTAGAGTTCTTGAAGTCGAGCGGCGGCGTTACGAGCATCATCTGTGCCGGTGTGCCCGTGCCAGCCTCCATCTTCGAGTCGTACGGTGTCACCTTAGCCACCTTCTCGTTAGGCGACTCCGCATCGTAGTCGAGGAACGAGAATCCCCACCATGCGCGTGTTCCCTTCAGTGCCGAGTTTGTCCAGCCTTCGATGTCGAGCGGCTTGTTGCGCTCTATGTTGTCGAACTTCTCGTCGAGCACGCTGAGCGCATTCTCCTCGCTGAGCACGAGGTCTACGCCTTCCTTCTGTTCTTCGGGCGTTTCGCCGGTCGCAACGCCCTCTATGGCAACCTCTACATCCTCCATTCCGAGTGCTGAGAAGACGAGTGCTGTAGAGTATGTGCCTTCCTTCTTAGGCTGGAACGTCACCTTCAGCGTGTTCTTCATGTTGCGTATGAGCATGGTGTTGTTGAGCACGAACGCTCCTGCATCCTTCACCTTTACGTAGGTGTAGTCGGGCATGTTTGCCGTTGTCACCTCTATGGTCTGCTCGCTCTTTTCGTTAATCTTCGCTTCGAACTTCTCCAGCTTCTGCGGGTTGAGCGTTATCGTCGGCGGGTTCTGCTCGTCGATGGCGTATGCGCTGAAGGCGATAGACTTGTCATAGTCCTCTATGCTTGGGCAGGTAACGAGTACGTATGCTCTGTGTACAGCGACCTCTGTCGGCGTGTACGTGATGACGATGTCGGTCTCTGTCGATCCCTTCTCTATCTTTGTCTTTGAGAGCGCGAACTGGTCAGCGTTCTTACCTGCCAACTCGAAGAAGGTAGGCTGGGTCATGTTCTTCGCCGATACGTGCAGCGTAGCCACCTCTACGGTCTGTCCCAGCTTGCCTGCAGTCTGCTCTATCTTCTCAGGGCTGATTGTTATGGCTGGCTCTCCTACCGGCTGCTGCTCGGCGATGTCCTCTATGCCGCGCGGACCGATGATGAGTGTCTTGCTCGATGTGAACAGACCGGTGAGTGTGATGTCGGCTGCAGGAATGCTCTTGCCGATGAGCGTTGTGCCCTTGAAGATGCGCACCTTCGCCTCCTCAGCACCGTCCGTTACTACCGGTTGTGCCATGCCTTCAGCGAAGACAGCACCTTCTGCCACGTCCTTGAACTTCAGGTTCTTCACCTTCACGAGCTGCTGTATGTAACTTGTCGGGTTGGCTTTCAGCTGTGCGAGTGTTGCCTCTACCGGGGTCACGGCGTTGCCCTTTGACACTACTGTGCCGAGGTCAGCACCGAGAGCCATAGCGCTGGTCGTGCCGAATGCGCTCTGCACACCGAGTATGGTGCCCGTTATCTTGTCGCCCACCTCGTAGTCGGTCTTGGTGAGCATCTCGTAGTCGTCGCTCAGAGCTATAGCAGCCGTCTTGTCCTGCAGGTAGAACACCGGTCGGCTTCCGCCACGGTCTACGAACGTAACCATAGCCTCGCCCGTATATTTGTACGTCATTCCTGCCTCGGGGTCTTCACTGTAAAGTGCCTTGATAGAGGCTATCTCCGGAATAGAGTAGCCCGTCCACGAGAGTTTTATCTGCACATCCTCCGCTCCCTCGCTCTTGAGTATCAGAGTGGCGTGCTGCTCGCCGTCGGTATATGTCACCTTTATCTTCAGTTCGGCACCACTGGCGCTCATCGCGTCGCCAGCTGCGATAGTGGCAGGCTCTACGCTCACAGCCTCCGAAGACGACTCTACGGTGATGTCGCCCGTGAGGTTCTCGCCCGTCACCTTTACCGTCTCCTCGTGTGTGTCGCCACTGTACACCTCGCCCAGCACGAAGGTTTTCTTCGATACGCTCAGCTTCGGCGTAGTGTCAATGCCAGCCTCACCGAACAGTCCGGCGTATGTGTCTGAGACGCGCACCGAAGCCACGTACATCTCCGGCGAAGTGACAGAGGAGGTTGTTCCCTGACGCAGTTCGAGGCCCTGCAGACCATAGCTGCCCAGTCCGCTGCCGGTCTTGTTCACGCCGTCGATGACGGCACTTGCCATGTTCAGCTTAGGCTCCTGCTTGAAGTCGGTAGGGTTCACGTACAGATAGATGTTGTCCTGTCTCGGGTTGGCTGCATTTATCTCGTATCGAAGCACAACGAGATAGGTCTGGTTGAGCTTCAGCGGAGAGGTTGCGAACACAGGGTTGTTTGCTCCGCGCTCTATGCCCACCTTCACCTCGTCGGCGTTGTCGCCTTCGCCAATGTACAGTCGTCCCAGCTCGGTAGGCGCAATGCCTCCGGCTATCTCTGATGTCTTCGTTCTGGGCACGAACGACATAACATAAACGTTGCCCTTCGGTTGAGCCTCCACATTGATGAGGGCAGAGAAGTAGAGGTTGCCGCTCTTCACGCCGTCGGCGTTGTCGGTGAACTTCACCATGAGGTCCTCGCCCTGCTTTGCAGATCCTATCTTCACACACTTAGCCGGTGCGTTGTCGTTGTAGCCGGCGTATGTGAGTTGCTTGTCGAGCACCTGGATGGGGTCTTCAGCATTCTTGCCGTAGCGCACCCAGCCTCCTTGCTCGTGAAGGTTGCCTGCCGGATAGTTGAAGTCGTCACTGAAACTTACTTGCGCTGCAATCGTCTCAGGTAGGCAGCACATCATTACGAATAGCATTGAAATCAATGAATGCCATGTCTTAAAAGAATAGGGCTGTTTCATGTTATTGAATTTTTAGTGTTTTTATTATAGTATATCTGATTTTAAATTAATTTTTGCAAATGTACTATTTTTTTAGATATGTAAAGCTGTTTTTCGATATAAATATCAAATAGTATGGTATTTTTTGTGTTATTTGTTACAAATGTAACACTAAAAAGGCTCTATGCTATCAGTGTGAGACTCTTCTCTGTGGATAGCACCAACCGTGGGTATAGTATAACAGCTTGGTTTGTGCAGCGGAGACCGCTCACCAACCAAGCTGTTGTGTCAGTAGAAATTACTTGAGGTATTCTGCGAGTTTTGCAACGGCGCGTGCGCGGTGCGATATGCCGTTCTTGATGTCCATGCCGAGCTGTGCGAACGACTCGTTGTAGCCCTCTGGCACGAAGATGGGGTCGTATCCGAAGCCCTCTGTGCCCTGCTTCTCGCGCGATATGGTGCCGTGCACGATGCCCTCGAAGAGCGTGTAGTCGGCTACGTCGTTGCGGCGTGCGAGAGCGATGACGGTGCGGAACTGCGCACGGCGGTCGTTGCTGTCGCCCAAGCGTGCGAGCAGTTTTTGCATGTTGGCTTCCGAGTTGTGGTCGGTGCCCTCGGCGTAGCGTGCGGAGCGCACGCCTGGCTCGCCTCCAAGCTCGGGCACTTCGAGTCCAGTGTCGTCGGCGAAGCAGTCGTAACCGTAGTTGTCCACTACGTAGCGTGCCTTCTGTATGGCATTACCCTCAAGCGTGTTGGCTGTCTCGGGTATGTCGGCGTGGCAGTTGATGTCTTCGAGCGAGAGCACCTCGAAGCGGTCGCCGAGGATGGCGCGTATCTCCGAGAGCTTGTGCTTGTTGTTGGTGGCGAAGACGATAGCCTTATTCTTCGGGGCTTGTTGTGATTTGTTCATGTTCTTTTGCCTTTTCTTTCTTTACCTTAACCTTTATCTGGTCGAATCCCTCGCCGTACACGCCGATGACGCTGCTCTGCGACACGAAGGCGCGTGGGTCAATCATCTTGATGAGGCGGAAGATGAGCACCGACTCGCTCTTCTTGGCGAGCAGACAGATCACCTTCATCTCCTTGCCCGTGTACCAGCCGTGACCGTCGAGAATGGTCAGCGTGTGGTCGGTCTTCTTCGTTATGGCACTTGCTATCTCGTTGTACTTGTGCGAGAATATGAAGAACTGCACCGATTGGCGTTGGACGCTCATCACGTAGTCGAGCATGGTACATTCGATGACCATCGTACACAGACCGAACACTACCATCTGGCAGCGTTGTGGGAACGGACCGAAAGAGTCGATGGCGAGACAACTACCGATGATGACGAGGTCGACCATGATAAGACCCTTGCCGAGCGATACATTATAGTGTTTGTTCACTACGGCAGCGATGATGTCTGTTCCACCCGTGCTGCCGTTGTTCAAGAACACTATTGCCAGTGACGTGCCGGTGAGCATACATCCTATGATGAGCGACATGAAGTCGTTGCCCTCGCCCATAAGCTTGTAGAAGGTGCCGTCGGGCATCTCCACTATTTTCTGCGCCAGGTCGAGCATCACGGTTATGACTATCGTGGCATAGATGGTTTTGGCAAGGAATTTTATTCCAAGCTCCTTCAGTGCTGCCACGATGAGCACAGCATTAATTATGAAAAATGTCCATTGAACTGGAAATTTTGTGGCATAGAACACAATGGCTCCGATACCTGCGATGCCTCCGGTTACGATTTCGTAAGGCAGCAGGAATACGGTGAACCCGAAGGTGTACAACATTAACCCGAGAGTGATGTTAAAATAGTCCTTCGCTTCTTGCCAGATAATTTTGCGGTCGATCATCATAGGAGTTACAGTTATTACATTATTATTTTAATGTATATAAGAAAAAGGAGTCGTCCGTATTACTTTATAACGACATTCACAATCTTCTTAGGTACGACAATCACCTTCACGACTGTCTTTCCGTCGAGGTATTTCGCACTCTGCTCGTCGGCGAGCACTGCAGCCTGAATCTCGTCGTTGGTAGCGTCGGTTGCGAACTTCTTCTGGAAGCGTGCCTTGCCGTTGAACGACACTGTGAGCTGCACCTCGCTCTCCACGAGATACTGCGGGTTGAACACAGGCCATGCTGCATCGCATACGGTCGTAGCGTTGCCTAAGGCGTGCCACAGTTCCTCGGCTATGTGCGGAGCGAACGGCGCGATGAGCACAACGAGCTGCTCGAGCACCTGCTTTGAGCGGCACTTCTGCTGTGCCAGCTCGCCCACGGCAATCATAAATGCCGAGATAGAGGTGTTGTACGAGAAGTTCTCGATATCCTCTGTCACCTTCTTGATGAGCTTGTGCAGGCCCTTCAGGTTGTCGGCTGTCGGCTCTGCGTCTGTCGGCAGGAACTCGTCGGTGCGGTTCTCGTAGAACAGTGCCCAGAACTTCTTGAGGAAGCGGAAGCAGCCGTCGATGCCGTTGGTGTCCCAAGGCTTGCTTGCCTCCACCGGACCGAGGAACATCTCGTACAGACGCAGCGTGTCAGCACCGTACTTCTCCACAATCATGTCGGGGTTAACGACGTTGAACATCGACTTCGACATCTTCTCTACAGCCCAACCGCAGATATACTTGCCGTCCTCCAGTATGAACTCGGCGTTGGCATACTCCGGTCGCCAAGCCTTGAACGCCTCTATGTCGAGCACGTCGGCGCTCACGATGTTCACGTCTACGTGTATCGGTGTCACGTCATAGTCCTTGCGCAGGTTGTACGATACGAAGACGGGGGCTTTAGAGTGGTCGTCCGAGTTTACGCGGTACACGAAGTTGGAGCGACCCTGAATCATGCCCTGGTTGACGAGTTTCTGATACGGTTCCTCCTTGCACGACACACCGAGGTCAAAGAGGAACTTGTTCCAGAAGCGCGAGTAGATGAGGTGGCCCGTAGCGTGCTCGCAACCTCCTACGTAGAGGTCTACGTTCTGCCAGTAGTTGTCGGCGTCCTTGCCTACGAGGCATGTGTCGTTGTGCGGATCCATATAGCGCAGATAGTAAGCCGACGAGCCTGCGAAGCCCGGCATAGTGTTCAGCTCGAGTGGGAATACGGTCTTGTTGTCCACGAGTGCCTTGTCCACCACCTGGCGTTTCTCCACGTCCCACGCCCACATCTTGGCGCGTCCCAATGGCGGTTCGCCGGTTTCTGTAGGCTTGTATGTCTCAATCTCGGGCAGCAGCAGCGGCAGGCAGTCCTCCGGCACCATCTGCGGCATACCGTCCTTGTAGTAAACGGGGAACGGCTCGCCCCAGTAGCGTTGGCGCGAGAAGATAGCGTCGCGCAGACGGTAGTTCACCTTCACGCGGCCCATGCCCTTCTCCGTCACGAACTGCTTTGTCTTTGCGATAGCCTCCTTCACGCTCAAACCATTAAGTGAGAAGCCGTCGAGTGTCTCCTTGCCAGCGGCAGGCGAGTTGCAGACGATGCCCTCCTTGGCGTCGAAGCTCTCCTCCGACACGTCAGCACCCTCGATGAGCGGCGTGATAGGCAGGTTGAAGTGCTTGGCGAAGGCATAGTCGCGCGAGTCGTGCGCCGGAACAGCCATGATGGCTCCCGTGCCGTAGCCTGCAAGCACGTATTCTGAGATCCAGATAGGAATGTTCTCGCCGGTGAACGGGTTCACGGCATACGAGCCGCTGAACACGCCCGTCACGTTGCGGTTTGCCATGCGGTCGAGCTCTGTGCGCTTCTTCACGTACGCTAAGTACTCGTCCACCTCAGCCTTATGCTCTGCGGTGGTGAGCTGCGCCACGAGTTCGCTCTCCGGTGCCAATACCATGAACGTAACGCCGAAGATAGTGTCGGCGCGAGTGGTGAAGATAGTGAAGTCGAAGTCCTGGTCAGCCACCTTGAACTGCATCTCCGTGCCCTCACTTCTGCCTATCCAGTTCTTCTGCGTCTCCTTGATAGAGTCGCTCCAGTCGACGGTGTCAAGACCGTCGAGCAGACGCTGCGAGTAAGCCGATGTGCGCAGACACCACTGCTGCATCTTCTTCTGCACGACAGGGAAGCCGCCACGCTCGCTCACGCCGTTCACCACCTCGTCGTTGGCAAGCACGGTGCCCAGACCGGCGCACCAGTTCACCATCGTCTCGCCGAGGTAAGCTATGCGGTAGTTCATGAGTGTCTTCTGCTGCTCCACGTCGCTCATGGCGCGCCATTCGTCGGCTGTGAACTCCAGATGCTCGCTCTCGGCAACGTCCAGCCCCTCGGTGCCCTTCTCGTTGAAGTGTTCCACGAGTTTCTCTATCGGCTCTGCCTTCTGGCAAGAGTTGCAGAAGAACGAGCCGAACATCTTCTCGAACGCCCACTGAGTCCAGTGGTAGTACTTCGGGTCGCAGGTGCGAATCTCGCGGTCCCAGTCGAACGAGAAGCCAATGTTGTCGAGCTGCTGACGATAGCGTGCGATGTTAGCCACGGTAGTCACCTCAGGGTGCTGACCGGTCTGTATCGCATACTGCTCAGCCGGCAGTCCGTATGCGTCGTAGCCCATAGGGTTGAGCACGTTGAAGCCCTTCAAACGCTTGTAGCGTGCGTAGATGTCCGATGCGATATAGCCAAGCGGATGGCCTACGTGCAGACCGGCTCCCGACGGGTATGGGAACATGTTGAGTACGTAGAACTTCTCCTTTGCAGAGTCCTCGGTGGTGTGGTAAGTCTTGTCCTTCACCCACTGGCTCTGCCATCTCTTTTCTATTTCTCTGAAGTTATATTCCATTGTTTTTATACTGTTTTTATGCAAAGTTACGACTTTTACTTTATATATATGTGTGTTTGCGTCTTAAAAATTTGATATACAGTGCGCTTTCTCAGGGGGTGCAGCAGTCTCTGCTGCACCAACAAAGCAGGTGGTGCTATCTATTCTGTTGGTGCACTTCTTGCTCTGGCAAGCGGCAAAGCCGAGCGGAGACAAGTGCACCCCCTACATTACTACTTTTTTGACTGTTCCGTCGCTGTAGCGCACGATGTTCACGCCCTTCTTTGGTGTCGAGATGCGTTGTCCGTCGGCGGTGTAGCGTGCCACCTCGTGGCGGTTGCCGTCTGCGGTTGTGTGGTTGATGGCAGTAGGGCGTTGTCGTGATGTGATGACGATGGGGTTGTCGTCGTAGCCCTCGCGCAGGTGGAGGTTCTCTACTGAGCACACCTCTGTCGACTGCTCGCCAATCCATCCGCACATCTGCAGCACACCAGTCTGCACACGTATGAAGTCGGCGTGTGTCAGCTTCACCGGATTGCCGTTGCCGTCTACCGCCCAGTCGAGGTCGAACGTGTTGTACATCTTGTCGTCCGTCGGTGCCGCATCGGCGTAGCCATACGCATCGGCAGCGTAGCGGTAGCTGATCCAGTTCTGCGGATTGTCGCTGTCTGTTCCGTCGCCGCCGCGGTTGATGGTGTTGTCGGGCAGTCGCGAGCCACGGAACGTCAGCCTGTCGGCATCTATCCACGTGGGGTAGTACGACTGTGTGTGGAACGTCAGCTTCATCATGTAGCCCACGGTGTCGCACTCCGTGCCGTTGCGGTCGGTCCACTCGGCGCGGAACGGTATGTAGCGGTCGTACACGGAGTAGGGCAGTGTGTGTTCGCCCTGCTCGGCATCGGGTCGCTGGTAGGTGATGGTGACGTTTGGCGTGGCGGTGGTGTAGTACTCCGACCCTGCCAGCTCGTACCACTCGGCTGTCTCGGGCGATGTGCCCACGCCGGCGTACACGATGCCCGGCTCTATCGATCCGCCGATGGTGGCTGCGCCGTACACGGGGTCGGCAGCAGCGTAGTAGGCGTTGCCGAGGATGCTTAGGTCGGAGCCGCGTGTGTTGGCTATCGGTTCTGTGAAGCCGAAGGTGATGTAGCCGCCGAAGGCTCCGAGCGATATGGGTAGCTGGTCAGCGAGTTGTGCTTCGCACGCCTGCAGTCGGTCGGCTTCGCTCATCGTGGCGTCGATGGTGGGCAGCTTGCCCACGAACTGACCTGGTGCAGGGCAGTATTCGAGCACCTTCACGTGTTGTGTTGTCTGTGCCGCTGCCAGCAAGGGCGCGGCGAGGAGTATCATTGTTGTTTTCATATTCTTGTTTTTTAAGGGGGTGCAGCAGTCTCTGCTGCACCAACCAAGCAAATTGTTCTGTGTGTTCCGTGTGTTCCGTGGGAATATTTTGTTCTCCCACAGAATTCACAGAATTCACAGAAGTTTCGCTTGCGTGTTATTCCCACGGAATTCACAGAATTCACAGAAGTTTCGCTTGCGTGTTCTCCCACGGGATTCACAGATGGTGCGTGTTTGGAATTCCGTGAATTCCGTGAATTCTGTGGGACCTCCTACGCTCCCAGTGAATCTGTGAAAATCTGTGCCATCTGTGGGAGGATTGTTTTGGTTGCGTGGGTCATTGCTCTGTTGGTGCCTTCTTCAGGGGGTGCAGCAGTCTCTGCTGCACCAGCCAAGTAAACGGTGCATTTCTGCTCTGTTGGTGCACTTGAGACAAGTGCACCCCCTACAGTGCTACGAAGGTAGAGGGGTTCACGCCGCGCAGCAGGTAGCGGTTGAGTAGTGTGCCGGTGGGGCTGAACTCGTAGACATAGCCGTTGGTGGCGTAGGCGCGGGCATCCGATGCGTACATGTGGGCGGAGCGGGGTGAGATGTACAGAGCGTAGGGCGACTGCATGGCAGCTATCACGGAGTCGGCAGCAGCGTAGCCGGCAAGCCCCTCGGAGGCAGAGAGCGACGGCAGAGCGATGGTGTGCGTGGAGAAGGCGTACTCGCCCGTGAGGTGCGAGTAGGCAGAGCCGAGACAGTAGAACCTGCCCTGCGCAGCGCAGCAGTACGTCGATGGGAAGTCGTAGACGCGGAACTCCTCCGACGCCATGTTCAGCACCACGGTGTGCGGCGGCGTGTTGTACATGTCGCCGGCAGCATTGATGCAGAGCCACTCGCGCCACTGCGCCACCTTGCCGTACAGGTTCTTGCAGCCCGTGTCGATGCGTCGCAGCTCGCGCATGGTCTGCGCGTCGACCACCGATATGGTCTGCTCGTAGCCGTGGTCCTGCGTCTGTGTGGAGTAGCCGCCCGTGTTGGCTACGTAGAGCCGTCCGTCGTAGTAGGCGATGCCCTCCGGCTCGTAGCCCACGTGGCAGGTGTCGACCACGAGCTTCGTCGTGAGGTCTATCTTTGCCACATATCCGTGGTCGGCGTACGACGTGACGTAGAGGTAGCCGCGGTGGTCGGTAGCCATGCGTCGGTTGTTGGGTATGTTCTCTGTGGCAGCGATGGCGGTGCCGTCGGGTCGGATGTACTGCACTATGTTCGACCAGTTGACGGAGATGGCTATCAGCGTGTCGTTCACCTGCAGAATGTCGTTAGCCGTGTCGCCGAGTCGTTCGCCCGGGTTCTGCTGTCTGAACCAGTGGTTGGTGAGCACGCCGTGGTCGAGCAGCGAGAGCGACGCGTTGTTCATGCCCCACAGACCCTCGCAGAGTATCAGCAGGCGGTCGGCGTTGGCGGTGGGTTTGCTGTCAGTGGGCGTGTCGTCGGCAGGCTCTAACGAACAGGCGGCGAGCAGCCACACGCACAGCACGGCGCAAGCACCGAGCCGGAAGCGTTGCAACGCACTGAGCGTTATGTGTTTCGAACGCAAGAGCATAAGTATGCGGTTGAGATATTTCACTTGAAAAAATGTGTGTATATAGGTGCAAAGATACTATATTTATGTCAATTAATGTGTAAAAAGTAACATTTTGATAAATAATTTGTTATTATTTCAATTTTTATATTTAGGGTCTGCTGAATTAATTCACAGCCACAGGTTGAGGGGAGCAGACGTACCCC
>ERZ1035025.298-NODE-298-length-35997-cov-20.100718_pt1 | contig 35997 bp, 29 predicted proteins | sample MGYA00520619_ERZ1035025 | MGnify/ENA primary metagenome ERZ1035025 (study PRJEB33766, sample SAMN09781742) | gut metagenome | biome: gut microbiome | host: Homo sapiens | place: Madagascar | study: EMG produced TPA metagenomics assembly of the PRJNA485056 data...
CAATACAACATAACCTTAGGAAATCCGTGCCACCACCTACAGGCGGCAGTTCATACGTTAAACTCCGGTTTAATTCTTCTTACCAAGAGTGACAGAGATTGTCTGCTCCTCATACTGTCCATTGGATGATCTTTCAATCACCACATCCACCGTAGTACCTGCTGCATAATACTGCATATTGGAAGAAAGCTCCTCCATGGAAGTGACATCTTTTCCATCAAATTTTGTGATAATATCACCTTTCTGGATACCAGCCTGCTCTGCGGCAGCTCCTTCCATGACCTGTGCGACATAAACACCAGTTGGCATATTATATGTTTTTGCAACATCGCTTGTGACATCTACACCTGCGATACCGAGATATGCACTGTTGGATTCATCTACTTTTTCTTTTGTGATAAGTTCTTCAATAATTGGTTTTGCTGTATCCATCGGGATTGCATATCCAATACCTTCAACAGAAGTGTCTGAATATTTTACAGAGTTAATTCCGATCACTTCCCCTGCTGTGTTTAATAATGCACCACCACTGTTACCAGGGTTAATTGCTGCATCTGTCTGGATCAGTTCTGCTGTATAATTGGTGCTGCTGGAAGAATCTGAAACAGAAACTTCACGGTTTAATGCACTGATCACACCAGTTGTTACAGACTGTCCGTAACCAAGAGCATTACCGATTGCGATACAGGATTCACCCACTTTTAATGTATCAGAAGAACCAAGTGTTGCAACCTTAATCTCACTCATAGTATCATCTTTAATACTGCTCAGGGCAACTTTTACAACGGCAAGATCCGTAGAAGGATCTGTACCTTTAATCTCTGCACTGACCGTATCATCATTTGCAAAAGTTACAGTAAGGCTGTTTGCTCCCTCGACAACATGATTATTGGTGGCCACATAAAGATACTCATTATCCTGACTTACAATAATACCTGATCCACAGCTTGTGCTCTCATAAGTCTTGGATTGTCCCCAGAAACTCTGATACTCTGTCTGACTTACGTTTGTAATTGCTACGATAGAAGGCATTACTTCATCAACAATATCCGAAACATCTGTTGCTACATAGGAAGATGAGATTGCTGTCGGCTGTACGGTAGAATCATCTCCGGTAGTCAATGAAGCCTGCACATTGCTTGCATTTGTTGTTCCAAAAATTTTTCCGGATGCATAATTGACACCTGTCATGACACCGCCTGCAACCAGTCCGAATACAAGTGCAAGTGCTGCACATTTTGCAAGCTGTTTTCCAAATCCACCCGGTTTTCTTTCTTTCTTTTTCTTCTCCGGTTTTGGATTGCTGCCATATGCATAACTCTGATAACTGGTATTGCTTCCATATGTTCCATAGTTACCGTTCTGGTTTCCATAGCCTGTACTCTGCTGATTGTTCTGGGTGGTTCCGTATCCAGTGTTCTGCTGGTTGCTCTTTGTATTTTCGTATCCAGCGCTCTGCTGATTATTCTGGGTACTACCATATCCATAACTCTGATTGTTGCTCTGGGTGCTTCCATATCCAGTGCTCTGATTGTTGCTTTGAGCATTTCCATATCCTGTGCTCTGGCTGTTATTCTGTGTCGTTCCATAGCCGGAGCCATGACTGTTGCTCTGACTTCCATAAATAGAACTCTGTGTGGAGCCATATCCTCCTGCCTGGGATCCTGTACTGTCGTTCTGTGCATTGTTCTGATTTCCGTTATTCTGCTGATGATTATATGAGTAGAAAGAATCAGAAGACTGATTACTGCTATTATTATTATTGTTATTATTGTTGTAATAATTGTTATCCATAACAATTTGCCCCTTTCTCTGCAGCTTCTTACTATCCACTGCCTTTATCTTTATGACTTTAGTCTAGCGTCAAATTGTGTTCGAATTGTGATAAAATTATCAAGAAAAAATGTTTTTTGAAAATAAAAACTTCCCATCTCTCAAATTTTCCTAAACCAGAGAAACAGGAAGTTCAAATTTTTCATTTGTAAATGAATGTTACAGTTTTAATAACATGATGGAATACTGTGACAGAAAATTTATAACACCCAGAGCTGCAACTCCTGCAATAAATAAATTTTTCTTTTTTTCGCTATCCATGCGCATTACCATCCACAAAATAATAAATAAATACATGAGATCCGTCAGATAATAAACACGGGCTCCCGACGCATAAATCGTTGGAGAAAAATATAACACTGCCTCGCTGGCAATCCCCCCAAGAAAAACCATGCTGATAAAAACAGAATGACCTGTCACTTTCCACAATAAAACCAGCGTAAAAAGAACAGCCGCAATCCACCAGAAAAAGGCAATCCGATTCTGTATGGTCATCGTCTGCCATGTTGGAAGCTCTGTGAGACGCTGCTCGATATCAATATATCCAATACCCATCTCAGAAAAAAAAGAAATGCCAGCATAAGGAAGAAGTGCCACCACACTAAAAACGACTGCTAAAATCTGATAAACTTTTGCTTTTTTTGACTTCATCAGTAAAAGGAACCCTGCTGCCCAGATTGCAATAAAAAATGCCTTTCCCTCATTTGCAAAGGAAGATAACATCCATTGAATGGTCATAAATAAATGATTTCCTACAGACAACTCTTTGTACCCAGGCATCCATGTTGTAATTTCTGATGCTACACGCATCTCATTTCCAGGTGCCATAAAAAGAATTACAAATGCAGCAAATGTAATGGCAGTCTGAATCCATATCACCGCCGGTATTCTTTTTTTCTGTATCAAAAGACTTAAAATTGACATTCCTTCAAATGCGAGTAAAACTGCTCCCATCTGTTCAATTGACATCGCCGCAATGATACTGCATGGAATAGCATAAATCAATTGCCTGTTCGAAAATGCCTCTGTATCAAAAACAAGATCCGCAAGCGGCATCATCGCCCAAACTCCTGCTGTGAATGTCCATGTATAAAATATGGAACCATTCACCCAGACCGCAGAATATCCCAATGTCATGACACTCATCAACAGATATCCACTCGCAAGTAAAACCGGATACCGGATGCTTTTCCAGATATTACGCCAACCGGTTATTTCTCTGAGATTGTGCTGCTCTGTGCCAGCTCCCACACCTTCCTGATACTCATTCAGCAAAGCTGTATATCCCGTATAGCCTGCCGTCTTGCATCCCAATCTTAAAATTCCGATTGGAAGCAGCACCATCATAACCGCATCTGCAACTCTCCAGAATCCAAGTCCGAGATTAAATGTGATATATACAATTGCTTCCGCAGCCATCCGCCCTACCCACGTCTGATAGCGCCAGGATAAGTACTCGAAAAATCCCATGGTGGTAGAATAATGGTAAAAATAGGTGTCATCGCCATCGGAATAACCCATCTGCTTTAAAACCAGAAAAATAGCGATTGCCATGAACGTCCAAAATATCCATACTATTTTTTTTTTGTTTGTCCTGCTCTTCTCTTTGTCTGCACTCATATCTATAATATTTATTAATCCCTTAACGTCTTTTTTCTCTTCTAAAAAACAACAAAATTTTCTGAAATGCCAAAATTCATTTTTTACAAATGGCGGTCTATGCTTATAGCCTTGTCATCTAAAATCACCGACTCAATAATATACTTTGGTCTTTTTTTTGTTTCCAGATATGTTTTGCCGATATACTCACCGATAATACCGATTGCAAAAATCTGCAAGCCGCCAAGCACCCAAATTGAAACCATAATACTTGCCCAGCCTGGGACAACATTTCCATTAAAATAATCCACAAAAGACTTAATTAGCATTATCAGACTGATCAGGCAGATCAGTAAACCGCCTATTGTAATCATTCGAATCGGTTTTACAGAAAGGGATGTGATTCCTTCAAACGCAAATGTGATCATCTTTCCGAGCGGATACTTACTCTCCCCGGCAAAACGTTCTCCCCTCTCATACTCCACAGTAGTGCTCTGAAAACCGATCATTGGTACGATCCCGCGCAAAAACAGATTCACTTCATCAAAATCCAACAAATTTTCAGTCGCACGCCTGCTGAGCAGTCGATAATCTGCATGGTCATACACAATGTCAGCCCCAAGGAAACTCATCAGCTTATAAAAAAGATGCGCTGTTCCCCGCTTAAAACAGGTATCTTTTTTTCTGGAGGAACGCACTCCATAAACTACATCATTTCCTTCATAATAAGCATCGATCATACGGTCAACCGCATTAATATCATCCTGCAGATCTGCATCCATCGTAACGATCATATCTGCATACTTTACTGCCGTAGCCATACCCGCTAAAAGAGCATTCTGATGTCCCCTGTTTCTTGAAAGATTCACTCCGGCAAACACAGAGTTTTCCTCACATAATCCCTTTATCATACTCCATGTCTGATCTTTCGAACCATCGTTTACAAACATGATACGGCTGTTATCCGCTATTTTATTTTTCAAAACCAGAGACTGCAGCTTTTCTAATAATCTTTTTGATGTCTCCGGCAGAACTTCCTGCTCGTTATAACAAGGTACTACCATATATAATGTCTTACTCATGAACATCCTCTCTCATATCCCAGTATCCCGGATTCATCGTATACTTTAAAATCTGTTTCCTGCTGAGCTTCTCATAATGCCTGCCCATCCAGAAACCCGCATACTTTCCAACACACTGCATACCAAAATGAAAAATAAGCCATGGCTTTCTTATTGCAAAAAGATAAGCGAACGTACTCTTCACCAGCTTCATACCCTCGGCTTCTGAACTCACCTGCTCAAAAATCTCCGGATGCTGTTTCTGTGAAACTGCGAGATCAAAATTCCTGTGAAACTGCTGCCTCATCGTATAATTGTGCGAATGTACTACCTTTGCTTCTGCTGCATACGCAACGCCATATCCGTGTTCGATGGCATTTGCTGCAAAAAACATATCCTCATTAAAAATAACCGGAGACTCAAATCCCCCCAGTTCTTCAAATAAATCCCTGCGATATGCCGCACAGACATCTGAACAGAAAAACGTTTTTATCCCAAGTGTCGGAATATCTGCCTTTGTCTTAACATGGCTTTGCTCCGGATAATTAAACTGCCTCGTATACTGCTCGACAATATGGCAGTCATTTTTCGGAAGCTGTCTGGCATAAGCCACTGCTGTTTGAACGGGCGGCTGTGAAGCGTAAGCTTCGCTCTCCTTCAAGATGTCATCATCATGACTCTGCTTTTCACCCTTCTGCTGTACCTGCGCAGACACCAGGTTTTTCTTTAAAAACAATGACTCCACTAAGTTTTCTACCAGAAACTCATCCGCCGGAACTGCATCCTGCGTCATAAAAACCATCACATCCGCATCCGAATGTTCTGCTCCAAACTGCCTTGTTCCACCATGGTCAAAATCTTTCTTCGCAATATGAAATACCTCATACTCACACGGAAGTTCTTTCAATACCTGTTTAATCGGATAAACAGCAGCTGCCTGTTTCCAGAGTTCCTCTTCCGTATTTAAAATAATTACCCTATGAACGACAAAGGTCTGCCCCTGCAATTTGTGCAGGAGCAGACATAATGTTTCATCCGGTTTATAAGTTGGAATGATAATATCTACTGTCATTTATCTGTATCCACTTCCCTCATTCATACCTGTGTCATTGATAATCTTCTTACTGTTTGCAAGAACGGTATCTGATGGTGTGTATTCCTCATCACCGAACAGGAACTGGTGTAATTCGATTACGTTTGATTCCAATGTACAAGGTACAACCACACTTCCTTTGGATCCAAGAGTTGTTGAATTCTTACTAAATGGGAATCCGGATGATTCACCAAGTTTGTAATTAAATACCTGTGCTGCCAGCGCAACTAAATCCGTATTCGAAAAGCTTGTCTGAATATCCCCAAATACAGCATCGATCAGCTTATTAATTGTAACAAGATCAGATTTTTGTGCCTTTGCAACCATTGCCGCAAGAACCGTTCTCTGACGCTCTGCACGCTTATAATCATCACCTGCGGTATAACGGATTCGTGCATATGCGCATGCCTGTACGCCATCCAATGTCACGTTTGTTCCACCACCGGAAAGATACTTGGAATTATTCTTGGTAAGTTTATTGATCTCATCCATATATCCCTGCATAAGAACTGCTTCTTCATCTGTGACTTCGTCCAGTGTAATGCCACCGAGCAGATCCACACACTCAACAACGGCATTAAAATCTACCGTCACATAATCTGTTATGGACAGATCAAGGTTCTTATTCAACATATTAATGGCCGCCTCCGGACCACCTTTTGCATAAGCGGCATTACATTTCTTAAAGCTTCCATCTCCTGTATCCAGATAAGAATCACGGAATACAGAACATAATTTGACTTCTTTTGTATCATTATTGATATTGGCGATCATGATAACATCGCTTCGTCCCTTTGACAAATTACCATTAGAGCGGTTGTCCAGACCAAATAAAGCAATGGTAGTATAACTCTTCATAATCTCTTTGGATTCCTCTGAAATACCTTCGTTCACCTCGATGTTTTCAAGTGGAACTTCCTGACGTTCGATTTTCCCCAACTTGCTGATTAAAAACAATGCAATAGCTAAAATTAAAACAACTAATATCTCAACGATCAATAATATGATCTTTCTTTGTCTTTTTTTCCTTCTTATTGCTTCTTTCTGTTTCTTTGTTAAAGCTTTATGATTTTTCTGTCGATTGTGATTTGGTTCACTACTCATTAATTATTTTCTCCTAATACGCATTTTTATTGATAAATCCTTTGAAAACTGTAAGAAATAAAATTTTAATATCTAATCCCAATGTCCAGTTTTCAATATAATATAAATCATGTTCAATCCTCTTTCGAATGGAAGTATCCCCACGATATCCATTCACCTGTGCCCAGCCGGTCATTCCCGGACGAACCTGATGCTTGATCATATATCTTGGAATTTCTTCCCGGAACTTCTCCACATACTGCGGCCGCTCCGGTCTTGGCCCTACAAGACTCATATCTCCTTTTAACACATTAAAAAGCTGAGGGAACTCATCCAGGCTTGTTTTACGCAAAAAACCTCCTACTTTTGTTACACGTGGATCATTTTTCTGCGTCCAGCCTTTTTTCTCCTCTTCCTCTGTCTGCACATACATTGTTCGGAACTTATACATCATGAATTTTTCATTATGAAGCCCTACCCGTTCCTGTTTAAATATCAGCGGACCAGAAGATGTTATTTTTACGAGAATCGCGGAAAGCAACATGACTGGTGAAAAAATCACAATACATATTATGGATCCTGCGATATCCATCAGTCTTTTTACCATTGCATTAAACGTATTCGACAACGGAACATATCGTATATTGATAACAGGCAGACCTAACAAATCTTCCGTATATGGTCTCGTCGGTATAATATTGCCATAATCCGGAATAAACTTGGTATGCACTCCTGACTTTTCACACTGTGATACTATTTTCTCTAATTTGTAGTATTCTTCCAACCCAAGCGTGATTGCAATCTCGTCCAATTTATTTTCCGGCAAAATGAAAGTCAGATTCTCAATACTTCCTATTACTTTCACACCTTTATAAACTGTTCCGCGTGCAATATTATCATCCAGAATTCCGCGTATATGATAACCCCATTGAGGATTCTGCCTGATCCGGTCTATATACTGTTCTGCTGCCTTGGAATATCCCACAAGCAGGATATGCTTCTGATTATATCCCCTTCTTCTTATGCTACGTAAAAAACCGCGAACTACAAGTCTTTCTACTTCTTCAAGTACAATGTTGAATATATAAAAATATGCAAACATGGAACGCGAGAAGTTCTTTGCCTCTTCTGTATAAGACAATACAAGGAAAAATCCTGCAAACACAATTAAAATTCCAACTGTATTTGCCATAATAATATTGGATAATTCAAGCCGCCTGCCCTGTACTCTCTTCGGCGTATATAAATTAAACGCATAATATAACAACAAATAAAGTGGAACAATAAAAATCAGAGCTTTCATATAAAATTCAAATGAAAGAACTCCAACATGATCGTTTGTAAAAATCCCTGAAAGTTTTAACCACCAGGCAAGTGCATAAGAAACAATGACAACCAATCCATCCAAAACAACATGCAATCTATTAAAATGCTGCTGATTATCTTTTATCATAATGCCATCCTTTTCTTAGCTATCATAATCTCAATGATACAATAATTTACCCGAAATCACAACTCTATTTTCTTAAAACGAGCGCTCCAAAATCTTAATTATTTCTTTATTTTCACAGGCATCTCCTGTTTCAAACCGGGATAATGTCCTTTTACCTATATTATGCGCACTAAATTACACCACAATTCCAATTGTATTTTAAAATAGTTAGAAAGATTTTTCATACGAAATTTCACTTTCCAACATTTTTTGCAATCGTAAATCCCCTCTAAAATCCCCTTGCAGTAGTCTTCTCCAAATCCCTTTCTGACAAAAAAAAGAGTTTTGATGAACATACCTATAAAAATAAATGGAACATTTAAAGCCAGCTGTAAAACAGGCATATTTTTATAAATCACAAAAATAGTATTTCTTGCTGCTAAAAACACCTTTTTCTTATTGTATCGTGTACCCGTTGTCGCACTTCCGACATGGTAAACCTTCGCCTCCGGAATATACCAATTTTCAAATCCTGCAATTCTTGCCCGATAACCTAAATCCACATCCTCCAGATAAGCAAAATGCTTTTCATCCAATCCTCCGATCTTTCGCATTATATCCATGCGATATATTGCTGCTCCGGCACAGCATGAAAACACTCGCTTTGACGTTTCATAATCTTTACATGGTCTGCCTTTTCCTCTGGCAACGGCCCATCCCATGGCAGTATATAAATCCCCTGCATTATCCAATATTTCATGATTTTTATAGTCTATCATCTGGGCTCCACATGAAAAAATATGGTCTGACTTTTTTATCCCCCTTAACAACCACTCCACAAAATACTTATCTGTCTCTGTATCGTTATTAAGCAGAATAACATATGGCGTTCTTGTCTTTTGCACTGCCAGATTTACAGCACCGCAAAAGCCCAGATTTTCATTCAAAGCAATCCATTCCACATCTAAAACATCGGACTTAATATCTGTACTTCCATCCGTGGAACCATTATCAACCACTAATACCTTAAAGTCTTTATACGATTGATTTTCTAATGTCCTGAAACAATTTTCCAGTAAGCTTTTTCCATTATAATTTGGGATTATGATTGTCACTTCCTGCATGATTATTTTCTAATTCCTTTTTATTTTTCCTTTGTTATGTATGTACATCCATGCCGCAGAATATTCCTGACGTTCTTTTTCAGACCAGGATACATATGTGGCAAAGTCTACTTTTGCCAAAGTCATATCCTGCACACCACACTTATAGCATTCTACATTTTTACGCCGCGAAACCATGCGCATCCAGCCACAGTCCGGACATATATATACCCTCATCATAAGCACTTGTCCTCTTTTTCAACTTTAGAATAAATCCATTATATCACAACAAAAAAGAGCTTCCTACTTATTTTGTACGACAAATCCTGACACCATTTGCAGATACATATTTTTTCATGATTTAAAAATCATTTTTACTTCTGGTTCATACATAATTCTGTATCCCATTTCTTTTGCTTTTTGGCAAACTATATACGAAAATTCCGAAGTTCTGATTTGTTGTTCATAATCCTCAATCTGTTCCAACACTTCTTTTTTTACTAACATACATTTTTCAGAAACCCTGTCACAATCCATTTGTATATTAGCTCTATGCATATAACCTCCATATCCTTCTCGTAAGCCAGAAAATACATTTTCATCACATGCAGCACCTGTCCAATCACCTTTTTCAAAAAATGCAGCCTCATAAATGCGATGATGTCTATCGTAAATCTTTCCTCCTACAACTCCAATTTTTTTGCGGCTGCAATCTGCATATAAAATCTGCTTCCAGTCTGCATTTAATGGTTTCAAAGATTGATCTGCAAACAAAACGTAATCTTCTGTCTTATTTTCGGTGTTTATCCCATATTCTATTCTGTAAAAGCCAAAATAAGGGGTGACAACCACCTTGCCATTTTCTCCCATTCGCTGCAAATGCGATTCTATCGCACGTTTTCCAGCATCAATTGCATAATCCTTGCTTCCAGCACCTGCTGCTGTAGATCGCTCATGTACTCTCCAATGATATAAAACCTTTGGAATATGAATCACATTATCTGCAAGTTCTGTGCATCTTAGGATAAAATCATAGTCCTGAGCCCCATCATACTCTTTGTTCATCCCGCCCACCTGATCCAGCAGTTCTCTGCTGACCATCAAAAAATGTGTTATATAATTATTTGAATTCAAAAGATCCTGATTAAAATCCGGTTTGAAATGAGGTTCGAAAAAAGCCGTTCTATTCTCATTGACCTTATCCTCATCCGAATAAAACATATTTGCCTCTTTCCCTGTCTTCTTCGCACATTTTGCTGCCAATGCCATCTCATATAATGCATCTGGTGTAATTATATCATCATGATCTAAAAAGGCAATGTAATCTCCCTCCGCCATTGCTAACGCCTGATTCGTATTTTCTGCTATTCCATAATTTTGAGATAACTTTTTATAGCAAATACGTGATTTTTTTCCTGGTAATTTTTCATCCATTTTCTGGTATTCTTTTACAATATTTTCAATTTGATTTTCCTCTCCATCCTGCGTTGCATCTGCAAAACATAATTGCCAGTTTTCATAGGAAGATTCTAAAACTGACTCGATTAATTCTCTCAAAAAAATCGCAGGTGTATGGTACAGAGGTGTCACAATACTGATCTTTTCTTTCTTATTCCAATGACTAACCTCCATCCTCTGATTCTCTAACTGTTCCAGAGAAGCTTTCGTTTCCAGATAAAAACTCTGATACTCAGAATCCTTTTCTCTCTTTTTTTCTATAATTCTAATTATCAAAGTGCGCAGCCCAAATCTTCTGATATAACGGATTCCATAAACTATTGCAGATGTCTTTATTTTCATAATCTGTATTCCTCATATTTTCTATAAGCGTCAGAACTTTCACATACTAATTCATTATAACAAAAAAATCCAAGGAAAACACTATTTATCCCGTGTTTTCCCTGGACTAATTATATCTAAGAAATTTCTTATTCTACTACAAGATCTCCCCATGCATCATCCGGAACTAATGCAATGTATGTTTTACCAATATTAATCTTAATTTCATTGCCGGATGCATCATAATATTTTGTGTTATCTGTCAATCCGCCTTTTGACCATGTAATCTCTTCTGCTTTACCATTTGTAATATAATAACCTGTTCCCTTATTATTCTCGATTTTATAGTACATGTAACCGTTTGGATCATATACACCGTCACCCCAGCTGTGTAATTCAAATGGTGTACACTGTAAAATCACATTTTTAAAACTCAATTGAGCATTGCCATTCTGTGGATCCACATGCTCTTTCTTGTACTCAAAGTACTTATACACTTTCTCCGACTCGTCATATGTCAAATAAGAGCCATTATGAGGAAATGGAATATCTACTGTAACTGCAGATGTTCCATCCGCAATATCAGTGTCTTCTTTGGCGAATTTAAAGTGATTTTCTGTATAATATTTATTATACTCTTTGCTTGCACCTGTGCTTGCAAATTTTTTGTCCAGATCACCTGAAACAATGTACTCTGTATATTCTCTGGATTTTCCATTATTGACACGGGAAAATCCGCCATTAAAATCATCCACACTTGGAAGTGCAATATATTCGTCAATATAGAATGGTCCACCATCATGACATAATACAGCATTCCATTCTGCTGCCAGAATGCAGTTTGTTACCCTTGCGCTGCGAATACTTCCAAACTGCTCTAATGTCTCCCAGTCTTTCACTAAAGCCATGAATCTTGTAATACGGCCATTCTCTGTACTGTTCATCATCTCATAAACAACATCTGCCTGCGTCAGACCATAGTGCGGTAATGCAATTGATTCATTATCTACCATAACAGCAATCGGTCTTTGATCTGCAAGAGATTCATCAATTAATTCTCCTGTCAGTTCATTACGGACTTTTCCATCCGGAAGATCTTCTTCCTCTTCACTGTCTACAACATCCCCAACGACTGCCTCTTCACTGGATTCTTCATAAATCGGTTCTGTGACATTAGCATCTGTCTCTTTCTTACCACATCCTACCGAAGTTACTGCAAGCGCCAGCATCATTCCTAGTAAAAGTGCTCTTTTCTTCAATTGTAAATACCTCTCATATCTTAATATTTTTCATAACTACCCTATATATAGTTAATCTGACAATATTGTAGCACATGATTTATGAACGGAAAAGCATTTTAAGAATATATTAAATATTTATTTGCTTAATCTCTCCATGAATCTTTCTTTATTCTCAATCGCAGTCGTAGTCGGTCTGCCAAGGTCTGCACGGGAACCAAGTGCACATTTCACCTCGATAAACCGGAGACTCTTTGCTTCTTTCGCTGCTTTTAATTCCTTATCTAAATCAGCGAAATTATCAACACATACAGCATAAGGATATCCACAGCCTTCTGCAATTGTGACAAGATCTATGTTTCCTGCAACAGTCGGCATTCCGCCTACAGTCTCATGTGCTGTATTATTCAACACAATGTGTACCATATTATCCGGTTTTCTGCTTGCCAATACTGCCATAGAACCCATATGCATCAGACATGCACCATCTCCATCTACGCACCATATTTTTTCATTCTTTTTGCTCATAGCGATACCAAGTGCAATTGAGCTGCTATGTCCCATAGAACCGACCGTAAGAAAATCACATTCATGTCCCTGTCCATTTCTTTCACGGATTTCAAACAATTCCCTGCTTGCTTTTCCTGTTGTACTGACAATCGGGTCATTTTCAGTTACAGCAACGATATGTTCAAGAACTTCCTCTCGTTTCATTTGATATTCGTTGGAATAAACGACTTTATTACCATATTCCAAAGCACCTTTTCTCACTACAAAAGCAACGCTCTTTCCATTTGTAAGAACATTACGGAATTCCTTCATCTTTGCATATAATTCGGCTTCCGTTGTCTCTTTTCCTATTACAAAAGTTGCAATATCCATATCTTCCAAAAGTTTCAGGGTTACTTCACCCTGATAGATATGCTGTGGCTCATCATGAATACCAGGCTCTCCCCGCCAGCCAACCACAAAAATACAAGGGATTGCATAAACCTTATCATTCAATAAAGATGCAACCGGATTAATGATATTTCCAATACCGCTGTTCTGCATATATACAACAGGTACATTTCCCGTTGCAAGATAATGTCCAGCTGCTAGTGCAGTACAATTTCCTTCATTGGCTGCTATCACATGATGTTCAGAAATTCCGTACTTATCGATCAGAAAATTGCATAATGCCTGTAATTGTGAATCCGGAACTCCCGTATAAAAATCAGAATCTAATACATCAAATAATGTTTCTACTCTCATCTCTTTTATCCTCATCAAAAGTTATTATACCACTACATCAATATTCGTAATCCAATTTTAAATTACAATTCATCTATCAATGTAATAATATCTTTAAACGGCATAAGTTTTGAATCCACTTCCAGAGCCCTATGATTTTTCAAAATTTCTTTTGCTGTATTTTCCATTGCCGGAAATGCACTTCTGGTTAACTGATTTGCATAAATAACAATATTTACACCATGAGCCGCCAGTTCTGCCTCCGTAATATAATTATAAGAAGTTGGAACAACAACAATCGGTATATCAGAATATTTTGCCCGGAACTTGTCACAAAATTCAATTATCTCATCAGCTGTTTTCTTTCTGCTGTGGATCATAATGCCATCAGCACCTGCTTCCACATATGCAAAAGCTCTGGTTAACGCATCCTCCATGCCACGCTCTAAAATCAAGCTTTCAATTCTGGCTATGATCATAAATTCTTCTGTACGAAGAACATTTTTACCAGCTCTGATTTTTGCGCAGAAATTTTCGATAGAATCCTGTGTCTGTTCTACTTCCGTGCCAAACAGAGAATTCTTTTTCAAGCCTGTTTTGTCTTCAATAATAACTGCAGAAACACCCATACGTTCTAATGTCCGAACATTATAAACAAAATGTTCGATCAATCCACCTGTATCTCCATCCAAAATGATTGGTTTCGTGGTAACATCTAAAACATCATCGATCGTTCTCAGCCGTGAAGACATATCAACAAGCTCAATATCTGGTTTGCCCTTTGCAGTAGAATCACAAAGACTGGAAATCCACATTGCATCAAACTGGTCTAATCCACCGTCATGTTCCACTACCGTCTTTTCTGCAATAAGACCTGTTAATCCAGAATGAACTTCTATCGTTTTAACAATTGGTACTGTTTTTATCAACTGTCTTAATCTTTTCCTGCGATATTCCGGCATTGCCAGTTTTTCCTTAATCTGATCATCGATTTTCTTTACTTTTTCATTATATGTATATGGAACCTCTATTAACTCTCCACCATATTCTTTCAACAAAGCAATTACATTTTCACGAATCGTCTTTTCCGGTCCATCGCACCAATTATCACCATGAATGACATAATCCGGTTTTAATTCTTTGATGACATTATCATACATAATCCTATCCTGTACAATCACTTCATCAATTTCCGGAATATTTCTCACCATTGCCATACGTTCTTCAAAACTTACTGTCGGAAAACGGTTATAACGGACCATCTCTGCATCACATAATACACCTGCTACGACTTTCCCGTATTCTTTTGCTTTTTTAACTACATTCATATGTCCTTCATGGATCACGTCTGTAGCAAAACACATATATACTGTTTTCATATTGTACCCTTTCACTATCTGTATTGTACCGGAACTCGAATATTATTTTCTATAAGCGCTTCCCTTAACACTTTAAAAAACGCTTCAATATCTTCCACATCGATGGCTCCTAACGCACACAATCGAAATGTATCAGTAGTTGTCACTTTTCCCGGATAAATCGTAAATCCACGCTCATAGCAATAGTCATGAACTTTTTGGAAGCTCCAATTCGGATCGTCAGGATATACTGCCGACGCAACCAGACCAATTTGAATTTCAGGACGTATCAGTTCTTTAAATCCAAGCTCTTTCAGTCCCTCATGAATGGCTTTCATCACTCTGGAATGACGTGCCCACTTTGCCTCTTCTCCCTCAGCAAAATACTCTTTTAATGCCTGTCGGGTAGCATATACCGTCTGTACCGGTGGTGTAAAATGCATCTGACCCGTTTTTTCAAAATATTCATACTGTAGATATAAATTACAATAATAGGAACGTTTTGGATAATCCTTGGATTTCTTTATGATTTCTTCGTTACCAACTACAAAAGATAATCCTGTCATAGACATCAATCCTTTTTGTGCAGATGCCATACAAAAATCGATATTGTCCTTTTCAATATCGATTGGAACCATTGCATATGTCGAAGTCGTATCAACAATAAAAATCGCATCGTGTGCATGCGCAATTGCTCCTATCTCACGAATCGGATTTCCCACACCCGTACCGGTTTCATTATGTGTTGTATATACTACAGCAATATCCGGATTTTCCTTCATCGTTTTCTCAACCACTTTAAGATCCGGTTGTTCATCGATTGGAAACTGCAGATTGATATGATCTAATCCGTAATATTCGCAGATTTCAACTGCTCTGCTGCTATATGCGCCATTATTTACAACAAGAATCTTCTTTCCTTCTGGAAGAAGTGAATTTACACATACATCCAGATTCAATGTGCCGGAACCACAAAACAGAACTGAAGTATACTTCTGAGGATCTCCGTGTACGATCTTCACAAGGTCTTTCCTCATCTGTCTCATCATTTCAGCAAATTCATCTTCCCTTGGGCAGATATCAGGCACAACCTGTGCCATTTTTACCGTGTCCGTTGTTGTTGACGGTCCCGGATTCAATAAAATATTCCTCTTGATATTCATTTGTATTCCTCTCTCTGAATGATACGATTCCTATTTGTCTTCGTTAAATTCCTCAGCCGCTGCTGCTGCTGCATTTCTTTCCTGCTCTGTTGACTCATGCTTCTTAACAGATGTTTTGTCCTTAGAGAAAAGCTTCTTGATTTTTCTCCAGTATACACCAACTGCAACACCACCCGCAATAAAAACACCTGCAATAATCTGAACTACATAAGTTAAGGTTGCCGGATCAACATATGCCCATGCATGTGTTGGCATTGCCAAAATAAGAAAGAAAGTAAAATAAGTCACCCAAAAAATTCTTCCGTTCTTTGTAATCTGTTTCATTAAATTTTTCATCAATCTTTTCTCCTTTAATCTTCTGAATGAATTTGTTTTAAACGTAATTTTATATAATTGGCTCCAACTTTTGCGCTGGTTCCCAAATGATATACATATTGTTTCACAAAAGCATCAATCTTATCGTGGTATAAATCTCTCTGTTCGATCAATCTCGTTGCCTCATCTGCTACACGGTCTAACTGATCCAGATTCAGGCTGCATCCGATGCTGTCTCTCATGAAAATATTAATTGGCACAACCCCAATTTTCTCATATTCCGGATTCATGATCTTCATCGGCGTATTAATATACAATACCGGTCTCAATGTTGTAAACGCATATTCATATGCAATACCACTCCAGTCTGTAATGATCAGATCTGCATTAAATACTGTATCGTTAGAAGAAAAATCTGTCTGGATTTCAATATTCTTATCTTCTGCAAACTTATCTTTTAATAATTGCATCTTCTCTGGCATATGTCTTACATGCTGTGGATGCGGACGCACGATCACCTTATATCCTGTAGCCCGCAATTTCTGTAAAATATCCTCGAGACAGGAATCCACAATATTATCTTCCTGCCATGACGGAGCGATCAGGATGGTTTTCTGTTCATTGATCACTTTTTCTTTTGACTCATAATCTTTTCGCATATCATCGAGCAGGCAGTAACCCCAGTTTAACAATACTTTATGCGGAAGATCATAGGTTTCTTCCATCTTCTCTACCTCATCTTTATGATGTGGACCTACGCAGAAAATAGTGTCAAAATGATCGATACTTCCCTTTCGATACGTCATATTCATACTGTCAATACTATGTGGCACATGAATATACTCCATGTCCTTTCTTACATAGCTTCTCTTGATATGATAAGTTTCAAGATCAGGCATTGTCATAACAACAATATCACAATCCAATTTCATCATCAGAGTGATCAGTTTGATCTCTCCGATATAATATGCTTTAAACCTCTCATGCCTGATCTGGAAAACCTGATCTTCCGGATCACTTGTAACATAATGGATCACAATATCCGAGTTTTCCAATAACTCTTCGATCATTCCACGATAATATTTATAAAATCCTGAGGATTCAGAATAAAACATTAACTGTTTATTTTCATTATCTTTGGCAAAAAACTTCTTATAGTCCTCTTTTTCCTTAGCCTTATAAGGAGCCATCTTTTTCTTATAGGCATCCTCTACCGCTTTCTGTTCTGCCAGCAGACGTTTACTTTCCTCCAACGCCTCGTAATCAATATATTTTTTCGGGTTATAAACTGCATTTAAAATGTAAATCAACGCTGTGGAGAACAAGTTACTGAAAATCCAATACAAACCAACTCCACCCGGAACCAGGAATGTAAAATATGTTGAGAATGCAACTGTAAAAATTGTTACTCCCCATTGTCCCAAAGCACCCTGCTCTTTCTGCAACACGTTCGCCTGATTCTGGCATGCACAAAGTAAAACAGTAGAAAGACAGCTGAACAGTGGAATAAGAAGGATCCATGCCAATACAGTAATGTGTGGCACTACAGACAGATCCAAGCCAAGAAAATGTGTGTTGATCGTAGCTGCCTGTGCTGCGATTGCCTCAATATCAATGCCTGTCCCTGTCAATGCACTCTGGAAAAAGCTTAAGTTATCCGCATTCTGCAATGCTGCCATTGCCTGAAGCTGTGCGCCGCTCCTCAATTGATCTACCCCCATCAGAGAACAGGTAGCTGCCACGATCTGATCACAGACAGATGTCTTGATATGCATCAAATGCTGCATTGGATTATAAATGACATTAATCAGGCCAAGAACCAATGGAATCTGTAATAACATTGGCACCATACCAAGCATTGGACTATAATGTGCCTTTTTGAATAACTCCATCTGTTCATCCGCAATGCGATCTTTATCGCCTGCATGCTTATATTTAATCTCATTTATCTGTGGCTGGATCTGTATCATTCGAATACTGTTTTTCTGTACCATAATAGATACCGGCAGCATGACGATTTTGCTGACCAATGTAAACAGAATGATTGATAAACCATAGTTTTTCACCAACTGATAGCATCCCCACATGACATATCCAAGTGGAATACCAAACACCGTGTTAATAAAACTCATCATTTCCTCCTAAAGTGACCGCATCTCAAAATATTAAGACACTTATTTTATTCTTACATACCAAAATAGAATTTTATCAAATAAAAGGAAACTTGTAAACCTATAAACCATGATTTCATCTTAAGATTTGCTTAAAATCTTACTGAAGTCTATTCCGATAGTTTTAAATAAACTCTGTATTTCAACTCCACATCCCGTATCTGCGGAATGATATTATCATACACCTCTTCTTCCTTGAACTTTCTTATCAGATCATCGCTATGTTCATACACCACACGATCACTGTCAATTGTACTCTCATAATACCTGATCCTGTCTGCCAGATTATCCATTGTCACAACCTCATGCCCTGATTCTATATCCAAATGGATCTGCTCATCTGTAAGTCCAATAATATTGACAATTGCAATCGCCGGCACATCCCGTCTGATAGCTTCTCCTGCCAACATCTGTATATACTCACAATAACTCTGGTTTCTCTTATCCGGATTGTCCACTTTGTGCTTATGCGTTTCCTGTTTATCTGTGTTCTCTGCATAATACCAGTTTTTTGCGTCTGAGCTTCCGTATAATTCGACATGCTCCGGAAACTTCACTGTCTTGATCACATAGATTGCCTGATCACCAATCACGATATGATCCACATGCATTACTTCATACATCCCTGCATCATGATCAAACGTCTCTGTCTCATAATAGCCATTATTTATTGTACAAAACTTTGGAAAGTTTTTGATCAGATACTGCTTTGCCTGCTGTATTGCCGCTTCATGCTCCTGCTCTCTCTTCATTTCTTCTCTGGAGATATGAATGTCCACATTCTCCCAATCAATTTCGCTGCGACGTAATCCCGGTCTTACCATAACTCACATTTTCCTTTCATTTCCTTCAATCTCTTTTAACAGTTTCCCTAATCCCCAAAGCAACCTGTTAAATTAATTAATTTTATTCCCATTCATGCAAAAAGACCATTCGATATCGCGTAAATTTAAATTTACGTCACATCGAATGGTCTCTTTGCCTTTTGGAATTTACCATAATCTCAAAATTAATTGGAGGTACAAAACCATGAAAAAGAAAATTTTTGCTATCACATTATGTGCACTTATTGCAGCTGCTTCTATTGTTGGAAGCACTCAGAAGCCATCTAATAATTCTTATGAAGTAGCCAAATATATTTTTGATGATATGTCCGGTGGTTATTAAAATTCAATATCATAGTGTAACTTGCACCAATCAATTATAGGTTGAACATGATCATATTTTTTCATGGATTCAAATATTGTAATTGCTTGGTGCAAATAAGTCTTCGCTTCTTGATATTCTCTTAATTCAGCTAATGCAACTCCTTTATTTGTTACCAAAATTGGAAAGGCCGCTAAATTACCATATTTAATACAAAAATCAATTCCTTGATCAGCCATCATATATGCTTCCCTATGGCATTTCATATTTCCAAACCAATTACTTAAATTATATAAAATCATAGGGTATTTAGCTGTTTTCATTATTCCGTCTACAACTTTATCTTCCATATAATCTTTAAGCCACATATCAAGTTGAATTGCAGTCATAACATTTCCACTTTTTGCATGTAAAATTGCAATACCATTAATAATCATAATTTCATCAAAAGTAAGTAAATTATTTCTTAATGGATTCTCTCCATCAAAATCTGGCAATGTAATATGTATTGCTTTCATAAGCCATTGCATTGCTGTCTGATAATCTTTCTCTTTTCGTTTTATCAATTCACCTTTTGCAAACAGTAAACACTGCCGTTCTAAATCAGATGTATTTTCTGTTAATTTTTTTACAACTAAAATCTGTTTATGGATTTTATCAATTTCTGCATCTGTAACATTCCTAATCAACTCTTGAATTGCAGCGTATAGTTCCATCTCTTCCCTGCTCACAAAAGAATTAAACAGATTATTCTCCGTGCCCAACCGTTCAAACAGTTTCTCCAAAATAAGTCGTCCCGGTTTTTGTGCACCATTTTCAATTCTGGATAAAGATGCAGTTGTACAGATTCCGTAACTGACTTCTTCCTGTGTGTATCCCTTTCTCAATCTGGTTTCTCTCAAAAAATCACCAACAACATAAACTGCCATATTATATCTCACCCGTTTCTCTATTTGTATATTGATACTTATAATATAGCGAGTTTTCAGTCATAACACAACTTTTTCAATATTATTTCTTATTATTTTTCTATTTTTCTGCTTTTTCAAGAATCATTCTCTAATTTTAAGATTTTTTATAATGAATTATGAATCAAAATATTCTACTGCACTATTCAATTAAATCATCTACCATTTTATCATCACATCTGCTTAATAGTATAAAAATAGACACGACTATTTATCAAAAAAATTGTGTCCATTTTCCAAATATTATTAAAATATTTTAATCTAATTTTCTATTAATTGAGGTAAATAGCTTTCAATCCTATAACATTTCCTGTCAGTACCATATTGAAACATATACTCTTGTCGATACTGGTTATAAAGTGAATCTTTATACAAAATAGAAAAATGTACCTCTCCAAACGCTTCGCTCTTTATTAATCCTTCTCCTTCTTTATAACTAGCTAAAAGTATTTCAAAAGAGCCCGAATATCCTACTGGCAAAACATTGTCATACAATACATCAGTATACAAATAATAATCTGTTCTATCAAATCGCTTGCATTTATCTACATAAAGGAACCCCAATTCATCAGACGCTTTGAATTCTATTTGAACATCTAGTGCCCCACTATTACCTAAATTAGTAACTTTTAATGGGAATAAAATCTGTTCTCCTCTTTGTCCTATTGTTATCTTCTGTTCTAATTTTAAAAAAGGTAATAAATTTGCCCTCACCTGTTCCTTTGTAACATGTATATTTTCATTATGTAATCTTTCATCTAACTTCTGTCGTTCTATTTGTTGATTTTTCTGTAATTCAATATTTTCTATACTACTTTTTTCTTCAAACTTCAAAGTAATCTTTACAATAATAAATGAACTGACTACAGAAATAAAGTTCCAAAACGTATCATTCAATATAATGTCTTTAATCATTTTAACACACTCTCCTTCTCTCCATATACAATTTGTTATCAATGCAAGTATCTAAATGACTATTTATTCTGAAATATCAACAAAATTTTATTCCCCATATTTTTCCTCAATTTGCTTTTCTTCCTCTCTCTGTTTTTGACTCTTATAATATCTATCATTTATCATCTGATTATCCGACATAAAAATAATATCTAACATATTTTTCAGGCTACGATATGTTAACAATAAAAAACTGATTCCCATATAACTCCAGATATAAAATCCATAAGAAGCCAAATCTCTATTTTTTATATCTGAAACGAAATACAAACAAATTGTAACAAATAAATCTACTACTCCAATAAGCAACGTTTCCTTAATATATTTTAAGAACAATTTATTTTCATCACATTCAAATAAATAGGAAACCATTTTCGATTCATTTTTCATTCCTAAAACAACCGGTAATATTGCTCCTAAAAAGCCAACTATTAATGCTACTACTGTGTTGCAAGCATCTAATGCAGTTGGTAAATGTTCACTATCAACAAAGCATATTTTATTACAAAATAACATCATTGTAATGATAAATGCTGTTCCATATGGATAACACCTTTCAATATAATATTTTAATTGTATCATCATTGTCACCTTTCATTCGAATCCACTAAACGATATAACTCTAATTTTCGATTTGCATACTTTGTACACATCCTTGAAGTAACAATATTACAGTCTAATCTTTCTCTTTTGTTCAAATCAAACTCAATAAAGTCATGACATATATCTTCCAATAAGTCCACAATTTCTACATCCGCATCTTCTTCCTCTTTTATTTTTATCTTTGCTCCACGAACCAAACGTTTATTACTTTCTTCGCTTGCCTCTCTTGCCTCTTTTGCCAATTTCTGCACCTTTTTTCTGTCAAGTGTTTCTCCCTTTTCTCTTCCTATACTTATCATGATCTTGCCCGCCACCCCCTGATAAGTCTTCATCTGATTTATCATTTCCGACAAAGGTGTTTTTTCAGTTGGTGTATAGCTATTCAAATTTGCTAGCGATAATTCTATATATCTAATACTTCCTTTGGATATCTTTGCCATACCTTCTGCTCCCACAATTGGCTCTATTGATATTTTCTTATTATGATCTGTTCCCCAAAAAAGATTGTAAGTATGTTGCAGAAATTCTTCAACCCTGGAAACTCCTAATGAATTTTTATTCTGCTGTATCATAGCAATACCCTTTTTAGCATCGTAAATCATATATAAATCTTCACCAATATACTCATTATCATCAAGTTCTATTGTCTGAGCTTCTTCGAAATCTTTTGCCTTTGCAGGCACATTTGTATCTCGCAGCTTCATTAATTGCAAGCACCATACATCATAATTCTTACTAAATTTGACATGTTCAATTCTTGCTTTTGCATTATTAAAATCTATGGGTTTTCTGATAAGCTTTTGTTTTGTAACCACATCCACCCATTCTGCAAAATTAAAAATCTTACTCTTATTTTGTACCTTCTTTTTGTTTTGCATTTCATCCATTAATAGCTGATAATACTGAAACCTAATTATTCTTTTGTATCCCATAATGTTTCCCTTCCCAGATTTATATTTTGTATAATACTATTTATAATCTTAGGCTTTTTCCAACAAAATACCATTCGATATGATGTAATTTTCGTACAGTCAAACCAATCCCGTATTATCTAACTATATGCTTACATTACAAGCCTATATGCAAGCCATCAAACATTCCCAAACAACGCAAGGCTTCCTGAAGGAAGCCTTGTACATATATATTCCACTATTCTTTTATAAAATATCATCCGTCCATCCAATATCTTCCCCATCACCACCGGAAGAACCTGAACCAGAGTTTCCCGAATCACTGCCACTGTTTCCTCCACCGGAATCTGTAGATCCACCAGAGGATGAACCACTGTCCGGTGCACTGCCTCCTGAAGCCCCATTGTTTCCTGAATCTGTTCCTGATGATGGTGTGCCTGATGTTCCACCAGACGGATTTGAACTACCATTCCCGCCGGAAGGTGTTGTATTCTCAGCCGGCGCTCCTCCTCCAGAGGATGAGCTACTGCCTGCCGATGAACCTCCACCAGAAGACGAACCTCCGCTCGCTGCATTATTACCGGTGGATGTATTTCCTTCTGCCGGAGTACTGCCTGTGGATGTTCCTGATGCCGGCTGCTGCATGGAAGTATCTGCCCCAGGTTGTGTTTCTGCCGGAGTTGCTGTCCCTGCGGCATTCTGTCCCGATACTGTATTCCCTTTGCCAGCCTGATTTTTTCCATTCTCCTTAGATGCCATATTTTTTCCATTATCTTTTTTCTTATTAGGATTATTGGTCGTATTCTTCGTATTGTCTGTTTCCATTTTCCAGCTTACTTCTGTCTGCGGCTCCATAATAACCTCTCTTGTAGCAGCTTTCTCTAACATTGCAAACTCGGAATTCACATCTTCTAACAAAGTTCCTGCATTGACCGCATCCTGATTGCTCTTTATTAGATCTGACATTTTCTGTTTTCCAGCCTCAACAGGATCTGACTGCGCAAATTCTTCAATGGTACAATAGTCAACCCATTCCTTATCTTTTTGAACCTGCACCATGCCATCCATCAATCTCACAGAATCAGCGCTGGCGTTTACGTCCTGTTGTTCCTGCACTGTTACACTTTCAGCCACGGTCTGTTGCATTTCCTTTATCACTTTTTCTGATCGATACAATAATATGCCAAATACAATAGATACCGTAAAAAAAGTTATTGTCATGGCAATCCAGATGTTCTTTGTATCTTTTTGTTCCTCCATAAATGTCTCCTTCACTTACCTTGTTGTCTCTACGCTATCCGTAATGTTTTTCAAAAAAGCATATCCGGCAGATCCCTGTTTAAAATCTCCTCTGTCCAATATCTGTTTGCATACGGTATACATACTGCGTGACATTTCCGGTCCATAAAGCACAACCTGTGTGCCATTGTGTTCCATCACCGCATATGCACGGAACACATAATTTGTCGCATAGCGGCTCTGTTCCAGACGAACTAAGACATTTGCAAACTGCTCTCTTCCATTTACGGTACGGATCACTTTATTATAGGTTTTTCCATTTTCTATGTAGAAAGTTCTTCCACTCGCTACTTTTTGTCCTCCATAAATCATTGGATAATTGTTGTGATTGTCCGGATGCATGATGAGAGTTCCCATCTCTGTTAACCGATATCCTCCCAGTCCGCCTGTGCTGATCAACTGGCTTTTCTTTGTTGTATCAATTCCAAAACTGCACCGCAATCCTGTATTTCCGGTATATCTGACTGAAAAACCATGATACGAAAATAAATCCTGCAGTTCCGGCACTGCCTGCGCAGTATAATAAGTTCCGTTATATTCTAACAGCCACACATACATCCCAACCGGTATACCAGAAGCATTGTATTGATACATCACTGCCGTTTTCGCACCCTGCTTTCCTACGGATACTAATCTGGCAGACGTATTCTGACTCCACGAAGCAGATGTATATGGCACACCATCAATATAAATCTCCGTACATGCATCATATCCTGCCGGCAATTGGATCACCACTTCATTGCTGCCCGGCACCGTAACCGGCGGCGATGGTATCTCCGGTATCCCTTCTACCGTCTTCATTTTTCTTAATGTGACGCCTGACGTCAATGATGAGTTTCCTACATAAAGCACATTCTTGATCACAACCGTGTCAAATACATATGCATCTGAGCAGATCTGCGTCGACATATCTGTCCAGATACCATTTTTCTGATATCTGGCTCTCAATGTAGCATTATCACACCAGATCACATACGCTACCCCATCTTTCCATTGAAGCTGTACCCGGTTACTTGCACTGATACCACTCAGTTTTTCCTCTGTGAAACCGCTTTCCGGGGTTCCCGAAATAAGCAGTGGTTCTTCCGACGCATCATTTGACGCCACAATATTTATCTTATTCGCCTGCACTTTCACATCAGATACTTTTACCGTAGAAATCCCATTAATGGTATAAATATCCTGCCATTTCTGCTGATCTTCTGAATATTTTGCTATCTTTCCTTTTTTCGCTGCCGAATCCCTTGCAAAAAAGTCTGCATATACGGCATATAATTCTCCCTCATAGTTAAAAACCGATGGATTTCCAATGGATAAACTGGAAACCTGAAGTATGGCTTTCTGCGTTCCAGACTGAAAATCCCATGTCTTTAAAATATCAGCCGATGAATACGCAAGCCAGAGTTTCCCCTGATTTTCTACAAACTGATAATTATTGACATTTGTATCATTACATACAACGGGTGTACTCCATCTATTTGCCTGAAGTCTTGACACACAGGTCTGATACTGTCTGTTCTGATATGCAAGATACAATACACCTCCATAAAAATACACTTTCGGAGAAGTTCCTGCAGCTGCTTCCAGTTCCTGCCCGGTCTGCTTCCATCCTGTTCCATCCAAAAGATTGGCATATACTTTCACAAAACTGTTACCGGTCTGCCCCTGAACTCCGGCCAGATACATCATCCCACTATCCGTATCCTCTGTCATGGATAATGACTGCATATCTGCAAGCGTGGTGTCCTGCTTTATCCAATAGTTCTCCTCACTCAGCGCTGGAAATTCCACATGAAAAGTTGCTGTTCCGTTCTCCTGAAAACGGATATTATCGATCACAATTCCACTGTTAGATCCATCGGAATAAAAAATAGTGTCCTGCGTACATGGAGCTGACATATCACTGCTGCCGAGTGAAGTGCGGTTTCCGACTCCAATGGCTGCATCATATACCGCATTCCTCAGACCGGAACTGCCATTTGATACCTGTTCTTTGGCTGCCTCGTGATCTTCTGACGTCCCCGGACGATAAACATAGATATAGTTTTTTCCGGCTTTATTCGTCTGATTTTCCACTGCCTCATTGACACGGTAAACGATCAGTCCTTTTTCAACCGGCAAAAAATTATCATATTCTTTTTCCTGCTGTTTCTTCTGCCTGTACTCAATGACAAAATACTCGCTTTCTGACATGGAAGTTTTTAAAATATATGCTCTGTTCCCTGCCTTTGCACTTGCAGGTTCAAGCGTATAATCTCCGCTCTCTGTCACTTCCTGAATATCCATCCAGCCCATCTGGCTTCGTATATAAGCCAGTGGATATTGGGCTATCCGGGGCACCTGTGCCATCTGATCCCAGATACCGACCGGAATCCCATCATCTCCGGTTGTCCGGTACAGATCCGGTGCTCCGAGCGTATGCAGAAACTCATGGCTTACCAGCGAATATGCTGTTGATGTTGCCTGCGACCGGAGTGCTTCTGTAGAAATAACATTGTATGCTCCTACCCGTAGTCCGAAGCATACCTCTTCAGTTCCGCCATACTCACTTTTGTGTGAGCCAAAAGATCCCGTGTTCTTCCCCTGCACAAGAATCGTAAGATTATCGATACACCCATCCCGGTTCCATGAATCAAGTTCGATTTCTGACAGGTTTTGTGTAAACGTTGTCTTCTTAAGTGCCTCTATTACTGCTCCGACAAATCTGCTATCCTCCACACTGTTCGGATTCAGATAATCGGATGCCTTACCGCTAAGTCTGATCGTTGTCACCTTCCCCTCACTGTCCTCCTGTGGAAAATAACAATTCACCTGCACTTTTCCATCCGATATTGTATTGATATAATGGGGCAGACTTCCGGTTTCCTTTGTATAGATGTCTTTAAAATAGCTGGCTCCTGCTTCCGATCCCTTTCCAGACTTCTGATTCCAGCAATAATACTTTCCAATCTGCGGATATCCATCGGCAAATTCGTCCGTCAGATCATTTCCGTTATCGTCCTTTTCAAACGTAACCATAATGACCATATTTCCGACGGTCTGTTCTGCTGCCTTTACTCTTTGCGGCATGGACTGTACCGTAAATAACAGCGTAATTATCATCATCCATACGATACTTTTTTCTTATTCACTAATCTCTTTTCTCTCATATTTTTATTCCCACATTGTATACACGCCAAACTGTTCCGCATTCACTGCCGTTTCACTGTCTCCGTCAATTTCTCCCTCGTATACCTGCAGATCTGTATTCCGCATCTGCCACGCCTGCAATGCCCCTGCACTCATATCTAGTGTTCCACTGCTCACCCGCATGCTGCCCTGCACCTTGCCATCCGCAGAAATTGTTCCCTCATACTTTCGATATGCACCATCTTCCATTCTTAATATCTCACTGGAAAATGTTCCCTGAAGCTTTTCATCCTGCCAGTCACAGACAAAAGAATGGATCTCTGACGGGGTTATCTCAAGATAAATAGCCTTTCCGTCTTCTGTTGCACATTCCAATGCCGTGTACTGCTGTCCCAATTCATCTGATATAACAGTAATTCTTTCAGGTATCTCCGCAGAATCTGTCCTATAATTTCTCTGACCGATCACAAGTTTTGGCAGCATAACAGACATCCAGGACGCATCCGTAACCGTTGCCACTGCACTGTCCACATCGCCTGCCTTTAAATAATCCAGAACCGTCTGTCCCATCGTCCGGATTTCTTCTGTATCATCATTTAAAATCACCTGCAGTTCCGAAAGATTTCTCTATCTATCAGAATCGTAATCTAACAACTGCTCCCACTCGAGTTCATTGCGCTGCTCGATTACGGTTGTTTCTTTTTTCTCACTCTCTGCTGTTCTGTCAGAAAGTATCTCTGTAGCCTCTGTGTTACTTTTTGCTGTGTCTTCGACTCCACAGGAAGCCAGCAGTAAAAAACTGAGGCATCCTATTAATATGGTTGGTTTTTTCATCAAATTTTCTCCTTCGTCTATCGGGGGATCACGTTCAACTTTCAACAAAATCATCGACAGTAATGTTTTTTCATTATACATAGATGCCCTTATTTCTTCAACCTGTTTATAATCTGTTTTGCATATTTATTTGAAATTTATATTCTTTGTTATTATGAGTAACTTTATATTATATTTTTTGATTCTACACGTTATAATAATTGCAAAAGCAAGTTGTTTTAAGTAACCTTTATACAAAATATGTTATTTTAAATATCATTTCATTATAGAAGACCGCACATGAAAAAACTTTCCACCACCCTTTTGGCTGATATTGTCCAGTCCAAAAGGAAATCTTTAAACATGACGCAGGCTCAATTATCTGAATTGACCGGTATCAACCGCGCACAGTTGTCCCGTCTGGAACAGGAAGATTACTGTCCGCTGATCCCTCAGTTAGAAAAACTGGGCGATGTGCTGGATTTTGATATTAATGATGTTTTCGTGAATACTGCAGCATCCAAACTTCCATCTCCTTCCCCACTTCACATCGCAGTGGCTGGAACCGGATACGTTGGATTGTCAATCTCCGTCCTGCTTGCCCAGCATAACATTGTCACCGCCGTTGCTATCATCCCCGAAAAGGTAGACCTGATCAATCAGCGTAAATCGCCAATTCAGGACGAATACATTGAAAAATATCTGAAAGAAAAAGATTTGCATTTAACCGCCACTTTGGACGGCGAATCCGCTTATAAGAATGCCGACTTTGTAGTGATCGCAGCTCCAACCAACTACGACAGCAAAAAGAACTATTTCGACACATCTGCTGTAGAAGCTGTGATTGAACTTGTTCTGAAAGTAAATCCGGATGCGGTCATGGTCATTAAATCCATAATTCCGGTTGGCTACACCGAATCGGTGCGCAGGAAATACAACACAGAAAACATTGACACGCTGTTTATGGGATTTACAGAAGCCGAGGCTGTCAAATTATTTGCAAACACATACCTTGCCTTAAGAGTTTCTTATTTTAATGAATTAGATACTTATGCTGAAATAAAAGGTCTGAACACAGAAGATATTATCAATGGCGTGTGTCTGGATCCACGAATCGGAACACACTACAACAACCCTTCCTTCGGCTACGGCGGCTATTGCCTTCCAAAAGACACAAAGCAATTGCTGGCAAACTACAGCGACGTTCCTCAGAACATGATCAGCGCCATTGTGGAAAGCAACCGCACAAGAAAAGATTTTATTGCAGACCGTGTCTTAAAGCTTGCCGGATATTATGACTATTATAAATGGAAGTACATTTTGGGGCAGCAAAATCGTAAATGACCTTGCCGAATTCAAGAAATCAGCAGATGCCATCCTTGCAAACCGCTATGATTCCTGTCTGGATGATGTGAAAGAGAAAGTGTATACAAGAGATTTGTTCCAGAGAGATTAGGCTTATGCCGTAAACTGGCAAAAGCCGGAACTTCTCTGGAGCTGTCTCTGATCATCATTTTTTATAATTACTCATATTTGTCGCTTTTATCAACCTGTGACATAACGATTATCAATTGCCTTTAATTCGTTAAATGTATCAATCTCTGTAATATCTTCTTCCTTACATTCACGAACATGCACCTGATAATTTTCCTTTTTATACACAAGCGGCACCTGCTCCCAATAGCGTTCTTTTCCACCCGGAGATAAATAAATTTCATTTAAATCGTTTGCAAGCTTAATTCCATCCGCTCCGCTCCAATAGGAAATTCCAACCATCTGATGGCAGCCGCTGCCTCCTACTTTTTCTTCTGTGATCACACCATTATGATTGATTACAAAACACCAATCATCGGTGTGCTCCACCGGAATACTCAAAAAATTTGTTTCATATTCATACTTACGAATCAGTTTTTTATTACGGAGTAGTAAATCTGCTTCCAAAACATACGCATTCTGCAGAAGATATCTGACACATACAGCGGAGGAAATATTATTTGCCTCACTATAAATCGGATTCTCAACAAACCTGATGTTCGGATATTTATAAAGAAGCTGATCAAACTGTTCTCCCAGATATCCACGTACAATAACAATCTCAGAAATTCCAGCTTCCACTACTGCATCAAGAAGTGTATCAATAATGCGTGTTCCGTTGACTCTGACAAGCGGTTTAGGCGTATTCAAAGTGATCGGCACCATCCGGCTTCCAAAACCTGCTGCCACAAATACTGCTCTCTTCACACGATAAGGTTCCAATGCATTCAGACCATTCTGTGTGATCTGCCCATTTTCATAATACTTTTTGTCTGTTAATTCTTTTACTATCTTATCCACCGTTCCGACTGAAACTTTTAATCTCTCTGCCATATCTGTCTGAGATACAACCTCTTTTGTCTCTGTCAGAAGTACCAAAATATCAAATTCCTTTTTTGTGATCATATGAATACTCCTCATCTTCCCAATATTTCCACAGTATATTCTTTCTGCTCATATTTGTCAATAATCGCAATATTTTGAACAATTTAATTCAGATTAAAAATATTTTTCCTTTAAATATTCTGCAATATATCTTGACACCTTCTGTCCTCCTTGCTCATTTAAATGAGTCCCACCATCCAAGCTGTCTTCCTCGAAATTCATTCCGATTACATCCGTAACCTTCATGCAATTAATCAATTCGACACCATTTGCATCTGCCCAATCCATTACTGTATTAGTCATTTCAACAGTCTTGTCATAACACGGAAATGGTGCCTTCACTAAAACTAATTTTGTTCCATGTTCCTGACATAGTTGATAAATTTTATCCAAATATTCAAAATTCCTCTCATACACATCTCTTCTCTGTTCGGAAAAAATAGTATCCCAGGCTGCATATCCACAAGGCTGTGCACCTGCCCAATGTTTGAATCCTCTTCCTTCTTCTGTAAAATATGGTTCCGTTATACTTTCCTTCCATGTTGTAAAAGATGAATAATCCAATTCCTCCCATCTTGAATGATACTTATCCAAGGGGAAAAGATATTCTATCTGTAATTCTTCAGGGACACAATCCCTAATGGCATCCACTTTAACATTAGAAAACCGAAGATCATTTAAAGATGAATCCCTGACTCCCTCACTTGTGAATCCCGTATCATTCTCATCATAAAACATTCCAAAAATTTCCAAAACAACTACATCAATTTTGCTATTATCCAGTGCATCTTTCACATAATAATAGGTATAATTCATTGTCTGCTGCTGTCTTCCCCGATTATATGTTTTTAAATCATACTTATCAAAAATCCCCGGATCAAATGTACAATAGCTTTGACTTGTTCCAAAAAATACCACATCCCACTGTTGTTGCTTATAAAAGTCTGGAATTTTAGGAATTAATGCCACTGTGATTCCTAAAATTGCTATACATAAAACACCTCCAAAAATAATAATTTTTATAAAACAAACCAATTTCTTCATTTGTATCCCTCAAACATTCAATCTATATTCCTTTTATATCCCCATAAATCAAAACTTTTTCTTTAATCAAAATTATTTTCCCTTAAATACATAGCCAAATGCCTTGATACCTTACCAGCACCGCTTTCGTTTAAATGCGTCCCACCATCCAAACTATCCGTATAAAAATTCAGATCAAGAATATCCTGCATTCTCATATAATTGATCAATGCTACATCATGTTCTTCTGCCCAATCTGAAACTGTATTCGTCTCTTCAACTACTCTGTCATAACAAGGCAATGGTGTTTTGACCAGCACAAGTTCAACTTCCTTTTCCTGACATAACTCATATATTTTGTCTAAATATTTTACATTTTCATCATACACATCTCTTCGAACTTCTGAAAAGGCAATACTCCAATAGTCATCCACGCATACTTCCGATTCTGTCCAACGCATATACCCTCTATCCGCTTCCTCGTAATATGGATTCAGTGCACTATTATAAAAGCTTTTCCAAGAAGAGTAATCTAAATTTTCCCATCTCGAATGATACTTATCCAGTGGAAAATAATATACTAGCTGTAACTCTTTTGGGACACAATCTCGAATCGCATCTGCTTTTATTTTTGAAAATCTCATATCATTCAGTGTTGAATCTCTGACTCCTTCACTTACGAACCTATCATCATCTTCTTCATAGAACATTCCAAAAATTTCCAATACAACTACATCTATGTTACAAGTATCCAACGCATCTTCTATTATGTAATAAGTATAATTCATTGTCTGCTGCTGCCTTCCCCGATTGTATGTTTTCAAATCATACTCATCAAACACTTTCGGATCAAAAGAACAATATGACTGACTTGTTCCAAAAAAAACTGCATCATAATGTTTTTCTTTATAAAACGATGGAATTTTTGGCATAAGCATATAAGTTGCCAAAATAATGCCCATCACTAAAATCATAAGAAAAAGCACACACTTCACAATACGGTTAATAATTTTCATTTTTCCCCTTATCTTCCAGTACGATGTAAAATTAAAATTGAAAATAAATAAAATTCGTTGCAGAATAGCCGCTTCCCCAAATCCCAAAAATCAAAATTGCTAATATTGAAAAAATCATAATTGTCCATCTTACTGCAATATTAGCATTCAATATCACACTCCGTAATTTTATTCCACGATATTTACAGATATCAGAACACAATAGTATCATAAGGGAAACTATTAATACGATAAAATTGGGTTTATTTAAGCCCAGATCATATAACGATCCATTTGCAAGCAGCATTGCATCATTCATATGTACTATTCCATTAATCACTGCAAATGCATGCTGCATCGTATCTGCCCGGAAGAAAATCCATGCGAGATCTACAAAGATAAATGTAATTAACATATTAATTAACATAAATGGCATGAAATTCTTTCTGACAGGAATTTTTTCTCCAACCCCTTTTTTCAATGGTGCTAAAATTGCGCCTATCACCTGATATAATCCATTCAGTCCTCCCCAGACAACATACGACCAGTTTGCTCCATGCCAAAGTCCGCTCACCAGGAAAACCACCATGATATTTACATACTTTCGCACTTTTCCCTTTCGATTTCCTCCCAATGGAATATATAAATAATCCTTAAACCAGGAAGACAATGATATATGCCATCTTCTCCAGAATTCCGACACTGACTGAGATAAATAAGGGCAATTAAAATTGTCCATCAATTGAAATCCCATTACCTCTGCCGCACCAATTGCAATCGTAGAATACCCTCCAAAATCGCAATAAATCTGGAAAGCAAAAAGAACACTTGCTATCAACAAATACTTTCCATCGTATACCCCAACATTTGCATATACACTGTCCACAAAAATAGCTATTCGGTCTGCTATCACAAGTTTCAAAAAGTAACCCCAAATCATAAGTAAAACTCCGTCACACATTCTCTCATATTGAAATGGTTTCGGGTTACGCAGCTGTGTCAGCAAATTCTTAGAACGCTCTATCGGCCCTGCAATTAACTGTGGAAAAAAAGATACAAATAGTGCATACCGGAAAAAGTTTCGCTCTGCTTCAATCTCTCCTCGATATACATCCACTGTATACCCTAATGCCTGAAACGTATAAAAAGATATTCCTACCGGAAGCAAAACATCCAAAGATGTATTTACTGTTGGCAAACCGGTATGACTTAATATCGCATTAATACTCTCAACTGTAAAATTAAAATACTTAAAGAAAAATAAGATTGCTAAATTCAACACAAAGCCGACGGCTACAATACCTTTTTTTCCCTTTTCATCTTCCGGCCTCTTCGTCTTAAACCATTGTAGCAAAATGCCACTAAAATATGTAATCGATGTAGATACCAGCAATAAGATTGCATACTTTGCATTCCACCCCATATAAAAATAATAACTGGCAGCTAACAACCATAGATAACTCCATTTCCTTGGCAACAGAAAATAAATAATTGTAACTACTGGGAAAAAAATCAAAAAGCTGTATGAATTAAATAACATCTCCTCTTCTCCTATGTATATAAATCGCTATTTTGGGCTGATATTAATAAAAAGCATCTATCATCGGCTGCGTTTCAAAATGAAACAGTTCATATTCTGAAATCAGATACCACATATCGCCCGTGTAATGGTAAATATGATAAATATTATCATTTCCCTTCCCAATACCATCGTACGAATCAACCAACGGATAATCAGGCGAATATGCGCGTTCAACAAACATCCTTTCCCGCCATTGTCCATCTTCATAATCATAGATAGACGCTCCATATTGTGAACTGTCCTCTCCTAAATTTGCCACAATCGTCGGTACAAAAGCATCATAATCTATCGGAGCAGTTGTTTCTTGCATAGAATCATGATGTTCATCTTTTTCCTTGATAAAGAAAATTGGCTGCCCATTCTGTTTGCTTCCATGATCCGCCAATACAATAATAGTGGAATTATCATATACATTCAGTTTTTGCAACTGAGAAAAGTACTCATTCAGCATATAGAACACGCCATTCAGACATACATTACGATCTGTTATGTTAGGGTCATATTGACAATATTCATTGTTGATAAATTCATGCATTCCATTCAGATGCTGAAAAACATAGTAATTCGAAGAATCATCGGTAGTCAATCCTCTGGTTACCAATTGATTGTAAAAATCATAATTATTATAATCAATTACATTAAAGGGATTTGTTGCAATATTCATATACTGTGCGTTGGCTACATAAAATCGATTCTTGATCAAATCCGGAGCATACCGGTAACACGACATTTTTACCAGCGTTTTGTATAAACGTTTATAGTCGATCGTACGGCTGGCAGAAGCTGTATTTACATTGGAAATTTTTCCCTCGGCAATGCTTAAAGTATTATTTCCTACAAGAATTTCAGAAATGTTCGTGTATACATTAAGTTTATAATCTTTTGCAGCCAATAAATCAAAATACTCATTCGTGCGATTATTATTCCAACAATCTGCCGTATATTCATTCACTGTCTGCTCCAGATTAATCGGATTTCCTGTCAATAAATGTACAAGAGATGGGTATGTGCCATATTGGTTGCAATCTGCATTATTATAATAGGTAAAATCTTTCATAACATCCAGAAATGCCGGATTAGATAAACGTGCCTCATAAAGCCATTCATTCGAAAAATTATCCAAAACCAATACAATAATATTTTCCTTGGAAGATACTGTATATTGTTCAGAGCCATCAAGACACAATTGATTATTGGTATATCGGAGTGCTGCGCTATCAGCACCGACAAAAAGGGATACATACGCCACTAATTGAATCCCCAAAAAAATGGATGCGATCGTACAGAATGCTTTGTTCCATACGCGTGTACAATTGGCTATCAGAATAAAAATGACTATCACCAGAATCCACACAATGGCACTAATTAATTTTTGAGTGGAAGAGGCATTATAACCTTCTGCAGTTTCACCGATTGCCTGAAGACCTCTGTTTAAAAACATAGATTGAATCCACGCAGCGATAGAACCACCGACATATAATGCAAGTACATTTTTCCGTAAAATATCTGGCAGCAGTGCTGCAATTCCAGCAAGCAAAACTGCTGTGAACAGTCCAGCCAGAGCCAGCCATTGTCCAAAATCAAAAAAAACAAATCCTAATTCCGTATAGTTTCCAAAGAAAATTTCAGTAGGTCCCATGATGATCAGCATAAAAATCGCAAGCAATATCGGAATAAAAGAACCTATGTATTTTT
>ERZ1035025.300-NODE-300-length-35854-cov-15.582139_pt1 | contig 35854 bp, 31 predicted proteins | sample MGYA00520619_ERZ1035025 | MGnify/ENA primary metagenome ERZ1035025 (study PRJEB33766, sample SAMN09781742) | gut metagenome | biome: gut microbiome | host: Homo sapiens | place: Madagascar | study: EMG produced TPA metagenomics assembly of the PRJNA485056 data...
TTAACCAAATCCATGTTACTTGATTCTGGGTGCAAAGGTAAAAGAGTAGTTACTACAAAATGTCAAAGAACGAATGTATGTTAAACTTTTAAACGAAACCACTTTTTAAAGTGGACTCTACATTGGAAAAAATAAAAGAGGAAGAAGCGTAGATATGATGAATGACAAAAAGCAATTGATGTATGGATAAAGATACAGTAGATTTCGCAACGTATTGTATCAAGTTATGATGTGCTCCATACTTTTGGTAAGGAATATTTGATGGAAGACCTCACTGATTATATGAGGGAGAAAGGAGTGTTGAATTAATATGAGAGTTTATCATTCTTCATCTGTTAGAGTGGAGCATCCATTTTATATTCCAAATCTCGAAGTATCCACTTCTTCATGCAGTTTAGCCTTGTATCCTCCGAAACGATAAGTGAGGGATAGCTACGCCATCATTCAGTTGCTTCCTTGCTAAAGACTTGTCTTTGTTCCACCATTCAAGAATGTAATGAGCAAAAAAAATCAGTGCTACTACTAAGAGTAACACTGATTTTCTATTTTGTTTATTGAACGGCAACTTTCTTGATGCTGCCATCGCTATATACCACGATATTCACGCCCTTGGTAGGAGAGGTTACTCGCTGTCCGTTGAGAGAATAGCGGGAGATTTCCTTCACATCGCTGCGGTTTATCACCTTGTCAATACCTGTCGCATCATACTCAATGATGTTTCCAAAGTCTTTCCAGACGTCAGCATTTGCATAAGCCTCTTTGGTTCCCTGAGGAACATACAAGGTACAATTGCTGATCTTGATTCGGTTGAAAAATGAGCCAGCTTCAATTGGATTCTCCCAAGCGACATAGACTGATTCTAATTCTAACCAGTTGTAAGAGTTATTTAAAGCTATATCTTTAATAGAGGTGACTTCCTTAGATATTGTCAGATTCTTCAAACTGCTGCAATCTTGAAAAGCAGAACTTCCTATTGAGGTAATATTGGAAGAGAGAGTCACGTTCGCCAAATTGCTGCAATTTGCGAAAGCTATATTGCCAATTGAAGTGAGAGCTGATGGAAGAATCACATTTGTCAAATTGCTGCAACCTACAAAAGCGTAATCACCAATGGTGGTGATACCAGATGGTAGATTCATGTTTTGCAAATTGCTGCAATTTACAAAAGCGTCTTCACCTATTGAGGTGATACCCGCAGGTAGCTCTATATTCTTCAAACTGCTGCACCCCCCGAAAGCACCATTACTTATTGCTGTAATCTCAGAAGGAAGATTTACTTTGCTCAAGTTCTCACAATAAAAAAATACATAATCTCCTATATTTGTAATACTTGAAGGAAGATCGACGCTTGTCAAATCACTACATTCAGAAAATGCTCTATAGCCTATTGACGTGACATTTGATGGAAGATTCAGAGTTGTCAAACCGCTGCATCTATGAAATGCATAATCACCTATCTTAGTAACGCTTGAAGGAATCTCCAATGTTGATATTTCTTGATTATTCCAATAATACTTAATGCCGCAGCCTACGTAAAAAGCAGGATGTCCATTTTGAATATATGTCGCAAAATCATCATAAATGTAATAACGGACATCTTGCAAATTGCCACAATAACTAAAGGCACTTATACCTATAGAGGTAACTCTGGAAGAAAGTGCCAGATTAGTCAAGCTATTGCTTTTGAAAAAGACACCATCTCCTATAGAGGTAACACCAGTAGGAATTTCCAAAGTTGTTATTTCCTGGTCATTCAAATAGTATTTAATTCCACAGTTAATCTCATAGAAGACAGGGTGGTTGCTTTGTAAATACGTCTCTAAATCACTATCTATAATATATCGCACATCTTTTAGATTATTATAATTGGATGCCCCTCCAAAAAGGTAATTACTTTTAACATCAGTAAGATTGGAATGAAGTGTCAGATTCGACAACTCATAGCAACCTGCAAAAGCCAATTCTCCTAATGTAGTTAGACTGGAAGGAAATTCAAGACTTGTCAAACTATAACAATTTTCAAAGGCTCTGTCGCCTATTGAAATCAGCCCTGATGGAAGAGTCAAGCTTGTTAAATTTTCACAATACCGTATCTATTATTAGTTGATTATCAATGTTATACGCTCTAAACGGTAGAAAAGTGACCGTATGGATTCTGAGTAGATACGAAAAGGTGAATATTTAACGTATTTAACTTTCAATCACATCAGGAATCACGAAATAAGGGTTGGGAGGGGCGCTTTTAACCGACCCCATAATGTGGTGAATGGAAGTTATAGGACGAAATTCATAAAGGGGAACGGTTGAAACGACTCCCTTGAAGGGTGTGATTACATGTCATACCCTTTGTTCTGAAAAGCATTTTTGTGTAGTTTACGATGCTACGTTTTACTGTTTTTTTTACTTGGTAAACGTAGTTTTTCCATTGTTTATGCCGTATTTCGAGATAAAACGCTGTCTTTGTGGTGTAAAATATGATACTAATATCAAAAATAGTATTCTAATTAGGGATATTCAGTAAATAGCTAACTAATTATTTGTCAGTGTGTTATATTATTTGTACCTTTATAAAAAATCCCCCGACCGACCCATCACGGGCAGAATCGGGGGAAATAGTTAAAAAATCGTCGTGAAGATACAAAAAATTTCTGATATAACACCAAGTCTGCCCTTTACAGAGTTTGATTTTTTGCAAAACTACTATAACAGTTTCGCGAAAAGCGAACTTGGGCGTATCTATGCACAACTTCCCATTAAGGAGTTGGCAGCAGAATTCACAAGTAGAGTCCATAAGAGCCCACGTGGGAAAAAGCCGTTGTTCTCTGCAGAAGGCGAAATTGCGCTCATGTTTCTCAAGTCATACACAGGTCTGTCAGACGACGGCTTGATAGAGATGCTTAACGGAAGCATCCACATGCAGATATTCTGTGGCGTGTTGATTGACCCTTCCACCCCCATCAAGGACGGCAAGATAGTGAGTGCCATCCGCAACCGTCTTGCGCCGCTTCTTGACATAGACAGCCTTCAACGCATATTGTATGACAAATGGAAAGACAATCTTAAGAATAAGGATCTGTGTTTAACAGACGCGACCTGTTACGAGAATCACCTGCGCTTTCCGACAGACATTAAACTGCTTTGGGAGAGTTGTGAGTGGATGCATGACTTGCTCTCCTCAGAAAGCAGAATTTTGTCAGAACGTGTGCCATGAAGCAAGTATAATGATGTTGCCAAGGCCAGACTTGCATACGCCAAGCAACGCAAGCACCCAGCTGCTTCCACCAAGAAACTCAAGCGAAGACTTCTAAAACTCCTTTCCAAACTCATCTTTCAATGGGACCATCTGCGCAAGTTGTACAGTCCCTGCATCTGTCTGTCGGCAGAGCGGGAGAAACGGTTGTGTGCGGTACGTGCCGTATACCGCCAGCAGTCAGACCTGTTCTTGGGCAAGGATGTGAAGCACCGCATTGTCAGCATCGACCGTCCGTACCTGCGTCCCATAGTCAGAGGCAAGGAGAACAAGCGCGTGGAGTTTGGGGCGAAGGTCAACAACATACAGATTGACGGCATATCATTCATAGAACACCATTCCTTTGAGGCTTTCAATGAAGGCATACGTCTCAGGCAATGCATTGAATACCAAGAGTCTCTGACAGGGATTAAAGTCAGCCGCATTGGTGCCGACTCCATATATGCGAATAACGCAAACCGTACGATGTGTACTGAAAGAGGCATAATAACATGTTTTGCCAGAAAGGGACCAAAGCCAAAAGAAGAAGCGGAACACCTGAAGACATCAAGAAGGCTTATCGGAAACTTGAGAGCCACGGTTATGGAAGGAAGTTTTGGTAATCAGAAACAGCACTATGCGGTCGGGCGCATCAAGGCACGCAACATGTTCAGTGAGACATTGCTGCTTTTCTTCGGAATACACACAGCAAATGCCGCCATACTTGCCGCACGGCAAATGGTAGCGGAAATGAAGAAGGCCGCCTAATAAAAATTAAGGAGATTTGTGAGACCTTGCGTAGGCAAGGAAGGGACAAATGTGTCCTTACGGCTCGCATTTGCTATTTTTTATGGCAAAACACATCAGATTATCCTCCACGACCATTTTTCTCGGAGGACAATCTGATATTTGGCTGTCTTTAGGAAATATAAAGTGGGAATAAGCTGAATATCCCTAATTAGTAGAGCTTGGTGGTAAGGATGAGAACAGCAATGGTTCAACCTCGATAGTCCGTAGGCCGCACACCAAGGTTGTGCGAAACGTAACGGCTAAAATAGGCTGGTGATGAGAATCCGAACATGTCGGAGATTTGCACAAAGGTGAGTGACTTGTCGCGCAACAGACGCGAGATATCGAGCACTGTATAGCGGTTGATCCAAAAGTTAGCGGCATAGCCACTGACAGACTTAGACACTTCTGATAGATACTTTGATGTCACACACAACTTGTCTGCATACCAAGTCACTTCCCGGTGAGTGCGATATTCGCCGTTTTCAAGCAAGGAAAGAAAACGGCTCATGAGTGTGGCATATTGTGTGGAAACGTCCTGTTCCTGATAGAGAGAGGCATGGAAATCAAAAAAGTCGATGATGAGCGACTGCACTATATTTATCAACATATTATGATAGAAATGGTGGGCAGTCTGAGCAATGCGTATCTGCAAGTTGTCAAAATTGCGGCGACATTGCTCAAACTGCTCCTCAGTAAGGTGCATGATGGGATTTAGGAACAAGGCCAACTGTCCTTTCATGCCATAGTTGCATTGTGGAGTGCATATTTCTATGAATGGAGCTGCTATATATATCATTATCACACGGAAACGGCTGTCTGCCTTGACCGACTGAACCAGTCTGCCTTGACGCACAATCAACAGGTCGCCACGCTTCATCTCAAGCCCCTTGCCGTTGAACATAATATGGCACATGCCATCAAGACATAGCGCATGTCCCAGATAGCCTTTATAAGCTTCTGTTCCTATTCCCGACAACGTGTCGGTAATAATAATGTTTTGTTGCTGTTCCATTCTCACTTTCAGTTAGTCAATCATACTTAATATAACGATAAACATGCGCTTTTATTGTGCTTTGTCGACAATTCTCGAACCACCGAACACATCACTTATCTCCATTGAAGAGAGTGCCTTGTCTATAGCCACGACCTCATCTTGTGAGAAACTGATGTCGGCAGCCCCGATATTCTCCTTCAGTCGGTACAGGCAGCGTGTGCCTGGAATTGGCACAACCCAAGGCTCCTTACTCATCATCCATGCCAATGATACTTGTGCAGGAGTGGCATGCTTCTCCATGGCAAGTTGTTCAATCATTTCAAACAGACATTTGTTCTTCTCGAAACTGTCCTTTTGATACTGAGGCATTGCTGCACGATAGTCAGTCTGTGCGTCAAACTTCGACTCGGTGTTGTAGCACTCCGAGAGCACACCGTTGGCAAGTGGCGAGAAAGCCACAAAACCTACGCCAAGTTCCTTGCACACGGGGAAAAGACTCTCATGCCAGCGTGCCATCATCGAATAGCGGTTCTGCACGGCGGCAACTGGGCAAACCTTGTGTGCACGTCGCAGATAATCCTCAGTTGTTTCCGAAATGCCCCAATGCAGAATTTTACCTTCTCTTATGAGCGCAGCCATTGTATCAGCCACTTCTTCGGGTTCAACGTTCTTGTCAATGCGGTGCTGGTAGTAGAGGTCGATGTGGTCGGTGCGAAGACGACGCAACGAACCTTCAACAGCAGCTCTGATTACCTCTGGACGTGAATCTGGGATAAGTGGATGGTTGCCCGGAAGTTCCGGATGGTCGAAGCGAATGCCGAACTTGGTGGCAATCACCACTTTGTTGCGATAAGGAGCCAAGGCTTCACCCACCATCTCCTCGTTGAGGTGAGGATTGTCGGGCGTGCCGTAGATTTCGGCTGTGTCGAAAAACGTACAACCCATATCCACGGCATTTGCCAGTAATGTCATAATATCTTCCTTGTCTGCCGGAGCTCCGTATGCATGACTTAATCCCATACATCCTAACCCTACGGCAGATACTTGAAGATTGCTTTTTCCTAATGTTCTGAATATCATAGTTTTCTCTTTGATATTTCTGCTTGTTGACAACCTTTACGTCTCGTTTATTCTACAGGTTTAACCAGACTTCGCCACTCCATGAAGTTTTTCGCTATCTGTCCGTCGTGGTGGTCGAAGAAGAGACTGTGGGCGGTGTCGAGCGTGGTAATGGTCTGCATGTCATCTGTATCGAGTTCGAAGTCGAAGAGATTCAGATTCTCCTGCATTCGCTCTTTGTGGACGGTCTTAGGGATGATAATCACATCACTCTGCAGCAGCCAGCGCAAAGCTATCTGGGCAGCAGTCTTGCCGTGTTTCTCGCCAATCTGGGTTAGAGTAGGGTTGGTGAACAGTCCGTTGAGACCTTCAGCCAACGGAGCCCACGCCATGATATGAGTGCCAAACTCATCCATGAATTTGCGTGCCTCGTGCTGCTGGTTGAATACGTGGGTTTCTACCTGGTTTACCATTGGCGCAATCTCCATGTTGGACGCAAGATCCACTAAATGGTCAGGAAAGAAGTTGCTCACGCCGATGGCACGAAGCTTGCCTGCCTTGTAAGCCTTTTCCAGGTCTCGATAGGCTCCGTAGCGGTCGCAGAAAGGCTGGTGCAGGAGCATCAGGTCGATGTGGTCGGTCTGCAGTTTGCGCAGACTCTCATCGATGCTCTTCATAGTCTGTCCCTCACCGTAGTTCGAAATCCAGACCTTAGAAACGAGAAAAAGTTCATCACGATTCACACCGCTCTTTTTACATGCGCTGCCCACTGCTTCCTCATTATGATAAGCCTGTGCGGTGTCAATCATTCGATAGCCTACGCTGATTGCATCCATCACACATCGTTCACACTCGTCAGGCGAAACCTGATAAACTCCATATCCCATCTGTGGCATTTCCACGCCATTGCTTAACTTTATCTTATTCATAATCTTTGAGTTTTTATATTGCTTGTCTTGTTCGTTTGTTTTGTTCTATTCTTGACTGCTTTTTTTATAATCTTCTTGATTTAATCTGGATAAATTCTCCTGAATCCATTTCTGCAGTAAGTCGGCAAGAACCACATTGTTCTTCTCAGCAAAGAGAAAGTGGCTGTTGCCCTTGATTCCTATCTTCGGCAATACCACGAGCTGGGCTTTGCCGCCATGACGGTTGATGCAATCCACAAACATCTTTGCCATATCCACTCTTGCTCGCCAATGGTCGAGCGCCCAATCCTGACTTGGAGATTCCGGGATGTTATCGCCGTAATATATAATAACTGGTATGTGGGTGAGCTGCTCGAAGTCTTTGGCAGAGATGGCTTTTGCTTCCAATACTCCATACGAGTCGTTGCACTTGATAGGTGCAGGAACTTCGGCTTCGGGGAATACGAAATCGCTGCCAGGTTCATAAGCTGCCACAGCTTTTACACGGTTGCTCTTGATGGCAGTCAGCCAACCCGGACCACCTCCCTGTGAATGGGTGACAAGGATTCCATCGCCCGATTTCTCGAACACGGCAGCCATGGCATTGGCAATCACTTCTGGGTCATAATCGCCCGTATTGGGAGTAATCTGACGGAAGAACTGCTCCAAGCTGGCAGAATCGTCAGGAAACTGACTGCCTGCGAAAAGATTTGGCCAATGTCCCATTCTGAAATTCTCAAACCAATACTGGTCTTGCGGCTTAGCAGAGATGGAAGCCGAAACGGTGGAATTTCCTGCTCGTCCACGTCGTGGCTGATCTACGATGTAAGTGCTGAATCCACGGCGCAGGAAGAGGGTCCCGAATCCTTCACGTCCATCGGGCGTCGTTTCCCATGTCTTGCCCGATTGCCCTGCTCCATGCAGAAACACCATCGGGTAAGGATTTGAAACTGCAGGTATCTGGTAAGATACGTATGCGTGGTCGCCATGCAAGGTCTGTCCCTGCGGATTGGTCTGGTCGTGAGTATCATATACACCTTCGCCCTTGACAACGATTCCGCCTGCCATAAAACTACCCTGTTCTTTTATGACAAGCGGAGCTTTGCCCGTATTGTTCTGTGCAAATCCTGCACAAGCAAAAAGCAGCGTAACGGCTGCAATAAATAACTTTTTCATTTTGCAATAATCGTTTTTGTTATGACTGTTGTGATTTTGTTTTTTACATTTAGTATGATGGCTACGAAACTTAAAGCTACGAAGAGCAACATAATCCATGACATTGTGAAGGGGGTGCCTGTAGAGAATGTGGCCAGCAGCAAAGAAGAGATGATGCCACTGCCGTACTGCAAAGCTCCCATGAACGCCGCCGCCGAACCAACCATAGTGGCAGGGACGGCATCAAGCGCAGCCGCATTGGTACATGATGCGATAATGCCGTTCATGCTGAAGATGATGAATACGAAGCCGATGATGCCAAATATGCCACCCCAACCCGTGGAGGCAGACAGAAAAAGGCCTATGCCACCAATGATGGCAGTAGAGGTAGAGAACAGCAGGAGCTTGTCAAGTGAATAATGAGTAACCATTTTTCTGTTGAAAAGTCCGATGCTCGACACCCCTATCATGTTCATTCCGAAAAGCAGTCCGTAATATCTTGCATCCACATGAAAATAAGAGATATAGACAAACGGCGAACCTGCTATAAAGGCATAGATGGCAACATAAAAGAAAGCCACGCTCAATGTATATGCCATGTAAGGCTTGTTTTTGACAAGACGCAGATAGCACATAAATTCGCGCTTTATGGAATCGTTGGCTCTTTTTTCTTTAGGTAGAGTTTCGGGCAAGAAGAATACTGCTACGAAAAGTATGGCACTCAGAGCCGTCATCAGCCAAAATATGGCCCTCCACGACCAAATGTCCTGCAAGAAGCCTCCGGCAAGAGGGGCTATGATAGGAGCAAGTGCAAGGATGGTCATCAGTGCCGATAACATTCTTGCAGCCTCCGTGCGATTGTACAAATCGCGTACCATCGAACGCGAGAGCATCGGACCGATGCAGGCACCCGTAGCCTGAAACACTCGCCATATAACAATCTCTGTGATGGAGTCGGACATGGCGCATCCTATAGAACCTATTGTAAATATAGCCATCCCCATATACAACGGCTTTTTCCTGCCAATGCGGTCGCTGATAGGTCCCCATATCAGTTGTGCGATGGCAAAACCGATAAGAAATCCTGTGATGGTAAACTCCACATTTCCTCCTAACGCCTTCTCCATAGCTGGCATGGCTGGCAGGTAGATGTCGGTGGAAAGTGTGGTACAACCCATCAGTCCGCTCAGAATGAGCATGAACAGCCATTGTCGCTTATTCTCTTGTGAAATTTTCTTCATTGTCATATTCTTGATTTTATTTTCCGCTGCAAAGTTACGGAGAATCAGGAATAGAAACCTTACGATAAATTCGGATTGTATTGCACAAAGTTCATATAAACACAATATTGGGCATAAAACGAGAATTAAAGATACAAATATCATTAAATTGAATGACAAAATCCTCTCTTCTTTGAAATTGTTTCCAAGCCTTTTTGGGGTGTTCCGTCCCAATTCGTCAACTGGTCGGCACAACCATTTGAGCCACCGAGCGAAACGTATGTGTCTGCACTGCATGACATGTAATCAACAAAAGCAAGGAAGTTGTCAATGGCTTTGTCTGTGAATTGAACTTCATTCGTGGCGAAGAGTTTTGTCCAACTGGTGACACATTCCTGCTTGAAGTCTGTAAAACCATGCCAAGACATATCAGACAAGAACCTCTTTGTTGCCGATTCTATACAGGCTTTAGAGTCCAATCCAATATTATGCTTTACAGCAGATGCCATAATGCCATAGTATATGGAAGCCGATTCTTTCTCGTTGAAGTTGACTCTATCTGTCTTGGCAAAGGAAGATAGAGCTTCATGTCCCTCATGGATGAACTTGTCAAGCACTCCTATGTATCTATTTTGCCGAGCCATGCTTTCACGTTTAGCTTCGGCTTCTTGCCGAGCCTTTTCTTTTGCACCTTCCTCCTTTCGTGCTTCCACTCTGTGCCAAGCCTCTGCCATTTCTGGTTCTTGCCAAATGGCATTCCAACGAGCATTCAAATCATTGTACATTTCCATAAGTGTAGTATTATATTCTTTGGCACTGGCGAGTTCTTCCTTCGCATAGACAAGTTGAGTAGTCACTCGCTCCACAGCCTTCTCGTCAAGTTGAGAGATGCGTTGTTTGACTTTGTTGTTTTCTGCCTTTAGCGCATCATTCTCGGCACGAAGCGACTTGTTCTCCTCTATCTGCTTATTGAGATTCTGCATATAGTAAGTGTATGTCTTGTTGACAGACTTGCGTACACCTTCATTCTGTTTGTCACGTTCTGCATTGATGGCTACGACAAGAGCTTTGATAGCTGCGTTGATGTTGTTTACACGCTCCTCACGCCATGCCTTTTGTCCGATAAGAGTAGGAATAGGGATGGCAAGTTCTTTCTTTACGGCATTCATCGCTTCTTGAACAGGAACCTTGATGTTGAGAAAAGGAATGGTCAGCTCCTTCTTGTCGATTGTGGCAAGTACAGCATACTTCTCCACTTTGTCAAGAGCGACTTTCGCCTGACGTTCCGCTTCAAGCACCACCTTGTTCTTATGTTTGCGTCCTCGCTTTTCTTCTTCGGACAGTTCATCATAGGAGAAGCCTCTTGCCAAGCCATACTTATGCCCTACCTTGTTGTAATAGTCAGTATGCAGTTGGGAAAGATATTGTGATTTGTCCTTTGCTCGCTCTCCCCACACTTTGGCATAAGAGACCCTTTCAACAACACCCTTTGCCGCTTCCGATTTTGTGTAGTTGTCACGTTCTTCTTTTGGAAGTGCTCTCCATTCCTTGGTAGAGAGAACCTTTTCTGGATTATCCTTGTGAATATACTTGCTTCCAATGCGCCCACGTTTCTTGACTTGTTCAACAGGCACAGTCTGCACATGGGCATGGATGCTTGTTTCGTCACAATGCACGTCAAAACCGACGACATTCTCTTCTCCCCATTTCTCACATGCAAAGCGGTAGGTGTCCAATGCCCAGTCATAGATGCCTTTTTGCAATACAACCTTGCTGTGGTCAGCATTTGGATCTGATGTGTTGAGTTTCTGTTCACCAAAGGCAAGCCTGTTAAGCACATCATGGTCACCACTGAAGATGATGCCGACAGTGCAGTTCGGACTGTTCCTTGAAACTTGGTCGGGACGCTTGGCATCCATATACGGCTTGAAGCCAAGTTCATCAAGTCTGTGCTGCAAGCGTTCATGCAACGGCACAGACTGGGAACCGAGAGGCACTATCTTTCCACCCTTGACTATCTCAAAGTTGAGTCTCTTGCGTGAGTAGTTATAATGGTTGTTCTTGTCTATGTCCGCATTTTTGAGTTGGTAACGTTTCTCGTCCCAACCTCTGCGTTCCGCCTCGTTGCCCACTTGGGACGAGAACGATTTCTTGTCTGTGCCTACATGGATGGCGGCACGTGGTATGTTTCTTTCCATAAGAATTTCATTTGAGCTTGTAACGTAGTTATTGTATAATTGGTGACAGGTCTCGGGCGGAGCCTGAGCATAATAGAAGGACTTTTTAAGTGAACAGCGTCAGCAAGTGAATCTAAAAGTCCCTATTATGTTTTAGGACTTTTGTGAAAGTCCGTCACGCAAGCGTGCCCACAGATCCTTACCCATTCTGCTATGACTCTTCCACCAACACCAATCCAAGACTGTCTATCAGATGCTGGAGTGGCGGATGTTGCTTTATCAGCCTTTGTAGCGCCATCTGCGGTGTTTCCGTCATAAGAAGGAAGTCGGCAATGTCAAGACCATTGGCTTTCTGTTCATCGGTGGCATTGTCTTCCAAGATACTGCTGACAAGAACTTGCTTGCATATTGATTGTAGCAATGGAAGTTTGCTTTTCCACTTATCCGTCGCCCCAAGGTCTGGAACCAAAACAACCTCCCGGCCGCTTAGGACTTCGACTGCATCTTTATTGAAACATCCGTTCATACCTCCAGTAGCCAACCATACGAAATCAGATATGAAGTGTGTGGCAATGATGGCTGTCTTTTCGCTCTCCACAATGGCTATAGTCTTGGTCGTGGTTTTATCTGTCAACAGATGTTCGCCAAAGAAGCACTGCCGAAGTGTAAAGTCTGGCAGTTTCAGTTCCGAGTGTACCCAAGTCAACAGGCTGTGAGGTTCCTTGATGCGGTGTCCTGTCTTGTCATCATACTTCATTATCTTGCCAGTGCGCACATTCCCATTGACATCTATCTGCCAAAAGATAGTTGAACCGCCCCATTTCTTTGAAGTGCCGACCTTGTACAAGGCAAACAGCCGTTCTGTCTCCTCTTTGCCAAAGACTGTTGAAATGTATCGGCACAAAGGATTGACAGAATAGCCATGCAGTGTTTGCTCCATCAACTTATTCTCAATGAAAGTTGGAAGAGGTTTCTCTTTCCTGCACTCTTTGATTGGTGTTTTATAACTCCAATCATCATTGCAGTTGGCATCGGGATTGTCCTTGAAATAATCAGATGGAGAATAATGGTAGCCACAACTCTGTTCATGGTCACAACGCCCCACATTATCAGGGAATACAATCTGTCCTTCCTCGTCAATATATCTTGCAAAGCAACGCTTGCGCCCACATTGAGGGCAAGCATATCGGTTGCCCAGCTTGTATTTCTGTAGATGGAATCTATACTCACTCATAAGGCTCTGCACTTGTTGCACCTTGCACTTTCTGCACTTTTGCACTTGTTTGGCACAAAATGCAGCATCTTTTGTGCAAGAGTGCAAGAAGTGCAAAGTGCAAACGGTGCAAGGTGGTGGTTCTACTTCTGTACTTTCTCATAATTGCCTTGCTTGTCTTTGATGATAAAGTTTCTCTGACAGAAGTCTTTGAGCATATACATGACAGTACGTCTTGCAAAACCGAAATCCGCTCCAGCCTTTACTGCTTCAGCAGTTACGAACTTGTTTCCCAACGAGTCAAGTACCTGTTTTTTCACAGGGTCGGTAGCCTCGGTTAAAACGAGGTCATCCATCCTTTTGTATGACTTCTCAAAGTAATCGCTCATCCGTATGGCTGCATTCACGGACTCCGCATCAACAAAATCCTTGTGAGACTCATCACAAGCCCATCGGAACAGTTGGAATATCAAGGCAAGTCGAGCAGTGTTCAAAGGAACTTTTGCAGCACGTGAGTCTATCATTTTTTCATCCGTAATGGCATTCTGCCGTTCTATGTCCTCATTCTGCCAATCATAGAATATGTCAATGGCTTCATCAGAGAAGTCAAGAACATTGAAGATGCCTTCCGTAAAAGGAAGAGCCACAGCCTTGTCTATGATCTCTTTCCATACACGGAATGGTCTTTCAATGATTGCAGCATCTTGTTTTGGAACCTTAACCCAAGGAGCAATCTTCAAACCTTTTGGGCATGTGATCAGAAAACGGTCAAGAAAACCATTCTTCTTGAATCCCATATCATAAAGTTCATGCACAATACCAGTCTGGATAGTTCCTACAATCTGTATGCAAGGATAGTCAATGCGTAAAGGACAATCAAGATTACAACGAGATACATCTACTGGCAAGCCATTGTGAGCTGACAGCATCTGTTGTACAAAAGAACTGTTGTTGTATCGGTTGATGGTGTTGAACAGCCCCATTATCTCATCCACCACAACTGCCACACCTCTGAGGTTGGCATCGTGATTGCGCATCAGAATCTCTGGCGTGAAGTCATTCATGATATTCTTATGCAGGACTGGTACAGGAGGTAACGATTCCCATTCCGTTCGTTTTTTGCCCTTGTTTCTCTCCACAATGGCTGCATACTCATTCTTTAGAGCCTTGAACTTATGGTGCTCCTCAGTATCAATATCGTGCAACGGCTTGTAGGCAAAGTTCAATGGTGGAGTCTTGCCGACTCCTGGTCTGCCAACAAGAATGACATATAGGATAGGTGAAGTAATCCAATTGCCTTTAATCCGGATATAGCAGGAGTTGCCGACGGCTGCTGCCATAGCGGATATAAGGGAAGTTGCGGTAAACTCAATGGAATAGTTCTCCGTCCTTGCCAAATCAAGAATCATCTGCTGCATCTTCTGGGGAAATACGTCAAGCGGAATTCCAGAAGTGGCTACGCCCGAAGCCTCCGAGCGTAGCTTGTTACAAATTTCAAGCGCATCCATAGCATTACCAGTTTAAGGGTTTCGGTTTGCGCTTGTTTCCTGCAAGAATGGCTGCGTTCTCCTCCTCTGCAGTGAGAGGTACAGGATTCTTGCGGTTAGTCTCCAGCCACTTGTCAAGTTCATCCTGATAAAGGCAGTAACGCTTGCCTGGCTTGGTGGCGGGAATGCTGCCGTTTCCAAGTTTCATGTAGAGAGTTGCCATCGGCATCTTTAGATATGCCGATGCTTCCTCCACACTCATAGGTATGTGCGTATTAGCCTTGTGTGGCTTGTTCTGTGATTGCAGACTGACTATCATCTGCTTCATGCCCACCACTTCATCCCGAAGCTGGGCAACGACCATTGGAAGGTCGTTGAATGTCAATTCTTTGTTCATGTTCCAGTATTTTTGAAAAACTGGGACAAAGGAACAAAATGATACATCCGTTACTATCATTCGTGACAGTCATTTGTCATTCACGAAGGAATAACTCTAACAATGGGGATTATTCGGGAATTTCCTCCGTCACATCATGGAAATCGTATCCACCATTGTCTGACTCATCAATAGGAATGACATCATTGGAGCATGGTGCTTTCAGGTTCTTCAATGTGTTGTAGTCCAAGCCTTCAAACGGTTTTGGGAACAAAGCCTTGATAAAGGATATTCGCATGGCCATTGTGTAATCACGCTTACCCAAACGTTCTGCGATATTCCACACGAAGTGTCTTAAAGGAATATTCTCAACCGTCTCCTTGAAACGGTTTATTGCTATCGGGGTATAGTTGGTGTCGTTGCTCCATTCCTTGACTGCCTCAATTACCTTATACAAATCTTCCTCATACAGAAACCTTGACATGGTACGATGCACATAGTCAAGTACGGCTCTCGTTCGCTTGTCCTTTTCCTCCTGTGCTTCTTTTTCTTGTGCCTCTACACACTTTGCATAGTCCTCATGACTGTATTGTGCTGACTCTGTTTGTGGTAATGTTTGCTTTGGCTGTTCTTGTTCTGTTGCTGGCTCTGCTTCTACAACGTTTTTCTTTGTCTTGCTGTTGCTACCAATGGTCATCAGTTCATAGGGATAATTCACCATAGAAATGAATATCGCCCAAAGCAGGATGTTGCTTCCTGCAAAGGTTATTGACTCGACAAACAGACTCTGGTGGAAGTCATTGCCTACATACATCGCCACTACAAGAGAGATGGCAAGAATTGCTGTACCAGTAAAAGCATAGATGGTACAATCTGAAGTTGTTTTGTTTACTCTCATGATTTTATTCGTTTTATTATTCGTTTGAAAATTTCCACAAAGTTAGATGCAGAAGCATGTAAAATCAGAATATACTTTCTCAGACACCAAATCTTTTACGCATTATTAGTATTCTAATATGATTTCATACTCTGAATCATACTTGAAACTGCCCGTTAGTGTCAGTTGTCACTGATTGTTGTGTGCAAAGGTAAGGGTGAAAGAATGAGAAATTTGCAGTTGTTTTTCAATATCAACTGATATAAGAGTGATTTTTGTGGATTGGTTCTATCCACGACAGCAAATAGAACCAACAAAACGAAAAAAGGACTGCTGGAACACTATCTTTCCAACAGCCATCAAAAAACGAAAGTCATGCTATTATTATTTCTTCAACGTAATACAGCCAACCGAAGCACGCTTCTGAGCATCGGAAATCTTGGCATACACCTCTGTTGTTGCCACATTCTTGTGACCGAGATAACGCTGCACTACGGCAATACTTGTTCCTGCGTCCAACAGGAGACAGGCAAAGCTGTGGCGTGAGCAATGATAGGAGATATGCTTGGTAATCCCTGCATCTTTCAGCCAGTTCTTCAATGGTGCCTGCGTCATGGAGTCTTTGAAATCGGGGAACACCTTGCCTCGTTTATCCGGTGAATAGCCTATCAGTTCCAAGGCTTCCTCACTGATTGGATTATGCACGATGTCCTTTGTCTTCTGCATTCGTGTGGTGACATACATCACCCCATCGCTGCCGTATGGCTGTATCTCCTCCCAAGTGAGTTTCTTGATGTCGCTCTTTCGCAATGCCGTTAGGCAAGAGAACAGGAAGGCTCGCTTCAATGCAGGGGCGGAGCAAGGCGTGGATGCCAAGCGGATAACCTCGTCTTGTGAAAGATGCTCCTTGTCAGTCGGGATTGTCTCGATACGCTCCAAGAAACCGTTCGGGTTCTCCTTTATCTTGCGGTCACGATAGGCAGTGTGGATTGAAGCACGGAAAGTTGACCAGTAGTTGGCTGCCGAGTTGATATGTAGTTTTCTGTTCTTATGCAGTCCCTGTGGTGCTGTCAGCAGATACTCACGAAACCTGTTGCACAAGTCCACGTTTATCTCCCCGAAGGTACACTTGCCTTGCGTGAAGGTACGAAAGTGCATATAGACGTGCTGCCACTTGGAGTTCTTCTTGTCTGCCAGTTTCTTGAAGTAGGCAAGGAAATCGCCTTTCATCTTCTCCTTGTCGAAGAAATCGTAACGCTCGTTGACGATAGCCTCGAAGCGACGGCAGCGTATCGCCTCGGCTCTTGCCGTAAGGTTGAGGTTGTACTTCTGTTCCGTCTGGTTCTTCGGCTTGGCATAGATGTAGATGCCAAGCGACTCATGGCGGATGACTTTCATCGTGCTCTCGTCACGATAGCCTGGATAATAGTCAAGATAATAGGACAGCATGTGTCCGTCCTTGATTTTGCGTGTACGCAATGATACGGTCTTGCAGATATTACTCATAGTTGTATTGATTTATTGATGATTATTCGTGGTGAAGTGTCTCTTCACGGCTGCAAAATAACGGAATGAAATCTCCGTGACTCCAATTATTCATAGTAACTGATGGATAATGCTGAAATCACTTGCTTTCACAGTCCTTTTGCTGCTCTTTCTGCCATTGCTCGCTCCACATCCGTCTTCAAAAGCAGGTTCTTTACACCCACTTTTACCTTGCTGATATGGTGAACTCTTACGATATGGCAGATGTTGGCACTCGTCAGACTATACAACTGTTGCACTTGTTCAGTGGTATAATAGTTGTCATCGTTCATGAGGTCAGTCCTGCGAAGTTCTTCAAGATGCTCCTTGGAGTAATAAGTACGACCATACTCACGCTTGGTGGGTATCTTATGGCGGTAGGTGTATGCCCTAAGTGCCGCCTTGCTCATGCTAAAGGCTTCCTCTACATCATCAGCAGTCACCCACTCGGTGATGCTGTGGATGTCAACGGCAGTACCGAAGAACTCATCAATATGCCGTTTGCTGTAATAGTTCTTGCCAGCGATACGGCACATCGGTATCTGGTTGCGCTTGGCGGAGGTGTAGAGCCAAGACTTTTTGACCTTATAAATGGACATCACTTCCTCGCCCGAATAATAGTCAAGCACCTCATTCTCTTCTTTCCCTTTTGTCGGTTCCTGCTTTTGTGTTGGCTTTTCTGCTTTTGCCTTTTGACTGAGTTTGCTCTTGCTTGCTGGAATCACACGCTTGTAGGGATTACTCTCAAACATCTTCTCTATATCAGTCTTTCTTACGAATGCCATTCGGCTGCTTAATCTTGATGCCTTCAACGTGCCGTTAGCCACAAGTTTGTAGATATACTGTCGGGTGCATCCCATCAGTATGGCTGCTTTGGAGAAGGTAAGATACTCCTGATGTTGCAGATCCATGATTGGCTCAATACCGTTAATCAAGTCCTGCTGTCTTTTCTTCCTAAGACGTTTTGCCTCTGCCTGGCATTCCTCGGAACAGTATTTCTGCATACCACTCCTTGGCACGAATGCCTTGCCACAAAATTCACATTTTCTTGTCGGTCTCATACTCTTTGATATTGCTTTGTTCAAATTCATTTGAATATCCCACCAATGGAGTAAACGGAAGTGAACCATTGACAACCTTTGTCAACCCAGTCCACGATATAACGCTTTTTGCCTATCAGCTTCAAATCTGTCCTCCATCGTAACCACTCGTAAACCCTTGTCAACTACGTTCACGATATGACAAAATAAAAGCTCCGCAAATTCTCCACGGTAGAAATACGCTGCAAAAATATGTGGAAAATCGGGAACTGCCAAAAAGCACTCAGAAAGTGTTAAAAATCAAAGAGCATTGAAAATCAAGGCTTTAGATATGGTTAGTTGTAAGTAGTTATGGTTGATTATAAGGGGCTAATTACAACCTTTAAAAGGCATAATTACCAATTGTGGTAATACCAGAAGGCAGATTTATTGTCTCCAAACTGCTACAATCAGAAAATGCAAAATCACCTACTGACTTAAGATCGCCAGGAAGAGAAATATCCTTCAAACCCCAGCACTTTGAAAAGGCGCAAACACCAAGTTCGTCATCTTTTGTGTAATATTTAGTATCATTAGAGTCCTGATAGTAATAGTCTCCACCGCTCACAATCTTGGCTTCTGATAAATCCAAGTTAGCGAGTTCACCATCAGTTATTTCTCCTGTGACAGACACTCCTGCCATTTCACGGATAAATCTCAAATCTGTACCATTGATATTTCCCTTAATTTTCAGGTGGGTAATCAGGTTTTTATCTGAATCGTTGATTTTCTGAGGCAAAGTACCTGGTTGTTCCAAAGTGATGGTTGCCTGATTATTGTACTCAATGATTTTTCCGAAGCCACACCAAATATCAGAATTAGCATAAGCGTTTGTTGTGCCATGAGGTACATACAATGTACAATTGCTCATGTCAGCACCCTTGAAAAAAGTGCCAGCAGCAATTGGGTCCTGCCAACCGACATATACAGACTTTAAGTTGGTGAAATCGCAGCTAAATTGCAAGTCACTTATTGAGGTAAGAGCAGGAGAAAAAGTCAAACTCTGAATGCCATTGTATTTTTGAAAAACATTTTTTCCAATCGAGGTGATACCAGCAGGAATTTTCAAAGAGGTAATTTCTTGATTATTCTGATAGTATTTAAAATCACAGTTACAATTGTTGCCTATGACAATTTCTGGATGATCAGTTTGTATATATGTCGCCAAATCATCAAGAACGTTATAACGGACATCTTTCAACTGGCTGCAACCTATAAAAGCATGACTTTCTATCGAGGTGAGATTTGAAGTAAGAGTCACGCTGGCCAAACTGGTACAGTTTTGAAAGGCAGCTTCGTCAATTGTGGTAGTACTGTTAGGAAGTTCTATGCTTGTCAAACTACTACAATCATAAAAACTCCATTTGCCTATTGCAGTAACACTGGATGGAATCGTAATGCTCGTCAAACCGCTGCAACCAAAAAAGGCAGATTGTTCAATAGAGGTAATATCTTTAGGAAGGGTCAATCTCTTCAAATTATTGCAGGAACAAAAAGCATACTTGCCAATTTTGTTATATTCTGTAAAATAAGTTTCATAACCCCCATAGTTAAAATAAGGCTCTCCACCTCCGACAATCTTGGTGTCAGATAAATCCAAGGTAGATAGTTTGCCATTTGTTTCATCTTCTCCATTTATGGACTGACCCGCCATTTCACGGAGAAATCCCAAGTCTGTACCATTGATATCTCCTTTAACCTTCAGATTGGTAATCAGGTATTTATCAGAAGCACTGATTTTCTGAGGCAAAGTACCAGGCTCATCTAAATTAATTACTACCTGGTTTGTTATCAAACCATCATCTGCCGCCTGTATTGACAAGCAACCCAGCAGCATCAACATGACAAACAACAGTTGTCGTTTAAAAGTAAATTTTTTCATCATGCTTTTTCTTTTTATTAAAGTTATAATATTGAAAATCTCTATCTATATAAGTTCTTCTTGCGAAAAGGTTTTTTCTTAATCTGATAAGTAATAAATGATTTACAACCGCAAAGATAAATAAAAATATTGAAACGTCACCAATTTTTCTACTTTTTTTTTGTTCAGACTGATTCGAATGATTATTTTTCCTATAATGAACCGCAGTTTTTAGTCAAGAGCCGTGAGGGCTATAGATAGCAAAAAGTCAGTAAGAATGAGTGATTGTGGAAAATATTTGCAAAGTTTTCTACATAAAAAAAGTTAATTTAATCAGTGGCGTGTTACGCATATCGCTGATTTTTTATATTTTTGCACCATTAAAGAAAGGGAACTATATGGCAGAAATAGCAAACCGTATATACGATACAAGTGAAGGGCAGATTCTCTTCATCTCAGACTTCTCGGACATCAATGATAATGAGAAGGTGGTAAGTCGTGCGCTTTCGGTAGAAGAAAAAAAGGGAAATATAGTTCGATTAGCTAATGGGGTTTATCTTCGCCCAAAGAATACCCGATTTGGGATAGTCTATCCTTCAATAGACGAAATGGTGATGGCTATTGCCCAGCGAGATAAGGTGCAAATACAACCTTCAGGAGTTACAGCGCTGAACAAACTTGGACTCTCTACTCAGGTGCCGACAAAATATACTTATCTGACATCGGGAAGTGGAAGAGTCTTGACTCTTGGTAATCGGACTATAGTGTTGAAAAGAAGTGTTCCAAAGAACTTTGCTTTTCAGACAGTGTTGGCAGCGCTTCTTGTACAAGCTCTTAGAACATTAGGACAAAAGAATGTAGGTAATCAAGAACTCTCTATCATTAGAAAATTGGTCAATGAAGAGGAACATAAAGACTTGTTTGTACAAGATCTTACTCTTATGCCAGTATGGATGAGAAGGCTAATAACTGATATAATAGATAAAAACGAGCATTATGACACTTTGGTTAAATCACACAATAGATGAACGAATAGCAATGTTGCAACGTGCGGAAGAGAAGTTTCGTATTAATCAAGTCGCAATTGAAAAGGACTGGTGGGTAACTGTGGTGCTCAACGCTCTTTTCAAATGTTCATGTGCAGATCAACTCATCTTTAAGGGAGGTACAAGTCTCAGTAAAGGATGGAATTTGATAGAAAGATTCAGTGAGGATATAGATTTATCTGTAAACCATGAATTCTTCGGTATAGAGAAGACGACAAAGAATCAGCGAGAAAAACTTCGCAAGAAGGCACGTAGGTATTTTCTTGATACAGTTTCAGCAGAGTTGGATGAAAATCTAAAGAAACTTGGTGTGGAAGGATACCATATAGAAAATGTCGTAGAGGAATTTGATGAGGATGGTAAGGCAAGTCCCGTTGCAAGTGATAAGGACCCATCTGTCATACTCGTTCATTATGAGTCTATGCTTGGTCATACGATAGAATATATTCCGCCAAGAGTAAAGATAGAGATTAGTTGCTTGTCTATGAACGAGCCTACGGAAGACCGTTTGATTTCATCATATATTGAGCAGACTTTCCCTGGAGAAGATGAGGCGGCTACAGCTACTATAAGGACTGTTGTGCCTACACGAACATTCCTGGAGAAGGCTTTCTTGCTATGTGAGGAGTTTCAGAAACAGACTCCTCGTTATGTCCGAATGTCAAGACATCTTTATGATCTTGAACGCTTGATGGATACAGAATTTGGCAAACAAGCCCTGCAGGATATGGACTTGTATGAGCGTATTGTTAAGCATCGTTCCATATACTATGCTGTAGGGTATGTAGATTATTCTAAGTTGATGCCGAGTGAGATTGATTTCGTTCCTCGTCAAGGTTTGATGAAGGATTGGGAGGGTGATTATGCAGAGATGTGTAACCACTTTATCTATGGTCAGACTTTATCTTTCGAAAAACTTTTAGAGCGAATCAAGGAGTTGCAAGATAGGTTTAGAAAAGCCTTTTAACGACTTTTGCTCCATCATATAAAAGTGGGACATTTATGGGTGTACAGGATATGACTTCCGATACACCCACTTCTTTATGATTCCCTTCTAAATGTGGAAATTGATTTCCTTGAGCCAGGCACGGGTGTCGAAGCAGGGACATTCCTTGTGGACGCCAGGCAAGTCGCGATGACCTAAAATCTCGGCATCAGGATAGTCAACGCAGAGGCTCTGGAGCAATTCCTCCATCGTAACCTTCTGGGCCAAGGTGCGGGTGTCCTTGCAGCGACCGTGCTCGTCCAGACCGCCCTCATAGCAGATGCCGATGCTGTGGGCATTGAAACCCTTGGCGTGGGCTCCCATCTGACTCTCCGGCCGACCCGGATAGAGCGTGCCATCCTTCGTGATGTAGAAATGATAACCGATGGTCTGGAAACCTCTTGCCTTATGACACGCTTCCAACTGCTCTATCGTGAAATTCTGATTCACTCGCGTTGCACTGCAATGAAGTACAATCAGCGAAATATTTCTCTTGTTTTTACTCATAATTTTACCGTTTTCTGTTTTAAATGTTAATACTCTTAAATTTTATAGGTTGAGGAAGGAAAAGAAGATAACTCCTCAATTCCCTCCTTCTGAAAAAATAGTGGTTAATCCTGATTCAGTAAGTAGCAGAATAGGACCGCTATCCTCTGCAACTGGAAACGCAGAAAGCGCTGGCAATTGCTGTCAATACTGTGATGATGAAATTGATCACGTTCTTCAATGTTACATTCTTCATTCTGTTCAAATTTTAAGTGGTTAATAATTTTGTGAATTCATTCTCAAGACTCAGTGAGGACGGTTAGAGTTCGTTGTCCTCACCGCCGTCTGAACCGCCTGTTTGCGAGTTGTCTGTGTTTCCGCCGCCAGACTGGGTGTTATCCTTGTTTTCACCAGACTGGGAGTTGTCTTTGTTCTGATCGTTGTTACCCGAACCGCCTCCGTTGCTATCAGGACCAGATGGGGTAGTGGTCTTGCCAGAATCCTCGGCGAGTAGGTTGGAAGCATTCTTCAGGGAAGCCTGGATGTCGAGCTTGTTGCTGGTCAGATTACCGGTAGCACGGGCACGGAGTCTTACGCCTTCGATGTTCTTCGCCACAGAGAAATCATCCTCACTATCAGCACCCTTCTTGGTCTTCAGACCGATGGAGAAGATGGCCAGGTCATCGATTTTCACTGCAAAACCCTGAAGCACCAACTCCTTGATGCACTTCACCATGTCGGTGAGCAAACCCTTGGTGGCACCGGGCGAGAAACCCGTATTGTGTTCAGTCATGTGCTCAGCGAGTGCGTTGAGATCGATGGTTTGAGTTACTACTGGGCGGGCATAGTACTTGCCATACGCCTTTTGAATTTTCGGGTTCTTGTTTTTAGATAATTTAAATAAAATCATAATTACTGTTTATTGAAAGTGGTTAATTACTATTAGCCTCCAATCAGGGCTGCGCGCTCGCCTTCGTTTTCAGCTAAGTCACTCTCTCTGAATGACAATGCAAAGATACAACATTCTGCTGACTCACTTATCCCTTTCTATCCCTTTCTATGCTTTTCTATCCCTTTCTATCCCTTTCCGGAAGCCCTTTTTCTTCCTTCTGAGAGTTCATGTTCAGAGAATCTCCCACATGATCTTATGGTTCGTCCAGATAATCCACTATCAGCTCCACCTGATGGCGACTGTAATACTTGGCAAATTTGCCCACCTTGCAGTCGTCGAGGGCCTCAGAGAGTTCAGGATTGTTTTTGATCCAGCGCTTCAGACGGTTGAGCGCCACTTTGGCTTCCGATCGTGGGAAGTAGAGTAAAGCCAATTCTGTCTTTTCATAAATACGTATTTCCATATCCGATTGATTTTTAGTATGATATAAGTCGTTTACTATCCCTAAACAAGTCATTTAGCACCTGTAAACAAGTCATTTAGGAGAGGCAAACATGTCATTCAGCACCCGTAAACAAGTCATTTACGATAGCCAAACAAGTCGTTTGCAAGTCCTAAATGAGTCATTTCCTCATCGTATCCGAGTCATTCTGGCTCTCTGCTATCGTCAGTTTCGCCTCCTGATTGATATCATAGCCTTCCTTCTCGATTACGATCCAACCTCTGCCTTGTTTTCTGCGTAATCTCCGGAATCCCATTTTTTCCATGACGTTCTGAATGTCTCCACTGGTCACGTTGTTTCGTATGGCAGGGTTGAATCCTATCTTTTCCATGATGTCGGCAGAGGTGGCAAATTTCATATTCGGATTCATCAGGTCGCCGTCTGTTGGTACCCTGAAATACTTGGCTATGAGCTCCTCCAGGAAGCTGTTGGCAAGGAACATCCTGTTGTGCAGTCTTTGCTTCTCCATGTCCTCGTAGGTGAGCCAAGGCACCCAGTCACCTTGCTTCAGTTTGCCCTCCTTGCGCTTTCTGATGAGTTCTTTCACGATATATATAGCCTGGGCATAGATATGATCGTGATCGATAGGATATTCGAAGGGACTCTGGATTTTCTCCACCTCCCATACCAGGCAGCGGCGGTCTTCCTCTTCGCATATCACGTGGCGATTGTTGCTCGTGCCGCAGAGAGAGGCATGGCGCAGCAGCTGACTGGGATATTTGTCGTAGGGCACACGGATGGTTACACTGCGCTTCGTCACACAACTCTTGAAGGAATTGAGATTCTTGCCATGTGGGGCATCAAACTCGTCGAGACAGATGAGCGCCTTGCTGGTCGTTATCTGTAGGAAATCCTTGTTCTTGTAGTCGGCTGAAGAATCGTTGGCATAGTAGCTTCTGAGGCACTTGGGCAGGAGATTTTCCAGAAATTTGGTCTTGAAGATACCGCCACGACCCACGAGCACCAGCACCAGCTCGTTCACCATCTCCTTGCTGCCCCAGCCATATACCATGCTCACAAACCATTTGCGGAAGGCGTACTTGAAGTACTTCTTGGTGTGATAGTATTCGGGCGCCTCCTTCACCGTGATACGTTCGCATAGCTGGTCGATGTAGTCGGGATCGCCTTCCTTCCATTCGGGCAGTCCCATGAGATAATCCTCGATGGGGTTGAACTTCTTCGTGAAATCCGACTTGATGGCGCTTCCCAATCTCTTCTTGTTGGTGCGCAGTCCGTCCATATCCATCAGCGTATAGATGGTATTCTCCACGGTCTCGGTCACCTCCGTCCATTTGTAGTAGAATTCGCTCTGAGTATCGTAGGCCCTGATTTCCACCATGCCGGTCACGGTGTTCAGATGCATCTCATATCGGGTGTTAAGCCACTGCATCAGCACCTTCATGCTCGGGTTGGATCCGTATTTCTCGCCCTTCGTATATAGATGCCAGCAGCCCCAACCTTCCGTATGATTGAACACCCAGTCCACGATGCTTTTCACACCGTCATACTGGCTTCCATATTCCGCCGTCATCCAGTTGAGCAGTTCTTCCTTCTTAGCACCGTAGTTGAAGCAGAAGGTGGCAAATCGCATGCAGAACTCGTGATGGCTGCCAGGCTCAAATCGGCAGAACCAGCCCTCAGAGAGCTTTTTCACTTGCTCTATCACGTCCTCCGTACTCGCTTGCGTCTGCTTCTTGCCGTTTGCATTCCCTGAGGATGCGCTGCCCTGAGTCTTTTTGGCAGCGCTTCTACTGCCTTTCGATGAAGTACCGTTGGCTCTATCCGTCTCCAACTTTTTCTCCCTTTCCATCTCCGGTTTCAGCACGGTCTGGTAGAATTTCGTCACCTCCTCAGGCGAAAGGGGTAGGGGTTCCGCATCCCAGTTGAAGTAGGCCTTCTCATCGTGCGCCAGACCGCAGAGACGGGTCATGTCGAGGCACTGTCTGTCGGCGTTGAGATTCAGCAGCTCATCATAGATTTTGATGGCCTTTGTGATGGCGAGGCGGTGCAGTTCTGTCTCAGTGAGCGTGCAGCCTGGGGGACGCGCATATTTCAGGAGGATTCTGAATCCCCTGCCGCTGATAGTGCGGTAACAAACCATGGTAGTAGGCTTTTTGATAGCCTTTTCCACGGCGTCTTCCAGGATGATGCTTGGCGTATGATCATAGTCGAGCATGGCCCAGTAGGTAGGTTTGCCGAAGTATTCGAGCGTTCTACCATCGGGTTTGAACTGGATAGATGGACAGATGGCAGCAGAGTTTCGCTTTTTGTTATCAGCAGCTTTTCTGTCGATATTTACCATTTGTCGGTAGTCATCCGTATGAATCTGGATGAATCTGTCTTGCATGATGAGCCATTCCAGTTCCTTCTTGCTTGACAGAGGTTTGTGGCTACTACTTCTGAGCGAAGTAAATAGCGAGGGCATGGTTTCTTCCATTAGCTTCCAAGTTAAATTGTTATTTTGGAAATTAGTTGAGGTCTGAAGATTGTTACTGTTTCAGATGAATGTCTCCATTTTGAATCAGGATGTTGGTATTTTCGACGAAGTGTGTACTTTGAATGAACTTATCGGTCATTTTGAAAGCGTTTATTTTTTCTTCACGTTCTTCTATCGTTTGATTGTGTTCCAGGGCCATGTAGGCTGCATAAAAATCCCTTTCTCTATGTCCTTTTTCATGCATGTTTACTTGCTCTTGAATGTCCTTTTCATGGAGGATAGCGATAATCGTTTCTTTCATTTCTATCAGCTTGATCACAGAGATAACTCCTGTTTCAAATCTCTCAATTAACTTTTTGTCGAAATGACCAATTTCCTGCAGTTTTTTATCACTGATATCATTTTTCTGTATTTGCCGGATCAAGAATACTTGTCGGTTTCTTATCCAGTTAACAGCGGTCTCTAAAGCCTTCAGTTTTTCTTCAGAATAAACTGGGGGCACTTTTTTTGTTTCTCCCTTTTGTTTGCTTTGTTTCTCCATTTTCTTGCAATTATTAATATTATGCTGCAAAGTTCATCAAAAAATGCCAGATAGGGTGGGGGTTACATAGAACCCCAAAAGTGCGAAAAAAACAACCTAATATTTTGAATCTTTAACAGTTGGGGCTTTCCTGTGTATTTAAAATCTCCAGCCAAACCATCCTTTCGATAAAAGGAAAATAAAACTTTACAAAGAAATGCCAAAGGTGTCGGTGACACCTACTTTTCAACTTTATTTTTATGCATTGGAGCCACTACCCTCCAATTTGGATGTCTCCCTCTGATTATCAATCTTTTATCTATTTTCGCGCGGTAAGTCATAAAAAAAAGAGTATATAAAAGTGTCACCTGTCACCGTTTTCTGCTGCGCCCTTTATTGGAGCCAGTTTGTTGGGTGACGCTGGTGACACGAGTTTTCAGTTTTTTTGTGGAGGGGTCTGTCACCCCTGTCACCCATCGGCATTGCGAAAAAATTGGAAAAATGGGTGGCTTTTAGAAAGATTTGCATGAAAATTTCTCAGCTGAGTAGCAGTTTTTCGCCAAAATTTGTTATCTTTGCAAAAGAATATTTGCATTTTATTTCAAGAACATTTAGCTGATAAAAATATGATTAAAATAATAGAATCATTGGAACTTACTTCTGAAGGAGTAAGATTGGGAAATAAACAAAAAGTTCATCTGAGGCAAGGTGATCTTGATGGAGCATGCGCTGTATATTCCTTGATGATGTACTTGATTATATTGAGAATCTTCACGTATAAACAAGTTACTGAAGGTAATAATATTAAACGTTCTACTTCTAGGGGTCGTATTATCAGAAATTTCCTTGAAGGGCAAAATGGACTTATCAGAAAAGGCCTTGGGTTTGCTGATGATATTAAGACCGGACTACAATATGCTGCAAAAAGCATTGTAGATTGTAATTATATTTCTAATCGTCAAGAGACATTGAAAACGCTGAAGGAATGCATTGATAATAATAAACCATTGATGATAGGGGTTGACTATAATAAGACCGATGGACATGCTCTGTTGGCAATAGGGTATGAAACAAGAAATGATAAGATAATTAAAATATTTTGTTTAGATCCTGGTAGTGATATCGGTGCGACATCTTATTGGAATGCAGTCATTTCTCTTGATGAATATTCCAACACCAAGTACCGGGATTCTTATTTTACGGCAAATGGGAACATCAAGAAAGTCTCGCTAACGGATGCTATAAAAATAGAAAAAAATAACACCTAAATTTTCTGATACTGAGCGACGCTTAATCAAATTATTGAGGTTGTAATTAAAAAAACAGTTGAAATGTTTGGTGAATCCAGATTTAAGTTGTATTTTTGCAATGAGATTAAACTATAGGCTAATGGTACATGTAAATGAAACGATTGTAATAAAGAGTTCTTCTCCCAAAATGGCAGAATGGGTAAAGAAACTGAAGAGGCATAAGAAAGAACAGCTTGAGAAGTTGCGCAACATAGAGAAGTGCGACTTTGAATTTAAGTTCTGATTTATCATCATAATGATGTTCCTTTATGTTCTATCGAAACATCAATTAAATACGAGTCCTTTAGCCTTATTTCCTCAAATATTCTCCTTTATATTTATTTTTTTGCCTTCAGATTTGCATTTTTCAAAAATAAATCGTACTTTTGTCCTCGAAGACGCAATAGTGCGTTAACAACATACATCATACAAATATTATGGCGAAATACATCAACCCATTTACCGACTGGGGCTTTAAGCGATTGTTCGGTCAGGAGTTCAGCAAGGATTTGCTGATAAGTTTCTTAAACGATTTGTTCGAGGGGGAATTTCAAGTCAGGGATGTCTCCTTCAAGGACAAAGAGCAGTTGGCTGATTCCAAGGATTTGCGAGGCTGCATATACGATGTCTATTGCGAGACAGACGAGGGCAAGCATTTCATTGTGGAGATGCAGAACAACTGGACGGTTAATTTCGTGAATCGCACGTTGTGTTATGCCAGCAAGGCTATTACCAATCAGCGTGAGAAAGAAAAGTCCAAGGACAAGCCTTCATTTTATGAGCTGGTTCCTGTATATGTGATCAGTTTTATGAATTTCTCTCCTCATGTCGGAGAAGAGATCAGTCAGTTCAAATCTGATGTGATGTTGAGAGAGAAAAATAGCGAAGAACCTTTTACAGACAAGCTTCGCTTCATCTATTTGAATCTTCCGTATTTCACAAAGAAGGCGGAGGAATGTGTAACAGATTTTGAAAAGTGGATTTACGTATTGAAGCATATGACTACATTAGAAAGAATTCCATTTGAGACGCAGAAGAAGATCTTCAAGCGTTTGGCTGAAGTGGCTGACAGCCGCTGCCTGAGCAAGGAGGAAATGGAAAAATATGAAGAGAGCCAGCGCCAGGTTGATAATTACAACCTGGGGATGTATAGTGCCTGGCTGGAAGGAAATGAGAAGGGGATTAAGCAAGGAATAAAGCAAGGAATAGAACAAGGAATTGAACAGGGTGAACTTGCTAAAAGTCTTGATGTTGCAAAGAATCTCCTTGCATTAGGTATGCCAGTAAGTCAAATTATGCAAGTTACAGGTTTGACTAAAGAACAAATTAGCAGCTTGCTGGTTAAATGATAATGATTTGGAGATTGTAAAGCTCAAATTCTATTGGAGTTTGGGCGAGGACATTTGTGAGAAGCAGAAGCAATATAAATGGGATGCAAACTTCATGAAAAGATTGAGCCTTGATTTGCGTGCGGAATTTCCTCAGAGTGAAGGTTTTTCCAGGACCAATTTGTATGACATCAAAAGATGTTTCGCATTCTATTCAAGCCAAATTGAATTTGTCCACCAGACTGGTGGACAATTACAGGAAGTGGATGATGCCAATTTGCTTAGATGCGAAGGAGACATTCCGAGTATTGGTATTCTTCTTTGCAAGGACAAAGATTCGTCAGTAGTAGAATGGTCTCTGCGTGGCATCACTACTCCTTTGGGTGTCTATGGGAAGTATGGCTATTAAAATTTGAAATAAGCTCTACTTTCATTTGAATATATAATATTTCGTAAAAAACTTATTGTTTTTTGCACATATTAATAATATGTATTAATTTTGCAACCAATAAAAAACTATTGAGATGACAAACTTCGATAAACAGAAACTGACAGAGATTGTATTATATATCTTGAATAAAACAAAAGGGTTAGACTACTACCATGTATTCAAGGTTATATATTTTGCTAATATTTCATATTTAGCAAAATATGGCTTTCCTATGGTTTCTGACGAATTCTGTGCATTGCCAGATGGACCTGTACCTTCTGTCCTTTATAATTGTATAAAAGGCGATCCTCAGTGTGATAAAGAATTGCAAGCAATGATAGACAATTGCGTTTCTAAAGGAACTGATGACGCTTATTATATGCTTGAAGCCAAGCGACAGGCAGACTATGAATACCTGTCAAAAGCTGATATTGAAGCTTTGGATAAGTCTATCTTCGAGAATGTAAATCTTCCATACGGTGAGTTACGTGCAAAATCACATGGCGAAGAATGGAAGCGTGCTTATGCCCAACAAGGGCGTAAAGTCATGGATATTATTGGTATGGCAAAAGATGGTATGGCATCCGATGATATGATAGAATATATTAAGGATAATCTGTTGGTGGAGGCTGCATTGTCATGACGAAACTCGGAGAATTATTGGGGACTATGGCTGACAAGTTAGCCCAAGATAGTCTTAACATCGGTGATGTTCACTTTTGGAGCACAACTCGTTTATCAACTGCTCAAAGATTATTGTGGCCAAGAGAAGTAAATTCAATAAAAATACTTATCGTGGGGCTATCTCCGATGCAGAAATGATGGAACAGATTATCAATACCGTAAAAGAGAGTCCAACCATAAGCAAAAAGCAACTAAGAGAGTTTGGTATTATATAAGATACTGGCTTCGCCAGATGCTTTATATGAACATCTGGCGAGGTAAATATTGCTTTTGTTTTGACAAATGAATAGCATAAGTTTCTTGTACTTTTGCCAGTAGAATTTAAATCAATAGTATTTTATGATGTCATTCCTTACTCGCATATATCCATTCAAGCAGAGCAGACACTGGTTGAGAGATGGATTTTTCTATGGCCTTGTCATTTGGGCTATATTATATTTTCTGCAGCCTTTCGGGTTCTGTCTGTATCAGGGCAATAAATGTCTTGCTGCTGCCTTGTTTGGCATGGTCACTTTCGTGTGCTATGCTCTTTATTTAGCTTTGGTATTGAAGCGTTTTCACCGGACTGTCAATCCCTGGCGCATCTGGCATGAAGGAATGGCAGTACTCGGGCTCATTGTCATGATTGCCTTTTGTAATTTTCTTTTGTCCTCATTTCTCTTTCATTATACAATCACTATCAGGCTTTTTCTGTTGTTTTTGAACTGGACGATTATTGTAGGTATCTTTCTGACTTTGCTGTCAGTCGGAATACAATACAACAGATATTTAAGAGACAGAATGGAAGATTTGTTGCACAAAACGACTCAGGAACAAAAAGAGGTGATTATTACAATCCACGATACGAGCAGCAGGGGAAATGATCTTGCGATGCCTATCAATGATCTGCTTTATATCGAAGCACAGAAAAACAATATCTCGGTCTGTTTTGTAAAGGAGAATCATGTCGTTTCTGTTGATGTTCATAATACGCTAACGCGTACTCTGGAAGAACTGAAGGGATATGATAATATCTTCCAATGTCACCGTTCTTTTGCCGTCAATGTGAACAATATATCTTCGGCTAAAGGTAATTCTAACGGGTATCAGTTGAAACTGGATAAATGTGCTGATATCATCCCAGTTTCGCGGTCATTTGTGCCTCAGTTTAAGACATATCTTACTTAGTCATTCGTCCTTTTAATTAGTAGCTCGTCATCATAAGTTGTTGTCTGTCATAGGTTTTAGCTGTATATCCTGAGAATTTGGTTAGTTCCATTTTGTGCTGTATCTTTGCAGCATGAAACAACGAATGATACATATCGCATTACTGCTATTTATGGTAGTTGATCTGACTGCTCAGACTCTGATTTCAGGAATGGTCATGAGTGGTCTGGAACCTCTTGCTGGTGCCAATGTTTTTATCGCTGGTACAATTGATGGATGCCTGACGGATTCTCTTGGAAGATTCTCTTTTTGCACTTCCAAGACAGGAGAAATAACCCTGAAGGCAACCATGATAGGCTTTGAGGAATACACACAGGATTCTGATGTCAGCAAACTGAAGCATCTCACCATTTCAATGAAAGAAAAGGCTGCAACAATCCAAGAAGTTGTAGTATCTGCCAGCACTTTCAGTTTTGGGAAAAGTGATCATTTCAAGACGATGGATGCACTGGACGTGGTGATGGCAGGTAATTCATGTGGAGACATTGTGGCAGCTTTGCAGTCATTGCCAGGAACGCAAAAGGTGGGAGAGGATGGCAAACTCTATGTAAGAGGTGGTGAAAGCGAAGAATGTCAGACTTTTATCAATGGAATGCACGTACTTGTTCCCTATAGTACCAATGCCGAAAATACAGCAGTGCGAGGCCGTTTTTCTCCTTTTCTGTTCAAGGGAATTTGCTTTTCTCTTGGAGGTTATGGCGGAGAATATGGGCAGGCTCTTTCATCTGTTCTTCCGATGGAGACTACTGATGTGGCTACGAGCGACAAATATGGAGCCAGTGCATCACTGGTGGACTGGAATATCGGTGGAACTAAGGTGTTTGATACCAGCAGTCTGTCATTTAATGCGGCAATGACAAGCATGGGTATCTACAACCAGTTGTTTTCAGAAAGATTCGATTTCTACAAGCCATACCGGAAATTATCTGGCGAGGCCCAATATAAGATGGAGTTCAAGAATGCTGGAATTTTGAAGACATACGTTGGCTATGATTTTACTTCTGTAGGGCAACGTATTGATGATAGAAACCTATTGCTGAAGGAGAACAATGTTTATACAAATGCTACCTATAAGGCAGCGATAGGGGCAGGTTATACCTTCTTTTGTGGTATGGCAAATTCATCGGTTTTCAATGATATAAAAGATGCCAAGGCTGCTGGTGACAGTTTTTATAATTTCAGGAATGAGATACATCTGAAGACAGAAATGCGCAAGGTTTGTTCAGATGTACTGAAATTGTCGGTCGGTGTGGAGGATTATCAGCGAAACAGTTTACTGGAGTATGATTCCTATTGCTACACCCTGGATTATAACATTCTGGCTGCCCATGCTGATGCCCAGTGGAGGATGCTGCCCGGTGTGTTTCTGAATCTTTCAGCAAGGACTGAATATATGTCGCATGCGCAGTGGCTGTTCATGCCAAGAGCTACACTCTCTTATGTTCCCAACAAGATTTTCCAGATTTCGCTTGTTGCGGGACGGTGTAGTCAGACTGCAAGTGATGATAATCTCGCCACCAGCAACTATTCTCTTGGGCAGTGTACTGCTGATCATGCTATCATCTCCATGCAATATAAATTGGCGGGTACACTTGTAAGGATAGAACCCTATTGGAAGAAATATCATCGGTTGCCTTTATGGGATAAGGGTGTTTATCTTCCGAAAGGATATGGGACGAGTAAGGGATTTGATCTCTTTGTGGATGACCATTCTCTTTGCAGGCGTCTTTCCACCACCTTATCTTATTCATACAATGACTCCAGACGTTTCTATCTGGATTATACGGAAGAACGAACACCTGCTTTTGCTTCCAGACATAATCTGAGACTGACTGCGAAATATTCGTTCGGAAAAGCTATTCTGAGTTTGGCTGAATCTTATGCCAGCGGTCGTCTGTTTCTGCAAGGTAAGACTCCGCCGTATCACAGTGTAGATGTAAATCTGACTTATTTGCTGAGTCCCAAGGTGATTATTTATTCTTCGCTGAATAACATCCTTGGTCGCACGAATGTTTTCGGATATGATGCCAAGGGTCGCCCGATTGTCTCATCCCGCGATAGATTCTTTTATATAGGTATATTTGTTTCACTTAAAAATAATAAAGCTTATGACATTTCAAATTTTTAAAAAGTTCATGTTGATGGGGATCTTCTTTTTGATCTCTACTGTAAGCATTCATGCTCAAGAGCCTAATATGCAGGCACTTATCGGACAGTCTCTTTCAAAACTCCAACAACCCACTCCTGAGAACTTCCTGAATTGTGTTGCTGAGATGAAACGTATTGATGATATGTTTCCGGATAGTATTCAACCTAAATTTCAGATGGTGTTGCAAAGCCTCAATTTTTCCGTTATGAATCCGCATGCTCCGGAAACGGAAAACCTGATGGCTGGAGCAGAAGAAACCATTGCTAAAATGGAAAAAATGAGGAATGCAAACCAGTCTGATATCTGTACTCTTCGAGGTTTTTTATGCATGGTACGTATCGTGCAGAATCCAGTACAAAACGGCCAGCGCTATTATCTTGATGTCATGCAGAACTATGAGAAAGCGCTTAAACTCAATCCAGAGAACCAACTTGCCAAACAATTACAGCAAAAGTTTTTTGAGGGTATGAAGAAGCAAACTGGTTTATAAAAAAGTGATATGCTTCCGGGTATTTACTCCGGAAGCGTGATTTCTCCTGCCAGTGACTGTTTCAGTTTTTCGCGCACCATGCGATTGTCTGGATATCTGCCCTGCAGGTACATCAGTTTGGTGACAGCAGCCTCTACGGTACTATCGTAGCCGCTCACCACATGAGCTACCTTGAGCTGGAATCCAGCACCGTATCTCTCCATATCCACACATCCCGTGATGCACTGGCTGATGTTGATGATGTTCACACCGCGATGGGCTGCCTGATCGAGCAGTCGTATAATCCAAGGGGCATGAGGGGCATTGCCTGAACCATAAGTTCTCATCACAATACCTCGCAGAGATGGGGATTCCAGGACGTGGCGGACAATGGTATCCTGAATGCCTGGGAAGAGACTGAAGACGATGACGTTCGGATCCAGTTTCATGTGAGGTACCATCGGCTTGCGATAGTCTGGCTTCAGAATGTGGTGCGGATGGAAAGAGAAGTTGATACCTACATCACAGAGATGAGGATGGTTGAAGGAATCGAATGCATGGAATCCTTCTGCATTGATCTTCGTAGTACGGTTGCCGCGCAGCAACTTACCATTGAAGAAGATGCAGACCTCTGGTACTAACGGATGGCCTTCCTGATCTTTCATGGAGGCTATCTCGATGGCAGTCATCATGTTCTCCTTGCCGTCGGTACGCAATTCGCCGATAGGCAACTGGCTACCGGTGAGAATGACAGGCTTGGTCAGGTTTTCGAGCATGAACGATAGGGCAGAGGCGGTGTAGGCCATTGTGTCCGTGCCATGCAGAATGACGAAACCATCATAGTCATTATAATTGTTGGCTATTATGCCCACCAGTTCAGCCCATCCCATTGGGTCCATATCGCTGGAATCTATTGGTGGGTCGAATTTTCTCACATCAATATCTGCCTGAATCAGTTGGAATTCGGGCATTGATGAAACCAAATGGTTGAAATCGAGAGGTTCGAGAACGCCTGTATTTGCGTCCTTTCCCATGCCGATTGTACCTCCTGTATATATAATGAGAATCTTTGGTGTACCTGTCATTTTTGAAACATTTAGCAATTTGTCAATTAATCGTCTGCAAAAATACGGAAAAACTTTGTAATGGCAAAGAAATATATGATAAAAAATGACGAAGAAGTGTCTTTTTGTTAGTTGTTGCATAGGCGCATCCTCAATGTTTTCCTGCTAACCCCCTTTTATTTTCTTTTTTTTTTCTCTCATCATTTTATTTTTTTCCCTTATCTCATTTCTCATTTCTAATTTGTCATTTCTCATTATATAATATAGGTTGTAATGTATTGAAAATGAAAAGTTATGAAAATTTAATGCAAAATATTCGCTTGTTACAAAAAGAAGTATTACTTTTGCATTTGATTTAATAAAAAATACTAAGTTGTTATGGTAAAAATCACATTCCCAGACGGATCTGTTCGTGA
>ERZ1035025.303-NODE-303-length-35826-cov-18.694361_pt1 | contig 35826 bp, 24 predicted proteins | sample MGYA00520619_ERZ1035025 | MGnify/ENA primary metagenome ERZ1035025 (study PRJEB33766, sample SAMN09781742) | gut metagenome | biome: gut microbiome | host: Homo sapiens | place: Madagascar | study: EMG produced TPA metagenomics assembly of the PRJNA485056 data...
AAATCAAAAGTCCATAGTATCTGAATTGTATTGAACCACGATATTAAAAGAAAGGAAACGTGTGATAATTAACTTCCTAATTATCATACAAGAATTTATTATGGAAATAGTATTAAGTATAATAATAGGAATTGTGATTGCAATTGTGGTGGTTTATTTGATATGGAAACAGCCTATACGAATTTCATATTCTGTAAATCGTTATGCATTGGTAATAACAAATTTTTGTACATTTTTCTTTTCAATAATGTGTATTTTATATTATATACAGTTTGATATTGTATTATCGCAGCCTATGGAAATTCATAATATGATAGAGGCTAGTTTTATTATTTTCATTAAACAAGGCGGCGGGGTCTTAATAATAACAATTGTTACTGGCTTATCAAATAGATTATTTATACAGTCAAATGACTTGGATCGATTTGATTCGTATTCAACAATTGTGAGTAGAATTAATTATTCGATTATTTGTAGCTTTTCAGCATTTATTTGTTTTATAGAGTCATACAGTATAAATTTAAAAAGAATGGATAATCCGTTTTTTTCACAAGGAATAATGTGGATTACGGTTTTAATTGGAACATGGATTAGTTTTGAGGGATTAAGTGAACCTCGAAAAAATGAAACTGAAAAAATTAATAAAGATAAAAATATATTACCCAAAGATATAATAGAATATGCTATTTCACTATTTGTTGGACCAATAACATTAATAATCGTTATAGTTATATCGTATTTTTGGAAATTAAATATAAAACAGTTACCTAAATGTATATATATAATAGCTTTTTCTTTTGCTATAAATGTAATAATAATGGGGTTAATAATTAATAAGATAAGAAATAGATCTAGTGAGAGCTATAAGACTAGAATATATAAAAAAATAATTACGTTAAAAGAAGGCGAAAAAATGAATATTTTCTATTCAAATTTATATTTAAACATTGAAAAGGAAGGGCAAAAAATAAAATTAAAAATTTTAGAACAAAATATAGAAATTGATAAAAAAAATGAAATTAGTAAAAAGGGTAGAAAACAGTTAGAGGAATGGTTTTCGATGCCTTATGTATTTACTTATGATTTAAGTCGACAGGGGTATAATGAAATGATTCAAAAATTAGACGAGCATTCAAATAATAGAAAGGATGCTTTAAATAAGTGCTATAATCAGATACGGACTAACTACTTTAAAAAACATAAAAATTGTTATTGTTCTTAAAAATGTTTGTGATGATGCTAGAATATTAATAGTACAAGCCAAAATGAGAAATTCCAAATACACATAAGCATGATACAATTCTTAAGTGAAGTATCACAGATTGAGCAATCAAAAAAGAGCAACTGTGCATAAACTACAGTTGCTCAAAATGTGATTCTTCATGATTGTACCAAGGTGCGGAGTTTTAGCCAGTACATTATGAAAATTGAATGCCTCAGATTATCTCCGTAAATCCTCAAACATGAGTACTGGAAAGCAAAAATCCCTGCATTTTAGCGGAGATTGAGCAGACTTTATAGAAATAGATGTGCACATTGAAAAATCAAGACTTTTTGTATCGGCTAGGACATTCCTTCTGGACTCGGGGTGACCATGGAAGAAGATCATCAATAAATTTGAAATCTTTGTCATCCATGTGTTGAGGAATCTTCGTAAGCAGCAGATTAAAATATTCAAAAGTATTTATCATATTTGCTTTTGCTGTTTCAACCAGGCTGTACAGGATCGCACTCGCTTTTGCACCGTTGGAGGACTCGATCATTATGAAGTTCTTACGACCAATGGTAAAAGGCCGGATTGTCTGTTCGGCATAATTGTTATCCATCGGGACATTGCCGTCAGATAAAAATACACGAAGATAATCTTCCTGATTTATGCTGTAAGCGAGAGCTTTTCCGATTGTGCTGTTGTGAGTTACCTGTGAGTACTTCTGTTTTGCCCATGCGAAATAAGCATCCACTTTTTCAGAAAGAACAAGATGACGCTGTTTTTTACGTTCTGTAGCAGAGAAATCATCAAAGGTATTGGCGATGTGCATGATCTCCGTGATCAAACTGTATGCTTCCTGAGCAATCGACCATTTGGAGGCGTCCTGACCGACAGATTTTATGAATTCCGCAAAAGGTCTTCTGGCATGGACCCAGCAGCCTGCGACTTTAAGATCCCAGCGCTCTTTGGCGAGTTTATGGTAGACCTGGTATCCATCAGTGACCACGGTTCCAGAGAAAGTCTTAAGGAATTCCCGTGGATGGTCTGAATGGCGGGAAGGCTGCCAGTCGAAAAGGACGATGGGATGAGTTCCACGAAGAGGCCGGTTCCGGTAGACCCACATATAAGTCTTCTTGCCATTTTTGATCTTCGTATGATCAATACGCATGACTTTTACCGATGACTCATCTGCATATATGACTTTGCTGTCATAGATCAATTCATGGAGATGGTCATAGATTAGGGACAGATATACATCGGTACTTTTGATCACCCAGTTTGCCATAGTGTTTGTGGAAAGCTGGATACCATTCGTCTTAAAAGTTTTTGCCTGTCGTTCCAGTGGTAATGCATTTGTATATTTACCATTGATGATGGAAGCGACCAGTGCCGGGGTAGCAATACTGTTGCGGAAAAGATCCTTTGGTCTTGGCGCTTTCAGGATAGTCCCGTCATTACTTTTGGAGGCATAGACATGGACATGATGTTCATCCACGATAAATGTTTCCGGAATGATGTGAAGGCGTTTATAAACTTCTTCCGGAAGTTCCTTGTAACCGTCAGGAAAACTGGTGGCCAGTTCCTCGGCGGAAAGTGTATGTTCGATGATGCGTGCCGGAAGTCCTGACAGATCGGCATCGCGTTTGCCGACAGATTTTTTGCGATGATAAGAAGGAATGATGACTTCCGTGATTTCAGGTTCTTTTGAAGAATTCTGGTTCAGATATTTCACTTCATTGAAGGAATCAAACAGGGAAATCTGACCATCGACTTCAGAGACAGAAGCTTCAGATTTACGACCGAAAAATCGTTGGTTCATAATGCGGATCTGTTCAGTAAGCAACTCAATCTGGCGGTTATTATCGGAAAGCTGTGCGTTGGCATGGTCGAGCTGGGACTGCAGTGCGAGGAGCTGATCCTGTAAAGAAGATGCGATAACGATGAGTGCTTCTTTACCGAGATTATTTAACTGTTCATCTGATAACTGGATCATGACTAGTACCTCCTGCATTGATAAGACCATTATACCAGAACAGGAAGGAAAAGGACAGTTTATGAAAATGGAGGAAAGGTAAAAATGACTATGGCTGAAAAAGAAAGATAAGAGAAGATTGAAAATGGAATGAAATAGAAAAGAAAAAGTGCTGTACAGCGCTTTGGATGCCTTTTAGTGCTCATTAAAAAGTGTCTGGAAGCTGTGCACAGCACATGAAAAACATGGCTGAGAACGGGAAATAAAGTTCTCTGTTTTGCACAAAAATATCAGAATCAGGTAGAAGTGTCAGGTGTTATATCATGGATGACAGGTTCAATGGCAAATCCCTGCATCAGCCAGTGGAACTGCTCTGCGGATAAAGAACTGAGATCGTTGGAGGAACGTGGCCATGTGAAATGACCAGATTCCACGCGCTTGTAAAGGAGTAGAAAACCATTACCTTCCCAGAGTAATCCCTTGATCTTGGTGGAAGACCTGCCACAGAAAAGAAACAGGGTATTAGGCACAAACAGATTCATATGAAATCTGCGTTCGATGATGGCAGCCAGCGAATCAATCCCGAAGCGCAAGTCTGTGTAACCGCAGACGATGTAGACACCGGCAAAGTAACTATGATTAGCATCTTTAAGCATGGTACACCGCCTTGATAAGTTTACCGAGGAACTCTTCGGAAACCGCTGTATCTATTTCGATAGAAACACCATTTATCAACATTTTTACATTAGAGTTATTTGGGCGATTCGCACGAATGGAAGGAAATGCAGGTGCTGTTGTTTCTAACGAAGAGCCGGAGTATGAGCAAACAGGAAGTGAGAGTGGAACAATATCTGGCAGGACCTGGTCGACAACTTCTTCTTTGAGAAGATGCTTCCAGTAGTTATAGGTGTGGAATGAAAGATGATTCTGTTCACACCATTGTCGGACAGTAAGCCCGCTGGCTTTCTGATCTGCAAATCTGATGGCCCATTCCTGAAGATGGATCTGATGAAGTTTTTGTCTTGCATTCATGAGATGATCCTCCTGGATAAAGTAACACGAATCGAGCGAATTGCACGAAGTCGAGTTGGAAATATTGTTAGAGCGATTATCTCAGAAATGTGGTAAGATGAACAGGTACTGATTATTGAGGATTTACTCAATAATAGTATTGTAGTCCTGCATAAAAATGCCTCCTTTCGTAATCTAAAAATAATGACTACGAAAAAACTATAACACTTTATAAGAATACGTGATCCGACGAAGCGGAAAAGTGTTCAGTTACGACCGGAAACACTGATCCGTTGCTAGCGGAATCGGTGATCCGATGAAGTGGAATTTGCACACAGCCGTTGTAATAGTATCTATGTGCAATCGTGCAGTGATTTATCTTTTTCGTGCAGCCATTGCAAATCATTGCCAATATGAATACGCCGCTCTTTATCGCCTTTACCATATATGAGGATGCTCCCATCATGTAAATTTATATCTTCGTTTTTTAATGAGCAAAGCTCAGAAATTCTCATGCCGGTAGCAAATAACAGTTCGGATACGGCTGCATCGCGCAATGCATTCCTCCTCTGATAATTTGTTTTAGCGTTGTCCCGCTGTGTATAAATGATAGTCAGAAATTTTTCTACTGTATGTAGTGGGATAATTTTGGGTAATATGGTAGGTTCACGAAAGTGCACCTGTATTTTGGTGAAGGGATTTATTGCGAGTAGTTCTTTGTATTCCAGATAATGGAAGAATGCTTTTATTGAGGCTATTTTTCTTTTTACGGTTTTGGGTTTATATTGTTGGTGGAGCCTGGCAATATAATCCTCTAGATCGTTTGTTGTGATTTCAGTTGTTTTTTCAAGACATGGTTCCTCAGAGAATTGTCGCAAGTCAATCCGATATGCTTTTAAAGTCTTTTCATCCAGACATTTTTGCGTCCTGCAATATTCCAAATAGTTTTCAATAAGTGTTTGTAAGTTTTCCATGATGTTCTCCTTTGTTTGGCGTTTTTAAAATAAATTGATAAAATTATATCGGAAAAAGTGGTAAAATATAAATTGTTTTTTAAATACAAATCCGCTATACTATAAGCATGGTATAGCGTTTTTTTACTGTAATCTGAAGAGTTATTGTGAGGTAGGGATATGAAGCTTAATTCGATAACATTACAAAATTTTAAGGGAATAGACAATCTGGAAATAAAGCTTGATAATAAGACAACGGTTATTTTTGGTGTGAATGGCGTTGGCAAGTCAACAATACTTCAGGCTATAGATTTATTATATGCTGATATCATTGCAAAGCTGATGGGAACGGTAAGAAGTAAGACAGCCAGATTCAATGAAGATTTTATTAGCTATGGAAAGTCTTCGGCCGGCATAAAGGCTGATTTCGATTTTGAGGATGGCGAAAGCATATATTATGAACGCACAATTGACAGGGCTAAAGGTGAAAAAAGAAATACAAGTGCTCTTAAAAAACTTACAGATAAGTTTCAATCGTTATATATACAAATGGGTTATGATGATGGCAATGGCAATTGGATAGAGGAATCGGATAATAAGAGTATGCCCATTTTTGTTAATTATGGAGTAAATAGAATTGTGCTTGATGTGCCGGTTAGGGCTCCTAAAGAGCAGTTTGTAAAACTGGATGCATTTGACAAAGCTATAGAAAGTACGATAGATTTTAGAAATTTATTTAAATGGTTCAGAAATCAGGAAGATATAGAGAATCAGATAAAGGTTAGAGATGATTCAAAATATGAAGATAAAAGCCTTACAGCTGTTAAAAAAGCAATGTTAGCTATGCTTGAGGGATTTGAGGACATTCGGATAGAGAGAAGACCTTTGGCAATGAAGGTCAATAAAAACGGCAAGTCTTTAAAGATAGATCAGTTATCGGATGGAGAAAAATGCACGATAGCTCTATTTGGGGATTTGGCAAGAAGAATGGCATTGGCAAATCCGGGTAAAGCTGTGAATCCTTTGGAAGGCTCAGGTGTTGTGCTCATTGATGAATTGGATTTGCATATGCATACATCGTGGCAACGAAAGGTATTGAATGTTTTAAGAGACACATTCCCCAATATCCAGTTTATTATTACTACACATTCTCCGCAGATTTTGGGTGAGATGGATGATTCTGTCAATTTATTGTATCTGTATAATGAAGATAATGAGATCCTATTTAAGACCTATGAATCCTTTGTGGGATGGGATGCAAATGTTATTTTAGAGGAAGTAATGAATACGTCTTCAGTTAATCAGGATATCAAGAGAATGATTGATGAGATGTATAAGTGTATTGAAGATAAGAAGTATGATGAAGCAGAGAAAATAGTGGATATATTGGATAAGAAAACAAATGGTTATGCTGATGGTATTTCTAAGGCAAGGATACTGATATCAAGGGGTAAAAGACGTGAAGCAAATTAATAAAAGCAGTGCGCCTCAATGGTTTGAACAATGGAAATCGGATTTTGTAGAAGTTAATAATAGGCAACCTCATTATAAAGCTGATTTCGCAGGCAATGATAGTGATGGAATTGAAAGAAGAAGAATGCTGCGCGAGGCTCTTATCAAGGAGCAGGGTAGAATATGCTGCTATTGTATGAGAAGAATTTACAACAATTCAGCTCATATTGAGCATTTCTTTCCGCAGGAGTCCTTTAGAGATATGGATTTAACATATGAAAACATGTTTGCATCATGCAATGGAGAGGCGACAATTATCTTAGATGATGAACATTGTGGGCACAGGAAGAATAACTGGTTTAGAGATGATATGCTCTCACCAACGGATGCTGAAGTAGAAAAGGTATTTAAATATTCAGCAAACGGCAAAATTAGTGCTGTTAGGAATCGTCCATCTTCTAATGTTGCTCAGGATATGATACATAATCTGGGACTTGACAGTTTTCATCTCGAAAGGGATCGTAAGCAGGCTATTCAGGCATCAGAGGTGTTTGATGATGAGGACTATACGGATGATGAGATTCGTAGTTTTATAGAATATTATTCAAATAAGAATAATGGTGAATATGAGCCTTATTGCAAAGCAATTGTTGATTGTCTGGAGGAGATGCTTTGATGATTTTAAAGTGGTAGTGATAAAAACCAATATTGTGCTAATTTATGCAAATATTGTCGATTCCATTTTTAGATACGTCTGTTTAAAATATTATCGTATTATAAACAGACGTATTTTTTATCTATTTTAAGAAAGTACGAATGAATTTACGAGTGTTTCTTATTTGGAATTTACAAGGGCTGGAGATATGTATTATATAGATACCGCTTTAGACATAAAGTCTATCTTTGAGAGACATGATATCCAAATTTCAGATGGCGCTGATTGTGATTTTTTTATATAGTCCAATGAATTATGTTGCCAAGGCATATACAAAAGGCAATGTTGATGCAGAGATTTTACTGAATTCATTTGTACTGGTTCGAATATCAGAAACAACAAATGGCATAGTTTTGCTTGTAAATTTCATATAGAAAGAGTACTATAGTTTTAGGAGACTATGCTATTTCAGCATTGATAGTAAAAATATATCTGATTATAAGTTTACAGTGGGAAATCAGATTTTAAAACCGGTTAAGAAAGATGGTAAATATTATGTTGATTTAACAGGAATATTACCAGCCAATTATTCTAAATCATTTACTATAAATGTAAATGGAAAAGCGTTTGTTACATGTAGCGTAAATTATTATTGTCATAAAGTGCTAAATTTAAAAAATAGTAGTAATAAATTGTCCGATTTAGTGACTGCGATTTATGAATTAGGTACCACATCAAAGTAATTAACTGGAAATTAAGGAATAAGGTTACATGAAAATTAATAAGACAAAACAAATTGCGTTAGGAATAGCATTCACTCTCGCCCTAACACCGATTCACACAATCACATATGCAGACACCAATTCAGACAGTGCATCAATAAATGTTCAGTCTGCACAGACAGAATATAAATCAGGATTTGTATTCACTAAGAGCAGCTACGCTTATAGAAAAGGCACTGATTTGACAGTATGTGTATCAAAGAGCAATCTTTCTACGGCTTGTGATTCATATAAGCTGTTTTATATATCGGATGGAAGTGAGAAAGCAATTGACCGGAACTCATATACAATCAGTGTCCTTGGGGATGCGGTATATTTTACTTTATCCCAAAACTGGCTGAATCAGTACAGTCCTCGGGATATTGATATTACAGCGATTGCTTACAATGGAACTGCTGAGGTATCTAAGACAAATGCTAAGCTTGTTTCTGAGGATGGCTTTGATATAGACTTTGCAGCCGGAACAGTGTGTGTCAATCAGACAGAAAATATCAGAACTAACGGACAAGGCGAACTGACACAGGATACGCGGTCGCAGGCTGGCGGGGAAAAAAATATATATGTAGTTGACTCAGTAATTTCTCAGGATGAAAGCATCATAAAAATATTCAATGCCGGTAATGAGTGGAAATATACCGGAATGAAGCCTGGAAAGACAAAACTCACAGTACGCTATCACTACTATTATGGCAAGGAAAAACGTACCGGTGAGAAAACTGCTGAGTATGAAGTGGTTCCTGCCACATATACACTCGATGAAGAACGTGGCAGCACAGGTATGCTTATAAACCGCGGCGCCTCATATACATGCAATCTTAGAACAAAGCAGATAACCTATGATAAGAGTGGCAAGGCTGTAAGTAAATATGTAGATAATGTTGCATACGAATGGTATATAAGTGAAAAAGAAGAAAATGTTGCGGTAAACATAGAACAAACTGCACAGAATAAGCTTAAAATAACACCGGCAAATGCCTCGGAATCAGGAGCTTTTTGTATAGGAATAAGAGCACTTGATGCTTCCGGTAATGTTTATTTTGAAGAAGAATCAATATGGTATCTGGTAACAGATGGACAGGCAGACGGAGATCATGGAGATTCATCAGAAACTGCAAATCCGGGAAATACCTCATCCGGAAGTCAAAATACAAACACAGGAAGCGAAAAGGTAAGTGTATCGAAGAGTCAGAGTATATCCTTATTGGAGAATCATAATATTGGTCTAAATATCTACTGGAAAATGACCGGCTCTACGTATGACATAGGAGACTGCATGGTCAAGTACACCTATGAAGGTGACAGCGGAACACCACACTATGTGGCATTGAACCGGAGTCCGGTTGGCGATGGCGAATCATATTGCTCAAGAATTGATATAAGCGCAGTTGAGATGACAGGAAAAGTAAATTTACAGTTACTCTCTAATAGTGGAAAAGTGCTGGATACATTTTCAACATCAGTAGAGGATTATGCCAGGAGCTTATTGGCAAGCAATACAAAAGAATATGCAGCATATAAGCCGGTGGTAAAAGCGATGTTGAATTATGGCGCTGCATCACAGCAGTATTTTGGATTTATGACATATGCATTAGCCAACAGAAGCCTTACGAATGCCGATAAGACGATACAACAAATTCCACAGGCAACGTTGAAGCAGTATGCTGCCAATTCAAGTATCCGCCAATTTTCAATGAGTGGAATACACTATTACGGATCGAGCCTTGTGGTGGGAGATGATGTAAAGCTCAGACACTATTTTAAGCTTGATTCCGGCAGAGATATATCAAATTATTCGTTTGCAACGTATGTGGGCGGAGATATGATAGGCTATGTTACACCATGTCGTTCGAAAGATAAAGACATGTATTATATAGAAGTAACTTGTACAAACAGAAATTTCTTTTCTGGCATGAGGACGATAGTATCGAATGGAAATACAGAAACTATATTGGACTATCAGCCGATGAACTACATTGCAAAAGCATATGGCAGTTCAAAGCTAACCTCTGAATTGAAGACGTTGCTTGATGCAATGTATTGGTTTGAATATCAAAAAATTAAATAAATTGTTGCATAAAATATAGTACTAGAGTATAATTCCTGACTTTGAGAGTTGAAGTTAGAGGAAATTCAGCTTGCTAAAAAGCATGCATATATAAAAGAAAATTATGAAAAGTGGAATTTTTTAGAGGCTTTTTCAGCGTCTGACGATTATAAGACAGAACCTATAGATTTCTATTTCGAATTTAAAAAGTCATCTACTTGCAGCTTGGCTGAATTGGTAAAAAAGGAACATAGATATATATGCAATGATGGGTATATTAAAGAGCATTCAATTGATGATTTAAGCGGGTGCATTGTAGTGCACAACCGTAAGCAGGCTTTGAAAATATTTGCAAATATCAATAGAATATTTGATGATTATTTGAGCAAGGCTGGGCTTGAAGGAATTGAGTATTATCGGCAGTATTTTGAAATTAGTGTAAGAAGAGATGGAATGCCACAAGTATTTTTGCCATATAGTTGGACAAGCAAAGAGTATCTGATGAAGGAAGAATCCCTTCTTTAGTAATCTGATTTACAGAAACTTATTAACCAAGTAGTCTTGATTGACTACACCATTATTATACTAGGATATAGAAAATGAAATTTAATTTTAACAAAAAAATGGTTAGCACAATAGTGATATTGATTTTTGGCGTAGCAATTGCAGTTGCAGCACTGCCTGCAAAGAATATAGTGCTTGAAAATAAAACAAGCTCAGAAATAGCCACAGAGGCAGTATCAGCTACAGAGATGATATTGGATACAGAAAATACAGAGACTGGTAATGTGGATAAGAATTCATCAGATTCCTCAAAAGACAAAGCAACAGTAGTCGATGATAAGGACAAATCTGGTGATACAAAGAATTCTGACGAAAGTTCAACAACTACAAAAAAAACGGGCAAAAGCTTGAAAGATACAAAGAGCTCATCAGAAAACACTTCAGACGATGTAAATAAAACAGGTGATAAGATTGATAAAAAATCTGAAATAAACAATTCAGGAATGAATAATAATAATGAACCGAAATCTGATAACGGAGCGATAGAGCTTCCAATTATACCGATTGACTAATGTGACGTCAGTTGTGGTTTTACCTACATTTGAAGAAGAAACGTAAGAGGAGTTAATACAATGGAGGAAGTCGAATGAAGACAAAAAAGTTTTTATCATTGGTGTTAAGTGCGGCTATGATATTAGGTGTGGCTGTTCCGGTGGCAGCAGAACCGGTGTCAGTAGGACAAGGCGTTGAAGCAGAACAACAGCCAATTGTAGAAAATAGCATTACAAGTGGATATATTCTGAGTGATTTGGATTATAATACACCGGTGTATGAACCGGATGAGGCGGTGCCGTATTCTGATGATTGGGGATATTCTGCAGATGAAACTATAGAGAGCATGTATCCGGCAAATGGAGTCAGCGATATCAAGGCGAAATATCCGTCTGTTCGTAATCAAAATCCACTTGGCACATGCTGGACATTTTCGTCAATAGGTCTTGCAGAGTTTGATCTGATTAATGATGGTGAGTTTGATAAAAGTATAGATCTTAGTGAACTGCATCTGGCATATTATGCATATAATTCGCTGCTAGATCCGCTTGGTGGAACAGTGGGGGACTATGCAAAGTACTATATGAATAATACAAGTGTTCAGTATGGTTATCTCAATCGTGGTGGCAACTATTTGATGGCGGCACGCAGAATGGGACAGTGGTGTGGTCCGGTAAGTGAGAGTGATGTACCATATAGTAAGGTGGCAAGCAACGGATATACAGCAAGCACTATTGATACTTTTCTTAATACAGGTTTATCAGATGAATATGCATATTCAAAGGATAAGGCACATCTGGAAAATACATACATGATTAATATCAAGGAAAATGCATCAGATGTGAAAAAAGCCATAAAAAAATATGGTGCAGTGGGAATTATGTATAGTCATAATGATACCGGATATCATTACATAAATAACAGTTATAATGATAAAACAGATAACAGAGCAGGTCATGCGGTAATGGCTGTTGGATGGGATGATAACTATTCTAAAGATAATTTCAGAGATGGTGTTAAACCTGAAAAAGATGGTGCATGGCTTATTCGTAATAGTTGGGGAGACGGAACCGGTTCATATTATAATCAGAGTTATTTCTGGATGTCATATGAAACGTTTTCTTTATCCGATACGGCTTGGGTATTTGATTTTTCTGCTAATGATGGATATGATAATAACTATCAGGTTGATGGAGGATTAAATGTAGCCCATCAAAGCAGCTACAGGAAATTGGCCAATGTTTTTACTACTCAGACAAAACAGGGAGTATCTTCTGAGGACTTAAAAGCAGTTTCCCTGTCTATTACATCTAAAACAAATGTTAATTATACAATAGAGATTTATACAGATTTAAAGGATAAGACAAAGCCAACCAGCGGAACAAAGCAGGAGACTGCTACTACTACAGGGCAGACAATCTATGCCGGAGTATATACAATTCCACTTAAAGCAGCGGTTAATCTGAAGCCCGGGACAAGCTATTCGGTTGTAGTGACTACTGATATACCTGCCATTGACCTTGAGGCAGCGATGGTCGGTGATGTAAATTATAATAATGAAATGGTGTGGGAGAATCATGCGTCAAGTGATAATACGGCAAGCTATTATTTCTATGGTACAGGATTGGCATATTCCCACAGTTGGAATTATAAGAATGTGTATGGTAATTTCTGTATTAAAGCATTTACCGCCAATAATGTAGAAAAAGATTCTGAGAAGCTTGTTGGCAGAAGCCTTACTTTAAAAGATAATATTGATATGAACTACTATATGGAGCTTCCTGAAAGTATCAAATCAAACAGCAACGCATATATGGAGTTTACGGTGAATAATAGCCAGCCATATAAGGTCAGCGTAAACGATGCAATCCCTGTTGAGAAAAACGGAAAGGTTATATATAAGTTTGCATGTCCGCTAAATGCTGCACAGATGTCAGATACGGTTAAAGCCAAAATGGTGGTGGATGGTAATAGTGGAAATGAGTACACTTACAGTGTAAAAGAATATGCCACTGAGCTCCTGTCAAAATCAAACGAGTATCCGGAAGAAACAATTAAGCTGGTGAAGGCACTCTTAAACTATGGAACCGCAGCGCAGAACTTCTTTAAATATAACGCTGATAAGCCGGCAAATGCTATTTTAAGCGATACCGATAAAATTGTCGCAGCGGCTGATTTTGCTGCATATAAGGCTGTTATTAAAACAGATAGTGCAAATAGTCAGAGTAATGGACTGACATATTACGGAAGCTCTCTGATATGTAAGTCTGAGATGACAGTAAGACATTATTTTATGGTGAACGAAGGCTGTGATATAAACAATTACAAGTTCAGCTATGTTAAGGCAGATGGCAATGAAGTCAGTCTGACACCTAAAAAGGCTTCAGATGGGGTGTATTGTGTAGATATAAACGGAATAATGGCACGCAACCTGAATAGTAATTATGCATGCAAAGTCACAGGAAAGAATAAGACCTGTATTTTCGAGCTGGACTATGGTCCGTTCAGCTATTCACAGAAGGTCATTAATAGCGAAAATTCATCTGCTGAATTAAAAAATCTGGTGAACGCACTATATTGGTATTGGTATTATGGATATAGAAATTAAAAAGACTGCATAATTAAAACCACCGCAGAATTTAACGCTTTAACTAAGCTAAATTCCTGCGGTGGTTTCTTTTGTGCTTATCTGCTTACAATGCTAATCACGGAAGACAAGACCGCCTTTCTGACATATGTGACAAAGTATTCACTGCTCTCTGATAAAAATATGCTGTCATTTTCTCTTAATAATGACAGTATGATGGTCTATGGCTGGACACTCAAGATTATAAATGATTGTATGTTACAGGGTAATCCGCTATACTAGATATAAGTGTAACGGATTATTTTAGTTATGCAGAAAGAGATGCAGGGTGGTAGGTGAAAAATTATAGATTCGGGTGAGGTGGATTTTTATGCAATTTCACCACTTCACCGCATTAAAATTTAACATTTTTTTTATAAAATGTGCAAAATATAACAAAAAGTACTGGACAAAATGTCCTATATAAGGTAAAATGCATATATGCAATCAAGCAACACATTTGAAGGTTGTGCAGATAGTATTGGGTATATTTTACGAATTGGGGGGATTTTTCATGAGAATATATCATGCTAAGGATTATGCAGATATGAGCAGAAAGGCTGCAAATATCGTATCGGCACAGGTGATTATGAAGCCTAATTGTGTATTGGGACTGGCTACAGGCTCTACACCTATCGGCTTGTATAAGCAGCTCGTTGAGTGGTTCAAGAAGGGGGATTTGGACTTCTCAGAGGTTATGACGGTGAACCTTGATGAGTACAAGGGATTAAGCCGTGAGAATGACCAGAGCTACTATTATTTTATGCATCAGAATTTGTTTGATCATGTGAATATTCCGGTTGAGAATACTCACCTGCCAAACGGCATGGAGCCGGATTCACAGAAGGAGTGCAAGCGCTATACAGAGCTGATTCAGTCTCTTGGCGGTGTTGATTTACAGCTTCTTGGTATCGGGCACAATGGTCATATCGGTTTTAATGAGCCGGGCGAGTCTTTTGACAAGCAGGTACACTGTGTGAATCTGACAGAGTCTACTATTGAGGCCAATAAGCGCTTCTTTGCATCGGCTGATGATGTTCCGAAGCAGGCTTATACAATGGGCATCAAGACCATCATGCAGGCTAAGAAGATTCTTATTGTTGCAAGTGGTGAGGATAAGGCAGAGATTGTGCACAAGGCTTTCTTTGGACCGATTACACCACAGGTGCCGGCTTCTGTATTGCAGCTGCACAATGATGTTACGCTTGTAGCGGATGAGGCTGCACTGAGTTGCTTGTAGATGTTTTTTAGTTGAGAAGGTGCATGTATATGATAATAAAAAATGCAAGGGTATTTACAGAGGATGGCAGCTTTATGCAAGGCGATGTTGTCGTTAATGATGGCCGTTTTGACAGTGTTTTGGAGAGAACAACTGACACGGACGCGGCTACTGACAGCGCATCGCAGGAGATTATAGATGCATCAGGTCTTATCATGATACCGGGTCTTGTGGATATTCATTTTCATGGATGCAAGGGAGCTGATATGTGTGACGGCACCACAGAGGCGCTAGATGTGATTACAGCATATGAGGCTTCTATCGGAGTGACGAGCGTGTGTCCGGCTACTATGACCATTCAAAGGGATGAGCTTTTGAGAGTCATGAAAAATGCCGGTGATTATAATTATCATGGTGGTGCACATCTTGTAGGTATCAATATGGAGGGACCTTTTATCAGTCCTTCTAAAAAGGGCGCACAGGCGGCAGAGAATATCATGCGATGTGATTATGATTATTTCTGTGAGCTTCAGGATGCGGCCCATGGCTTGATAAAGCTTGTAGATATTGCTCCGGAGGAGCCGGGGGCGATTGATTTTATAGATAGGGTAAGAGGAAGTGTTGTGGTTTCAATAGCACACACAGCGGCTGATTATGACACCGCAGTAGAGGCTATTGAGCATGGTGCAAGCCATGCCACACATTTGTATAATGCGATGCCACCGCTTCATCACAGGGATCCGGGAGTTATCGGGGCTGTGAGAGATTCAAAAAAGTGTCATGCAGAGCTCATTTGTGATGGAGTGCATATTCATCCGTCGGTTATCAGGGCGACATTTGCCATGTTTGGTGCGGAGCGCATGATTTTAATAAGTGACAGCATGAGAGCCACAGGGCTTGAGGATGGCGAGTATACACTCGGTGGACAGGCAGTGACGGTCAGAGGTCCGCTTGCTACACTCCATGATGGGACAATTGCAGGCTCGGCAACCAATCTGATGGATTGTATGCGTTTCACAGTAAGGCAGGCAGGTATTCCGCTTGAGGAGGCAATTATGTGTGCTACAGCCAATCCGGCTAAGGAGATTGGCATCTATGATGAAGCAGGCAGCATTTCTGCAGGAAAGAGAGCAGATTTTGTGCTTCTCAATGATGATTTGGATATTGTGAGTGTGTATATCGACGGAAAGGAGATATCATGTTAGGTTTTTTTAAGAATAAGTCAAAGGGAAAGGTGATCTGTTCTCCGTGCAACGGCAGAGTGGTTCCTATTACAGAGGTTCCGGATCCTACTTTTTCTGAGAAGATATTGGGAGACGGCGTGGCCGTGATTCCTTCTGAGGGCAGGTTTTACGCTCCGGCGGATGGTGAGGTGACAGCTGTATTTGATACGCTTCATGCTTTTACCATGACGACCACTCAGGGAGTTGAGCTGCTTTTGCACATTGGCCTGGATACAGTGATACTAAAGGGTGCTCCTTTTACATCACATATTTCTGTTGGTGATCAGGTGAAGAAGGGTGACCTTTTGATGGAGGCTGACCTAGAGCAGATTAAGGCAGCAGATCTTAATGTCATTACTCCGGTTTTAATTGGCAACACTGCTGATTATAGTGAGATAAAGATGCTCAAAGAGGGGGATGTATCCGCCGGTGATGAGATTTTAAGTCTCGCGTAGATTTGAATATAATTATATAATAATAACGAACTTTATTGGAGTATCTCCAGTTTAGTATACATAATGTAAAGGAGGGGAAATTTATGAAATTTCTTCAAAAATTGGGTAAAGCTTTAATGCTTCCCGTAGCAGTACTTCCTATCTGTGGTATTCTCATGGGTATTGGATATTTTTTATGTCCTGCAACCATGCAGGGTGGTGACATCGAGGGAGTGCGTAATTTAATAGGTCTGTTTTTAGTTAAAGCAGGGGGCGCTTTGATTGACAACATGGCCATCCTTTTTGTAATCGGCGTTGGTGTCGGTATGTCGGAAAAGAACGACGGTACCGGCGGTATTGCAGCTTTAGCTTCATGGCTGATGATGACAACACTCCTGTCTACAGGCTTTGTTACAACAATCATGCCATCTATCGCTGACAGCGCTACAAAGACACTTGCATTCGACAAGATTGCAAACCCATTTATCGGTATCTTAGCCGGTATTATTGGTTCTTTGTGTTACAACAGATTTAAGGATACAAAGCTTCCTGACTGGCTGTCATTCTTCAGTGGCAAGCGTTGCGTAGCAATTATCGCAGGTGTTGTTTCAATCCTTGTATCTGTAGTATTACTGTTTGTATGGCCATTACTTTTCGGTGCTCTTGTAGCTATCGGTAAAGCAATCGTTGGTCTTGATGTAGTCGGCGCAGGTATCTATGCATTCCTGAACCGTCTGTTAATCCCTACAGGATTACACCACGCATTAAACAACGTATTCTGGTTCGATACTATCGGACTTGGAGACCTTTCTCATTTCTGGGCAGGCGAGACATCAAAGGATGTTTCATGGAGCCTCGGAATGTACATGTCAGGTTTCTTCCCATGTATGATGTTTGGTATTCCTGGTGCTGCACTTGCCATGGTTAAGTGTGCAAAGACTGCTAAGAAAAAGGCTGCCATCGGTATCCTTGCTTCTGCAGCTATATGTGCATTCATCTGTGGTGTTACAGAGCCTTTCGAGTTTGCATTTATGTTCCTTGCTCCTGTTCTCTATGTGATTTATGCTTTACTTTATGGTATTTTCACAATGATTACGGTAGCTCTTGGATTTAGAGCAGGCTTCTCATTCTCAGCTGGTGCGATGGATTTATTATTCTCATCTTCACTTCCGGCTGCAGCAAAGACATGGCTCATCATTCCTCTTGGAATCGCAGCTTTTATCGTATTCTACATTGTATTCTATTTCGCTATCAAGAAATGGGATCTTAAGACCCCTGGTAGAGAGGACGATGATGTCGAGGCAGAGAAGAAGGCAGTGCTTACTAACAATGACTACACAGCAGTAGCAAAGACTATTCTTGAGGGCTGCGGTGGCAAAGACAATATTGCAAGCATTGACAATTGCATCACAAGACTCAGACTTGAGGTTAAGGATATCACTCAGGTTGATGACAAGAAGATTAAATCTGCAGGTGTTGCAGGCGTTATGAAGCCTGGCAAGAATTCTGTTCAGGTTATTATCGGAACCAAGGTTCAGTTTGTTGCGGATGAGTTTTCTAAGCTTTGCGAGTAGATTTGTTCTGCAATATAGCAGTGCTGATTCACATTAGGTGATTCACATAATTTCATAATACATGATTAAAAGCCACACCGGGTATTATGCCTGGGGTGGCTTTTTTAGTTGGTTCGGGACGTAAGCTCCGCCCGGTCGTGGTGCACACGGACTCTCGTTTTCGCTACGCTGCGCTGTTAAGATACTGTACGGATTATGCCTTTGAGTTTTTCTAGGCTTGACGAAAACGTCGAAACGCGCCTTCCATGGCGCGGTTCTCCTTGACTTGCCTTCCATGGCAAGTCATTTCTGCGCTTCATGGGCATAATCCTACAGTATCTAACCAGCTTCGCTATGCGCTCTCACGAGAGTCCGTGTTCACCCCGCCGGGCGGGGCTTACGGTCCTTACGCTGTGGTGGTAATCCACTCAGGAGAGCTCTAACGTGTGAAATGTATAGCTTTACAGCAAGGGTTGAAAAACAAACAAACGTTTGTTATAATAAATGAAGCGAGGAAATAAAAGTATATTAGGTTTAGTAATTTAAGTATTCATTTAATTTATTGTAATTAGGGGAAATCCAATATCAATTGATTGATAGAAAGAGTGATTTTATATGAACATATGGCAAAAGTTAAGGAAAACAGCTGCAATTATACTATGTGAGTTACTTGCAATTGCTACAATTTTTACAGGCTGTGCCTCCACTGATTTATCCGGCACTGAAGGTGCCGGGCATGCCGCAGGAGCTGTTGTAGCAGGTGAGGATTCTTCCGGTGCTTTAGGTAGCAAGGATAATGCGGATGATATACAGGGCGGAAGTGACCCGGCGGAAGCTGATTCAGGTGCTAACGGTACAGGACAGGCGGATGCAGGGAAGCCGCAGGAGGATCTTGTAAACAACAATTCCTACGTTTCCCTCGATGCGATTCCTGCATATGATGGCAAGGCATACGTGGCTGTCAACAATAATGAGCCTTTTTTTACGGACAGCGATATGACTACCACTGCTTTTGAAAATTACAGTGATTTGGATTCACTTGGCAGATGCGGTGTGGCTTATGCCAATATCTGTAAGGATATCATGCCGACTGAGGAGCGTGGCAAGATAGGCATGATAAAGCCATCAGGCTGGCATACGGTGAAGTATGATGTGATAAAGGACAGGTATTTATATAATCGCTGTCATCTTATTGGCTATCAGCTTGCCGGCGAGAATGCCAATCCAAAGAACCTTATTACCGGCACGAGATACCTGAATGTGGAGGGCATGCTGCCGTTTGAGAATCTGGTAGCGGATTATGTAAACAATACAGGAAATCATGTACTCTACAGAGTGACTCCGATGTTTTCGGGTAGCAATCTTGTTGCAAATGGTGTTCTCATAGAGGCAAAGTCGGTTGAGGATAACGGTGGCGGCATACTTTTTAATGTCTATTGCTATAATGTGCAGCCCGGAGTCGGAATAAACTATGAGAATGGTGATAGCTGGCTGGATGGCACAACTCCGCAGCAGAGCGCTCAGACGGGTACACCGCAGAATGAAGGCTCGCAGAGCAGCACTGGAAGCGGGACAGGAGAATACGGCTCTTCAGGCAGTACAACAGGAAGTGCATCATCAGGCTCAGACAGCTCAGTAGCAGAAAATAGCGCTGCAGATTCCTCAAACAGCGAGACTATGGTTCATATCACAGCAACCGGCAAGAAATATCACCGTGCGGGCTGTCGCACCTTGAAAAAGAGTGACACAGAGGTAACGCTTGATGAAGCAAAATCCATGGGCTTGTCTCCGTGCGGAATTTGCAATCCACCACAGTAGATGTGCATTAGCATTTGCAATCCGCCACAGTATATGTGCATTAGCATTTGTAATTCACCGCAGTATATGTGCATTAGCATTTGCAATCCACCTCAGTAGAAGCACATTAGCATCTGAAATTTTCCACAGTAGACGAACATTTGCATTTGTAACCTTTCACAGCAGATGTACGTTATTTCAGCAGTGCACAAGGTTTATTGAAGTAACTTGAAAGTAACCCGGTATATGAAAATACTGTCACAGAGTAAGGGCTGCAAGTCACGGCACCGCCAGGGCACACGCATGTGCATTTGATTGAGCGAATAGCGAAGCCGCTTAGATACTGTAGGATTATGCACATGAAGCACAGAAATGACTTGCCATGGAGGGCAAGTCAAGGAGAACCGCGCCATGGAAGGCGCGTTTCGACGGTTTCGTCAAGCATAGAAGCGTAAAAAGCATAATCCGTACAGTATCTTAGCGGCAAAGCGTAGCGAAAGCAAAGCATATGCGTGTGCCTTAGCGGTGTCGTGGCTTGCAGCCCGTCCTATAGCACATACAGCAAAATCCCCTGTAACCCTTGACGATTGCAAAACCGAAAAGTATAATAGAATAGCTAATGAATTCAATATTTTAATATAGATGGAGGAAACCAAATGGCACTGAGCAAAAAGCCGGTCAACGGCATGAAGGATATACTACCTGCAGAGATGGAAATCCGTGATTATGTGACAAGCGTGATCAAGGATACATACAGAAGCTTTGGATTTACACCGATAGAGACACCATGCATGGAGAATATAGCAAATCTCACAAGCAAGCAGGGCGGAGAAAATGAGAAGCTGATCTTCAAGGTAATGAAGAGAGGCGAGAAGCTGAATCTGGAGACAGCAAAGGAAGAGTCGGATGTAGTAGACTTTGGAATGCGCTATGACCTTACAGTGCCACTTTCAAGATATTATTCAAACAATGCCAACAACCTGCCATCGCCGTTTAAGGCACTTCAGATGGGCAGTGTGTGGAGAGCAGACAGACCTCAGAGAGGCCGCTACAGACAGTTTACACAGTGTGATATAGATATACTCGGAGAGCCAAGCAATCTGGCAGAGATAGAGCTGATTACAGCAACTACTACCACAATCGGCAGACTCGGCTTCGAGAACTTTGAGATAAGAATCAACGAGAGAAGAATCCTAAAGGCAATGGCGGCTTACAGTGGTTTCGCTGAGTCGGATTACGACAGCGTATTTATCACACTCGATAAGATGGACAAGATAGGAGTGGAAGGCGTTGCAAGTGAGCTTGCAAAGGATGGCTATCCACAGGAAAATATTGACAAATATCTTGATTTGTTTAAGCTTTTGGAGCAGACAAGGGATGTCACCGAGGGTGTAAATATACTTTCAGAAAAGCTCGGTGAATATTTAGACGAAGAAGTGGTTACAAATATGACAGAGATAGCTACTGCTGTTAATGCCACAAAGGGAGCAAAGTTTGAGCTCGTATTTGACCCTACACTTGTTCGTGGAATGAGCTACTACACAGGAACTATTTTTGAGATATCAATGCCTGAGCTTGGCGCAGCCTGTGGCGGTGGCGGACGATATGACAAGATGATTGGAAAGTTCACCGGAAATGATGTACCGGCCTGTGGTTTTTCAATCGGTTTTGAGAGAATTATCCTGCTTCTCATGGAGAGCGGCTTCAAGATTCCTGAGAGTCCAAAGAAGGTGGCTTATCTGGTTGAGAAGAAATATCCGGCAGACAAGCTTGTTGATGTCATGAACCAGGCAAAAGACGCAAGAGCAAACGGACAGCAGGTGCTTGTTGTGCGCATGAACAAGAACAAGAAATTCCAGAAGGAGCAGCTTATGAAAGAGGGCTACGAGGAGTTTGTTGAGTTCTTTAACAGATAGGAATCTGATAAGCAGCAGATTAGCTGTGTAGCAGCGGTACCAAACAGTTATTAGAATAAATATATAGTAGAAATATAAGGAGTATAAAATGGCAGAATCAATGCAGGGCTTACATAGAAGCCATAGATGTACAGAGGTATCAAATGCCAATATCGGTGAGAAGGTCACCGTGATGGGCTGGGTACAGAAGAGAAGAAATTTAGGAAGTCTCATTTTCGTGGATTTAAGAGACAGAAGCGGAATACTTCAGATAGTATTCGGTGAGGAAAATGTAGGTGCAGAGGGCTTTGAAAAGGCAGCTACCTTAAGAAGTGAGTTCGTCATCGCAGTTGAGGGAACTGTTCAGAAGAGAACAGCTGCTGTCAATGAGAGCTTAAAGACAGGTGATATCGAGGTTATCGCTACATCAATCAGAGTGCTTTCAGAGGCACAGACACCTCCATTCCATATTGAGGAGAATTCAAAGACCAGCGAGGACATCAGACTTAAATACCGTTATCTGGATCTTCGCCGTCCTGATATCCAGAGAAATCTCATGCTCAGAAGCAATGTGCTTCGCGTGATGCGTGACTTTATGGCAAACGAGGGCTTTTTGGAGATAGAGACACCAATCCTTTGTAAGTCTACACCGGAGGGTGCCAGAGATTATCTCGTGCCAAGCCGTATACACCACGGACATTTTTATGCGCTTCCACAGTCACCACAGCTCTTTAAGCAGCTTTTGATGGCTTCAGGCTATGACAGATATTTCCAGATTGCAAGATGCTTCCGTGATGAGGATCTGCGTGCAGACAGACAGCCTGAGTTTACACAGGCCGATATGGAGCTTTCATTTGTAGATATCGATGATGTAATCGAGGTAAATGAGAGACTGTTAAAGCACCTTTTTAAAGAGGTCATAAATGTGGATGTTGAGATTCCGTTTAAGCGTATGCCTTGGCAGGAGGCTATGGACAGATTTGGTTCTGACAAGCCTGATACACGCTTTGGTATGGAGCTTTGTGATGTTTCGGAAGTGGTAAAGGACTGTGGCTTTGGAGTATTCACAGGAGCTCTTGAAAACGGTGGCTCTGTCCGCGGTATCAATGTAGAGGGACAGGCAAAGATGCCTCGTAAGAAGATTGACAAGCTTGTAGAGCACGCAAAGGGCTGTGGAGCAAAGGGACTTGCTTATCTGTGCATCAATGAGGATGGTACATACAAGTCGTCATTTGCCAAGTTTATGACAGAAGCTGAGCTTGATGCACTTGTTGCAAAGATGAACGGAAAGCCGGGAGATTTACTCCTTTTCGCAGCTGACAAGAATAAAATCGTATGGAATGTACTTGGAGCGCTTCGTCTCATGCTCGGAGCTGAGCTTGGCCTGATTGATGAGAACAAGTACAATTTCCTCTGGGTAACAGAGTTCCCACTCCTTGAGTGGTCTGATGAGGAAAACAGATTTATGGCAATGCATCATCCATTCACTATGCCTATGGAGGAGGATTGGGACAAGATAGACTCAGATCCGGGCGCAGTTCGTGCAAAGGCATATGATATCGTACTCAATGGTACAGAGCTCGGTGGAGGCTCAGTGCGTATCCATCAGGATGACATCCAGGAGAAGATGTTTGAGGTGCTTGGCTTCACAAAGGAGCGCGCACATGAGCAGTTTGGATTCCTGCTTGATGCATTCTCATATGGTGTACCGCCACACGCAGGACTTGCTTTCGGTGTTGACCGTATCTGCATGCATATGCTGCATACAGACAATATCAAGGAGGTTATTGCATTCCCTAAGGTAAAGGACGCTTCGGACCTCATGTCAGAGGCACCCGGAACTGTAGATCCAAAGCAGCTTGAGGAGCTTGGAATAGCTGTGGCTGCAGAGGAAGATGAGGAATAACACTATAATATGAATTTGAAAAAAAATATTTTCAATGCGATTACCATAATACTGCTCGCCGCACTTATTGCGGGGGCAGTATTGCTTAATAACAGGATAAAAAAGCTCGAGACACAGATGTCATACACCTCAGACAACACATCAGTGATACTTTCCGATGTGCAGACCATGCAGGATGATATCAAGTCCACCCTTGAGGAGGAGGCCAGCCTCATAACAAACTGGGACATTTCCTTAAAAAGCGCAGACTTTACCGATATGACATACACAGTCTCTGTCTCGGTGGTGCCAAAGGAGTACACAGAGGATACAAAAACCAGTGTATTTTTCGGTACAAACGAGATACCGCTCGAGCTAAACGGCATCAAGTATACGGGTGAGGCCACACTTCCGCTGTCTGAGGACTATGCAGGCAATGTGACATTTCTGTTTGTTGACGGAAATAAGAGAAGCACAGAGGTGCTCGATGAGTTTGAAGGTGTGACATCAGTGTTCAAAAATGTAGCATCAGGCATACTTGCCGATAAACCAACCTTTGACAATGGCAGCATAAAGCTTGGCACTGATGTAGATGTAGCGGTCATGGGAAATGATTACTTTGACTTTAACAGTGTGCAGCTCGTAGTTGCAAGCTCAGATACAGAGCTAAAGACATACGATATCCGACAGCTGTTGGCAGAAAACGGTACAGATAGTGCAGACTCTGCAGACACAGACTCCATCACATCCGCCTTAAGCCGGAAGGATGATGCCAAAAAAGATGGCTCAAAGAATGACACGGAAAATGATACCTCTGATGCTTCAAAAGAGGACGACGGTAAGCTCCATAGCCTCGAAGGCACAGTCAAAATCGAAGACTTAATCCCTGTCACAGCTGCAAGCAATATCAAAATATATGTCAAGGCAGTATCGGCACAGGGCTACACCTTCACATATGACCTGTTCGATGGTACCGTAAATCAGGACATCACAGACTTTGAAACCACAGCCGACATATCCGGCGGAGACTACACAGTAACCGACCCGGCCGGCAGCAAATACGAGCCATAAAAATATGATATAAGTGTAATTATTTAAAATCAGTTTTTCTTGTGTTTTCAAGGCGGCTCAGAATATTATAAACAATATATAACTATTAAATAAGCTCATTTCGCATAAGTGAAATGAGCTTTAAATTTAAAAAGTAAAAAGTGCCGGAATGCAAGGTAGCAAAGCGCCTCGCTCATAAACCTGAATTAGCCGGAGAGTATACAGTGTGTTCCGAAGAAAAATGTGAACTGCCGCGGAGTTCCATAAAGTAAAAAAGAAAGAAAATGTAAATAAAACCGTAATCTGCCCGGACAAATAACCGCGGCTGACTTCACATTTTTCTGAGGAATATACTGTGTGCTATGCCGGCAACCTCACAACCTAAAAAGCGAGGCGCCCACCACACCTATCATATGATGAGCTGTGCCTCACCCTTCTTTTTTGCTGAGCGGCAGCGTAAATATGAACTCAGTTCCCACACCCTCAGTGCTTATCACATTTATATTCTCACCGTGCGCCTGCACGATTTCTTTAACTATAGACAGGCCAAGTCCCGTACCGCGCTTATCCTTTCCGCGGGATAAATCACTCTTGTAGAAGCGCTCCCAGATCTTTGAAAGGCTGTCCTTTGGTATACCGATACCGTGATCCTTTACTGATATAAACACCTTTTCATTTCTGATACTTGTCTCAATCTTGATACTCGAAGCATTATTTGAAAATTTCACAGCGTTGTCAATCAGGTTGTAAAGAATCTGCTGGATTTTGACCATATCACCGCGCACGAAAAGCTCTTTTCCGGTGAGCAGCAGGTCAAAGCTTAAGCCCTTTTCACTGCATTTACCCTCGAAGGTGAGGATTGTCGTGCGGATCATTGTATTGATGTCAAAATCAGCAATATCCAGGTGTATGCCGTGATGACCGAACTGGTTCAGATCGATAAGACTCTTGGTGAGCTTATTAAGCCTCTCGGTCTCAAAAAGTATGATATTTAAATATTTATCCTGCATCTCAACAGGGATGGTTCCGTCCAGCATAGCCTCCACGTAGCCCTTTATCGAGGTAAGAGGGGAGCGGAAGTCATGTGACACGTTGGAAACAAACTTACGCTGATCCTCCTCAAGCGTATCAAGCTCCGTTGCCATGTAGTTGAGTGTGTTAGCCAGATAGCCGATTTCGTCGTTGGAATGTACATCAATCTTGGCAGTGAAATCACCCTTTGCATACTTCTTTGCGGTCTTTGTGATTCGTGTGATTGGCCGGTAAATAGAGCGGCTCAGCATGACAAGAAGAATAAATGCCACTGCAAAAATGAGCGCTACAGTGTAAAAGGAGATATTCATAAAACCGTTTACACCTGCCGTGATATGGCTCATTGTCTTGTGAATGACTATGTAGCCGATATTCTGGTACGAGACATTTACCGGGGAAAATACGGACAGCATCTTATGCTTGAAGGAGCCGTAAAAATCTCCAATCATATAGTTGTCGCTGCCAAAATCGGTGACATCAAAGCCATTTATCACTACAGGCTTAGAACTGTCATTTTGGGTATCAATGCCTATTGACGGATCATCTGAGTTCATGAGCAGCTCACCGTCAGGGCTGACCACCCATACCTCGGCATCCATATAGTCGGCTACGATTTTCATGTGATTCTGGAAATCGCTAAGTGACATGGATGAGCCAAAGTATTCGGCGGCGTAATCACCTGCAATGATGGATGCTTCCCTGTAGAGATTGGAAGCCTCCTGCTTTTCAATATAGTCTGTGGTGAGATGCTGTGTAAAGGTGCATATAATGAAAAAAGCAATGACACCGAAAATCAGGTAGCTGATTAACAGCTTAGTGTAGATGGTATGCTTCATTATTTATTTTACCTCAAACTTGTATCCGATGCCCCAGACAGTTGCGATACGCCAGGTTGGCTTGTCCTTGATTTTCTCGCGGAGACGCTTTACATGCACATCGACAGTGCGGGTGTCGCCGACATATTCATAGCCCCATATGTTGTCCAGAAGCTGCTCCCTTGTAAACACCTGATTTGGAGATGAGGCAAGAAAATATAAAAGCTCAAGCTCCTTTGGCGGCATATCAATCTGCTGTCCGTCATAAGTGACAGAGTAGTTGGACAGATTTACAATAAGCCCCGGGTACTCCACACACTTGATATCTACGGAAGCATAGGCCTCCGGCTTTGCAGGCTGGAAGCGTCTGAGCACGGCCTTGACTCTTGCCACAAGCTCCTTTGAGTCAAAGGGCTTGAGTATATAGTCGTCGGCACCAAGCTCCAGGCCTAAAACCTTGTCAAATACCTCGCCCTTTGCGGAGAGCATGATAATCGGCACGTCGGACTTTGCACGTATCTCACGGCATACCTGATAGCCGTCTATACCCGGAAGCATGAGGTCCAAAAGAAGCATGTTTGGCTTGTAGTGCTCAAACGCGATAAGAGCCTGCTCACCGTCATTTACGATTTTGGTGTCATAGCATTCCTTGGTCAGATATAGAGATATAAGCTCTGCTATATTGTTGTCGTCGTCTACTATCAGTATTTTCTGTTTAACAGCCATTTCTAATCTCCTTCTTAAAAATTATTTATATTCCGTAAAAGTACATTGTTGTTATTTAAAGGTTGCGATGGTTACTCCGGCATCGCCCTCACCAAACTCACCGAGATGGTATTCCGCAATAGTTTTTGTCCTCTTCAAAAGTCCATGCACAGCCTTTCGCAGTGCACCGGTGCCTTTTCCGTGGACAATGCGCACAGATGAAAGATGGGCGATATATGCGTCGTCTAAGTATTTATTCAAGAGAGCAAGTGCCTCATCCGTAGTCTTTCCTATCAGGTTGATTTCTGATGAAACTGACAGCGATTTGCTCATCTTGATCTTGCTTCCGCTGCCACCGTACTTCTTGGCAGGAGATACATCGTCGTTTAAGAGCACGAGGTCATTAATATTAACCAGCGAGCGCAGTATACCCATCTGCACATACAAATCGCCCTTGGCGTTTGGCAGAGTGTGGACGGTTCCCTTCAGATTGAGGGAGAGCACAAGCACAGAATCACCTATGCGCAGCTTCTTAGGCGCCTTGTGATTTGCCTTGGCAGTGTTTTTCTTGATGTCTGACAGCTTCTTTTCCTTGTCATTCATCTTGTCACGAAGGGCAGAGCGCTCCTTTTCCATCTGGCTCATAGGAGCCTGCCCCTGTCCGTATTTGTTGAAATTGCGGATGGTTTTGTCGGCGAGCTCCTTTGCATCCTGCAGTATCTTGTAGGCTTCCTCATTTGCCTCGCGTAAAATCTTGTCTTTGCTCTTATCTATACGCTCATTTTTCTCTTCGAGCTGTTTCTTGAGCTTTTCAATCTCGGCCTTGTAGCTGTTGATTTCAAGCTGTTCCTTTTCGATAGTTTGTCGCTGTGATTCGAGGCTTGCAATCAGATCCTCGAAATCGAGGTCGTTATCATTAATCCTGCTTTTTGCATCCTCGATGATGTTTTCGTCCAGACCAAGCTTTGATGAGATTGCAAATGCGTTACTTTTTCCAGGAATACCGATTAACAGGCGGTAGGTAGGGCTTAAAGTCTCCACATTGAACTCACAGCAGGCATTTTCCACACCGTCTGTGGAAAGCGCATACACCTTCAGCTCGCTGTAGTGTGTGGTGGCCATGGTGATGGCGCCATACTGGTGCAGCCTGTTTAAAATTGAGATGGCAAGCGCCGCACCCTCTGTCGGGTCGGTTCCCGAGCATAGCTCATCGAACAGGCAAAGGCTTCTGTCATCGGCTTTTTCAAGAATTTTTACGATATTGGTCATGTGAGATGAAAAGGTACTGAGACTTTGCTCAATACTCTGCTCATCGCCTATATCCGCAAAGACATCCTCAAAGATGGAGAGCTTTGACCTGTCAGCCGCAGGAATGTGAAGACCTGCCTGACCCATGAGAGTCAAAAGTCCGACAGTCTTTAGTGAAACCGTTTTACCGCCGGTATTTGGTCCGGTGATGATGAGCTGCTTATATTCCTCGCCGAGCCGTACATCTATAGGGACCACCTTTTTAGCATCCAAAAGCGGATGACGGCCCTTTCTGATATTGATATGCCCCTCGGTGTTGAACTCCGGTGCCACACCGTTATATGATTTAGCCAGATTTGCCTTTGCAAAAATGAAGTCAAGCTCTGAAAGAATCTCATAGTCCTGCTCCAAAGCAGCCGCATTCATGGCAACCTTGTCGCTGAGCGCTGCAAGGATTTTTTCAATCTCATCCTGCTCCTTTATGAAAAGCTCCTTGAGCTCATTATTCAAATTGACGACAGCCATCGGCTCGATAAAAAGGGTAGAGCCGGTAGATGACTGGTCGTGCATCATGCCGGGTACATTGCCCTTAGCCTCAGCCTTTACAGGCAGACAATATCTGCCGTCGCGCATGGTCACAACCGCATCCTGCAGATATGTCCTCGTTGTGCTGTTGTTCATGAGCTTGGTGAGCTGCGCATGGATTCTGTCGTTCATGCCGCGTATGCCCTTTCTTATCTTAAAAAGCTCAGGACTTGCATCATCGGCAATCTCTTCCTCAGATAAAATGCACCTCTTAATCTCATCGCAGAGCGCAGAAACCGGTTCAATCCCTGCAAACAGACCGGAGAGAGAATCCTGCGTCTCATTGTCCATGGCGCTTCTGCCATAAGCCTTCACGCGCTTTGCAACCTCCAAAAGACTGCAGATGCGAAGAAGCTCGGTCGTATTCAGCGCCCCACCGATATCAAGCCTTTTTAGGGAAGCATGTACATTGTGTATGCCAACGAAGGACACTCCGCTGTCCTTATACAGGCGGCTTAGTGCATCGGCAGTGGTGGTCTGCAGATGTCTGATTTCGTATAAATCGGTGATAGGCTCAAGCGAAAGACACCTTTTCTTTGTCTCATCACATGCTGCGTAGCTGCTTAGCATGGTGAGGATTTTGTTATATTCCAATGTTTTGTAAACTTTTTTATTCATTTCTATATCCTTATATTGCTGTATCAGATATTTATTGAAAATATCTTAAATAGATGGTTGAGGTTTAAACTCATATTAACACATTATAGCCGAAAATTGTTTAAAAAACCACATTAAATTATATCTAAATGTAAAGGGCTGTTATTGGTCTTTAAAGGACACTTTTTGTATGAAAAGAAATTTACGATATATTGGAGAATATTCCGTTAAACGAGCCAAAAAGTAAGGGCTTGCGATGTGTATCCGCCGGACTGCTGCACTGCTCCCAACAGCGCGAATAGCGCAGTGGCTTAGATACTGTAGGATTATGCTCATAACACAGAAATGCCACGGCATGGATGCCGGGGCAAGGAGCTATCGAGCCATGGAAGGCGAGTAGCGACGGTTTCGTCATGTATAGAAAAAGTAAATGCATAATCCATACAGAATCTTAGTCACGCAGCGTAGCACCGTTGGGAGCAGTGCAGCAGTCCGGCGGGTACATGCCGCAAGCCCGTACTCAAAGGCCGTACTCTCAAAGGCCGTACTCAAAAAATATGGTTGCAACGCAATATAATTCAGAATATAATGTAAGATAGTAACTAAAGACATCTAATCAGGGTGACAATATGGAGCAATTTATCAGAGAAAAGATAAAGGATAAACCGCTGAATAAAAAAAGACTTGCAAAAAAAGCAGGCACAGCAGCACTCTGCGGAGTGGCATTTGCAGTGGCTGCAAGCATTGTTTTTGCTATATTTCTGCCGGTTATCAACAGACAATCAAAAAAAGCTTCAGATGGAAAAAATAATAATGATGTGCAGACAGCCACACAGCAGTCAGGCATAGATGACAGCAGTGATGCATATAGTGAAAATGGTACACAAAGCACAGAGTCCGGCACTTCCTCGGAGCCGTCTTCGCAGACCTATCAGCCTACACTCGCAGATTATCAGGCAGTGCAGAACCAGCTCTACAGAGTGGGCGCTTCGGCCACGAAATTTGTAGTAGGAGTCACGGGTGTGACAGATGCCACTGATATTTTCAACAATTCCTATGAGACCGAGGGTCAGGGAGTGGGAGTGATACTGAGGGACAATGGAAAGCAGCTAATCATTCTGACAGAGAAAAATGTAGTGGATAAGGCGGATAAGCTTAGTGTAACCTTTGTAAACGACATGATGGCTGATGCTGCGCTGGTCAAGTATGACAGCAATACAGGTATAGCAATCATTTCCGTGGATAAGTCACTTCTGGACCACGCCACAATAGGGGCTATAGCGGTTGCGGAGCTTGGTAATTCAAATATTGTTTCAAGAGGAGCATCTGTCATTGCGCTTGAGGCAAACTATGCCATTCTCACAGGCCTTGTAACGTCAACAACCAACGAGCTGTCGGCGCAGGACAACAATTACTCGGTGCTCACCACAGATATCGCAAGCAACAAGTTGCAGAGCGGTATACTGATTAATACAGATGGTCAGGTCATAGGGCTTTCTCTGCAGGATTTCAATCCGGCGGAGGAAAACAATACGCTCACAGCTGTCAGCATAAGCGACCTGTCACCTGTCATTGAAAAGCTCGAGAGCGGCGCAGATGTGCCGTACATAGGCATCACCTGTACTACAGTTACAGAAAAAATAGCAAACAGATATAACATCCCAAAGGGTGTTTATATAAAGCAGGTTACCATGGATTCACCGGCATTTGTCTCGGGGCTTCAAAGCGGAGATGTGATAGTTGCGGTAAACAATACAGAGGTGTCGAATGTGTCCGCGTACAACACACAGCTTATGAAGCAAAAGCCTGAGGATACCTGCAATCTGAAAGTAAAGAGAAAAGGAAGCAACGGCTACACGGAGATTACCTGTCAGGTGAAAATCGGAGTAATGAATTAGCCGAAATTAGGAGGATATATGAAGTATATTTCAACTCTCCGCGAGGGAGAGAGAATCAATGAGATTTTTTTATGCAAGAGCAAGCAGACAGCCATGACCAAAAGCGGAAAGCCTTATGACAATGTCATCCTGCAGGATAAGACAGGCACGCTGGATGCCAAGATATGGGATGTGGGCTCAGTAGGCATTGAGGAATTTGATGCAATGGATTACATAGCCATAACCGGTGATATCACAAGCTTTCAGGGCAATTTGCAGTGTTCCATAAAGCGTGCGAGAAAGGTAAACGAGGGAGAATATGACCCTGCGGATTATCTGCCGGTCAGCGATAAGGATGTCGAGGTCATGTATAAGGAACTCATGGGCTTTATCGGCTCTATAAAGAATCAGTACCTGTCACAGCTCTTACATAGCTTTTTTGACAATAAGGAGTTTGAGCGCCGTTTCAAGTTCCATTCAGCCGCAAAGAGCGTGCACCACGGCTTTGTAGGAGGTCTTTTGGAGCATACACTCGGTGTGACGAAGAACTGTGATTATTTTGCAAAAATGTATCCGGTTTTAAACCGTGACCTGCTTCTTACAGCAGCTATTTTCCATGATATCGGAAAATTAAAGGAGCTTTCTACTTTCCCGGAAAATGACTATACAGACGCTGGTCAGCTCCTCGGACATATCATGATTGGTGCAGAGTGGGTAGGCGATGCGATTAAGAGCATCGACGGCTTCCCGGTAGTGCTCGCAAATGAGCTGAAGCACTGTATACTTGCCCACCACGGCGAGCTTGAGTTTGGCTCTCCTAAAAAACCGGCACTTGTCGAGGCACTTGCACTTAGCTTTGCAGACAACATAGATGCCAAGATGGAGACTTTCAGGGAGCTGCTTGTAAATGTGCCTGAAAATGATACAAAGTGGCAGGGCTACAACAGATTTATGGAGACAAATTTCCGCAGAACAAGTGTGTAAAAGGCGGACGATATTAATATAGCTATGGTGTGATTTTGGTGTGAAAGTTTGCACCGGATACAAACATTATAAAGAGTAATTATATATATAAAATAAAGAAGAGAAAAGCATGAAAAAAAATGACATATTTGAACTTGAAATAACAGATATGGGAACAGATGGCGAGGGTATCGGACATTATGATGGCATGACCTTTTTCGTAAAGGATGCACTGATTGGTGACGTCATAACAGCCCGCGCAACAAAATTAAAGAAAAACTATGGCTACGCAAGAGTGGAAGAGATTAAGACCCCTTCCACTTTTCGCGTTGAGCCGGAATGTGAGCTGCACAAGAGGTGCGGAGGCTGCCAGATACAGGCGCTCTCCTATGAAAAACAGCTTGAATTTAAAAATGATAAGGTGCGTAACAATCTCATGCGCATAGGTGGATTTTCCGAGGCAGAGCTGGACAGTAAAATGCAGCCGCCTGTAGGCGCAGACAATCCATACCGCTACCGCAACAAGGCACAGTTTCCGGTGGGATATGACAGGGATGGCAATATAGTGACAGGCTTTTATGCATCGCGAAGCCACAATATCATCCCGGTCGAGGACTGCAAGCTTGGGGTGCCGCAAAACAAAGAGATACTCGACATCATAAAGGAATGGATGAATGAGTGCGGCATTACGCCGTATGACGAGAACACACACAAAGGGCTCGTGCGCCACGTGCTTATCAGATATGGATTTACATCAAAGCAGATTATGGTGTGTCTTGTGATAAATGGGGACAGTCTTGAAGCAAAACGCCGAGCCGGGAATGCAGCAGATTCACTGTGCGAACGACTCTCAAAAATCGATGGAATGACTTCCATTTCCTACAATATCAACAAGGAAAACACAAATGTCATCCTCGGCAAAAAGACGGTCTGCATATGGGGCAGACCATATATTGAGGACACCATCCATTTGCTTTCTTACCCTGATTTCACACCACAGGGGACTGGCATCACATATCAGATTTCTCCACAGTCGTTCTATCAGGTAAACCCGAAGCAGACAGAAAAGCTCTACAGCACGGCACTTGCATTTGCAGGGCTCACAGGAAATGAAAATGTCTGGGATCTCTACTGTGGTATCGGTACCATATCGCTCTTTTTGTCACAGAAGGCAAAGCAGGTGTACGGAGTGGAAATAGTGCCTCAGGCAATCGAGGATGCAAAAAACAATGCGAAGCTCAATGGCATCACAAATGCACAGTTTTTCGTAGGAAAGGCTGAGGAGGTGCTGCCACAGTTCTATGCAGATGCAAAGAAAAATATAACTAAAGGGATTGAAGCTATCAAGCCAGAAGTACCTGCAGAAAAAGACACAGATGAAGCAGATATGCTTCGCCCGGATGTGATAGTCGTTGATCCACCAAGAAAGGGCTGCGATGAGAAGTGTCTGGACACAATGCTTGCGATGTCACCGGAGAGGATTGTTTATGTAAGCTGCGATTCGGCAACATTGGCAAGGGATTTGAAGATACTTTGCGAGGAGAAGTATGAGCTCATAAAGTGGCAGGCATTTGACCAGTTTAGTCATACTGGGCATGTGGAGACGGTTGTTTTATTGTCCACACAAAAAACAAAGAGACATATCGACATTGAAATTACTACTGATGAGCTAGATTTGACATGTGCAGAGGCAAAAGCTACTTATGAGCAGATAAAAGCATATGTGAAAGAAAAATCTGGGTTGAATGTTAGCAATCTATATATAGCACAGGTAAAAAGAGAATTTGGCATTGTTGAAAGAATAAATTATAATATAGGTGCAGAAGGTCATAAAGTTCCACAGGTAACTGAGGAAAAGAGAAAAGCGATAATGGATGCATTAAGTCATTTTAAGATGATTTAGGAGGGCACAAAATGAAAAGAAAAACTATCATTACAATTTTATGTTTAACAATGGGATTATCAATCGTAGCTTGCGGTAAACAGGAAACCACATCCACCACAGAATCTGTACAATCAGAGACCACAGTTACAGATGACACAGAACCAACAGAAACAGTCGAGACAACAGAACCAACAGAGGAAATAGATGAAATTACAGACAACATAGTTTATCCAGATGTAAACCCAGAGGAAGTAGACCCAAAGACAACCAAAATGGATGCAGAAACCGCTACTGCATTGGCACAACAAGAGGGAAAAGAGATAGATGCACAGTATGGTAGTGAGATGGCATGGGCAGGCTATGCACAATCACAAGGTGCAGATGGCACACTAGGTTGGTGTTGGATCTACTACACAGGTCAAGGTGCAGGAGACCAAGAGTCCTATGCAGTTTACATGAAAGAAGATTCTCCACGATACGGTGAGGTATTCCACCTAGGTGATTACCTTCCTGGTGGTGACTTCTTCGTCGGTGCCAACAACAAAGAACATGGCATCGCCGATGTTAGAGTTGGACAACGCCAAGTAGAAAACGGAGAGTTAGACGGAGTAACATTTGATGAGGATGGAACAGTACACATAGTAGTAGAATAATCATAGTTTAGCAATGGGAACCCTAGTGGTTCCCATTAATACTTTAAATAGGAGGCACAGTAAACAATGATAAAGCAATCAGTATGTCGCCCACTGTGCGGACAGACGCAGGCGTTCTGGAGCGCAGACAAGCGGAACGGAGGTGGAGCGGTCGAGCACAGGACGGCGTAGCGTCCGAGCACAATGGCGCATATTTCGGAAATAATCAGAGGGGAGCTAGCATTGCCTCCCCTCTTCTGTATCTCGTATCTCACTTTCTCAAATCCGCATAAATCAAGTATTTTTCGCTACTCTTCCAGATACAGCCATTTTCTTATTTCTGTATCTGTATCTGTTATATGTAGTATCGATTTTTTCAAAAATCTTGTTAATCCTTGTCAACCTTTATTTTGAAGCCCCTTAAACAATTCGCAACTTTACGGGATGCAGATGAATCGCCACACCATGTTCCACTGTTTAAAAATCGATCGTTAAAGGCTTCAATTTGCGTATCAGTTACATCCTCGGTTGCTACCACATCGTACAAAATACCTCCAATAATGTCCCGAATTTTTTCAAATTCTGTAGCGGTTCTAGTTATTTCATTATGTTTTTGTGTGTCAGAAGTTCGTGAACTTTTCGAAATTTTGCCTCTAAGTCTGTTGATTGT
>ERZ1035025.309-NODE-309-length-35447-cov-23.156589_pt1 | contig 35447 bp, 30 predicted proteins | sample MGYA00520619_ERZ1035025 | MGnify/ENA primary metagenome ERZ1035025 (study PRJEB33766, sample SAMN09781742) | gut metagenome | biome: gut microbiome | host: Homo sapiens | place: Madagascar | study: EMG produced TPA metagenomics assembly of the PRJNA485056 data...
ACTGGAATCACTTCCAGCGATTGTTAATGCTGTAAACATAAAATCCTCCTTGTTTGCGAAGCAAATCCGAGTTCCTCTGAACGAGGAGAGGATTTGTCCTCCTTGTTTTTCCGAAGGAAAAATCCTTCTTTTGCATTAATTTTGTATAGCGACCTAAGGTGGTGCCCCCAATCTGCCGCTGTATATAAAAACTGCTCTGCAGTTCCTACCTAATTAAATGATTCTTTCTACTTTTTCAAGTAGTTCTCTTGTTCCTTTTTCAATATCTTCACATGCGAAAATGCCGCTGACAACTGCTGTTCCTGCCATCTTTCTGCCTTTCAGCCGAAGGACATTGTCTGCGTTGATCCCTCCGATCGCGACAACCGGAATTGTTACACTCTCACAGATTTCCTGAAATAAATCTAATTCCATCGGTTTTGCATCTGCTTTCGTGCTTGTTCCAAAAACTGCTCCGCTTCCAAGATAATCTGCCCCTGCAGCTTCTGCTGCTTTTGCCTGCTCTATCGTCTTTGCTGTCACGCCGATAATCTTATCTGCTCCAAGAAGCTCTCTTGCATTTTTTATCTCCATATCAGACTGTCCGATGTGGACACCATCCGCATGGATTTTCTTTGCAAGTTCCACGTTGTCATTGATGATAAGCGATACGTTATAATGATGACAAAGTTCTAATAACTCCTGTCCCTCTTTCTCAAAAGCAGCCTCATCGAGAGTTTTCTCCCGAAGCTGTACTAATGTCACGCCGCCTTTTAATGCCTTCTCTACCTGCTCGTATAATGTCTCGCTGCCAAGCCAACTGCGGTCTGTGACAGCGTATAATTTCAACTGTTCTCTTGTGATGTTCATGCTGTTCGCCTTCTTCATATTAAAAAATGCAGGAACCCAACCAAAGATTCCTGCACACAAAAAACACACTTGCGTTCCATTATCTCCCTACGTTGGCATTATCCAAATCAGGTTCTGGGTTAAAGCATCCGCTTACTCTCAGCCCGCCTGTGCGAGCACCCCGTTTTCCAGATATCATCCTGCCGGCTGTCTCAATCCTTACAGTCGTATGATATATCTTTTTCAATTATCCACATCACCTGCGTGATGATTGATTGTTTTCAACAATAATTTCATTATACACGTGCATAACAGAAATGCAAGTGTTATTTTATTTCTGCCATATCAATACATTTTTTCAAAAAATACTCGGATGCACATCTCCGTGCATATGTAAATACTTTTCTTTCGTTGCCAGTCCGCCGCGGATATGGCGCTCGGATTTATTGACATCCAATACTTTTCTTGTCTCTGCTGCCAGAGATGCATTGATTTTTTCCAGACGTTCTGTAACATCCTTATGTACCGTTGATTTCGATATCCCAAAATGCTTTGCTGCCTGTCTTACCGTCGTGTTGTTGTCGATAATATATCTTGCTATCTCAATTGCTCTTTCCTCAATATAACCTTTCAAAAAAATTCCCCTGCAATACTTGTTTTTACATTGTATGCAGGGGAATCCTTTTTATTATTCAATTTTTAAATTAACGCGGTTCCTTTCCCTTTAGCATACGCTTATTTTCATACATATGCGTATCTGCCCTCTTTCTTGTATCCACAAAACTCTGATCCACATTGTCATCATAGAACGCATAGCCGCAGGCGATCTCCACTTCCACTGAATGGTCTGTTCCTTTGTATTGCTTCTGAAGCTCTTTCAGTCTGTCCATTGCTTCTTCTATGCTATTTTCCTTTGCATCCGGCATGATCACACAGAATTCATCTCCACCAATACGATATACTGTATTCTCCTGTGAAAATGCATTTGTGATCATCTCCGATGCCTTTTTCAGGTAGGTATCGCCTGCCTCATGGCCATACCGGTCATTACACTTTTTCAGGTTATTCAGATCTAACATGACAATGGCGGTCTTGTCCGGTTGCTGATTGTCTCTCTCCCATTCATCATAGGCATTCCTGCTGTAAAGTCCGGTCAAAATATCCTTCAATGCCAGTTCTTTATAGATGGCAGCTTTCTGTCCTTCATGAAGTTTTTCCATGGAATCTGATGTTGCAAGCCATGCCAGCAGACAGATATAAACAAGGAATCCTGTTCTTCCCAGAATATCCACAACAGTTGAAATAACATAAAAAAATATAATATCTGCAGCAAATGCAGCAAAAAGAATGATAATTCCCACAATATTCGTCTTTGCAATCCTATCCATGCCGTGCTTCTTCACGTAATGAACCAATGCATATCCCAAATATAGGATATCCATAGCCATTAATATATGGGTAAATGTTACAGAATTCCGAAATTCAAGTACTCCTGTCATATGGAGCAGAACGCATGCCGCCATATTCAAAACACTTAAAAATGTGATTGATCCGGCAGCCCATTTATCTTCCGGCATTAAAAAACCCTGCACAAACATCGCAAAAGGTGCAGGCATAAGCATGATCAAAATATACCCAAGATTAGAACCTGCCACTGTATTTTTGACCAGAAGCGCCATCAGCACCGTCTCATTCAAAGACCATGCGCCCATCAGCACTGCAAATAATCCAAAATACAAAACATAGTTTTCAATGCGTATCCCTTTATTGCCAATGATAAAATACATGATCAGAAATATACCGATTGCCAGTTCCAACAGACACACACACGCACCTATTGCAGAATTGCGTATGAGATACAGCACCTCATCGACTGCCTCGCCGATATAAAAAGACAGTGTCTCGCCGCCCACTCTCTCGTACGCAGCATGTGTCCTCACAATGACCTGCCCACAATCCGGATCGATCTCCAGAAAATTCCAGACAGACCCGGGTGTTGTGCCAAAAATACCTGGAACCGGCTTCAGATTATAAATCAGCTCGCCATCTTCATACACTTCAATACCAAGATGGATTGAATAAAAAGCAAGACATATATTTTTCCCTGTAAACTGCTCTCCTGAGAAAATGTATTCTTTTGTCATTTCATCTACCTGTGTAATGCTCTGGGGCGTGATCTGCTGATGTCCTGCGATCTCCCCCTTCCGGAAATGTGTTTCATTTTTTGCAAACAGAAAACTACCGACAACAAATAGCACTCCCAAAAGCAACACGATATAGTAGGAACCTGATAATAATTTTTTCATTTAAACTTCCTCTGTGATGGCAGCCCTACAAAAACTGTTTCAGCGTATCTTCTACTTTTTTACAGCGTTCCGCCACAATATTTTCCATGGTCGGGTTGCATACTTCCATCAGATACGAATGACCGACAAATTCTAACATCGCTCTGTCATTTTCATTGTCACCAAATGCTGCCATCTCATCCGGTGCGATTCCAAGACGCTCTCCGATCTCTTTTAAGGCGGCACCTTTGCTCGTTCCAAGCGGTGTAAAATCTACCCAGCGGTTTCCCGATGTCACAATAATGCAACGGTCATCCGGATATTTTTCACGAAACTCTGCAGTTGCTTTTTCCTGCTTCTCCGGCTGTGTAAAATAAGATACCTTGATGATTGGTTCCTCAATGCGTTCCGGCGCATCAATCACTGTCACATGATTTCCTACCACATCACGCACATGTTTCACAAAATCTTTTGACTTTGGAATCAGATAAGAAGTTCTCTCACCGGAAATGACAATCTCGCAATCTGGATGATCCATCACAGTGTGACAGATGTCCAATGCAAGGGAATCTTCAAACTGCTTCTTCACCAGAACCTGATCACTGTGCATGACCAGCGCTCCATTTTCACACAGATACATAATATCATCTTTTACCGGGGCAAATAGTTTCTGCAGATTCACGTACTGTCGTCCGCTTGCCGGTACAAAATAAATTCCTTTTCTCGTTAATTCTTCTACAATCGGAAATAATTCCGGATTGCAGTTTTTTGCGAAATTTAACAGTAATGTTCCATCAAGATCGCTGGCGATCAATTTAATCTTTGACATGCTTCTCTCCCATTGTAGCTTTTTCTGTAAATGCAATGCTACTTTTCTTTTTTTCCAAACAGGGATGACCAGAAACTCTTCCGCTGTTCCTTCTGCCACTGTTCTTCCAAAGCCTCTAATTCTTCTTCTGACTGATAACCTGGCAAAATATCATCTGCAAAACTTCTTCCCTGCAGATTCTCCATATGATCGATGCGCAGGCACATTTCTTTTGTTGCCTCCATCATGTACACCATCATTTTTTTGACATTCAGATAAAGTTTATCCGCATTATGCCTGATCTGATCCGGATTTTCCTCCATAAAAACACATTCATCGCCCCACACGCGAAGCCACTCAAGACGGTCTCTCTGCTCTTTGCGCACAACACTTAAAAAACGGCTGACCATGGCATTATGATCATCATCTCCTGTATAACAGAGATAATCTTCCAGCGTAGCACTCTCCGGAAAATGGATCTCATAATAGCCATTATAAATACGGCAGATCTTTTCCGTTGCCCTGCGCAGCATCATGCCACATCTCTGTGGTTTTGTCCAATATAATTCCTCTGCTTTTTCCAAATTTTGATACAATGAATCATATAGCTGTCTCAAGTCATCTGTAGAAGGCTCTGCCTCTTTTATGTAATCAAAGTTCACATCCGTATCCTGCCTCTCATTTATCTATTCTGCGATTCCCTGTTTCCTGTAGAAAAATACTTTATCTGTTTTACAACCACTCTATTCTGTCACACAAACATTGGTGTAAAGTCTTCCGTATCTCCGCAGAAGAATCCACCGGTTTTATCCATGATCCTGCGCATGACCTTTTTTGCCTCCTCATAAGTTTCCGGCTTAAAGGTCACAAGGAAAACCGTTTTCACCTGATGTTCTGCTGCAAAAGAAGCCGTAAGCTCGTCTTTTGGATGGATCTGTGCTGTCTCGATATCTACAGAAGCTCCATCTGACATTCCAATCTCAAGAACTCCGGCATCTTCCCAGATTTCCAATTCATAGCCATCCTGTTCCCCAAATGCTTCATATATCTGTCTTACACCGATTTCCTGTGGTGTCATATAAAGCCAGTCTCCCGGAACTTTTATTACCTCAGATGCTTTCTTTGCTTTTCCGACGGATTTCTTTTTTGACTGTTCTGTTCCCTTTTTCCCTGATAGTTTCATGCTCTCTCTCCTGAATGATATTCTTACGCCAGAATTCTCTCTCGTAATTTTACATACGATATGCTACACTGATTATAGCCGAAATTTGAAAGGTATTCTATAGATTTATGAAAATTTTGATATTATCCTGTGATACGGGTGAAGGACACAACAGTGCCGGAAGAGCTGTAAAGGAGGCCGCCGAATCAAAAGGGCATACAGTAGAAATGATGGATATGTTTCTTTTATCCGGGAAACGCACCTCCCATGCCGTTGCCGGAGCGTATGTTGGCATAGTAAAACATATTCCATTCTTTTTTGGATTTATTTATAAAGCAGGAATGCTGATCTCAAGTTCCAGACAGAAATCTCCCGTCTATTTTGCCAACGCCTTATTGGGAAAAAAATTAGCCTCCTATATTGACAGACATGATTTTGACATTGTTCTCACTCCGCACCTTTATCCTGCGGAGACAATGACTTATATGAAAAAGAAAAATCTTTTGCATATACCGGCAGTTGCGGTTGGAACAGACTACACCTGTATCCCATTCTGGGAGGAGACAAATCTCGATTATTATGTGATTCCACACGAGGATCTGATCCCGGAGTATGTAAAACGCGGCGTTCCGGAGGAGAAACTGCTTCCCTATGGCATTCCGGTGCGGCAGGATTTCTGCAGAAATCTGTCTAAGGAAGCTGCAAGAAAAAAACTGCACCTCCCGATGGATGTTCCGATGTTTCTCGTCATGAGCGGAAGTATGGGATTTGGAAAACTGGCTGTTTTTGCGGCTGAGTTAGCACTCCGCTGCCGGAACGGAGAACACATTGTGATCATCTGTGGAAATAATGCAAAAATCGAACGCATTTTGCGGAAAGAATTTCATTTTAACAAACGGGTCCATATTATCGGGTATACCAATCATGTATCCCTTTTTATGGATGCCTGCGATGTCATTTACACAAAGCCTGGCGGTCTTACCTCGACAGAATCTCTTGTAAAAAATATCCCGATCGTCCACACGGCTCCGATTCCGGGATGTGAAACTGCAAACCTGCATTTTTTTGGTGCAAGACATCTCTCTGTCTCCTCAAAGCACCTTGCAAAACAGGTACAGCTTGGCAAAGCACTGATTGAAAATGATTCCCTGCGTGAACAGATGTCAGAGGCACAGCGCAGAGAACGCAAGCCTGAAGCTGCCATGCAGATTGTAAGTCTGTTAGAACGGCTTGTTTCTCATGAATAGAAAGGGGTTTTTATGTTATATCTCTTCTTTACGATTCTTGGATTTGCCCTCGGAAGCACACTGTTTGCTTACTGGACACCAAAAATCATCCGGCACATTGATATCCGGGAACTTCCCGCAGACCACAATCCGGGCGTTGCAAATGCCTTTATGTACGGCGGATTTTTCTGTGGGCTGCTCTCCCTTATTTTAGAGCTGGCAAAGGGATTTGTTCCGGTATTTCTCGGGCAGCGCTTTTTAGATACTCACTCGCTGCTTTTTATTCCGGTGCTCATCGCCCCGGTGTTCGGACACGCATTTCCATTTTTCCGAAAAGAAAAAGGCGGCAAAGCAATTACCGCCTCCTTTGGAGTCCTGCTCGGTCTGTTTCCGGAGATGCGTCCGGCAGTGTACCTTGCATTTTTCTTTATTTTCTTTTCCCTAATCGTTGTGGTCAGCCCACATTCTTTCCGGTCTGTCGTTACTTTTGGACTGTTTGCATTATGCGTGCTGTTTACCGTAAAAGTTCCATCCATCCAGATTGGAAGCTTTCTGATCGCTGCGGTCGTGATCTACCGGCATTTTATCAAATACCTCGGCGAGCCGCTCCACATACGGCTTTTCAAACATACAGCATAGCCTCACGGCTATGCTGCTTTTTTCTTCTCCACACTATTCAGCTTACCAGCACAGGACTTCATGTCCGTCCTCCGTCACAAGCACCATAATCTCCCACTGTGCGGATGGAAGTCCATCATCTGTATACACTTCCCAGTCATTATCGGAATCAACATAGATATCTGGCTGTCCCATGTTCACCATCGGCTCAATCGTAAAAATCATGCCAGGAACCATCAGCATCTCCTGTCCACGTCTGGAATTATATCCTACCCACGGCTCCTCATGGAACTCAAGACCTACACCATGTCCGCCAATTTCACGGACAACTGTGTATCCATTGGAAAATGCATGGTCATGGACTGCCTGACCCATGTCTCCTAAAAATCCCCATGGTTTTACTTCTTTTAATCCAAGTTCGACACACTCTTTGGTCACCTGTACAAGTTTCTTCTTCTCAGGGCTGACCTCACCGATACAGAACATTCTCGAAGAATCAGAGAAATATCCGTTTAAAATGGTAGAGCAGTCGACATTGATAATATCCCCTGCCTTTAGGATCACATCCTTTGACGGGAAACCATGGCATACCTGATCATTTACAGAGGTACACACGGAAAATGGGTATCCCTCATAGTTGAGCGGTGCCGGAATCCCTCCCATGCTTGTTGTCATATCGTAAACAATTTTGTCGATCTCTGCGGTATTCATACCCTCACGGATATTTTCCCCAATATAGTCAAGAACCGCTATGTTTATCTTACAGCTCTCTTTAATGCCTGCAATCTGCTCCGCATTTTTAATAATGTTATGCTGCGGCACGATATGTCCCTGTGACGCATATCTTGCGATCTTCTCATCAAATGCTTCATGGCAGACCTTGTACTTTCTGCCACTTCCACACCAGCATGGATCATTTCTTCCAATTTTTACTGACATAATTTTTCTCTTTTCTACTTTTCTAATTGTCAAGCGTGACAGAGCCAAACTCCACTCTGTCCCATACTTTTTCATTCACACTGTATTCGTGTTCTGACAGAAGTGCCTCATAGGCTTTCCCATTAAAATTATACGCCTCGTACTCTTTTTGGTGCATCTGGGCATAAATACCCTGATATTTATCAGCCAGTGCTATTTTCTCCATCTCAGAATCCAGTTCTTCCTCTGAAATCCCCAATTGTTCTCTCTGCCAGTCTGTAAGATCAGACCAGAAATCACTCTCATCATTTTCAAGATATTTCTGCTCCGCCGCATCCAGCGTCAGCCCATCTGCCACAGCCATCTGATAAAAAATCTCATCATGAACAGCCATATCCAATGCCGCCTGTTTTGCAGCCAGCTTCACAAACTGCCCGTCTGTATAAACATTCCAGTACTGTCTTGGGTTGTCCGGATTATAGAGTATTGCCTGCTCCTGAACTTTTTTTTCCTCATAAGCTACATAAAACGCAATATCTTTCAAAGTCAATGATACATCATCCACGGTAACTGCGGTCTTATCTAACGCCTCATTGTAAACCAGATATTCCTTCTTCTCTTTCGACTGGAAAGAAAACGCTATGACAACGATCAAAACGAGTACAAGAATGATCGTAAAACGTATTCGCTTCTCCATATTATCGCCGCGCCCTTCTGTGTGGTGCTTACTGACAAAGTTTTGCAACTACCTGATTGATCACGCTTCCCTCTGCCTTGCCTTTTAATTCAGGCATCACATTTTTCATGATCATTCCTTTGTTCCTGCCCGCAACGATATCTGCAAATTTCTCCGTGATAAATGCTTCCACTTCCTCTGCGGACATCATTTTTGGTGCATATTCCTGATAAATATCATATCTAGCCTGATATTCATCCTTCAGATCTGTTCTCTCTGCCGGGCATGTATCAATCTGCTCTTTTACGGATTTGATTTCTTTTAAAATGACACGGTCAACGATCTCCTCGCTGATATTGTCTCTGCATCCCTCATCAATGGCTACTTTCTTCGCTGCGGATACCAGTGCGGAAATCGCATCTTTACGAACTTTATCTCTTGCCTTCATGGCTGCTATCATATCTTTTTGTAACTGTTCAAACTGCATAATATTTCTCCTTCTTTCTATTGTCAGCATCCGATAACTGCGAATCTCTTGTCCGTTTATTTATAAGTTTCGCAATTATCCAACTGTTAGTATAGACAAACTCTGCAAGATATTATATCACTTTTTCCAGAAAGTTACAATTCCTTTATAACACCCGTCGTATCGTCAGGATCGTACGATACGTTGCACTTCCGTAACAGATTCCGTTTGTTGGGCTGGAAGCATGCACGATCCTTCCATTTCCCATATAGATTGCAACATGTCCCGGATAGCAGATGATATCTCCCGGCTGTGCGCAGTCATAGCTTACTGCCTGTCCGCAGCTCTGCATGGAATAAGAGTTTCTCGGAAGCGAGATTCCATACTGTCCGAAACATGCCATGACAAAATAAGAACAGTCGGCTCCCTCCGTCAGACTGTTACCACCGTACACATATGGATAACCGACATACTGGCTCGCAAATGCCACCACATCACTTCCACTGACATTTGTAGTATGTGCAGGGTTTAAACCTGAAGATGTTAAACCGGTTCCTGAACCTGAAGCTGACGCATTTGTGTCATTGCCCGTTGTGTTTGACTGATTTCCTGCATTTTGCTGTTGTTGCTGCGCTGCCCGCCTTGCGGCTGCCTCTTCTGCTGCCTGGCGCGCCTGTTCATCTGCAATGATCTGGTTCTGCTTTTTGATCGTATCTGCATACTGGCTTGCAAGACTTTTTGCGCTTGCAAGCTGGGCGTCAAAATTATCCATCGCAGCGCTTTTTTCTGCGATCAAAGCCTGCAGGGAAGATGCCTGGTCTTCATAACTGATCTTTAACTCTTCCATCTCTGCCAGCTGTGCATTTAACTGATCCTTCAGATCTGCCACCTGCTGTACCGTCTCCTGATAAGCAGTAAGCTGCTTTCTGTCGTAATCATACACTTCGGATACATATTCCACACGGTTTAAAAGGTCGGTGATGCTGGTCGCGCCCATCATCGCTTCCCAGTAATTACTGTCACCATTTTCATACATATACCGGATCCGCATTTTCATCGCATTATATTGCGTCTGCTCTTTCTCCTGTGCGACTTCAAGATCCGCATTTGCCTGATCGATCTCCCCCTGCTTTGCATCTATATCGTGTTCCAGAAGATCCATATCTGTGAGCAGTGCCATGAGCTGGTCATCATAAGCGTCCATCTCCTCCTGAAGATCACTCTGTGCCGCCTGGATCTCATCAATCTGGCTGTTTAAGTTGTCTAACTCCTGCTGCGCTTCGTTTTTCTTGTTTTTTGCATCGTTAATGACGGACGCATGAACTGAGTATATGCCTCCAATGCCAAGCACGCATGCCATAACTGCCGCTATGATCTGCTTTTTTATCTTTAATTTTTTCATCGCTCGTAAAAATTTCATAAAAGCGTTAATCTCCTTGTGTGAAAATAAATGAACGATAATTGTGTAACTCCTCTTACCTTTATTTCAAATTGTTCAAAATCAACAAAAACATTCAAGACACGCTCCCCAGTGTTTTCTCAAGCTTTTGTTGATTTTTCACAATTCAATTTACGTTATGATGAGTTTCACAATTATCTAACATCATATCTACCATATCATACTTATTTTAACACATTTTGCTATGCAATAGTTAGCCTTTCCATAAATTTACAATGAAATAAATCCCAGGTAGATTCCCACCGGACAGAGGTACCGCACGAATTTTAATGCCGGAATGAAGGCTGCAATATCCACGAAAACCCGGCAAAACAACAGATTGATCAATACCAGCAGGAAGATGCTGGATGTAAAACCTGTCAGATTTTGTATCCATTTTCCAACAATCCATATCCACACGATACAGGCTGCCAGCAATAATATCATGGCGCTGATCTCCCGAAGGAGTCCGCGGCTCTCCCCGGAACAAAGCAGTAACACCAAGCCAGCCACCGCCGGAACGGTTCCCGCTGCGAGAAGTCCCATCATCTGAAATCCTTGGCCAAGTGGCGCCGGAAGTGCCAGATATGGTTTTCCACTACCGGCGTCAAAACGTCGTCCGTATTCCACATATATGATCAAAAACAGAAACAATGCCACAAGCCCGTGAAGTGCAAATACCTGTTTTCCATCCTCTATCGTCTGTACCGCCTCTGTCTGCTCCACATTTACCTGAAAAACCTCATTTCCTTTGAGATACTTTTCATTATTGGCAAGCAGAACATCACCTGCTGCGGCAGCATTATCTCCAAACAGCTGCTCTGTCCTCGCACTCAGCATCTGCGCTCCGTACACCTCAAACAGCGCCGCATAAAATGTCTCACGCGCCACCTCGCCCTTTGTGGTAAGCGGAGTACAGAGATACGACACACTGTTTTTTAACTTTTCATGCTCAAATTTCTTTTCAAAATTGTTGGAAAAATAAAAACCACATTCCAGTTTTCCTGCAATGACATCCTCCTGCAACGCCTCTTTGCTGTCGTACATCACAAAGGAAAAAAGACTTTCATGCTGTGTCAGATGTTCCAACACTTCTTTTCCATGCGCTCCGTCTGTTTCCACGATTCCAACGGTCACATTGTCGGACTGCGGCATGGAGATCTGTCCGGCAAACCAGACCACAAAGAGCATAGATACTAATAACAACAGACTTGTCCCACGTTTCAGCCACGCTTTCAACTGTAAAAAATACCACTGAAAAAATGCTGATTTTCCAATTTCTCCGATGGTCAGGCGTCCGCCTTTTTTATATTCCCTCCGTTCCGCTTTTCCAAAATTCCCTGCCGCTTTTGCCCATAACACGCTGGCTGCAAAAAACACAGCAAACATAAGGATCATCTGCCTTGTCTCCTGCCCTTTGATTCCGAAAAACAGTAATTTCAGATAATAGCTGTCCCAAAAGGTCAATGGAAAAAAGGCTCCGATTTTCCCGAAAATTCCGGGCAGATAAGCAGCAGGGATCACAACACCGGAAGCCATGATCTGGAAAACATTGACCGCAAGCAACACGATCGTGCCTCTGGTACTCTCTCCCGAAATCGTATAGATCAGTTGAAAATACGCTGCGATCACCGCTGCAAGAAGCAGTGTTCCAGGCAGCACCTCCCGATCAAACCACAGAAAAGACAGATGCAGTTTCCCTGATACCAGACAGCCTGCGGCATACACCAGAATTCCCACAAGCCACAGCGGAACGGTCATCAGAAACACTTTGATCAATGCATTTTTTTCTTCGCCGATACCGTAAATTCTGATTTTTTCCTCCACAGCACGGCTCTGCTTCTGATACAGATAACCATAATTGACCCCCATCATCAGAAAGAGGAGCAGAACAGCCGCAGAAAAATAGTATTGATGGAGGTCTGCTTTTCCAAGCGAAGAATACACATTTTTCTGGAAAACCGAAGTGCGGTCGAATGCCTCGTAAATATAAAGCCCGGAGATCACATCCCCGATCTGATCCCTTGAGATCTCCGTCTGATAAATCTGCGCGGTATCGTAGGCAGCATAGACACCAGCCTCCGCCGTCCGTAGCAGAGAGACACCGTCTGTCACAAGTTCACCGAACACTCTCGTGTTTAACGGAGCATTTTCCGGGAAATAAATGGTTGCCGGTGTATTTTTCCCGGAATCCACATCCTCGTAAAACTGCTCCGGAAGTGAGAGCACCGCATCTAAAGTACCCTCTTTCAGCGATGCCATCGCTTCTCCCTGATCCAGATACTGAAAGTGGCAGACACTTTTCACGCTGTCCATCGCAGAGATAAACTGCGCCACCATCTTCGTCTGTGCCTCATCCTCAGGGATCACAACGCCAATCTCCGCCGTCTGGAACACACCGGCATCCCGCATAACGAGACTGACCGCAAGCGATCCGCCTGCGATCAGTAATAACATCACTATAAACTTTACCATGCTTTTTCTCGCCGCTATCAGGCTTTTTTTACCCTCAAGTGACAGATATCGAAGAAAAAATCTCATGAATTAAAATCCACCTAACATTGCTGCAAAGATTTCATGAAGAAGATCCTGCCATTCCTCTTCAGTTGCATTTCCAAGGTCAAAGACATCGCCGGAAACTTCCTCAAACTGAGCACCTTTTTCCCATGTGATACTTCCGCTCACATCTTCAGAATCATTTCCGAGATCATCAATGGTAATGACCATCCTGTTCTTATCGACTGCAAGATTTCCTGCAAAATCATAAGATTCCTCATCATATTTTGCTTCCATTGCGATGTCTCCGCTGTCACTGTCATACGTGAACTTTACGGTATCGTTTTCCTCTGCGGTCATCATGATTGTCTCGACACTGCCCTCGTTACTGCCCTGAACCTCGATCACTTTTTCTCCGTCTGCAAGGATAAGCATGTTCTGCGTTCTCCTGTCCCCGCCGAGGAACTGGATTTCAAATGAGACATCATTTTCCGGTATGATATCAATGGCTGCATACTGACCTTTGTATAAGTAGAATACAAGCGTTGTGCTGTCATCAAGTTCTTCCACTGCCTCTCTCATAGATGCAACAAAATCTGCTGCGGTCAGATCAAGCGCATCCATCAGTTCCTGATAATCTTCCCCGTAAAGTGTCTCAAGTCCATCGATCACATGATTCACGTTGTCTTTGGTCACAACCGTCTGATATCCCTTACAGCTGCGCTCTGTTCCGTCGATGGTAAAGTCTTTTGCGTCCACTTTGGAAAATTCCAGCGTATTGTATTCATCCGCGTAAACTTTTAACATTTTCTTGCGGAACTCATCTGAATTCTGGTTATCATAAGCAGCCTTAAGCGTCGCATCCACTGCATCGAGCGTATCCTGATCTACCATTTCCAGAAGATATCCGCTCTTTTCATTTCTGTAATCATAGGTAAACAGGTGGTCACTGATCGCTGGAACTTCCACCTGCACACTGTCTGCGCCGATGTCAGCCAGAAAATCGATCGAAGGCGCACCGGAAATATTGAGATTTCCTTTTATCTGCTTCTTCTCTTTCGAGCAGCGTCCCTCCATGGAAATATCGCCCTCGTTCATGGAAAGATCCATTTTGAGTGTATACTCATCCGAATACAGGGAAACACAGTCTTTTAATGTCTCTCCCAAACTTCCCATGTCACTCACAGTTTTTGCACCTGCAAGCAATACCTTTTTTGACGGGCTTAAAAAAGCTCCTGTTTTGACCGCTGCAAATACGCCAACGCCGCCCGCGACAACCACTGCTGCTGCCACGCCTGCAATAATGGCGGCTTTGTTTCCTTTCTTTTTTGGTGCTTCCGGTGTTGGTGTTTCCATCTGGTTTGCCGGTGTCACAGTATTCTCCACCGGATTTTGTGTTTCAAATTGTTCGTTCATAACGAATCCTCCCTTGTTTTTCTCTGTTTCCTTAGTATTTGTACTTGATTGTCATTCTGACATGCCTGCAAACTTTTGCAAAATATCTTCTGCATCTAATTCCTGCACTTTGCCCTCATCCATAAAAAGGCATCTGTCCGCATTGCGTATCTCGCTCTCATCATGCGTCGTCATAAGGATGATTCCATTTTTCTGCTGATAGGTTTTCATCCACTGGTGAATGCTCTCTTTATAATAAAGGTCAAGAGCTGTCGTCGGTTCATCCATCAGTAAAAATGACGGGCTCTCCACGAGTGCACTTGCAATGCTCAAACGCCGTTTCATACCACCAGAAAGTTTGCTTACCTCTGTTTGCAACAAATCCTCCAGTTGAAACTGTGCGACCAGCTCTTTTGTGTTAGCGTTGTGGCTGCCGCCCCAGAGTTTCAGATTATCCTGCACCGTCAGTTCTTCCATCAACGGATTATCCTGCGGCACATAACCGCAAAACCGGCGAAATATACTGCTTTTGTAGGCTGCTTTTTTTCCAAAATAGCATAGTTCACCGCCATCCGGCTTTAAAATGCCCGCCATGATCTGCATTAAGGTAGATTTGCCGCAGCCGTTTTTCCCTGCGATCGCAACGCACTCCCCCGGCTTTACCTGAAAGGTGATATCGGACAGTACTTTCTTTTTTCCATAACTTTTTCGAATCCGTGTTACCTCTATCATGTTATCTCAATTCTTCTTAATCTGCTTTTCATTGTCTTTTTGTGATTTTTCAGTACTTCACAATTACGATTCGTAACTGTTCAGTTCTACTTTCTTTACAATCAGAATTTTTTCTCCTCTGCGCAGATCCTCATCCGTCCGGTGATTATCCCGCAGAATATCTTCCACCGTTGTGTGATTCTCCTTTGCGATACTCCAAAGCGAATCCCCATCCTTTGCAATGTAACCGACCAGTCCCGGACGCTTCTGTAACAGTTCCATATCTAAAGGTTCCTCACGCGTATCAGTAATATTATCTATCTGTTCCTGCTCAAATGCAAGCAAATCTAATCCGATCACCGCTTTTATTTCCACATGATCCTGATCGAGCATGACCGCGGACAACTGGCTGATCCTGCAATCAAGCTCTGTCTGCAGTTTATTTTTCCGCTCCAAAGCCTCCAACTCTTCCGGCTTATTGCGCTCTGTCCGCGCCGTCTGCTGTGGGATTTCAATGAGCTGTTCAAATGGATAAATCTCTCTGGCAGAACCGATTGGCATCTGATCATCGGTCGTGATATAAAGCAGTTCTGTGACCAGAATCCCCTCTGCACGCACGCCCTGTCCGGTCAATTCCGTGCTCTCTAAATGAACCGTTCCCTCACAGGAACAGATCTGTAAAATCTTCTCCTGACTTTCCGCTAACTCCATCTGCTCGGTCAGACGGCACTGGCTGTCATTTTTCACGGAAATATGTTGTAAGGTCACGCCTGTGCAGACCGGAATGATCTCCTTTTTCAGAGAATAAACGTCCTCTAACATGGAAATCTCCTGTTCTTTCCACACCCGGATATCCAGATTCATCACAAGTTCCAGGACCAGAACGCGCTCCTCACCGTCGTAGTCCGGCTTTACCTCAAGTTCCATGGAAGCCGGTCCTGCCTTCACTTTATAAATAATATCTGCCTCCGCTCCTGCGTCACATTCCACACCGCAGTCCAATGGAATCACCGTCTCATACCACTGCACGCGGTCTGTTTCCTCTTCCTCCTGATACAAAACGGAGATGAGCACTTCGCCACTCAGTTTTACACCGTCCTGCCCCATTTTTGTATCCAGATTGCGGATTTCTAAGCTTTTCCATAAAATTTCCTGCACATTGGGTTTGCTTGACGGCAGTGTGATCTCGCTTTTCTGGCGGCACTGATCGCGCTTCATACATAAAAGCTGTAAGATTTTCGTGTTCCGATAACGTTTTTCACATCCGTCATCCGCCTCTATCCCAACACAGAGTTCATCCTCTTTTTCCCGCGGTTCCTCCGCCTTCAACAAAATGACCGCACGCACACTGATTTTTCTGGAATGGATGACTCCGATCGTGAGATCCTCAATCTCCCCGGATGCCTGTATCACATCATACTCCTGCACGCCGTCCATGTTGAGTTTTTCCTGAAACGGTATTTCTCCTTTCAGACAGCTTATTTTTGCATTGTCCTGATCACTGCGGTACAACACTTTAAAAACAAGGCGCCCCTTTAACCACGCCGCGCCTGCTGCCGCCTTCACCTCATCAAACTGAAGTTCTCCTTTTTCCTTTAACACTTTTACAATATCCGGTCGGTAGTCCGGCACGTTGTAATCGTCATCTAATGTAATCTGGCTCTGTGCACTGGCAAATGTCGTGCAACTATGTAATTTTATTTTATTTAACTGCAAAAAAATTCCCCCGATCCGAAATCCTTTTTTTCATTGTATTCGAATAGAGAGAATTTTATACACGCTTTTATCACTATTTGCTCACAAAATAGCCATCTGCACACTTTCTTAGCAGAGTTTCATGCGAATATCTTTTGTAATAATATCATTGTAACTAAAGGATAATAACTGAGGTTGATTGTCATCACGCTCATCATTTACCAATATCGTGAAAACACTTGGATATGCATGCTGGATCACGCCCTGCTGGATATCAACCTTATTACGCCCACGGTCAAGCTGGATCATAACTTTACTGCCACACTGCTGGTGTACGGATGCACGTACCTTACTGATGTCTGCCTGTTGCATTTTTATACCTCCTTATTTCACGCTTTACTTTAGCACTGTAATAAAATTTTGTCAAACGGATTTGCGTGTTTTGTACAAAATTCATGAATATTTGCAATTTTTCTCTATTTTTGAATGTTTTTTCATACAAATCTACTCAAACACTACATTCTCATCCCGCAGCTCCACTTTCACCACAATATATGGATAACTTGGGCTCTTACTGATGGTTTCCCCCTTGCGCGGACCAATCAGTTCCGTATCAAAAATGATCGCATTCGATGTCAGATACAGATCGCGGATACAGATACTATACCCTCCGGTCTCCTGTTCTCCGTAGCCTCTTACTATGTATAAAAATTCGCTGTCTTTGTACGTCATTTTAAAATCTGCAGCTTTTTTCTCCTCAATATCATTTTGCAGTTCTTCCGGTATGTCCGCCTCTGCGACGATCGTGTAATCAAGATCACTGATTTTTGTCCGGTTCGTCTGTTCCACACTGCATCCGGCAAAAAGAAGTGCTGCAAAAAAAAGCGTTGCAAAAAGAACCTCCGTTTTCCAAAAAACATACCTGCTTTTTTCCCTTTTCGTCTGCATACCCGCCTCCAGTTCCGTGCCACCCGGCACAGCATTTTTGCTCTTATACCATTATATGCTGGCATACCTTTCTATATTCCTAATTTATGAGTTGTTTTTCTCTTCCCCAACCCTTATAATGGGATGAGGCTGATATTTCAGCACAACACAGATCATCGTATTTTTATAAAAAATTTTATTGAGAAAGGAATTTTCCTTATGATAAGATTAATACTTACATTACTTTTTGTGATTCTCTACCTCATCATCGGAATCCCGGTGCTCGGCGTAGAATGGATCATTGCAAAATACAACAAAAAAGCTGCCGATTTAAGCCAGCTTCGCATGGTACAGTGGGCGTTCCGTGTGATTTTATTTATCTGTGGAACGAAAGTGACCGTCATCGGTGAAGAAAATGTCCCGAAAGATCAGGCAGTCTTATACATCGGAAACCACAGAAGCTATTTCGATATTATCATCACCTATGCACGCTGCCCGCGTCTCACCGGCTACATTGCGAAAAAGGATATGGAAAAAGTGCCGTTGCTGCGCACCTGGATGCGGCGTCTGCACTGTCTTTTTATCGACCGCGAGAATGTAAAAGAAGCGTTAAAAACGATCCTTGCCGGAATCGACAATGTAAAGAATGGAATTTCCATGTGTATCTTCCCGGAAGGCACGAGAAATAAAACAGACGATCTGATGCTCCCATTCAAAGAGGGAAGTTTCAAGATTGCGGAAAAGAGTGGCTGTCCGATTATCCCGATGGCGATCACGAACTCCGCAGATGTGTTGGAGGCTCATATGCCTCGTGTCAAAAAAGCACATGTCATCGTAGAATACGGAAAACCAATTTATCCGAACGAGCTTGATAAGGAACAGAAGAAAAAGATCGGTGTTTACTGCCAGAATGTGATTGCTGAGATGCTGGAGAAAAATAAAGCTATGATTTAGGTAGCTGCCAGCCCATAGAATATAGAATAATCTATTTTGAAAAGCCCCAGTGTTTCGGCACTGGGGCTTTTGGCGTGTCGCATCGGACATTCCTATTTTTACTTCGTCAATTCCTTCACAATCTCCGGGAATCCCATAAAATGTGACGCTTTCACAAGCACTGTATCTCCGCTCTTCACCTCTTTCACAAGGTCTTTGATCAGGTCTGCTTTGTCCTCATAATCGTGGACTTCTGTCTCACTGCTGCATGCACGCACTGCTTTTGCAATCTCTTTTGAGAGTGCTCCTGCGCAGTAAAGTGCATTGATTCCTTTTCCTTCGAAATGTTCTCCCACCATATAGTGAAGCTGCTTTTCCTCCACGCCAAGTTCGCCCATATCTCCGAGTACCGCGATTTTTCTGCCCGGTGCTTTGGACAATACATCGATGGAAGCTTTCATGGAAACCGGGTTTGCATTGTAGCAGTCGTCGATGATCGTAATGCCATTTTTGTGAATCAGGTTGCTTCTGCCACCGATCGTCTGCACAGATTCGATACCGCGTTTCATCTCTTCACAGGTCAGACCTAACTCTCTGGCTACGCTCACGGCTGCCAGCGCATTGTATACATTGTGTTCTCCGGCAATCGGAATCGTGACTTCCATCGTCACTTCTTCCCCCGCCTCTTTGGATGGATAATGGATGGTTGCTTTTGTTCCTGTCAGACCAACTGCCTCCACATTCGTTGCGTAAACCGTTTTCTCTGCAAGTGTCTTTTGTCCTTCCTCGGTTTCCGCCACTTTGGCAGCCTTTTCCATACCATAGAACACTGCCGACTTTCCATTGACGACTTTCTTGTCGCAGAGCTTGTCGTCATCACCGTTTAATACTGCAATTCCATCTGGTGTCAGATGAGCGAAACTCTCTGTCTTTGCCTTTAAGATTCCATCTCTTGTGATGAGATTTTCCAAATGGCAGAGTCCGATATTCGTGATCACACAGATGTCCGGGTTTGCCATTGTGGATAACCGATCCATCTCCCCAAATTCAGAAATTCCCATCTCAAGCACAGCCACCTGATGTTCCTCCCGGATTTTAAAAATCGTGAGCGGAAGTCCGATCTCGTTATTCAAGTTTCCCTCTGTTTTTAACACGTTATATTTCTGTGCCAGAACAGATGCGATCATCTCTTTAGTGCTCGTTTTTCCAACGCTTCCTGTGATTCCGACCACTTTAATATCCAGACCTCTGCGGTAATCTGCTGCGATCTTCTTCATCGCGTCTAAGGTGTTTTCCACGAGAATGTATGGACCTGCCGGATTCTCTAACTTCTCTTCAGAGAGCACCGCAAGTGCTCCTTTTTCAAAAACAGATGGGATGAAACTGTGTCCGTCCACCTTTTCTCCACGTACCGGGATAAATAAGTAATCTTTTTCCACAAGGCGGCTGTCGATCACTGCTCCCTGGATCTCGCGCGTTTTATCCGCTTCATTTCCTATGTAAGTACCGCCGCAGACTGCTGCGATATGCTCTAAGGTCATATTTTTCATATCATGCTCCTGTTATTATAGAACAAACTGCCACCGGTTCTGCAAAACTGGTGGCGATATGTCATTCATCATTATTTCTCATATTTTTTCAAAGAAATCTCGATCAGCTTCTCACATAACTGATTGAAGTTGATTCCAAGAACACCTGCCTCCTGTGGAAGAAGACTTGTCGGTGTCATGCCAGGAAGTGTGTTTGCTTCCAGACAGTAAATTTCGTTATTCTTATTTAACAAGAAATCCGAGCGGGAGTAAGTATCCAGTCCTAACACCTCTGCCACGCGCTCTGCGTAATGCTGCATCCGCTTTGTGATTTCTTCCGGTAATTCTGCCGGACAGGTCTCCACTGCACTGCCTGCTTTGTACTTATTCTTGTAATCATAGAATCCCTGAATTGGTGCGATCTCAATGACCGGAAGCGCCTTATAGTCAATAACGCCGATGGAAAACTCACGTCCCTCTACATACTCCTCAATGATGAGGTTATCTTCCCATTTGAACGCCTCATCCAAAGCGCTCTTGAATTCATCCTCTGTGCGCACGATCGTAACACCGATACTGGAACCTCCACAGCATGGTTTTATAACACATGGAAGCTTTAAGCCAAGTTCTTTTGCAGAATCTTTCCGGTTCTCTTTCTTCATGGAAATACCTTGTGGTGTCGGGATTCCACCAGCGATAAATAGCTGTTTTGCCATTCCCTTATCCATTGCAAGCGCACTGCTCAAATAGCCGGTTCCGGTATATTTGATCCCAAACAGGTCAAAAGCTGCCTGAATCTTACCATTCTCGCCGTTTTCTCCGTGTAATGCCATGAAAACAATATCCGCCATACGGCACATATTAATGACGTTTGGTCCAAAGAAACAATCAGACTGATCTTTTCTTGATGCCTTTACCTTTGCAAGATCCGGTGCTATCTCCGGGATATCTTTTACCTGCACGCTGACTTCCTCTGTGCGGTCAAAAATTCCAGTTAAATCTTCCTCTTTGTCACTGTATCCCATAAAAACATCAAGCAAAATAACATTATGTCCATTCTCTCGAAGTGCTTTGGATACCATATCTCCGGTCTTAAATGACACATCTCTCTCTGTACTTAAACCACCTGCTAAAACAACAATATTCATGGTGTAATCTCCTCTATTCTGACTTTATTTTGGATTTTGCTCCAACTTTTTAACATTATATGTCTGCTTATCAAATCTTTATTATAGTAACCCTTTTTCTAACTCGTGACAAGATAAAAAGTGCCCATTTTTCTTTTATCCACAGCACTTTTTTAGAACAATAAACCGCCATAAAAAAAGAACAGTCTCACCGGAACATCCGGTAAGACCATTCTAAAAACTCTCCCCTTGTGTAGTAATACTTTCTCCTCCCGTCGTTATTCTGAGCCGAACTACAGACTCTTTTTCCATCTAAAAATCCACACGGCAATTCTGTGCCTTACACAGAACTCTTTTGTAAAAAATCTTTTGTAATTACGATCTGCAAATCATTTCCCGATTATCTGTTCCTGCTCATCTAAGAGAATCAATAAATACAAAAAAATCTGTCTTGCCAGTAAGTCCTTTTTTCCGATCAGACTTCCATACTGAAAGATGTCATTTCTGGTATCCGTAAACTCCTCCCTGTCAATCGCATAGAGAATCTCATATAAGATTTCCATGCGCTTTTCATCTAACATACCGCCGCACATTAACGTTCTTCCGAATACCGGATTTTTCTGTACAATTCTTAAAATATCAAAAAGTTTTTTCTCCATTTCTCTTAAAGCTACTACACACGAAGTAATTTCATTATACGCTATTGATATCTGCTGTACAATTCGCTTTTTCCGTACATTTTCTTGGTTTTGCAGAAAAAAACGACGCAGCATATCCGACTCGTGTATCAGCATTTTGCAGTAGTTTCATGCTGAACCTAAAAAGAGGAGAGCTTTTCGCTCTCCTCTGATCTCACTTTTAATATTCCGGCTCAATCAATCCGTAAGTATTGCCTTTTCTCTTATAAACAACATTGACATCCTCTGTCTCTGCGTTGATGAATACATAGAAATCATGTCCTAATAATTCCATCTCTACACAAGCATCCTCCGGATACATTGGTTTCATATCAAACTTCTTGGTTCTGATGATCTTAATCTCTTCATCATCCTCTGACTTCTCATCCAGAAAATCCTGTTTGAAAACTGCTGCTGCATTCTGCTGCTTTGTTACAAGTTTTGTTCTATACTTTTTAAGCTGACGTTCAATGACTTCCTCTACCAGATCAATGGATACATACATATCACTGCTTACCTGTTCGGAACGGATATAACTTCCTTTCATTGGAATCGTAACTTCAACTTTCTGGCGTTCCTTCTCTACGCTCAATGTTACATTCACTTCTGTGTCCGGAGTAAAATACTTCTCAAGCTTATTCAGCTTGTCCTCCACTGCGGCTTTCAGTCCTTCTGTCAATTCGATGTTTCTTCCTGTAATCTTAATTCTCATGATGTCCAACCCCTTTGTCGCTTATTTGATATAATGATCCAATTCCATGCTATGCCAGATAGCTTTCTGAATGCTTATTTATATCATGACTTTATTATAGCATGTTTTTATACATTATCAACATTTTTTTGTCTTAAACCGAAAACTTTTTATATATTTTATATAATTTCTGAAAATTTCAGAATTTCAGATTGGTCTTTACGCCAGCGACAGCGCAAAATAACCATCTGCAAGCAGTCTTTCCTGCCTGTCCTGGTCATCAGAAGAAAGCACCATGATACCCTTTCTGTCATATACCAGACGTTTTGTTTTTGTCTGCGCCATAAGTTCCGGCAGAAGTTCCTCAAACTGTTCTTCACCCAGTGTCGTTTCGATAATGTGCAGCGTCCCATTCTCCGGGCAGTACATTAAAATATCAGCGTCTTCTGCACTCTCGTCTCTGGAAATATCATCGCTCCACACTACCTTCACCGTTCTTCCGCCACAGAAACAGTTAAAATCCATCGCAAAACGGATTGCCGCCTCATCCCATGCAATAAAACCATCTCTCATCAATTTCTGCTCCCGGATTCTTTTATATTCTGCCGCAGTGATCTCCTCCACAGAATAACTGTTTAATTCCGCTGCAAAAAGTTCCGGCACATCCTGTTTTTCCAGTAAACGCTCCGATGGATACGCCTCTGTGAACCCAACCTTACGGTAATAGCCAACAAGCTCTTTTTCCGCCGGGACTAACACCAATGGCATATTAAAAATCTCTTCTGCCTTCTTTAAGATCTTCCCTGCATAACCTCTGCCACGGTATTCCGGGAGCGTTGCCACTGAATATACATACTTCGCCGGCTTCCACTCCTCACCATCCCTGATATTGATATCTAAAAAGCTTGCCATGGAAACCGCATGCCCATCCTGACAGATGAGCAGCATATTATCCTCTGTCATCCGTTTGTCCAGATAAAAATCTACCAGTTCCGCCTCGTCACCAAAACAGGTCTCCCATATTTTGTGAATTTCTTCCCTGTTTCTGTCCTTATCTGCAAAAATGACATCACTTGAGATTGCCACGTATTTTTTCAGCAGGATTTCCGGATAATAGGACATCTTAGCCTTGCGCAGTCCCGGATCCCCCGTATCTTCCTCACGGTTTACATAAGTATAATTTTCACACGCATGTAAAACAAACTGCTGGTTGATCATCGGATATGCGCCCTGCATATCCGGAAATGCTTTTTCGAAGTGTACAACATACGTGTCACTGTTTAACGGTTCCCCGATAGAAAACGCAACAATCTGCCCTGCCTTCCGGATGATCCCACCGACAAGCCCGAGTTCTTTTCTATGGTCAAATGCCTCATGGAGCACTGACATCTCAAGTTCCATCTCTTCATTCCATTTCTCTGCCCTCATTTTGATCCATGTGTAAGTCATATTGCGGCATTCTTCTATATTGGAATCATTCAGTTCCTCATAGCACCAGTCATCCTCATCCTGAAATCTCGCAATATGATTTCTCTTGCCATGCATCTTTTTCCCCGCAAGCGTTGCCAATTTTTCTCTGGAATAAATGTAATCATAATCGTTCCGGTCTCCCTGGATCAAAAACTGTTCCGGATACCATGTAAGCATCTGTTCCCGGTCCGCTTCGCTCAATGGGCTCATAATAAGTGGGCGTTTTTCTTCCTCACAGATCACGCGCAGTTCATCGATGACTTTTCTGCGGTCACCTGCCCCGATCGGATAGGAATACATCACCACTCCTTCCTCCTCAAAACGAATGACTGCACACCCATATTTTTCTGCAACTTCAACATGATATACTTTCCGCCAGACAAAATTATTGGCAAACGTGTACTCGCATGCATTTCTGTCATCTTCCTGAAATCTGGCATCCATCCATGTTTTATCATCTAATGTAATTTCGTGAAACTCTATTTTTGACATCTTAATTCCTTTCGCTATATACTAACATTATTATTCCATTTTTAAGACGATTTATTGTACTATTTCATGCCGTGAATTGCAACCGTCATAGCATGTTGTAAAGAGAAGAAAATAAGAACATGGCATCCTCGCTGAGCGTTTTTATTACATAGGAAGTAATTTCCTATGTAATAAAAAAAGCTGACCGCTTTTTTACGATCAGCTTCTGTTCATTTCTAGTTTGTCATTAAAAACTTGATGATCCTCTCTGTATCTTCCGGCTCGTAAGCTACAATTTCAAGTTCCGGGATCTCTACATCAGATTTTAATAAGCTTGTCAGAGAAACATACTGGCAAAGTTTTGATTTGAGGTTTAATCTGTCTCCCTCACCTGTGATCAATTCTACTTTTCCGGCACAGGAATCAATTACTTTAAAAAATCCGTCAACATCTTTGATATTCTTGATTTTCATATTTGTTCATCCTTTCTTCTTTGGAACTCTATACCTGCTTCTTATTAAATCGCAAAAAAAGAAATCTGTAAATACTTTTCTTCAAAAAATATTTTACATAAAACTTAATGCTCCTGCTATTATTCCATTGCTGCCCGGATGATACGTTCTGCTTCCTTTGCTTCTGCTTTGGTAAGCTGTGGCGTATCTTTTAAAACATAATCCATGCCAAGATTGTCGTACTTGACTTTTCCCATAGAATGATATGGAAGGACTTCCAGTTTCTCCACATTGTGGAGCGTCTTTAAAAACAGCCCAAGTTCCGTCAGTTCTTTCTCATCAAACGTAATGCCCGGTACGACTACATGGCGGATCCAGACCGGCTTTCCGATCGAATCAAGATACCTTGCAAACGCAAGAATATTGCTGTTGGACTGCCCAGTGAGTTTCTGATGTTCCTCATCGTTGATATGCTTAATATCAAGCATGACGAGATCTGTCACGGACATGAGCTGTTCTATCTTTTCCATTCTGTCTGATGCCTTGTTTTCACTTATTCCAGTGAGGCTGATCTCTCTCTCACTGATCTGATCTGTTCTTGTATGTTTCTTTGGAAACATAATTCCGGATGTATCCAGACAGGTGTGAATGCCCTTTTCCTTTGCCTTCGTAAAAAGCTCCGTCAGAAAATCAAGCTGTAACATGGGTTCTCCACCCGTTGCCGTGATCCCCCCGGTCTGATAGAAAGAACGGTTGCGCTCGAAACGGTCTATAATCTCATCCGCTGTCATTTCTTCCCCATCCTCTATCTTCCATGTATCGGGATTATGGCAATACTGGCAGCGCATCGGGCAGCCCTGAAAAAAAACGACAAACCGTACGCCCGGGCCGTCCACTGTGCCAAATGTTTCTAACGAGTGAATTTTCCCCATATTGTTCTCCTTTTCTGATTCCTATCGCTCGCCGCGCCATTCGCAAAACGCACCTGCGGCGCTCTCCGCTGCTTCGCAGCTCCTTTTGCTCATAGACTGGCGCTCCCTCCGTCACTATCTGTGCAGACAGTCTTCCATGCAAGCATGAGCCTGTCTGCACAGATATGACGTGTGAGCTGTTGCACTACATCCGTTCGTGGAAAGTACGTGCGATCACTTCATCCTGCTGTTCTTTTGTCAGTTTGATAAAGTTGACCGCATATCCGGATACACGGATGGTAAGCTGTGGATACAGTTCCGGATGTTTCTGTGCATCCAATAATGTGTCACGGTTTAAAACGTTTACGTTCAAGTGATGTCCGCCTTTGACAACATAGCCGTCTAACATTGCAACAAGATTGTTCTCCTGTGCTGCCTCATCTTTGCCCAGTGCATCCGGTACAATGGTAAATGTATTGGAAATACCATCCTGTGAATCCATAAATGGCAGTTTAGCGACAGATGCCAGGGATGCAACCGCACCATGGGTATCACGTCCATGCATCGGGTTTGCACCCGGAGCAAAAGCTACACCTTTCTTTCTTCCATCCGGTGTTGCTCCTGTATTTTTACCATAGGAAACATTGGATGTAATGGTCAAAATCGATGTTGTCTGGATACCGCCACGGTAAGTATGGTTTCCTTTTACATATCCGATAAAGGTGTGGAGCACCTGTTTTGCGATCTCGTCAACACGATCGTCGTCATTTCCATATTTCGGGAAATCTCCCTCAATCTCAAAGTCAACGGTCACACCATTCTCGTCACGGATTGGTTTGACTTTTGCATATTTGATTGCAGAAAGGGAGTCTGCTACTACAGAAAATCCTGCAATACCGGTTGCAAACCATCTTCTCACATTTTTGTCATGTAATGCCATCTCTAATTTTTCGTAGCAGTATTTATCATGCATGTAGTGAATGATATTTAATGCGTTCACATACACTCCTGCTAACCATTTCATCATATCTTTGTATTTATCCCATACTTCATCGTAATCTAAGTATTCGGATGTGATCGGACGGTATTTCGGTCCGACCTGTTTTCCTGTCATCTCATCGACACCGCCATTGATCGCATAAAGCAGGCATTTTGCGAGGTTTGCTCTCGCACCGAAGAACTGCATTTCCTTACCGATTCTCATAGAAGATACACAGCATGCGATTCCATAATCATCGCCGTGAACTACACGCATAATATCATCATTCTCATACTGGATTGCAGAGTGTTTGATGGATGTCTCGGCACAGAATTTTTTGAAGTTTTCCGGCAGTTTTACAGACCAGAGTACGGTCATGTTTGGTTCCGGTGCTGCCCCGATGTTGTTCAAGGTGTTTAAGTAACGGTAAGACATTTTTGTAACCATATGTCTTCCATCCACACCGATTCCACCGATGGACTCTGTCACCCAGGTTGGATCGCCGGCAAAAATCGTGTTGTATTCCGGTGTACGCGCAAATTTTACAAGACGAAGTTTCATCACGAACTGGTCGATGATCTCCTGGATCTCTTTTTCGGTAAATGTTCCCTCTGCGAGATCACGCTCTGCATAAATATCTAAGAAAGTGGAGGTACGTCCTAAGGACATTGCAGCACCATTCTGCTCTTTTACTGCTGCAAGATATGCAAAATAGACAGCCTGTGTTGCCTCTAATACATTATTTGCAGGTTTCGAAATATCACAGCCGTAAATTTCTGCCAGTTTCTTTAACATTTCCAGCGCACGGATCTGCTCGGATAACTCTTCTCTCTCACGGATCACATCGGAGTACATGATGGTACGTGTGTTGTTCAGCTGCTCTTTTTTGTCCTCGATCAGACGGTCTACACCGTAAAGTGCCGGTCTTCTGTAGTCACCAATAATACGTCCTCGTCCGTATGCATCCGGAAGTCCAGTGATGATATGTGCGCTTCTGCACGCTCTCATCTCCGGTGTGTAAGCGTCAAATACTCCGGCATTGTGAGTTTTTCTGTGTGTTGTAAAGTACTCTACCACTTCAGGATCGACTTTGTATCCATTGTCCTCGCATGCCTTGATCGCCATACGGATACCGCCGTAAGGCTGGAGAGCACGTTTGAAAGGCTTGTCCGTCTGGAAACCGACAATCTTCTCTTTCTCTTTATCTAAATAACCCGGACCATGGGAAGTGATCGTGGAAATGATCTTTGTGTCCATATCCAGCACTCCGCCGGCTTCTCTCTCCTGTCTGGAAAGTTCTAATACCTGATCCCAGAGATCGGTGGTATCCTGTGTTGGTCCCTCTAAGAAGGAATCATCCCCATCATATGGATGATAATTCTTCTGAATAAAATCTCTTACGTTTACTTCTGTTTCCCAGGCTCCGCCCTGGAAGCTTCTCCATTCTGTCTGCATTTTTCTCTCCTTCTGCCACCGTGTGGCCTTGCATGGTTCATAACATCTGTGTTATGATGCTCATTCTGATTTTTGATTGATGTATGGTTAGTCTTTTCTAACCACGGTTAGGCTATCCTAACTTTCATCTTTTGTCAAGAGTCACGCGCGCTTTTTCCGGTAAGTATTCAAAAAAATACAATGAGTGGTTCCTTTCTCATGCTGATGGGATTTTTTGGAAAATTTACCCTAAAAATAAAAAGAACCGCACGTCTGGACTCTTCGCCCAGACGGTCGGCATTCTTTTGTTATACTTCACGTGGTAAACCCCACTATTTCCGTCAGTCATATAACAATTGCATTGTACTATGAGTGGCAAATATTTTCAATAGGTAATTTTTCACAAACAATCCACATATGCCAGCAATTCCTCCGGTTCCGTCTTCCGTCGTAGTACTATGAAAGTTCCGACGTTTTCAAATCGATCATTTATCTAAAAAAGCTTGATTTTACTGGAAAATTCAATGTCCTTACAGGGCATTTTTTTATTGAAAAAATTTTTGATATGTTGCATGACAATAGTACTACATAGTACTCTATCAGGAGGGGCATATGGCATACTATTTACGACAGGATAAAAAGAAAAAAGGCACTTATCTGCAGATGTATGAAAGTTACTGGGACAAAGAAAAGAAGCAGCCTCGTTCCAGAAATATCGAAAGCTTTGGGTATGTCTCAGATCTTATTTCAGATGAGATTCCGGCCCCGGTTTCTTATTATCAGAAATATGTAGAGAAAAAGAACAGGGAACACGCAGATTCTGTTGCTGATAAAACGCGCCCACGGGCATTCTCTGTCCAGCCTGAAAAAAACATCGGTCACTTCCTTGTTGCTTCTCTTCTTTCAGAGCTGAATGTGAGAGAAACGATTGACATCCTTTCATCACAAAAAAAATTCCAGTTTGATTTTTATGACATGATCGCACAGCTGATCTATGCACGTATCCTTTATCCGTGTTCGAAATCAAAAACAGCATCCACTGTCTTTCCACGCCTTTATCATGGTGTTCCCATTTCCGAAGATCAGGTTTACGATGGATGTGCTTTTATCGGAGAATCCTATAAAAAATATATTGAACTGTTCAACCATTGTTATGAAGATCATTACAAGCGTGACTTCAGCAGTACTTTCTTTGACTGCACAAACTACTACTTTGAAATTGACCTTCCGAAGGAAGATACGCAAAAAGATCCTTCTAAGAAAAACAGGCATGAACCGATCATTGGCCAGGCTCTGCTTCTGGATGCAGATCTGGTTCCGCTTGCCATGCAGATGTATCCTGGAAACGAGTCAGAGAAACCCTATATCCGAAAGATCATACAGGAGATGAAGCAACGTTATAAAGTTGACGGAAAAACCGTGCAGGTCGCAGATAAGGGATTGAACTGTGCCAGAAACATTTATGCTGCTGTCGTGGAAACCAAAGATGGATACATTTTTTCAAAATCCGTCCATAGGAAGGGACTGAGTGAAAAAGAAAAGCAGTGGCTGCTTCTTGAGAATGATGCGAATGTCTATACGGATTACCGGGATAAAAACGGAAATCTCCTGTTCCGCCTGAAATCCTGTGTAGATACTTTTTCTTATAAATTCAAGGAAACAGATCCTGAAACCGGTGAGGAAAAAGAGACTTCATTCTGCGTAAAAGAAAAACGCATCGTTTCCTATAACCCTTCCCTTGCCCAGAAACAGAAAGCTGAGATCATGAAAATGGTAGACAAGGCCGCCAACTATACCACTTACAAAAAACTGGCACGGGAGGATCTGAAATACGCAGGATATAATCTTCTGGTGACATCTGAATTGGACATGGATCCCCTGCAGGTATACCGCACATATCACAACCTCTGGGAAATAGAAGAGTCTTTCCGCATCACAAAATCTTATCTGGATGCAAGACCTGTTTATGTGCAAAAAAAAGAAACAATCTATGGGCATTTTTTAATCTGCTACCTTAGTTTGTTTCTTTTAAGGATTCTGGAAATCAAATGTTTCAAAAATGAGATCAATTCCTATGATCTTGTAAATTTTATGCGTGACTTCAGGGTTGTTGACAAAGGCGATGGAACCTATATCAATATTTCTCAGAACCAGAACGTTAATGAAAAGATCAAAAAATTAATTGGATTAACCAATCTTGATGCACTGTATCTGACAGAAAAAGAGATTGAAAATATTTTTGAGTTCACCATGCTGATTGACAGTTGAGTACTAGGTTTTGAGAGAAACGACGGAAGTCAGGTTATATCGCAAACATTTGTTCGCCGCAAGCCTTTCACCGCCCATAAACGGGCGGTGAAAAAAAGTTTTTAGAGAAAGTTTTGTCGAAAACAATTTCACGGACTAATGTTTATTTTCACGGAGTATCGCTTAATAAAGATAAAATTGAAATTAAAAAATTTCCATTTAATGGCTCTAGAACGAGGTGATGATTTTTCTAAATTAATTGCTTTCGATTTAGTGAAGAATAAAAAACAACAGATTAAAAATTTTGATGTACAAAGTTACAATACGGAGCAAAACGTGGCGAAAGTTATTCTCTAATAAAGAATACCAACCGACAGCAGCAAGAACGTTTCGATAGGCAAGACGATGATTTGTACGACGAACTGTACTTTGACGACAGCCCGTATTGACGCAAAAAGTAAATTTAATACCATATTTTTCAAAAATGGTATTGACAACGCAGCGATTTGTAGAATAATAGTGGTGTGGGGTATAACTACTATGAGCAATTATGAATTTTTAGAGAAACTCGGCTTTTCGTCAAACGAAGCAAAAGTATACGGAACACTAATTAAACATAAAGTATTAAATGGTTACGAAATCGCAAAACTTTCGGGCGTTGCGCGTTCGTTGGTGTACGAGGTTATCAATCGCTTGGTGGCAAAGGGCGCGGTTATTCGTATAGACGGAGAGCCGAATTTTTACAAGCCTATCGAGTATCAAGACCTTATACGTAGCATCAAGGAAGAAAACGAAAAGAATATTGCCTGCGCCGAACGCGAGCTACAACAACTTGCAACGGAAAACGCCGACGTCGATTATGTAATGAATATAGTGGGCGAAGAAAAATACGTTGCTAGGGCAAAGAAACTTATCGACAGCGCACAAGCGGAAATTTCGCTGTCCATTTGGCGAGAGCCGTTCGAAGTGCTACGTAGTAATATCGAAAACGCAATATCTCGCGGGGTAAAGGTGTATATTTTTACCTTCGAAAGCATTTTGGTCGAGGGCGCAACGGTGTATTCGTACAATATCAACGACGTTTCAACACTGTTTCCATACCGTAGAACAACAATTATAATCGACGGCGGAGAGTGTTTAGTCGGAGAAGAAGGCGATCGCAACGTTTACGTGCATACGCGCAATCATTCGGTTGTTTCCCTTGCCACCGACGAAATTGTTTTGAATGTTTTGGGGAATAAACTTATCGAAAAAGAAAACCTGTTGTCTAAAGGCTGCTCTGGCGCGGATTTCTTGCAAGCCATACACAATTTGGCGGAGCGCTACGGCATTACCGACGAGATGACCAAGAATTTCCTTGTTTACAATTTTCAAAAGGAGAAAACTCAAAATGGCAAAAAACGTTGAACGATTACAGGCGCGCGAAGCCAAGGAACTTATCCGCCGCGAAAAGCAGTTGGGTGCAAGAAGCAACAAGTTTTATTTGATTTACTTGTTTATGATTTTGTCGCTCATCTACATAACGGACGAAATCGCGTCTACTATATCCATTCAGTTTCAGGCGAATATAGTTACAGAATTCTTCGTAAAAAATATGGGTATGGAATACGGCGCAGGATTATCGCTCTTTTCCGCCATAGGTTTTATTTCCTATCCGGTAACACTGCTTATTATTTTCTATCGTCCCCTTGCGGACAAATTCGGGCGTAAGCCGTTTTTGGTTATTAACTCGTTATGTATGGGCTTAGGGCTGTTCATTGTGTATTTATCCAAAGATATCTACGTTTACATGATAGGCAGCACGTTGATGGGTTTTATGGTCTCGCACGATATGCAATGCGTGTACATACTGGAATGCTCCGACGAAAAGTCCCGCGCCCGTAACTACGCAATCGTAAAAGCGGTGGCGATACTGGGCACGTTACTTGTTCCGTTGCTTAGGGCTACACTCATGCAAAACGTAAGCGAGCGTTGGCACGTAGTATATTTGGTGCCGGCAATTATCGGTTGTGTAATGTCGTTATTCGCGCTGCTTTTTGCTAAAGAAACAAACGCATTTTTGACTAAAAGAATAGAGTATTTAAAAACGCCTATAGAAGAACGTGAACAATGCAGCAAGGAAGGACGCGAACAAAACGCACAAGGCGGAATTCTGACCGCTGTAAAATTCGCATTCAGACACAGACAATTGCGCTTTTTGATTATTGCTTGTTGCTGCTTTTATCTCGCTTCGTTAGGTACGGCAACGTACAGTACGGTCATGGCAAAGTCGGCGCTGATGACGGAAGAAGAAATAACTCTTGCTTTGTTTCTGTATCCCGTCGGCAACGCGCTGTTTACATTGATTTCCGGTTTTGTGTCGGATAAATTCGGACGTAAAGTAACTATAGTCGCAATGTCTTGTTCGGCGTTGACGTGTTATTTGCTGTTTATCTTTAGCGGTATGTTCAAGTGGACTCCGTATTTGACGGGTTTTGCTATCGGCGGATTTATGGGCAGTTACTGGGGCGCAGGCGATACCATCGGCGGAATTATGTTTTCCGAATCGTCTCCTACAAACCTGCGTTCGTCGGTTACGGTAATCAATACGTTGCTTAACGGAGTTATGGGCGGACTTGCAACAGTTATTACTATGATACTGCTGCCTATCATTCCCGAAAGCATGTTCGGTTATATGTATTTGGGCTTGACGGTTCCAGGGCTTGTAGGGGCAATTGTAATAATGTGGCTGTTTGTCGGCGAAACTCGCGGACTTGATCTTAAAACTGTAACCGGTACGGAATGGGATAAGCCTAAAAAGGTTAAAGAAGAACAATAGGACGGTGAATAAAATGAATAACAAACGATTTGAAATCGGCACAAGCGAACAGCCGTTAGATATTATTAAGGAAACGTGCGGTTTTGCGGGCGTTTTTAAGCAAATAGGCGTTATAGGGGATTCTTTGGCATCGGGCGAGTTTGAAAGTCACGATGAAAACGGAAATATAGTTTATACCGATATGTACGAGTACTCGTGGCCCGCCGTTTTAGAGCGCATTACTGGAACAAAATACAACAATTATTCCCGCGGCGGAATGACCGCGCGCGAGTATGTTCAAAATTGGGCGGACGCAAACGGATTTTGGCAATGGAATCAAGCGTATATTATTGCGTTAGGCAACAACGATTCGTTTGTGTTCGGGCATCCTCTGGGAAGTGTCAAGGACGTCAACGCCGATTGTCCGCAGGATAATAGCGATACGTTTTTCGGTAATATGGGCAAAATCGTTTCCAAACTTAAAACAATAGAGCCTAACGCACGTATTTTTGTTGTAACTCCTCAACTGCGCGGTGAAGCGTGTGATAACGATATCCGTTATATCGCAAGCGAACTCGCCAAATTGTGCGATATGTTTGAGTTTACTTACTTGCTGGATATGACTGCGCATGCGCCCATATACGATGCAGAAATGCGTAAATCATTCGGGTTGGGCTTTCATCCGAACCCGATGGGCTACTATGCATACGCGTTGATTGTGGGAAATTATATCGATTACATTATCAGAAGTAACCCACAGGAATTTGCTACGATACCGTTTGTAGGTACGTTGCTCAAAAACAAAGATTACAAATAGAATACGACAATAACAGCCTATCACGGCTCACGAATTTTGCGTACAACTAAAAAACCTACGCTTTATCCGTAAGCTAAGGCATAGGTGGTTTACCGCCCAAAACCTTCCGCAGTTTATGAGCATTTGCTCATTGCGGAACTTCTACCCCGACGGGTACTTCACCACAAACTGCATTGTGGTAGTGTGCATTATATCACAATGCAGTTTGTGGTGGAGTACCCGTCTTCCGTCGTAGTACTATGAAAGTTCCGACGTTTTCAAATCCCTCCTTACGTTTCAAATCAATCATTTATCTAAAAAAGCTTGATTTTACTGGAAAATTTAATGTCCTTACAGGGCATTTTTTTATTGAAAAAATTTTTGATATGTTACATGACAATAGTACTCTATCAGGAGGGGCATATGGCATACTATTTACGGCAGGATAAAAAGAGAAAAGGCACTTATCTGCAGATGTATGAAAGTTACTGGGACAAAGAAAAGAAGCAGCCTCGTTCCAGAAATATCGAAAGCTTTGGGTATGTCTCAGATCTTATTTCAGATGAGATTCCGGCCCCGGTTTCTTATTATCAGAAATATGTAGAGAAAAAGAACAGGGAACACGCAGATTCTGTTGCTGATAAAACGCGCCCACGGGCATTCTCTGTCCAGCCTGAAAAAAACATCGGTCACTTCCTTGTTGCTTCTCTTCTTTCAGAGCTGAATGTGAGAGAAACGATTGACATCCTTTCATCACAAAAAAAATTCCAGTTTGATTTTTATGACATGATCGCACAGCTGATCTATGCACGTATCCTTTATCCGTGTTCGAAATCAAAAACAGCATCCACTGTCTTTCCACGCCTTTATCATGGTGTTCCCATTTCCGAAGATCAGGTTTACGATGGATGTGCTTTTATCGGAGAATCCTATAAAAAATATATTGAACTGTTCAACCATTGTTATGAAGATCATTACAAGCGTGACTTCAGCAGTACTTTCTTTGACTGCACAAACTACTACTTTGAAATTGACCTTCCGAAGGAAGATAAAACCAAAACGTTAATGAAAAGATCAAAAAATTAATTCGATTAACCAATCTTGATGCACTGTATCTGACAGAAAAAGAGATTGAAAATATCTTTGAGTTCACCATGCTGATTGACAGTTGAGTACTAGGTTTTGAGAAACGACGAAAGTCAGGTACTATGAGTGGCAAATATTTTCGGGAGTATCCTAAAGTTTGTGTAAACCTCCAAACTGATGTAAGATAAAATTACTCAG
>ERZ1035025.310-NODE-310-length-35413-cov-12.253719_pt1 | contig 35413 bp, 55 predicted proteins | sample MGYA00520619_ERZ1035025 | MGnify/ENA primary metagenome ERZ1035025 (study PRJEB33766, sample SAMN09781742) | gut metagenome | biome: gut microbiome | host: Homo sapiens | place: Madagascar | study: EMG produced TPA metagenomics assembly of the PRJNA485056 data...
TGGGACTGATCGGAGCAGGAAACAACCCGATGGTTGGTATGACTGTTGCAGTTGCCGTTTCTGTTGAGGAAGCAGCTAAGGCTGGCAAATTCTAATAAACCGCGTAAAATAAGGAAATGCGTAAGCATGAAAAAGTGTGAAAAAGTATGTGTAACTAACAAATAACTAACACGTAACTAACACACGTAACTAACAAAGAAAAGAGGGCAGCAGTCCATAGTATAGGACAGCAACCCTCTTTTTTATTGCGTACAAATGCAGGGGAAGTAACGGACATTTACAGGCTATTTAATTTTAAGTATTTCCTGCTGCAGTTGTTCCATAGTTCTATGCGTATATACCTTTTCTGTAACGTCCTCTATTGTGTGACCTACGATAAGCTTTAGTATATATTCATTCATGTTAGCATTTTTAGCCATAGTAATAAATGTATGCCGTGTATCGTGCGGACGGTGGGATAGACCAAACTTTTTATTGATTTTATTAAAACGTCCGCGGTACTTGTCGTATGTCATGCTGGTACCTTGCTGTCCGTTTTCATCATTAAACAGGTAATCACTGCCAAGCTCTATAGCCTTATCGTAATTTCTTTTAACTAGATCACGTATAGCAGGGTGGATAGGTACGAAACGGTTACGCCCGGCATCAGTCTTAAGACCGCCGTAAAAAGTCCATGCCTCTAAGTCTATATCTTCAATCTTTAATATTGCCAGCTCTTGCGGACGCCAGCCGGAATAAATACCGATCAATACCATATCAACAAAAGGAAATGTATTGTTATCCCATAAAAGCTGTATTTCTGATTCGGAGAACGGGACACGTACAATTTTAGGCTTGTCGCGTTTAATACTATCACACAGGGCGGCGTAATCCTTGTCGACAATCTCATACTTAAGAGCATATTTGTAAAGCTGATTATATAAGCTTTTCATACGCTGTTTGGTACTGGCACCTACGTCGGCGTCTTGTATAGTTCCCTCTAAATGGTTCGCCCGAATGTCACGCATACGCATTTTGTGAAGTGGGGCGGAATGATTAAAGGCGCTGACCCATGTACGCTGTGCGCTACGCACGATCGTTTCAAAGTGGACTTTAGACCAGCGTTCGTAGACTTCCGCAAATGTGATAGACTTAGAATCTATGTCGTAAGGGTTTTCGTTGTAGTTGATAAGCGCCGCCAGCGCGTCCGATCTGCTGCTATAATATCCAATCGTAATATAGAGCTGCTTTGCTTTTCCTGTTTGTTCGTTGATTTCCCAGCCTTTCGTTTTTCTGGCTATCCAAGGGTTACGCCGCTTGCCGGATAGTTTATATACGGTACCCATACCGTTTGCCATTTTCATATAAAGCACCTGCCTTTCTTGCAGAAAGACTTATTTTAGGGTATAAAAAATAAGCCTATAAGAATCCCAAGGCTTATGCTATAATAATATTCGTGGGGTACGCGTAAGCCTTTTGGTTTTACAAGTATCTGGTAGCCGTCTCTTGCGCCAACAAGGGACGGCTATATTATTTTGTTGTAGCTGTCAATATTTACCACAAGAATTTTTTTAACCTATACGTTATAATAAAACCCGGAACAAAAGAAAGGGCTTTTAAGAATGACATACAGGCTATGGGAATTACGGACAGCCAAGGGTTATAGCTTGCGTGCGCTGGAAGAACTAAGCGGAGTAAGCAAAACCGAGATAAACGATATTGAGAACGGAAAGACAAACCCTACAATAGAGACGCTGCAATTACTGGCAACAGCCTTAGAGGTTAAGCTGTCCGATCTATTTACAGTATAACCTTGTTAGTTACCGCCCACAATACGCACAGGGCAAACGTCCGACATAACGGACATAAGAGCCGGAACCATAGAAAACGCAACCAATCAGATATATAATTTACATATCAAAAAATTAAAGGGGGCGTATTTATGGAAGACGTGCGGCAGCAGATCATAGAAACGCTGCAGGGGGTGGATAGCCTAGAAAAATTAAAAATCATACTGCAGTTCATACTAGGCGTAAAGGGTAGCTGATTAGCTGCCCTTTATTTTTTTGACAAATTTCTTTATAACGTCCCACTCTGCAGGCGTAAGCTGACCGAGTGCGATAAATGTATTTATAACAAATTCGTCATTGCTTCCAAGAGCATTGCCGACAATCTTAGCCGCCAGTTCTGCCCGGCTCAATTCCATAAACATAGAACCACTACCGGTGCGTAGCCAGTCCTCATTTACGGAGAACTCACGACAGATCGCAAGCACTACTTGATCTGTAATATTACGGCGTCCGCTTTCGAGATGCGAAACGGCACTGCCCTTAAGACCGATGCGAGCAGCAAAAGCCTCTTGACTTAAGCCAAGCTCTTTACGAAGCTCTTTAACGCGTTCATTCATAGATGCTTAACCGTCCTTTCTTATAATTTACACCATTACAATATCATAAAAACTATACAGAGTAAAGAAAAACAGTAAAAATATATTGACAGACTGTACAGAGTACGATATTATATATACAGAGTAAAGAATATATTTTACAAAACGCAGTACAGTGGGGTACGCGTAAGCGAAAGGAGAAAGGAAAAGACAACCTTTAAAGGGTATACGACTAGTCGTGTTTGGACGCAAGCACAATGGAAAAAATAAAAGTATTAAGTTTATTCAACGGAATAAGTTGCGGGAGAGTAGCGCTTGAACGCGCAAAGCTAGAAGTAGAAAGGTATGTAAGCTTTGAAATCGACAGATTCGCAAACGAAGTCGCAAAGAAAAATTATCCAGAAGATGAATACAAAGGAGATGTATTTGCAGGAAACTTTAAGGAGTATAAAGGATTCGATATTGTGATAGGTGGAAGCCCATGTACATATTGGAGCATAGCAAGAAGAGACAGAGAAACCACAATAAACGGAGTGGGATTTGAATTGTTTAAGCAATTCGAGAGGGCAGTAAAGGAAAGCGAATGCAAATATTTTCTATATGAAAACAACAATTCTATAAGCCAAACAATAAAGGATGAGATAAGCAAGAGGCTAGGAGTTCAACCGATCATGATAGACAGTAGTCTAGTTTCTGCACAGAGAAGAAAAAGATGCTACTGGACAAATATACCAGGAGTAGAACAACCAAAAGACAAGAAAATTAAATTGCAAGACATTTTAGAACCTGGCGGAATCGCATACGCTGAAAAGGCGTACTGTTTAACATCGAGTTATAACGGCGCTGTGATATGGAATAGCTTAGAAAGAAAACAGAGAACAATGGTAGCGGAAGCTGCTAAAACCGAAGAGCCGGGAGCTTATACGGTAGAACACAATGAAGTACAAATACAATCGAGAAAAAAGAATGGAGAGATACGAAACGGGGTATACAAAATAGCGCTAGATGATGGGGCTTATAAGTTTAGAAAATTAATGCCTATAGAAGCGGAAAGACTACAAACGCTACCAGACAATTACACAAAGGGAATGAGTGATAGAGAACGGTTTAAACAGATCGGGAACGGTTGGACAGTAGACGTTATAACACATATATTAAAAAACTTAAAGAAAGATAGGTAACGATATGCCATATGTAAAAATAACATATTGCAAATGAGAGAAAGGGAAACAATGAAAAAAGAAAAGAAGCCTTGGAACTCTGCGGAGTTTCAAAAGAAATATTGGTGGCTGCCTATGGCAATATCCACAGTAGCCACCATTGTAAGCGCAGGCGCTATGGTATTTGTAGCATTGAAAAGATCAAATATACTGTAACTTTCTAAAGTGATTATATCACGGAAGAAAGGGACGAACAAAAGAAAGGAAGCTTGCAGGAATAAAGGAGAAAGCATGGAAAAGAAAGATAAAGAAGCCGTCGAAAAGTTGCGGCGGCTTCTAAATACAAACTTTAAAGATAACACTATAAAGTTAGAACTTGGCTACAAGTCAAAGACAGAAGAGAGCTTATTGACTGTAAAAAGATAATTACTACACTGTTTTTTAATATCAGAACTAACGGGCGTCAAGCCGCCAGAATTTATTATCTGGACTGCCTGCAATGCACAGGAAATAACACGCGCTTCATTGTCAGAAATATTAAAATCGTGATTTAGGAGCTTGGCACCAGCAGAAGTACAGAGTTGATAGTTAGCAACTGCCTGTAGTTCATTATCTTCAAGACCAAGAGACGGAAGTATAGAGAGCGAGAAAGTAATAGCCTCTATATCAGAATCGCTAAGAGTGTATTTAACAGTTTTCAATTTAACACCACCTTTCTAAAACGATTATACCACAGAAAGGCAGGCAGAACGAAAAAATGACATTGGAAGAGGCAATAAAGAGAAACCCGTACAAGAAAGAAAAAGGAAGTATAGGAGCATACATAAGGTATTTAAGATACAACGTAGACGGCTGGTACAACAGAAAAAGCGAAGATATAAGAAAAGAGATAGACGAAAGAGCAGAAACGATATGGAATATTACGAACCATTAACGCCAGAGTTACGGCAGGGAATAAACGAAACAATAGAAAAAGAGTTAAGAAAGTTAAATACTTGCAAGCCTACAGCGTTTGTGGCAGCAAGAAGAGTAGGGCTTAGAGCAACAAAGAATTTAATAGACTCATTGCCAGACGGGTACCCGGTACCAATAGCAAGAGAATAGCAGGCGGCAGCAGTCGCCGTAAGTGCCGTTAGCTCAGTGGTAGCAGCATAAAGATTTCTTTATAAGGTCGTCGGTTCGATTCCGACACGGCGCATTTGTGTAGCAGGTGGCGTACCTGCAGCATACGCAGCAGGCGAACAGCTAACGTATGTATACCGTGTAAAAATAGCAGCGGGTATACCAGCTAGAGAGTATGCAGATGTTTAACAGGTTTTGCAGCTTTTTAATGAGAAAAGCGCCCACACGGTAAATACGATACGCCAAAGAGAAAAAAGGAAATGAGAAAACAGAGGGCGCCACCGGGCGAAGAGGTAGACAGCATGGAAGTGCCAGAGAAATTAAAGCACTTTAACAGCATGACTGATAAAAAGAAAGTGAACAAAAGAGAAAGCAGAGGTAAGAAGTGTGGATAACTTAGAAGCAAGGGCATTATGCGAAGAGATAGCATACAGCAGAAGAAAGAAAAGAGGTAAATAATATGCAGGCAATAGCACAGGACGTAGTAGAAAAGAACGGCTTGAAAGAATTTGAAGAGCTTATGCGGGAAGTGGCAGAGCTTCCGGCAGAGCAGAGAGGAACGGTAGCGGTATTTTCACAAGGAGTATTAGCGCTGGCACAGTTACAGAAGAAAGAAAGTAACGGGAGTCAGAGGGCTAAGAAATGGAAATGAGAGACAAAGAAATTAAAGACAAGTACGTAAGGTGCGGCGTTACGGTAAAGATTCTGGCAGAGCTGAACGCTTGCGAAGAAACAAGGATAAGAGAAGTGCTTGAGAGGCAGGGCGTAGTAGTTCCGGCTAAAGAAAGGAAAAAGAAGATATGAGGAGACGCAGAAGAAAGGCAGACGCCAAAATAGAAGCGGTAGCCGCTATAGCTGCCGCAATCGCCGTACTTATAATAATCACAACGGCAGCGGCGTTACAGGTTAAGCAAGAACGGCAGCAGGCAGAGAGCAAGACAAAGCCGGAGCCATTAGTTATAACAGTAGCGCCGCAGGCTGAGAAAGGCACGATAACTGTATACGATTATAACGGGAATTGCATATACGGATATTACGGAGAGATAACCATAGAAAACGACGGGAGAAGCGGCGAAGATATAGCCATAACCTGTAAAGGGTACTTAGAGGGTTATATAGATCACACAGACGATTAGCACGAAAGAGAGGTAATAGTATGAGTAGCACAGCACTTAAGAAGATCATACCAGAAGAGGCAGCAGTAATAATGGGCTGTAGTCCGCAATATGTCAGAGTAGCATTACAGCAGGAAAAGCTTAAGATAGGCGAAGCTATCAAAATGTCGTCGGTATGGACGTACAACATAAGCCCGGCATTACTGGCAGCCCGGCAGGGAATGACAATGGAAGAACTGGAAACGGCGATAGGAGAAATAAGGAAATGACATTAGGAAAACTATTTAAGATCATGGATAACCCGGACTTAATCAGAGTAAAGAGAGGCGACGAGGTACTATACGCCGGATTTTTGGGAATGGTTGAGAACGATACGCTTGACGGGTACGACTTTAAAAAAGTAAATGCGTCGGAAGATGCGGAAATTAAGAAAATAAAAGCAGTGCCGGAACTGAGACACAGAAATTATAAAGCTTTAGAGCTTGAGCCGCCATTAAAGCCGGACATAACACCGATGTATAAATTTTCTGATCTGCAGATGCAGCTATATTACGATATTTACATATAAAACGAGTGCCCGTAGTTCAATCGGTTAGAGCATCCGCCTCATAAGCGGCAGGTTGTGGGTTCGAGTCCCACCGGGCACATTCAATACTAAAGAAAGAGAGGCACAAGAAAAATAAGGAAAGTAAGAGGAAGAAAAAATGCAGTACGAAAACATGATAGGGCTTATAGGCACACTTAAGCAGATAGAGAAAATTGACGAAGTAAACGGCTTAAGCTTTAACGGCTATAAGGCAATCGTTACGACAGAAAGAACCAGCGGAGCAAAGGACGACGCTATAGTACTTATTACAGAAGAGACTATGCGGGATAACAGGACAGGCTTACCGAAAGAGGGAGAGGCTGTTATGATCGCTGGAAGTGTACAGACGCATAAGAACTTTGGAACAGGTAAAGTACTGGTATATGAACTGGCAGCAGTCATGGAGATTATGACGGGCACACATTGGCAGTATGAAAATGAGATCAAATTTACAGGAAAGCTGGGAAAGGGAATCAACTACAGAGCCACACCAAACGGGCGCAAGATCACAGACGTATTTGTAAAACTGCCATGCGATCTAAATAACACAATTAGCTGTTATGTGCCGTGCGTGTGCTGGGGAAAAGATGCAAAAAAGGTAGCCGGGTGGAATGAGGGCGACCAGATCACAGCAACAGGACGCCTGCAGAGCAGACAGTATAACAAATGCGTAGGCGACGGAAAAGTAGAGGTAAGAACATGCTACGAAGTATCAATAAAAGACATAGAGAGACTGTAGCAGCTTACATAAAAAGAAAATTAAGCGGAGGTAGAAACATGGCAACATTAGAAAGATGTGAAAAGCAGCGTTTTACGCTGGACGAGCTGCAGGCGATCATTAAAGCCGGAAAAGCACGGGATTACATGACAGAGGGCAACCAGATTTATTTATTATTCGACGGTAAAGAGGTACCGCATGACGTAATCGGCATTGATGTAGAGAAGCCAGCAACACAGAACGTAAAGCACACAGTAACCATACAGGCGCACACGCTTTTAGAAGAACGCGTATACAACAGTAAGGGGAACGATTGGAAAAGCTCAGAAATGCGCGAGTATCTGAATAGCACAGCGTTCTTTGAGAGATTCGGGGAAGACTTACGCCCGTACCTTGTGCCTGTTATTAAAGATGTGGACGGCGAAGAAAGCACAGAGCTTGTATTTTTGTTATCTAAAGAAGAATTTAAGGAAGAGACAACACCGTACCCATATTATAAGAAAGAAATCAATAGAGTAAAGGCAGACGAGAACGGCTGTACTGATTGGCATATTACGCGTAGTGCGCGTCGCGGCAGCGGGCACGGTTCGTGGAGCGTGTCCGCGAGCGGCTACGTCAACTACCACTACGCGTGCTATGCGTGGCGGTGCGCCCCGGCTTGTGTAATCGGGTAATCATACAATAAGCGGCAACGCCTTGCCGCAGAAAGAAGCGGAGCAATGACTGAAACGGGGGAAAGAATTGTTGAACTGTTAGATAAAAGAGGAATGACAAGAAAAGAGCTTGCACAAAAAGCAGGTGTAACACAAGCGGCAATATCACGCTATACCAAAGGAAACAGAAACCCTAAAGGGGAAGTTGTAGCCAGAATTGCAGACGCATTAAATACAACAACAGATTATTTACTAGGCGTAGAAAAGAAAATGGATTTTGACGCAAAGTATTACGAAATACGAAGCTTATTAAAAAGAAATACACATTATATGACAAATGCACAAAAGGTAGAGCTAATAAGCGCAATTCTGGAAATAGACAATTAGGCAGAAGAGGTAAAGCATGGGAACAATGCGAAAATTAAAAAGACAGGTGCGCCAGAACAGACGCAACGCAATGAAGCAGTACGCCCGTACCGCAAGTGTATCTATCAGAGCTGAGAAGAAAAAGGCAGAGAAGCAAGACCGGGAAGTATTGGCAGCGCTGGAAGATGCGAAGAGAAAACAGGATAAGGGATAACGAAAGAGGCGCCTACGCAACAGCATAGGCGCTAAAAAAATAAAAAATTTAAGAGTACAAAAGAGAAGACTCTAAAGTATGGCAAAAGCCACAAAAACAGCGGGGAGATAACCCGCGTAAACACTTGATAAAAGTATTAACTTACCGACAGATAGACAATAAAAAATATAGATATACAGAACAGGAGATAAAGGCTATGCCATACGTGAAGAGGACTACAGTAGCAGGGAAGACCGTAGAAGTAGAATATTACTATACATCGAGATACAACAAGAAAGGCTGTAGCAGATCAGAGAAAGTGAAAGCCACACCAGAGCAACAGAAAAAAGTAAATACCAGACAGGCAGAGAGAAAGTTAAGACTTTTGATGAATGCCAATTTTGGTATGGGAGACTATCACGTAGTACTGGACTATATCAGACATAAGGGAGAGCCGGACAGAACCAAAGAGGAAATGAAAAAAGATATACAGGTATTCTTGAGGGAATGCAGAAAGCTTTACCGGGAAGCAGGTATAGAGTTGAAATACATACACGTTATGGAGACCGGGAGCAAAGGGGCTAGGCATCATCATTTAGTGATGAACAAAATAGACACAGAGATACTGCAGAAAGCATGGTATAAAGCATACGCCGGACATAACAGAGTAAAAGTATTTCCGCTGGACGATTCGGGCAACTATGCAAAACTGGCAGCGTATTTTATTAAATATTCAGATAAGCACTTGAAAGACGGAGATAGTGGAAAGTTGCAGGGAAAGCGCTGGGCTGCAAGTAAGAATTTGGTAAGACCAGAGCCAGTATACGAGATCGTTACGCAGCGGGCGTGGTTCCGATGCGAGGCAAAGGCGAAAAAAGGGTACTATGTAGACAAAGAAAGCATAGCGAAAGGAACGGCAGACCCGGACTACTACGGCTACGGTTGGTTTAGGTACACAATGATTAAGCTGGAATAGAAAGGCAGAAAGAATGGCAAGAAATGTAAGGATTGACAAAGAGGGCGGAGCACAAGAAATGCTGTTTAGATGGATTACATACCAGTTAGACGAATACCCGGAGCTTGCGTTATTGTATCATATCCCGAATGGCGGGAAGAGAGACGCGAAGACGGCGACAATATTAAAACGGCAGGGAGTAAAAGCAGGCGTGCCGGATTTGCATTTGCCAGTAGCGCGGGGCGGTTATCATGGGTTATACATCGAGCTTAAGGTGGGAGATAACACGACCACAAAGAAACAGAAAGACTGGATAAGAGAACTAAACAAACAAGGCTATTTAGCGGTAGTGTGCTACGGGTGGGACGAAGCGGCAAAGCAGCTTTTAGACTATCTGGAAACAGGAACAGCTACAGAGACAGCAAGGAAAGGCGAAAGAGAAACAGCGCAAGACCTGTTAGCACCTGCAACGTAAGGAGCGTGGGCGCATGACGGAAAAGGAAGCACTGGAAATACTGACCGGGAACAGGGAAGACTACAACAGCTACGCAAGAGCACTGCACATAGCAATAAAGGTGCTGAGAGTATACGTAGCAGACATAGAGAAAAACGAAAGAGAGGAAAAAGCAAATGAAAGTAATTAGCGTAATCAATCTTAAGGGCGGAGTAGCAAAGACATTTACGGCGTACAACATGGCGTATGAGCTGGCAAAGAGAGGGCATACAGTACTACTGCTGGATAATGACAAACAGGGCAATCTAAGCAAGGCGGCAGGAGCATACGAAAGTACAGGGGTATGCGCAGCCGCTAGAGCGATAACAGGAGAATACAAAAACCCGTTGAAAGATTTGATAGTAGAGCACCCACAATGCAACAACATAGATATTATCCCGGCGAATATGTCACTTATGCAGGCAGTATGGCAGATCGGGAACAGCACCGGGAACCAGATAGACAGTTACGAAAAAATGATAAATACACCAATGACAAGTATTGATTCGCCTTTTCCGAACACGGCGAGAGATTACTACGACTACATGATTATTGACAATCCGCCAGACATAGCGTTTAACGTAATCGCAGCGCTCAAGATCACAGACGAAGTAATAGCACCAGTAAAGATAGACGAATGGGCGTTAGAGGGATTGGATATTATAGCAGACCAGATAAAGCAGGCGCGGCAGATCAACAGAAAAATAAAAATGCTGGGAGTTCTGGCAACGATGTACAGAAACAACGACGCAAATAACGCGGGGCTTGAGTGGTTGGCAGAAAAAAGCCCGGTAAAACTGCTGGGAAAGATTCGATATACGGATAAGGCAGCAGAAAGCACATTTTTAAGCAAGCCAGTATATGAGTATAGCCCAAGATGCGGAGCAGCGCAGGACTATAAGAAACTTGTAACAGAGTATCTGGAAAGCACGAAAGAAAGAGAGGCATAAGCAATGGCAGGAAAAGCATTTAATTTTATGGATTTGTTAAACGCACAGACAAAGGCAGAGGGAGTGGAAGAGACGAAAGATTACGAAGAGATTTACTTAAGCCCGTATGAAGTAAAGGACGCACAGGAGAACACGCACCAGAAGCTTGAGGGAATAGAAGAGCTTGCAGATAATTTCTTGACCGTAGGGCAAGAACAACCAACAGTATTAGCAAGAGTAAATGGGGAATTTCGCATAATCGACGGGCACAGAAGAAACGCGGCGAATATTTTTAACATAGAGCGGGGGTACAAAGAGTACGAAAAAATAAAATACCGCTACAAAGATATGAGCGAAGCCATGTACGAGTTACGGTTACTGGCAGGTAACGGGTATACGCAAGAATTAACAGCGTATGAGAAAGTAAGGCTTGTCGAGCGGACAAAGGCGGCGCTGATCAGAGCGAAAGAAGAGGACGGCTTAGAGATTCAAGGCAAGATGCGGGACTTAATAGCAGCAATGGTACAAGAAAGCGGTACAAATGTGGCGCGTATGGAAAACATCAACAATAACGCGACGCAGGCGGTAAAGGAACAGCTTAAAGAGGGCAACTTAGGGCTTACGGCAGCGTATGAAGCTGCAAAGCTTGAGCCGGAAGAACAGGACGACATAGCGGAGCGTGCGGCAGCAGGCGAGAACGTAAGGGCAAAAGATATAGCAGAAAAAGTAGCAGCGAAGAAAGCGGGAGACGACTACAGAACGCCACACCCGGAAAGCATAACCAGTATTTGCTATAGCTGTTTAAAGTATTCGACCTGCAACGTAAAAACGGGAACGTGCCAGAAGTGTGACGAATACGTAAACAAGGCAGAGGCAGAAAAAACAGATGAACAGAGATACAGCGAAGAACAGGACAGAATAGACCGAGAGACAAAAAAGAAGCTGGCAGAAAGAAAGCATGAGGAAAAACTGGACGCAGCATTAAGTGACAATAAACCAGATCATAAAATACACGAGATAAAAATAGCTGCAATGTACTACGAAGACGTGGTAAGTGGTAAAAAGAGTTTTGAACTGAGAAAGAACGATAGAGGATATAAACAGGGAGACAAGCTTATTATGCTGGAATTTAAAGACGGCAAACATACAGGAAGAATTGTAAATGCAGATATTGTGTATATGCTGGAAGATTATACAGGACTTGCAGAGGGGTACTGCATCTTAGGCATACAGGTAACGGACTATAACGGGTAGGGTGTCCGAATCGGACACAGAAAGGGAAGAAATGAAAGAAGCGTTGATAATCGCAATATGCACAATGCAGACGATAGGATATTTTTATTTAACGGGAAGCTTAAAAAGAGCGTTTAAGAAACTGACAGGAGATAAACAGGAGAAAGAGAGGGAAAAGAAATGATAATACGAATACTGGCAGCGATAGGAGCAATGTGCACATTAAGTGTAATTGCCATGATGGCACTGGTTATAACGGCAGCAGTAGAAGACAAATACAAAGAGAAAAAGCACAAAAGGTGGTACTGCGCACTTACTGGCGAGGAATGCATATATACAGCAGATCGTGAGACGTGCGCAGACTGTCCGATATGCGAAGATGCAAAGGAGAAAGAAAAGGAATGTTAGAGTACATGGACGAGATAGTAGAGAGCGTAAAAGAATTTACAAGAGGTGCAACGGAATGGGTGGCAGCGGCGGTGGTAATGTGTGGGAAAGTATTGTTGATAATAACGGCGCCAGTATGGATATTGCCATACACAATATTGCGCAGAGATCACTAGGGGCAGAGAGCATGGCGAAAGCTTTAAGTGAGTTATCACTACAAAGCGGAGCAACAACAGGAGAACTGGAAAACGGAGTGAAAACAATAAACAGATACTTTGAAGAATACGAGGCGAAAAAATGAATTATAGGCAATGGAAAAAGAGCTACAAGAAAATGCATGGAGCAAACCCACCGATAGAAGCTGACAAGAGAAAACAAAGGAAACTTGCAAAGAAAGTAGCAAGAGACTTACAACCAACAATAAGCATAATAACGACAGGGTGGGAAGAATTTAAAACAGGCATAGCAGATATGTGCGAGACACTGGCAGGGATATTAAGCAGAACGGCAGCAGGATTAAGAGGGGAGACAGAAAGAAGTGAATAACGTAGTACTGAGCGGAAGACTTACAAAGAATGCAGAAGTAAGATACGGCGGAGAAGACGGAAGCGTAGCAATAGCACGCTTTACACTGGCGGTACAGGATTATAAAGGCACAGACTTTATAAACATACGTGCGCTGGGTAAGCAGGCAGAGTGGGTAGAGAAGTGGACGAGCAAAGGGACAAAGGTAGAGCTTACGGGGAAGATTAAAACGGGAAGCTATACAAGCAAGCAGACAGGCAATAAAGTATATTACACAGAGGTGCTGGCGAATAGCGTAGGCTTTGGAGAATCAAAGACAGAAGCAGAGGCGAGAAGCGGCAGCAGGCAGCAGGAAGAGCCACGGGAAAGCATGACAGATGCAGACGGCTTTATGAACATACCAGACGGGATAGACGAAGAGTTACCGTTTGCATAAACACAAGATAAAGTATAGACAAAAACATAACCACAAAATATAGTTATTTGATTGACACAACGCAGAGGATATTATAAAATATAAGAGTGCCAAAGAGCGAAATAGCAATACTCATAACGAGCATTGCTGCTTCGCTCTTTTTGCGTATATGAGGGCACATAACGAAATCTCCGCCCAGCGCATGAAACTTAGGGCGCTGGGAACAAAGAAAGAGAGGCGGACAATACGAAAGAATATGCAGCAGCATTCTACGCAAGCAAGGCATGGTACGACACACGTAAAGCATATATGCTACAGCAGCATTATCTATGCGAGCGGTGCGGAGAGCCAGCAAAGATAGTACACCACAAGAGATACATAAGCAGGAAGAACATAAACGACGCAAGCATAACGCTAGGTTGGGACAACCTAGAGGCGTTATGTCAAGATTGCCACAATAAAGAACATCACAGACAGAGACAGCAACAGCGTTACGTATTCGACGAAGACGGGAACGTGCTGCCGAAGTCCCCCCATTGAGAAAAATTATTTTTGTCACGACTACACCGAGTGTAGACTTTAATTTTACTCTGCAGGCGCGCGCAGGCGTGGTGTAGTAGGGGGGTGTAGGAAAAGCAAAGAGAGGGGGCGTAAAGATATGGCAACAAAAAAGGAGATCACGAAAGAAGAGAAAATTTTAAAAGAACAGAGGAGACTTAAACGTATCTTTGCGGACTTAGAAGAGGGCAAGAAAAAACTTGTAACCCCGCTCATTGAAAAAGCGGCGTTTATGTCTATAGAGCTGGACGAGCTGCAGGAAACCATAGAAAAAGACGGCTGGATAAGTGAGTACCAAAACGGGGCGAACCAGCACGGGACAAAAAGAAGCCCGGAAGCTGACACCTACATAGCTTTAAGCAAGAATTACGCCGCGATCATTAAGCAGTTGGTAGAACTTGTGCCAGCGCAAAAGCGTAAAAAATCTAAGCTGGAAGCATTAAGGGACGAGTAGTTATAGCACCCTATAGAAATTACATAACAGAGTATTACGCAAAGATAAAAAGCGGCGAGATTGTAGTAGGGAAATGGATAAAAGCTATTTATAGCATTATCATAAACGGGCTGCAAAAGCAGGAGTTTTATTTTAACGCAAAGCAGGCAAATAAGGCGATAAAATTTATAGAAAATTTCTGCCACCACAGCAAAGGGCGCAACGATTTAATCAAGCTAGAATTGTGGCAAAAAGCGGCAATTTGTTGCATGTTTGGTATCGTTGACGAAGAAAAAACACGCATTTTCAGAGAAATTTTTATAGTAATTGGCAGAAAAAACGGCAAAAGTTTATTTGCATCTGCAATTATTGCTTACATGGCTTTTTTAGAGCCGGAATACGGACAAGAAATCTATTGTTTGGCGCCTAAGCTAGACCAAGCTGCACTTGTATACGACGGATTTTACAAAATGGTGCAGGCAGAGGAAGAGCTGGAAGAGTTGACAAAGAAGAGGCGCAGCGACATATACCTAGAGGAAACCAACACCACTATAAAACCGATTGCATTTAACGCCAAGAAAAGCGACGGATTTAACCCGCAGCTTGTCGTATGTGACGAGCTGGCAGCATGGAGCGGCGACGGTGGATTAAAACAGTATGAGGTAATGAAATCCGCATTAGGTGCAAGGCGCCAACCGATGATTTTAAGTATATCGACTGCCGGATATATTAACGACAGTATTTACGACGAATTGATGAAGCGATCTACAAGCTTCCTAAAAGGAAACAGCAAGGAACGTAGATTACTGCCACTGCTTTATATCATAGACGATATAGAGAAGTGGAACGACATAGAAGAGCTTAAGAAAGCCAACCCAAACATGGGAGTAAGCGTTAAAGAAAGCTTTTTTGAGGACGAAATAGCGATAGCAGAAAGCAGCCCAAGTAAAAAAGCAGAGTTTTTAACAAAATATTGCAACATCAAACAAAACAGCTCTATAGCATGGCTAGACTACGCAGTAGTAGACGGCGCAAGCGTAGAGAAAACACTTGAAGACTTCCGGGACTGCTACGCAGTAGGTGGCATTGACTTAAGCCAGACTACAGACTTAACGGCAGCAAGTGTGGTTATTGAAAAAGACGGCGTATTATATGCCTTTACACAATTCTTTATGCCGAAAAACCGAATGGAGAAGCTACAGGCTACAGACGGTGTACCGTATGACATATTCGTAAAGAAAGGCATATTGACGCTATCGGGAGACAACTACGTAGATTACAAAGACGTATTTAACTGGTACAAGATGCTGCTGGAAGATTACGGAATAAGACCGCTAGAGATAGGATACGACAGGTACAGCGCACAGTACTTAATAGACGATCTAAAAGGGTACGGGTTCCATACAGACGATGTATTCCAAGGGGAGAACTTAACACCAGTAATACGGGAGTTTGAGGGAATCATAAGAGACGGCGATTTCAAGATCGCAGATAACAATTTGCTTAAGTCCCATTTCTTAAACGTGGCGCTTAAGCAGAATACGGAAACAAGGAAATTTAGACCAATCAAAATAGAGCAGAGAGCACATATAGATGGATTTGTAAGCGTTATTGATGCAATGACGGTACGACAGAAGTATTATGCGGAATATGGCGAACTGCTGAAAAATGCGGCATAGAAAGGGGGCGAAGAAAACGGGGCTTTTTGATTATATTTTTAAGAAAAAGAGCGACAGACTGGTAGGCGAATACTTTAAAATGCTATCCGGCTATACGCCAGTATTTACAACGTATGCAGGTGGCGTGTACGAAATGGACTTAACAAGAACGGCTATAAATACATTTGCGACGCACGCAAGTAAGTTGAAACCAGAGATCACAGGCACAGCGCTTAAGCATCTGGAAAGGAAATTGCAGTTTAAGCCTAACGCATTTATGGATACAACAAAATTCATAGCAAGGATAGCGACCATTTTAGAGGTAGATCACACGGCTTTTATCATTCCAATAGAAGACCGATACGGACAGCTTGCCGGGTGGTACCCTATCTTACCGCAGATGTGCGAACTCATAGAAAGCGCAGGACAAGTGTATGTGCGGTATACGTTCGCAAACGGGGAAAGAGCCTGCATAGAGTTTGAGCGGGTAGGTATATTAACGACGCACCAATACAAAGACGATCTCTTTGGAGAAAACAATGATACGTTAAAACCTACGCTGCAGCTTATCAATACAACAAACGAGGGGATTATAAACGCGGTAAAAAATTCCGCAAATATACGTTTTCTGGCAAAAATTGGGAATGTGTTAAAGCCGGAAGACATCAAAAAAGAGCGTGACAGATTCACAGAGGAAAATTTGAGCGCCGATAATAAAAGCGGCATGATTATTTACGATAACAAATTTTCGGAGCTTAAGCAGGTAGACAGCAAAGCGTATACACCAGATGCACAGCAAATGCAGCAGATTAACGAAAGTGTATGCACCCATTTTGGAACCAATATGGATATACTGCAGAATAAATTCAACGAGGAAACATGGAACGCTTATTACGAGGGGAAAATAGAACCATTTGCAATACAGCTATCACTTGTAATGTCAAACATGGCGTACACAGAGCGAGAACTGGCACACGGAAATATGATTGCGTTTTCCGCGAATCGGCTACAGTATGCCAGCAATAATACAAAATTGCAGGTAAGTACACAACTATTTGACCGTGGGTTATTGAACCGTAACGGCGTAATGGACATATGGAACATGGCGCACGTAGAAGACGGAGAAAAGTACTATATCAGAAAAGAGTATACAGAAGTAAGCGAACTGGATAAACACAACGGAAACGAAAAAATAATTGTGATGCAGGGAGAAAAACCAAAGGAAGCAGGAGAGGGGGCAGAATAATGCCAGTAGTGAAAGAAAGAGAATATAGATCATTAGCAGCGCCGCTGGCAGCAGGAACGACAACAACAAAATTGTTAGATAGTGAATGCTACGTAGAGGGTTACGCTACTACATTCGATACGCCGTATGTCATGTGGGAATGCGAAGACGGCACAAAGTACTATGAAAGAATTGACCGACACGCATTAGACGAAGCAGACGTAAGCGACGTAATAATGCAGTACGATCACGAGGGAAGAGTATTTGCCAGACAGAGCAACAATACTTTAAAACTGATTGCAGATCAGACGGGATTACGAATTGCTGCAGACCTCAGCAAAACGGATTTGGCTAGGGGACTGTATCAAGATATAGACGCAGGCATGATAACTAAAATGTCATGGGCGTTTGTGGTTGCAGAGGATAGCTACGACCGGGAGACAAGAACAAGAAATATACTTAAGATAAAAAAAGTGTATGACGTAAGCGCGGTAAGTATTCCAGCAAACTCAGACACAACAATAGCAGCGCGGGACTATGTAAACGGGAGACGTGAGATAGAACAGCGGGAGACGTTGGAGCGCAGACGTAAAGTACTGGAAATTTTAGCACAGATTTAAAGGAGTATAGCATGAGATTAAAAGAAATTGAGCAGAGATTAAACGCAATCAAAGTAGAACTTGAGACAAGAGGCGCAGAGCTGACAGAAGAAGAGCTGGAAGCAAGAGAAACAGAAGTAAAAGAACTGCAGGAAGAAAGGAAAGGATTGTTAGACCAGCAGGAAAAAAGAAGCAAATTACTTGATACATTGGCAGCAGGAGAAGAGCCGATTGACACAAGCGGAAACGCAGTAAAAACAACGGTACTGAGAAGCTTTGCAGCAACACAGAGCGGGGTACAGGGCAGAGAAGAAAGAACGGTAAACCCAACAGACACGGTAGAGTACAGAACTGCGTTTATGAATTATATTTGCAGAGGAACTGCAATGCCAACAGAGTTAAGAACAGCAGAAAATACTACAGTAGCAGACACGGGCGCAGTAATTCCAAACACGATTTTACAGGAAATAATTGTAAAACTTGAAAGTTACGGAAATCTGTATGCAGGATTTAGAAAACTTGATGTACAGGGCGGCGTATCAATACCAATCGCAGACATTAAGCCAACCGCAAAATGGGTAGGAGAAAATTCGGGAGACGACCAGAAGTTAAGCGCAAATGAATCAGTGGTATTTAATTATTATGGGCTTGAAGTAAAAATTAGTCAGAGCATTTTAGCGAATGTAACAACGCTTGAAAGATTCCAGGCACTTTTTGTACCGCTGGGAACGGAAGCTATCGTTAAAGCTATTGAGATTGGAGCACTTAAAGGTACAGGAACAGAGCAAATGCTGGGAGTAACAAAAGACCCAAGAGTAAAAACTGTAATTGCATTGACAGATGATGAAATTGCAAGTTGGGCAGGCTGGCACAAAAAAGTAAAAGCAAAAATTAAAAAGGCATACAGAACGGGCGTTTTTATCATGAACCAGTCGACATTTGACGGATATATAGATGGAATGGTAGACGCAAACGGGCAGCCAGTAGGAAGAACAAACTACGGAGTAAACGGAGAAGAAACATACAGGTTTATGGGGAAAACAGTAGAGACCGTAGAAGACGACGTATTACCGTCATACGATGACGCGTCAGAGGGGGACGTAATTGCGGTATTTATGAAATTGAGCGATTATGTAATCAATTCAAACATGAGCATGACAGCTACGAAATGGGTAGATAATGACAACAACAAGGTAAAAAATAAATTAATGATGATTCTGGACGGAAAGCTTGCAGATGCAAACGGAGTTATCATTATTAAAAAGATTAGAACAGCGTAGGAAATAAGCAAGGCGGCTGGCATATGCGCCAGCCGTGTTAAAAGGGGACGATCATATGAAAACAGGATATTTAGCAAGAGAACAGTTTAAAGATTGGAAAGCAGACGAAGTAAAAACACTGGCAAAGGAACTGGGCGCAAGTTGCGACGGGAAAAAAGAGGAAATTATTGACCGTATTTGCCAGATCGAAGTAGGAGTACCGGACGAGGCAGAGCTTACGCCGGAAGAGGTAAAAGCAATCAGAGAAGCAGAGGCAGAAGAGGAAGCGAAGAAAGAAGCAGAGGAAGCAAGCGCAAAGGCAGAGGGAACAGTACAGGTAAAATGTATTGAAAGATTTGAAGACCTGCAGGCGCAGCAGATCAGAGAAGTGGGCGAGGTGTGGGACGCAACACCGGGAAGAGCTGACACACTGGAAAAGAAAAGACTTGTAGAAAAAGCGTAAAAGAGGAAGATCATATGAAAGCAAGCGCAGAGCTGCTAAAGAAAGCAAAAACGGCGTTGCGAATTAAAAGCAATAATGAGGATATAGAGGACGAAATAAAAGACCTCATAGAATCATGTATAGCAGATTTGCAGCTTGCCGGAGTAAACACAATAGACGAAAAAGACCCGCTTATCATAAGTGCGGTAAAACAATATTGCAAAGGATATTTTGGAAGCTCAGACAAAGCGGACGAATATAAAAAAGCGTATGAAAGTATTAAGCTATCTTTATCGCTGTCCGGGAAGCATACAGAAGTACCAGCGCCGCCGGAGGAACCGAAACAACAGGAAATAACAGTAGGTGCTACGGTTATAGTGAGTGGAACGATATATACAGAGATAGACAGCTACAGAAAGAGCATTACAAAGGCAGCAGCTAAAATGTATGTGAAAGAGTTACTTGACCCGGAGCAGCACAGGTATTGCATAGGCGTAGCAAGAGAGAAAGACGGAGCCGTAGAGGGTTACGCGATACGGGAAATATGCAGGGTTATAGAATAGGGGGGGGCGCTAAATGTACGGAGAAATAACGCTTATAGAGCCTATCAATGACGAAAAAGTAGAAGAAATAACCGTATATGCAGAAGTGTACAGCGTAACGCAAAGCGAATACGTGGCAGCAGGGAAACAGGACATAAAACCAGCGTACAAGTTTGAAATCTGGCAGTTTGAGTACGACGGGCAGACAGATATTAAGTACAACGGGAAGCGATTGACAGTATACAGGACTTATCCAAAGGAAGACGGCAGGATAGAACTGTATACAGAAGAAAGAGGCGGTAAACGGTGGCAGACATAGCAAATATTGACAATATGGCTGCAAAACTGGCGCAGGCATTAACTGAGTATGACCAAGGCGTAGCGGACGCAATGAAAGAGGTTATTGACGAGCAATCAGACGAAACCGTAGACGCTTTAAAAAGCAAGTCGCCAAAGCGTAGCGGAGCGTATGCGAAAGGCTGGCGGAAAAAGCAGATATACGAAACAAGAGCTAAAAAACAGAATACCGTATACAATGCGAAAAAACACCAGCTTACACACTTACTAGAAAAAGGGCATAGAAGAAAGAACACAGACAGAGCCGGAGTTACGCATACGTCACGTACACCAACTACAGCACCAAGAGTGCACATAGCACCAGTGGAGCAGCAAATGATTAAAGACTTAGAAGAAAAAATTAAAAAGGTTGCAAAAGGTTAAATGAGAGTAGCGGAGATCATAAGCAGGGCGGAAGCTTTAGGGCTTCCAATTGCGGAAAATGAGTTTAAGAAGACAAAAAAGAACCCACTACCAGACCCGCCGTATATCATATGGTATGAGGACGAATCTTTAAACGATGGCGCAGATAAGGTGGTGCTGTTTAAAAAAAGAAATATGGTTCTTGAACTGTATACGGACAAGGTAGCAGATAAATTACTTAAGATACTTGAGGAAAGGTTAGAACAGAAAGTATTTTTTGACATAGGGCATAAAAAATATCAAGCGCCAGTAGAGGGCGAAGATTTGGTACAGACAGCGTACAATTTTGTAGTAACGGAGAAAGTACCAAAAGCAGAAAGGATATACGAGTAGCAGAAAGGAGCCAGCATGGATAAAAAAAGCATTGTATTAGGCAGCGGAGACTTATATATTACAGAGTTTACAGACGGCGCAGAGCTGCCAAGTAATGAGGAAGTAGAAAAGGAAGATAACAGACTAGGTTACATTAAGGGCGGTGCGACCATTGAGTACACGCCAACCTTTACAGAAGCTAAAGACGATTTAGGGAAAGTAAAGAAAACAATTTTGACAGAGGAAGAGGCGATTTTAAAATCTGGATTGATTACATGGTGCGGGGAAACCTTAGAGAAAATCTGTAGCACAGCAAGAGTAACCACCAGCGCAAACAAGCGTATTGTTAAAATCGGTGGAACATCGAACCAGACAAATAAAAAGTACTTTATCCATTTTGTACACAAGGATTCGGAAGACGGAGATATTAGAATTTCTATCGTTGGAAACAATCAAGCAGGATTTAGCTTTGCATTTGTGGCAGACGAAGCGACACAGGTAGACGTAGAGTTTAAGGCACACCCAATGGACGACGAGGGTACGCTGATCTATTACGAAGAGGTAATTAACCCGTCATTAAAGAGCGCGTAAAAAAGAATAAGAAAATGAACAAAAGAGGCAAACGGCACATAGCTGTTATGCCTCTTTTTTAGGTAAAGGAGATAAAAAACAAATGGCAAAAGGATTTAACTTTAACAAGGTACAGAGAAGATACTACCCGGTAACACTGAAAGACGGAAAAACATACTTAGTAGCAATGCCGGAAAAAAGAACTTTTGAGAAGTTACAGAGTTTAGACACATCGGACGACGCGGACGTAATGCAGGAGTTGAGAAAATGTGTAGCGGAGATCATAAGCAACAACAAGCAGGGCAGGAGAGTAAAACCAAAAGAGTTTATTAATTATTCGCTTGACGAGATCATGCAGTTTATACATGGGTACGTTGATTTTATCAAGGGGCTTGAAAACGAAAAAAACTAAAGCTTCCTTACTATCCGGGCGGTGTAGGAAATAGTAAGGAGAAAGTGCCATACGACCTGCAGACAGTAGGGGAAAAGCTGGTAATGGACTATCTACACATAAATATTTTTGAACTGCAAGAATTGCCGATAGATATTTATTTGTTTTTTATGCGAGAGGCATATATAGAAAGTCTGAGTACTACAGACGAGGGAAAAGAATACTTAAATAATTGCTGGCGATTAGAGCAGACAAAACCAGACAGAGAAAACATACGTAGAAACTTTGAGAAGAGGGGGTAAGGCGCGTGGCTTCCAATATAAAAGGTATAACCATAGAAATAGGCGGCGATACTACGGAGCTATCGAAAGCCTTAACCAAGGTAAACGGCTCAAGTAGATCGTTGCAGCAAGAGCTTAAGCAGGTAGACAAGCTGTTAAAATTTGATAGCGGCAATGTGACGTTATGCGCACAGAAGCAAGACCTGCTGACAGAAGCAGTGGCGGCTACAGAAGAAAAACTGCATATACTGGAAGACGCAGAAAAACAGGTACAGGAACAATTTGCAAGGGGAGAAGTATCAAAGGAACAGTACAGAGCCTTGCAAAGAGAAATTGAGAAGACAAAGAACGATTTAGGCAAGTACGAGACAGAATTAGAGGAAGCTAAAAAGGCGTCAAGCCAGTTAGACCAGACAGCGGACGAGCTGGGAAAAGAAATGGACGACTTAGGCGAAGAGGTAAAGGGTGCAGGGAACAGCGCGGACGATGCAGCGGGCGACTTTACCGTAATGAAAGGCGCACTTGCCGACATGGTAGCAGACGGTGTAGAGGCAGCAGGCGAAGCTATCAAAGATATGGCAGGCGTACAAGAACAGGCGTCAAACCAGTTCCAAGCAGCTACAGGAATTGCTACAGAGTCTATGGCGAAGTACAACGACGCCATAGAAGCAATTTATAAAAATAATTTTGGCGAATCACTGCAGGACGTGGCAGAGAAAATGGCGCTTGTAAAGCAGGCAACAGGAGAACTTGACCCGTCGAAGCTGCAGACTATGACAGAAAATCTGTATACATTAGAAGACACGTTCGGTATGGACTTTTCGGAAACGATCAGAGGCGTACAGGCGCTTATGAATCATTTCGGAATTTCAGCAGAAGAGGCGTTTGATTTAATGAGTACAGGCGCACAAAACGGCTTGAACTACACGGACGAGCTGGGAGATAACGTATCTGAGTATTCCGGCAAGTTTGCAGAGGCAGGCTACAGCGCGCAAGATTATTTCCAATTATTGCAGAACGGTTGCGACGGTGGCGCGTACAATCTGGATAAAGTCAATGACGCAATTAACGAAGTAACAACCCGTCTGGCAGACGGAACCATAGAAGAGGGCATAGGCGGCTTCTCAGATAAAACACAAGAGCTGTTTAATGCATGGAAGAACGGCGGAGCTACACAGAAAGAGGTTATAGATTCTATTGTAGCTGATATACAGAACACGACAGGCGAACAGGAAAAAATGAACCTTGCAGCGCTGGCGTTCGGAACAATGGCAGAGGACGGAGGTACGAAGTTTGTTGAATCACTTACAAGCGTAGGTAATTCGTTTGACGACGTAAAAGGCAAAATGGACGAAGTTAAACAGATTAAATACGATGATGTGAAAAGCGAGCTTGCAGGAGTAGGAAGAACGGTACAAATGGAAGTACTGGCGCCTATCGTATCGGATTTAATGCCAGCGATAAAAGAAGTAGTGGAGTTTATAGCATCACACGTACCAGAGATTACAGCAATCATAGCAGGATTTGTAGCAGCGTTCGCAGTTGTAAAGATAGCTGGAATACTTACAAGTATCGTAGGGGCGATAAGCGCAGTTATAACGGCTGTGCAGGCAGGGATACCAGTTATGGCAGCACTCAACGCGGTGCTGGCAGTAAATCCAGTTATACTTATCGTAGCTGCAATAGCAGCGTTGGTAGTAGCCTTTATAACACTGTGGAACACGTCGGATAGCTTCCGGCAATTTTGGTTAGATTTATGGGAGACAGTAAAAAACGCTTGCCAAGTCGCGTGGGAAGCGATAAGCACATTTTTTACAGAAACAATACCGCAGATCATAAACAATATTATTACGTGGTTCCAAGAGCTGCCGGGAAAGATTGCAGAATTTTTTACGCAGATTCTTACAAATTTGTTGGAGTGGGGCGCAAGTATGCTTCAAACTGCAACAGATACCGTAACGCAGATCATAACGGCGATTGTACAGTTTTTCTCAGAACTGCCGTATAAAATCGGCTACGCAATCGGTTTTACAATCGGAAAGCTGATTGAATGGGGCGCGAATATGGCAAGCTGGGTGGCTACAAATATCCCGATCATTATCAACAATATCATTACATTTTTTGCACAGTTGCCGGGGAAAATTTGGAACTGGTTAGTTGATGCATTTAACAAGCTGGTAACATGGGGCGGAAATATGCGCCAGAAAGCCGGAGAAGCGGCGAGCAATACGATAAATGCTATCATACAGTTTTTCACACAGTTGCCGGGAAAAATTTGGAGTTGGTTACTGAATACAATACAGAAAGTAGCGCAGTGGGGCAGTGATCTACGAGCAAAAGGAGCGGCAGCAGCAAGAGAACTTGTAAGCGCAGTAATAAGCGGAGTTACAGGACTGCCGGGAAGAATGGCAGCAGTAGGGCGGAATATCGTACAGGGAGTATGGAACGGTATAAGCAATGCGGCTGGTTGGTTTAAGAGCCAAGTAAAAAGCTTCTTTAGCGGAATCGTGGACGGTGTAAAAGGAGCGTTAGGCATACATAGCCCGTCAAGAGTATTTGCAAAAGAGGTAGGGCGGTACATACCGCCGGGTATCGGTCAAGGTATGGAAGATGCAATGCCGCAGTTAATGGAAGACACAGAAAGCGCATTGCAGGATTACGCAGAAAAAGTAGGAGCTACAACAAAAGTAAAATTGGGAGTAGACGAAGAAAGCGTAGGCGATATGGTAAGCGGCAGCAGGATAGTAAGCCCACAAAGCTTAAGCATGAGCGCACAGCAGAGAAATACCGAAAGGGCAGCAGGAAATACGTTTACGCAGAATGTGAACATAACCAGCAACCGGGAACTAAGCCCGGCAGAAACAGCACGACAGACAAGAATAGCCACAAGGCAAATGATAGCAGCTATAGCAAGGGGGTAGAGCATGGGAAAGAAAATTACGTGCACGAACGCTACGGGCGTATCTGTTTACTTTGATTATACATATACGCCATTCTTCCTTGTGAGCTGTGACGGACTGTATACGGTAAGCAACAACGTAAAGCGGAGCGATAACACGAATACAGACGGAAGCACATACCAAGGAAGCAACACGAAAGAAAGAAACATTGTGATAGCGGCGCAGATGTGTGAGAACTACCAGAGCAACAGAGATATATTATATAAATGCTTCCGACCAAAGACAAGAGGTACGCTTGTTTTTGAAGAGGAAGCGGAGCGAAGAGAAATAGAGTACAAAGTGGAAAGTATAGAAGTTGGAGAAAAAGGCGTAATAAGAGATATAACAATTTCTCTGTTATGTTGCGATCCATTTTTTACAGATACAGAGTACACCGTAGAGCTTATGGCAAGCTGGCAGGCAGGCTTTGAGTTTATGCATGAGTTCAAAAGTACAAAAGAAGAGATAGGACATAGAGTTATGGAACTTATCAAAGATATTGACAATGCAGGAACAACAGACGCGGTTGGAATGGTAATTACACTGGAAGCACTGGGAAGCGTGAGTACGCCGATCATAAGGAACATAACTACAGGAGAGCATATTACATTAAATTATGACTTCAAGACCGGGGACGTTGTACAGATATGTACAGAGACAAATAAGAAAAATGTTTATTTGATAAGAGCCGGAGAAAAGAAGAGCATAAACGGCTATATAGACGAAGACAGCGAGTTTATACAGCTACAGGCAGGAACAAATACGCTGCAGTATGAAGCCAAAAGCGGAAAAGAGAACTTAGACGTAACCGTAGAGTACAAACAGAAGTATTTAGGAGTCTGATATGGAAATAAGAGTATATGACAAAAATCTTATATTTTTAGGAGTTGTGGAAGACTTTAAGAGCTTGATCTGGACGCGAAAGTATTACGAGCCGGGAAACTTTGAGTTACACGCTGCAGGCACAGACAAAAATATACAGCTATTGCAGGCTGGCAATATCATTACGAAGCGCGGAGCAAAAGAAGCCGGGATAATCGGAGCATATACAGATCAAGAGGGAAGCAACACAAACCAGATTGTAAGAAAAGGTAATTTCTTAGGCTCATACATGAGTAGGAGAATTTTACACTATACGCATAACTTTAGCGGGACATATGAAGACGGTATGCGTTACCTGCAGCAGAACGTAGAAGCAATACCGCTGCTGGAATTGGGGGAGAAATGCGGAGACGCTACGCAAGTATGCTTCCAGACTACGTGGAAGAATTGTGGTACGATGCTTACGAAACTTGCCAAGAGTAGCGGACTAGGGTACAGGGTAAGACCAGACTTTAGAAAGAAAAAGTTATATTTTGAAGTCTACAAGGGAACAGATCATACGGTGCTGCAGTTAGAGAACCCACACGTAATATTTTCTAAGCCTTACGAGAATCTAAACGACGTTACATACACTTATGATGATAAAAAGTACGGCACAGTGTTTTACGTCGGCGGAGAGGGCGAGGGGGAACAAAGAAAAATAGTACGCCTTGCGCTGGGAGAAGAAAACGGCACAGAACTACGAGAAGTGTTCATAGATGCAAAAGACGTAAGGCAGGAAGAACTAAGCGACAGCGAATACGAAGAGGTATTACTGGAAAGAGGAAGAGAAAAGGCGGCAGATTACGTAAAGATAGAAAGTATAGAGGCGGAAGTAGAGGACGCTAATTTTATATACAAGAAAGACTGGGACATAGGGGACTTAGTTACGGTACGAAAGAAAGAATGGGGAATAACACTAAACGAAAGAGTTACAGAAGTGCAGGAAGTCTACGAAGACGGCGGAATGAGTATTACGCCGACATTTGGGGACGCACTGCCGGAAACATTGGACTTAAGCGAGGATTAAAAAATGAACGACTATGCATATTTTTACAATAGCAAAGACGGAGATAGAAAGTACGATGCTGACAGTTTTAGTAATTGGCTTAAGCAGCTTTTTACAGACGGAGTTATTAACGGCGGTCTGCAGGTGGTGGCAAATGGAGACATGACACTTACAGTACGTACAGGTACGGGGCTGATTGGTGGAAAAATTAAAATCTTTGAAGAAAACACAACGCTTACGCTGGGAGTGGCAAGCGGTACGCTAAACAGAATAGACAGCGTAGTATTGAGAAGAGACGACGAAGCGCGGGACTTTTCTATAGCGATTGTGAAAGGAAGCCCGGCAGAGAATCCAGTAGCGCCGGAGCTTACAAGAAGCGGGAACATATACGAGTTGAAACTTGCAGACGTAACCGTAGCAAAGGGAGTGGCAGCAGTCACACAGGCAAGCGTAAAAGATACAAGAGCAGACGACAGAGTATGCGGCTGGGTAATCGGGAACACAGGGACTATAGACGCAACACAGCTACTAGCACAGCTCAATACAGCTTTTAACGAATGGTTTAACGCTATGAAAAACCAGCTTACCAAAGATGCAGCAGGAAACCTGCAGACACAGATTAACAATATAAAAAGCTCATTGAAATACGGTACAAAATTACCGACCACAGGAAAAGAGGGAGACATATTTATATTGATAGAAAGTTAGGGGGCTTAGTACGTGGGAAGACAATACAGTGCGTACATTAAGGGCACAAACTATAACAGCGGTTCGTGGTTCACATCTTGTGCGAACTTTACCGGGCGTGCAGCAAGTGACGGAACAGGAGCACGAAGTACCGTAACAGCAGGAACAGGCTACCAATTCATTTTTTGCAATCCGGGCGCAGCATATCCATACGCTATAGGATATGGCGGAACAGTACGTTGCTGGGTGCAGGCGTCAGTATTTCCAAATGCTACATATGGAATTTATTACAACGCCAACGGCGGAACGGGAGCACCGGGAGCACAGACAAAAACATACGGTTACAATCTTGCATTAAGCGGAACGATACCAACAAGAGCAGGGCACAATTTTAGAGGTTGGGCGACGGCACCAAACGGCGGAGCTGTATACGCCGCAGGCGGTATTTATACAGCGAATGCAGGGGCGACACTCTACGCGGTGTGGGAACCATACAGACACAGTGTAGCATTTAACGCCAACGGCGGAACAGGAGCACCGGGAGCACAGACAAAAACATATGGAAGCATACTTACTTTGAGCGGCACAATACCGATAAGAACGGGCTATACGTTCAAAGGCTGGGGAACATCTGCAGGAACACAGACAGTAAGCTACAATCCTGGAAGCCAGTACGGAAGAGATCAAAACGGCGGAACCTATACGTTATATGCTATATGGCAGATCAATACGTACAGTGTACAGTATGATGCCAACGGCGGAACGGGCGCACCGGGAGTACAGACGAAGACATACGGGGTAAACCTTACCTTAAGCAGTGTAAAGCCAACAAAGACCGGGCACACGTTCAAAGGCTGGGCGGTAACACAGAACGGGGCAGTAAGTTACTCAGCGGGCGCCCAGTATGGAGCAAATGCCGCAATAAAATTATATGCAGTATGGGAAGCAAACAGCTATTCGATTGCGTTTAATGCCAATGGCGGTAGCGGCAGCATGGGTAACGAACCAATGACCTACGGTGTAAAAAAAGCGCTGACAGCGTGCACGTTTTATAAGACCGGGCATACATTCAAAGGCTGGGCGATCACACCGACAGGCGGGAAGATTTACGACGATGCAGCACAGGTAAAAGATTTAACCAGTGTACCGAATGGCGTATATACAGTATATGCAGTATGGGAAGCAAATAAGTATACAGTTACATACAATGCAACCAGAAACGGCGGTACAGGAGATACACAGAAGACAATAACATACGGTACGAAGCTGGGAACACTGCCGACAGCAACGAAAAAATATTATGTGTTCGACGGTTGGTACACTGCAGCGAGCGGCGGTAAAAAGGTTACAGAAAATTTTGTAGTAACCGGGAACATTACACTATATGCACAGTACATCATAGATGCGTCGCTATACATCAGAGCAGACGGGAAAGAAAAGCCCGGTTTTCCTTACGTGTACCATAACGGAAAATGGTGCAAAGGATATGCATACGCAAGAGATAAAAAAGGCTGGCAGCAAGGACTAAGCGAATAGAAAGGAGCGTAATAAATGCGGATTGAAGAGGGATATACGGCACTGGACGGCTACACACAATATGCGTTATATAGTGACGAAAATATCTATGAGATTGCGGAAGACAGAAGCATACCAGATATTACACAGATCACTATGAAAGGCGACACGAATAGCCAGTATATTACATTCCAGATGCCGCGATTTTTTGACGGCGTAGACCTTACGACAAAGCAGATCATTGTACGCTGGTACAATGACAAGAACGTAGAAGTAGGCGGAAGCTATAGCGATATATGCGACGTGCGGTACAATGAAGAGTTTATACGGTTTGCATGGCTGTTAGATTTTGGAGTTACAGAAGTACCGGGCGGCGTTGGGTTTAGCTTTGAAAGCATCGGAACGAATGAAGTAGAAAACTCATACGTTTGGAAAACTGGCATAGGAAAATTGCCGATTACTGACAATATGGATAACGGGGCAGGCGGAGACGAGCCGAGCGAGGACTGGTTTACAAAGCTTATGGCAAAAATCAATGAGCTGTATAAAGCTGCAGAGGCAGCAGAGCTGGCAACAGAAGCCACAAAAGCAGCAACAGAGAAAGCAGAGACAGCAACAGCAGCAGCGACGGAAGCCACCGGGAAAGCAAACACGGCAGCAGATGCAGCGAAGGAAGCCACTGGGAAAGCGAACACGGCAGCAGATGCAGCGACGGAAGCCACGGGGAAAGCAAACACGGCAGCAGATGCAGCAAATAAAGCAGCATCAAGCGTATACACCGACAGAGATTTTTTACTACTGAGAAATGATGATGGAACATTAACGCTAACTTTTGATAAACAGGCATAGAAAGGGGTAACACATGGCAGTACAGGGAATTGATTTAGTAAGTGATACTACAGTAAAAGAACTGGTTGAACAGATCAAGTACGGGAACGCATTAAGAGCAGCGGAAGCGGCAGACAGTCTGGCAACACTCAAAGGAGACTTTAAAGGTATACAGAGTTTAGTAAGAAACGGGCTTGCATCAAAAGTATTTGAGCCGGGCGACCAGATCGTAGTACCGTGGACGGACAAAGACAGAGGGAAACAATATCAAGTACCTATGGATATTGTACATTTTGGAGACGTCACTTTAAAAGACGGCGAAGTAGTACCGGGCATGTATCTGCAGTGGCATTACGCTACACCGTATGGCGTTATGTTTGATGCACACGAAGCGTTATACTACGCAGCAGAGGAACTGCCAGCGGGGGCATATACCTTTAACATTCCGAGCGCATGGAGCAAAGCGGAAGCAGGAGACTATACATTTACACTTACGCAGGCGGTACCTGCAGGCGGACAGATCGCGGGGCTTAAGCTGATCGCAGATAATACGCCGGACAAATGGACGGTACAGACATACCGGGACAGAACTACAACCGAGGCAATAGAGAGCGTAAAGGTAACAAAGGGAAATGCCGGGACAAGCTTAGGGCAGTTGATTCCTGCCGGAAGTGAAAAGTTGAACAGTATTCATAGAGTAGGTTACGGCTATAACCGTTGGAGCCAGAGCGCTATCAGACAGTACCTCAATTCTACGGCAGCAGCGGGGAAATGGTGGAAACCACAGAACAACTACGACAGACCGCCAGAGCAGGCAGGTAAAGCCGGATTTTTAGCCGGATTTGAAAAAGATTTTCTGGACGTGCTGGGAACAATCAAAGTAACAACAGCATTAAATACCGTAACCGATAAGGCAGACGGCGACACAGAAGTAACATACGATAAAATCTTTTTGCCGTCACTTGAACAGATTTACGTAGTACCACAGCTTAAAGGCGTAGAGGGCGAATATTGGGAGTACTGGAAGAGAGCAACAGGAGCGGTAAGCCCACAGGCACAGTACGGGACATACCCGGAACGTATTACTTATGGTATCGAAGCGCAGACAAGTGCACAGTTTGTCCGCTTGCGTAGTGCGAGTCGCGGCACCGGGTGCAGTGCGTGGACCGTGAACGCGAGCGGCTACGTCTACGTCAACTACGCGTGCAATGCGTGGCGGTGCGCCCCGGCTTGTGTAATCTGCTAATCTTACTAATCTGCGGGCAACGCCTTGCCTGCAGATGATACCAAACAAAAAGGAAAGGAGTAGACGTGGCAGTACCAGAAAGCAAAAGAGGGACTGGAAAATTCGACGTACTGATAAAAGCAAATGACTTAACAGTATATACGATACGAATTACGAAGAACCCGAAAAACTTTGCACCAGAATACCAGACAGCGCTAACAGACGATATTATACGGACAGCAAAAGACATATACGTAAAATGCTGGACGGCGAACAATATAAAAGTTGGAGAAGATGCGGAAAAGTGGAAAGAGAGGAAACGACTGCAGGAAGAGGCGGCAAGGGATTGCAACAATTTACTTGCGCTTATGCAGATCGCAAAAACGCTATTCCATTTGGAAACGCGGCGCGTAAAGCACTGGGGAAAGAAAACAATAGAAGTAAGGAACCGTATAAGGGATTGGAAAGACGGAGATAGTAGACGCTACAATAAATTATTGAAGTAGCTTACTATATAGGGCTGTAGGCTGAAAGCGCAGAATGTCCGCTTGCGTAGTGCGAATCGCGGCAACGGGTACAATACGTGGAACGTGAACACGAGCGGCAACGTCAACAACAACAACGCGTACAATGCGTGGCGGTGCGCCCCGGATTGTGTTAAACAAAGTAGACACATAGCCGCTGCATAGCAGTGGCGCCTATAAAGAATTGACACAAGGAGCCGAATGACCCAGCAGAAATGCTAAACAACACTACGGCGATACAGTCAGATCATAAAGAGCTGGTACTGTTATACACGTCGCAGACAACTAAATGAATGACGCGGAAGAAATCGCGGAGAATGTCATAGGGTTCGAGCCATTATTAGACTCTATGTATAAATGCAAGAGAGGGGTAATATGGAAAGATTCCGTAGCCCATTACTACCTTAATGGAATTGAAGAAACTTTAAAATTAGAGAAACAATTACGAGAGGGGACGTACAAAGCAAGAAAACCCGTATGCTTTAAAGTGACGCACCCGAAAGAAAGAGATATAGTAAGTATTTCCTTTAGAGATCGTGTATACCAGAGAAGCCTAAACGATAACGCAATATATCAACAAATGAGTAAAGGATTTATATATGACAATATGGCTTGTCAGAAAGGAAAAGGGACAGACAAAGCAAGAAACAGGCTTAAGGCATTCCTACAGAAATATTACAGGAAGCACGGAACGGACGGCTACGTATTACAGTGCGATATATCCGGCTATTATCCGAATATGAAACATGAGGTAGCGCTGGAAACATTTAAAAAGAAGCTGGACGGGTGGACGCATGAAAAGACAGAAACGGTATTAAATGAGCAATACGACGGCGACACGGGATATAATCCGGGCAGCCAAATGGTACAAATTGCCGGTATATCGGTGCTTGATGAATTAGACCACTACATAAAGGAAGTGCTGAGAATAAAATACTATATACGTTACATGGACGACTTTATATTGATACATGAGAGCGAAGAGTATTTGAATACCTGCAGAGAGAAGATAGAGGCGAAGCTGCAAGATAAAGGCTTTGCGTTTAATCAAAAGAAAACGAAAGTATACAGCTTACGAAAAGGCATAACCTTTTTAGGTTTTACTTTTAAGCTTACAGACACCGGGAAAGTAATATTGATACTGAAACCGAAGAACGTAAAGCAAGAGAGAAAGAAACTATACAGGCTGGTACAGCAAGCCAAACGTGGCGAGAAGCCAAAAGCGAAAGTAGACGAATGTTACAACGGCTGGCGGAATCATGCGGCGAAAGGCAACAGCACAAAACTGCTACGGAGAATGGATAAATACTATAAAGACTTATGGAAAGGGGAAGCATAAATGTTTTTTCAGAAATTAAAAAGAAGTATTGCCGAACAGAGAGCAGAGGAAAGAAGCCGGGCAGAGATTGAAAAACAGGGAGCGCTACTGGAATATGTAGCGACAATGGCAGACATTGACATACCTACAGAAAATGTGGAAAGCGAGGGCTTAGAACATGGCGAAGAGTAAGGAAACAAATAAAGAGAAGTACGAAAGATACTACAATGCAGGTTGGTATAATGAGAAAATGTTATGGAACATGGTACTTAAAAACAAGATCACAGAAGAGGATTACGAAGAAATCACAGGAAAGAAACATGAAGACGAAGCGTAGAGACAAAGGGGAAAAGGATATGAAAGTAAAATTATGTAGCTTATTTGGAGTAATGGGGGGAATGATCGCAGCAGCACTGGGCGGCTGGGACACAGCATTACAGACACTCATTATTTTTATGGTGGCTGATTATGCGACAGGTGTAGCGGTGGCTGGAATCTTCCATAAGTCAAAGAAAACAGAGACAGGAAGTTTAAAGAGTATTGCCGGAGCAAAGGGGCTGGCGAAAAAAGGCATGATACTATTAGCGGTGCTGATCGCATACAGGCTGGATTTAACGGCAGGTACTACATACATAAGAGATATGGTTATATTGGCATTTGTAGCAAATGAAGCATTGAGTATTATTGAGAACGCCGGACTTATGGGCGTGCCAATGCCTGCCGTGATTACAAAAGCGGTGGATATGCTACAGCAGGATAAAGACAATAAAAAACAGGCGTAAAGAGTGCACGGGCTTAGGATTATTCTTAAGCCCGATATAGAAAGAGAGGACAATAATATGAGTATGAACGGCATTGATGTAAGCGGCTGGCAGAAAGGTATAGACTTATCAAAAATAGACTGTGATTTCGTGATCGTAAAAGCGACGCAGGGAACGGGCTTTACAAGTGCGGACTATGAACGGCAGGCAAAGCAGGCAAAGAGTTTAGGTAAAAAGCTGGGAATCTATCACTATGCGAACGGAAGCGGAGCAAAAGAAGAGGCGGAATTTTTTGTAAGTAAAGTAAAACCATATCTTAAAGAGGCTATCTTAGTACTGGATTGGGAAAAAGACCAAAACAGCAAGTTTGGTACTGGAATCGAGTACCCGCTTGCATGGCTCAATCGAGTATACGAACTTACAGGAGTGCGCCCACTTATTTATATGTCTAAATCAGTTACACGGCAGCACGATTGGACGGCAGTAGCAAAATACTACGGGTTATGGGTGGCTCAGTATGCGAACAACAACCAGACAGGCTACCAGAGCGACCCGTGGACGGATAAAAACGGCTACGGAGCATGGAGCAGCCCGGCGATTTTCCAGTATAGTAGTCATGGAAGATTAAGCGGCTATAACGCCAATCTGGATATTAACATAGCTTACATGGACGCTGCAGCATGGGACAAATACGCAGCGGGAGAAGCCGGAGCGAAGCAGGAAGAGAAAGAGCAGCCAGACGGAACACCGACCGGGACAACTTTAGAGCTGGTATATGGTGTAATGACAAAGCAGTACGGCGACGGGGACGCAAGAAAGGCAGCACTGGGAAGTAGATACGACGAAGTGCAGAATATGATTAACCATATTAACAGTGCATCTGCTGCAACACTGGCGGAAGAAACCAAAGCAGGAAAATACGGAAATGACCCAATTAGAAAAGCCGTATTAGGGAACAGACACGACGAAGTACAGAAGATCATAAACGGCGGAAGCGTGACAAAGAAGCAGAGCCGGAGCTATACAGTAAAGAAAAATGATAATCTTACAAAGATTGCAAAAGCATACGGAACAACAGTAAATACTATTGTACAGGAAAATAAGAAAAAATACCCGAAGATTACAGCTAATTTTATTTGTGTAGGCTGGGTATTAGAGGTATAATAAATACATGAAAGAAAAAGAAGCAAAGCAGATCATAACGGCGTATGCAGCTTGCCAGCTTGTAGACGGGTGCAAAATGTGCCCGCTGTACAATGAAGAAAGAAAGACACTTACGCAGCAGGGGCTATGCCAAGAAAAGATTACATTAAATAAGGTAAGGGAAGCGGTAGAGACGCTACGCGGGCAATGGGAATAAATAAGCCTCAGAGTATACGAAATAACACAAGTAAGAAGCACGTAACTAACAAATAGTACGAAAAGAGCCGTAAATACAGGGGCTGCAGTTTCTGTTGAGGAAGCAGCTAAGGCTGGCAAATTCTAATAAACCGCGTAAAATA
>ERZ1035025.312-NODE-312-length-35322-cov-15.692801_pt1 | contig 35322 bp, 37 predicted proteins | sample MGYA00520619_ERZ1035025 | MGnify/ENA primary metagenome ERZ1035025 (study PRJEB33766, sample SAMN09781742) | gut metagenome | biome: gut microbiome | host: Homo sapiens | place: Madagascar | study: EMG produced TPA metagenomics assembly of the PRJNA485056 data...
ATTTAAAACTTATCTTTTACCTCTGTTTTTCTTAACTTAATGACATTGCAGCCGGATTGGGCATTGTTTGAGCCTCATAACATATCGTCTTGAACTAACCTTCAAGGCGAGTTATGCAGGAAATCCGGCGGATAAGCGCCCTGTCAAAACTCCGTTAAGCGGAATTCGTTTTTCACACTCCTATCCTTATTTCTTGTTCTATTGATACGTCAACAACCTACTGTCGTACGTCTTACAAATCAAATTTTTCACTAATCATTAAGGCTCTTAGCTCTATCAAATTCTTCCTTCATAACATCACTAGGTTCTTCCGTACAAAGACTAACCACAATGATCAGAATAGAAGACACAATAAATGCTGGCAATAAACAGTAAATCTCAAAAATACCACCTAATTTAGCCAATGTAAATGGCCATACAAGTGCGATAATACCACCGCTTAGCATTCCGGCGACCGCACCTTTTAAGTTTGTTCTCTTCCAGAATAATGCAAACAACGTTAACGGACCGAAGGCTCCTCCGAATCCTGCCCATGCATTCTCTACTAATCCGAAGACAGAACTGTTCTCATCCATTGCGATAAAAATACCGATCAATGCGATCACAATAGTTGTAAGTCTTGAAATCATTAATACTTTTTCCTCAGACATTTCTTTCTTAAATAATCCCTGGAATAAGTTCTTTGATACGCAGGATGATGCGATCAGTAACTGGGAGTCTGATGTACTCATTGTTGCAGCAAGGATTCCTGAAAGAATAACTCCTGCCATAAATAATGGAATCAATCCTTTAAATAAATGTGTTGTCATGTAAATAAAGATTCTCTGGTTTCCATTTCCAGCTAATTCCGCTACGTTTGGATAAAGAGCTGCCCCTGTGAATCCGATGCATACGGCTACACTTAAAGAGATCAATACCCATACCATTGCAATATTTCTGGACTTTTTCACTTCCTGTGGATCACGGATCGCCATGAATCTTACTAAGATATGAGGCATACCAAAGTATCCAAGTCCCCATGCAAGTCCGGACAGGATCGGAATAATACCCTGTGATACTGCACTGCCTGTTGCTGGGTCATGATATCTCATAACATCATAGAATCCTTCTAATGCCTGTCCATGTGCAATGACATTGCCAATTCCACCAGCATTGACAACTCCAACGATCAGTACGAGTACGATCGCAAAAGACATTAATAATCCTTGAATCAAGTCTGTTGTACTTGCTGCTAAAAATCCTCCCATGGATGTATATAATACGATAACGACCGCACAGACGATCATACTCTTCTGATAGTTTAATCCAAATACGGAGTTAAATAATGTACCACATGCAGCAAATCCTGATGCTGTATATACTGTAAAGAAAATAAGGATCATGATCGCAGAGATACTGCTTAGAATCTTCTTATCATCCTTAAAACGGTTACTGAAAAAATCTGGTACTGTGATCGCGTTATCTGCCACTTCTGTATAATGACGAATTCTCTTCGCTACGATCTTCCAGTTTAAATATGTACCAAGGATCAGTCCGATTGCAGTCCATCCTGCTCTGCTGAATCCACTGGCATATGCAAGTCCTGGAAGTCCCATTAACAGCCAGCTGCTCATATCAGAGGCTTCTGCACTCATTGCAGTAACCCATGGTCCAAGTCCTCGTCCTCCAAGGAAGTAATCTTCGGATGTTTTTGTCTTCTTACTGTAATAAACACCAATCCAGACAACCATTGCCATATAGAGGCCCATTGCGATCAATATTGGTAATTTCATATGAATTCTCCTCTTCTTTATGTGTATTTATCTTCATGATCAAAGTCTTATTTGCCCTGATTTTTGACATGATTGTCTATTTTATCACATTCTTAGGATTGGTTCAAGAAAAAGACAATTACTCGACACGCTCAGGCATGACAATGGCTGCCACAATGTATAATAGCAGTCCGGTTCCTGTCGTACATAATGCTGCTGTAAGAATTCGTACTAAAGTTGGATCTACATCAAAATATTCTGCTAATCCTCCACATACACCAAATAAAAAACGATCTTTTTTTGATTTATATAATGTTTTCTTCATTTCCTATATCCCTCCATCTATATTTTATGATCAATTTTACAATGATCCATTGTCAAAATCAATCGTAAGATCTCCGCTTCCACAATCCATATCGATCCATCTTGATGCATTTGTGTTATGTTTCTTAAAATCATCTTCATATAATGCATCACCGATTTTCACATCTCCATTTCCGCAATCCAGATCGTAATTATAATCTTTTTCACTTCCTTCCATCGTCAATATAACATCTCCAGAACCTAGATCAATATCTGTCTTTGCTGCCGTGATCGTTGACAGATGAATGTCCCCACTTCCACAGTCTATGTTAAGTTCATCTGTGATATTCAAAGAATCTGATGCAATATCTCCGCTTCCGCAATCCATGGAGACTTCATCAAAAGTCACTCCCTTTGGCAAAACCACTGTGATCTCATCGTTTGCCTGAAATCCAAACAATCGAAAATGTCTGCTCTTTTGCTTGATCTTAATTTCTCCATCCGATTTCAATGCAACTGGTTCCCAGCTTCCTTTTTTCTTAATGATCAATTTGTCCTGAGCACCATTTTCAATCTTCACATTTCCACTTCCAATATCAATGTCTAATTTGTGAATCTGATCTGCTGTGATATCTAAGTTCTGTGTCTGAAGCTTGGCATTGCTGCTTCCCTGCATCTGACTTTTGATCTGTCTTGGATCTGCTCCTAAAACAAATGCAGCGATGATACATCCTATCCCGGCAACGATCGTTAGTGACATTAATACTATACATATTTTCTTAAATTTTTTCATGCCTATTCACTTCCTCTCCCTAAAACACTGTTATAAACTTCACGAATCTTTGTAATGATCCATGGCAAACACTTTGCACAGATCCATACGACAAACCATAGTAAAAGAATTCCTCCTGCTATCATCAAGAATCCGCCACCTAACAGCAATAAACCATATGGAACTGATGTAAACAATTTATAAATTCCTGCGCCGACAACTCCAATTCCACCTAAGAGCATCCCTGCACAAGCACCAAAAACACCGCCAATAATCCCGATCATAATTCCAAAAATTCCAGGAATCAGCCAGCTTCCAACAAATACAAGAATAATGATCATCAGAATAATGTTACGTGTCCTGCTGCCTTTCATATGCCATCCACCATATTGTTTCTGATCTTTGTTCGTTTTTGTTTCCTTTCTGCTCATCTGTTCGTAATCTTCATATGCTTCTTCTCTATATCCTTCTTCTGTGTATTCACCTTGCTGAGAATTCCCCTGTACAGAATCGCGGATCATCTTTGCGATTTTCTCTGGTGATCCAAGTTCACGAATCACCTGTTCTTCTTTGTCTTTTCCTGCTTCCTCAAAATAATCCTCATAATACGCAATTGCATCTTCAATCTCTTCTTCTGGAAGGTCTTTTAATAAAAAAGACAGTCGTTTTAAATATTCCTCCCGGTTCATACTTTCTCTCCTCCTTCAAAAATCCCCGATATCCTCTGGGAATATTGCTTCCATTCTTCTTTGTACAATGAAAGTTGTGCTACACCTAACGATGTGATCCTATAATATCTCCGGTTCCTGCCGCCGTACTGTTTATCATAAACTTCCAGACACCCATCCTTCTTAAGTCTTCTCAAGACCGGATATAGTGTAGATTCAGACACATCCAGGACTTCTCTTACATCCTGCGTGATCTTATATCCATAGGTTCCTTCACTTTCTCTCGAAACGACAGCCAGAACTACAGCATCTAAAAGCGCAGCTCCTGTATTAAAAACCATTGGCACCCTCCTTGTATATTATCTTCGTTCTAATATTATATGTCATATAATATTATATTTCCTGTATAATGTCAAATAATTCTATCGTTTAGCAAAATTTATATATTTTTGTCTTTCTTAGGCAAAAAGAGATCATCTCATATCTTCATATGAAATGATCTCTTTTATATTCGCATTATATACTATCTGCTGATTATTTTAACACTGTCTTTAACTGTTTCACTGCTTTCGCACTTGTCTTACTTGTTAAATCTGAGTAATCAAAAAATGCAAAACCATTGACCTTTTTCTTTCTTCCATACTGTACCTGTTTTTTCAAAATCTTGGTATCACTCTTCCATTCTTTTTTCTCAGCACTGTTTTGTCCAGTATTGTGTCCTGCACGATATACTGCGATTCCGATATAAAGTTTTACTTTCTTGCTCTTACATGCTTTTACCCAGCGGTCTGTCACTTTGTCAAACTTCGCTGTTGGATGTTTAAATCCCCAGTAAATCTGTGGACAGATATAATCAACATATTTCGTTGAATTCGTCCATTTATAAATATCTACATAATATGAATAATTGCTTGTCAGATTGTCAATATTTCCAGCTGGACTGATTCCATATGTCACATTCTTATCAATCTTTTTGATCGCTGCTTTCATATCTTTGACCAGCGTACTTACCTGTGCACGACGGTATGTATAGATACTTTTCTTATTTTTCTTATAAGATGACTTATTATATTCCTTCGCATCAAATGCAGTCTTTACATTTTTCTTTGTGAATGATGGATAAAAATAATCATCCATATGAATTCCATCAACTTTATAATTCTTAACAATCTCTTTCACACCATTTATGATCAGTGTTCGAACCTCTTTCTTTGATGGGTTATAATACAAACTTCCATTATAAGCTAATACGTTTCTGCTCGTTGATTTTTTCGCATGCCATTTTCTTGCAGGATTATTCTTGGAGAGTTTGCTGTAATTTGTGGAACCGATCGTTACACGATATGGATTTACCCATGCTTCAATCTTCATTCCATTCTTATGTGCTACGTCTACCATGATCTTTAATGGATCAAATCCAGGATTTTTTCCCTGTTTCCCTGAGATATATTTTGACCATGGAAAATATTTGGATTTATAGATTGCATCACCAAATGGTCTGACCTGAACGATCACTCGATTCATTCCAAGGCTTTTTTCTTTTTTTACGACACCTGTAAAATAAGTACGGAAGTTTGATGCTGTTCTTTTCTTATATTTGTCACGATAATTGTCATAATCATAATAAGAAAACCAGAATGCTTTGTATTCTCCCTCTTTTACCTTTGTTGTTTTTTTTGCTGCTGTAGTTGCCACTTCTGTACTCTGATTGCTTTCTGCTGCTGATACTACCATCTGGCTGCAAAGATTCGCAAACATTGCACTAACAACTAACAATGCCAGCCATTGTATTTTTCCTAATTTTAAATGTTTCATATTACCCTCCGATGTACTTTTCTTTCCGTCTTGTTTAAATCCACTTAAAATGTTCACATGCTTTTTTGATACCATCGTTAACATTTGTATCTGTGACATAATTTGCGATATCTTTCAGATCCTGACATCCATTTCCCATCGCAATGGAAAACCAGTCTTTGCAGAACATATCCATATCGTTATAATCATCACCAAATACAACTACATCCTTGATGTCCGCCCCAAGATGCTCCATCATCTTGATGATTCCTGCACGTTTGTTATCCGGCTGGAACATCAGATATTCTGGTTCAAATCTCAGATGACCGATCAATTCTTTTGTTGTAAGTTTTTCCTCATCTTCTTTCGGGATCGCAATATAAATCTTATAGATTGCATCTGCTCTGTCAATCTCTAACATATCATCGATGATATATCTGGTTGGTTCTTTTCTCTTTCCAACCTGTCTTAAAAACTTATCATCTGTCATATAAACATCTTTGGTATCATCTAAAGCCACACACCAGCCATAGCCAAGTTCTTCTGCCTGATGAATGATCTGTAAACATCCTTCCTTATTCAATGGAATATTTTCCACTAATTCATTGTTGATCACACAGCCATTTCCACCGCAGCAGACCATATTTTTAAATCCGTTAGCTTCGGTGAATTTGCGTGCTTTGTAATGTGCTCTTCCTGTTGCGATCGCCACAAAATGTCCATTTTCTTCCAGACGGTTGAGTGCTTCTCTTGCACTTGGTACGATCTCCCCAGTTGAGCGGTCTGTCAGCGTTCCATCAATATCAAAAAAAAAATATTTCTTTTCCATTCTTAATAAAACTTCCTTTCTCATCTATTGTAATGAATTTAACTGTTCATAGAATGTTGGATAAGATACATCCACGCATTCTGAGTCTTCGATCACTGTCTCCCCTTCGGCATTGATTCCTGCAATCGAAAATGTCATGGCAATTCGATGATCGTACTTGCAATTAATGTTTGCCCCATGCAGTGGATTGCCGCCATGAATGATCATTCCATCATCTGTCGCCACAGCATCAACTCCCATTTTGACAAGATTATCAACAGTTAATGCAATTCGGTCAGATTCTTTGACTTTCAGTTCCGCTGCATCTTTGATCACTGTCTCACCTTCGGCAAATGCTGCTAAAAGCGCAATAACCGGAATCTCATCAATCAGTGTCGGAATAACTTCACCGCCGATCACTGTTCCTTTCAATCTGCTTGTCTTTACAACGATATCTGCTGTTGGTTCTCCACCATTATCTACAACATTTTCTAATGTAACATCTGCTCCCATGTCTTTGCATACTCGTAAGATTCCATCCCTTGTCGGATTAATTCCAACATTCTTTAAACGGATGCATGAATTTGGTGTGATAAGACCTGCCACGATAAAAAATGTTGCTGAAGAAATATCTCCAGGAACAACGATGTCTGTTGCGATCATCTCCTCTGGAGGTGTGATCGTTGCTGTTGTATCGTGCGATTCAACTTCTACTCCAAAAGAACGAAGCATTAACTCTGTATGATTTCTTGATAATGCTGGTTCTGTCACGCTTGTCTTTCCATCTGCATAAAGACCTGCTAATAAGACACAGGATTTTACCTGTGCAGATGCTACTGGTGAATCGTAGTGTGTTGCATTTAATTTCGTTCCTTCGATCTTAAGCGGCGCACATCCGTTGCCATTCACACTTGTGATCTTTGCCCCCATCTGCTCTAATGGTTTGATGATTCTTCCCATTGGACGCTTATTTAACGATGCATCTCCTGACAATACAGTCTCAAAATCCTGTCCTGCAAGAATTCCTGAGATCAGTCTCGTTGTTGTTCCACTGTTTCCTACATCCAATGTCTCGCTTGGTGCTTTTAATCCATGAAGTCCATTTCCATGAACTGTGACATTCGTTCCATCCTGCTCAATCTCTACTCCCATCTTTCGGAAACAATCGATCGTTGAAAGACAGTCTGCTCCTGATAAGAAGTTACTGATATGTGTTGTTCCTTTCGCAAGTGATCCAAACATGACCGCTCTGTGGCTGATCGATTTATCTCCTGGAATAGAAAGTTCTCCTCTAAGTCCTGTACTTTTTGTTAATTTCATGGTTATTTCCTCTCGTATACTGTGTAGTTTTTATCTCTTAAGATCTTTGTCGCTTTCTTTGCGGATTCATCATCATATAACATGATCTTTAAGACACCTTCTTCAAATTCACGGTTGTGAATGATACCAATATTCTTGATACTTACATTATTAAGAGCCAGTAATGTCGTTGTTGTTGCAATCGTTCCTGGTTCATCCGGAATATCAATAAAGATCTCGTATGACTTCTGAATCAGACCAACGGCACTGTCAGGTACAGAATCTCTGTATTCCCCTGCTGTTTTAAAGTAATTATTCAGATATTCACGATCTTCCATATCAAGCGCTGCGATCACATATCCCAAATGATTCTGTGCTTTCTGCAGTAATTCTTTGATATTCTTCTTATTAGAAAGAGAAATCTGTTCCCATACAACCGGTGAAGATGATGCGATTCTTGTGATATCTTTAAATCCGCCTGCTGCCAGCTGTTTTAACATCCCGTCATCTGTATCCATATTGCTTACGATATGTACTAATTCTGCCGCAATAATATGTGGCACATGACTGATCGCTGCGGTATAAGCATCATGCTGCTTGTAATCCAAAATGATCGTAAGTGCTCCAAGTTCTTCAATAAAGTTTGTAAAGTCTTTGACTCTTTGCTCACTGACCTTCTTTGTTGGTGTAACAAAATAGTAGGCATTCTCTACCAAACGGTCCGAACTAAATGAAAATCCTGCTTTCTCAGATCCTACCATCGGATGACCTCCGATAAAGTATTCTTCCATCCCAAGCTCTTCAATCTTTAAATGAATCTCTTCTTTGACACTTCCTACATCTGTTAAAATGCAGTCTTTGTTAATGGACCCTTTCAGATCCTTTAAATACATTACATTATATTGAACCGGTGCACATAAAAATACATAATTACATTCTGCAAAGTCTGTTTTGCAGTCTGTTGCAATGGAGTCAATGATTCCCTCCTCTAATGCACTTTTTATTGTATCCGGATTTTCATCCATTCCAATGAGTGTGTAATTTGGGAAGACTCTTCGTATTCCCTTTGCAATAGATCCACCGATCAGTCCAAGACCGATAAATCCTATAGTAAAGTTACTCTCTGTCATTGTTTTTACTCTCCTTTTTTTCCTTTTCTTATTGTAACTTCACACATATAAAAAGTCAACACTCACTTACTTTAAAGCGTCAGAGTGTTTTACTTTATAAGATCTTCCTATAAAGTAAATAAGTATTGGATTTGATACTTGAATACTAAAAAAAAATGCTTTATGATTATCTTAACAATTATTTTACACTAACTATTTTTATCAAAGGAGTTTTCCAATGTTTGAAAAAGCCGTTATTTTCGCAACAAATGCCCACAACGGTCAGACAAGAAAGGGTACCAATCTTCCTTTTATCATCCACCCTATGGAAGTTGCTGCCATTGTTGCCGCTATGACCCTTGATGAAGACATGATTTGTGCAGCTGTTCTTCATGATGTTGTGGAAGACTGTAAGGATGTCTCAATTGAAGATATCCGACGTGAATTTGGTGATGTCGTTGCTTCTTATGTTTATCAGGAAAGTGAAGATAAGAGCAAGACATGGGTTGAGAGAAAAGGACACACCATTGATTTTCTCAAAAACCGTGCACCTCGAAATGCTAAGATCATTGCTCTTGGTGATAAGCTTTCCAATATTCGTGCCCTTCATCGTGATTATAAGATTCTTGGAGAAGAATTATGGCAGCGCTTTAACATGAAGGACAAGAAGATGCAGGGATGGTATTATCATGGAATGATCGAGGGGTTTGCTGAGCTTTCAGAGTTTCATGAGTATGAAGAATACTGCCAGCTTGTAAATGAAGTCTTTCCAGAAGAATAATTTTTTAACATGTATAAGAAAAAAGGGAATCCCAATCATTGGAATTCCCTTTTTTCTTTATTCTGCTTCAACTCTTTCAATATAGCTGTTAAGTTCTGACATATTCAAGATAACATCGTCTGCTCCTGCTTCCAGGAAAGAAGTTCTTACTTTGTTACAGAGATTTTCTTTTTCTTTCTTAGAAAGTACTTCGTATTCTTCCTCTGATAATCCTAGTTCTGAGCTTCCTTCGATAACTCCGATGGATAAAACTCCTGCATTTTTACCTTCCTTGATATCTGAAATTGTATCTCCGACTTTTAATACATTTTCTACGGATTGTACTTCTAATTCCTGCATATTTTTAAATATCATGTATGGATATGGTCTTCCTTTTAAGCCTACGGAGTCTGGGCTGAACCATGTGTCTGGTTTGTAGCCGTTTTGCTCTGCTGTTTTGGTAACGATTGCCATCATTTTGTCTGTGTAGCCTGTGGTGGAGCCGATCTTGATTCCTTTTTTTCTTAATTCTTTGATGGCTTCTAATACGTATGGTTTTGGATCTGCGTACTGGTCCAGAACGCTTAATAGTTTGGATTCGTAGACTGCATACGTTTTCTGACTTCTTCCATCGTTGGTATAACTCCAAATTCTTTGAAGACTTCCGTAAATGCCTGCACAGGTGCAAAACATCCATAGTCTACGGTTGTTCCTGCCCAGTCAAAAATGACTGCTTCTATTTTTTTACTCATCTTATCTTCCCTCCAGAAATTCTTTTACGATACTGCATAGCTTTTCTACATCTTCATGATAGATCTCTCCAATATTTCCGATACGGAATGTTGCGGCTTTGGTTACTTTTCCTGGATAGATCGCGTATCCACGGTCTTTGATATATTCATACATTTCTTCAAATGTATAATTGCAGTCTTCTGGAAATAAGAAGGTTGTGATGATCGGTCCTTGATGTTCTTCGTCAATGTATGTCTCAAATCCCATTTCTTTAAAACGTTTGATGATTTCTCGGTTATTGTCATAGTAACGTTTACTTCTTGCAGGAATTCCGCCTTCTTCTTCCAGCTCTTTCATCGCCTGTGCAAATGCAAGAACGACGTGTGTTGGGGATGTAAATCTCCATTTTCCGTCTTTGTTCATTGTCTCCCACTGATCATACAGATCCAGAGATAAGCTCCTTGCCTGTCCTTTTGTTTTTGCTAAGGCTTCTTTCTTTGCAAGGATAAATGAAAATCCTGGAACTCCTTGAATGCATTTATTAGCACTGCTGATCAAAAAATCAATTCCTAATTCTCCATCTTTAATGTCAACTCCTGCAAAACTGCTCATGGCATCAACGATCATCGTTTTTCCTTTGGCTTTGACAACTTTTGTTACACTTGTGATGTCATTTAAGATTCCGGATGTTGTCTCACTGTGTACCATAGATACATGTGTGATCGTTTCATCTTCTTCTAAAATTTTTTCAATCACTTTGGCATCTGGCACTTTGTCGTAATCCTGATGATAGATTTCATAAGCGATCCCTGCGTGTTTTGCAATATCTTCCATACGTTCTCCATAAGCTCCGTTTGCTGCGATCAGAAGTTTATCATTTTTTCCTACGGAACTTGTCAGTACAGATTCTACACCAAATGTTCCGCTTCCCTGCATTAAGATTGCTGTGTATGTATCTTCATCGACATGTGCAAGCTTTAATAAGCCCGCACGAATGTCCTGTGTGATCTGTTTGTAGTCATTGTCCCATGTACAATGATCAAACATCATTTCTTTTTTGACCGTTTCTGTTGTTGTTAAAGGTCCTGGTGTTAATAATTTATATTGTTTCATATTCTTATTCTCCCATTGCATTTTCTTTCATAAGATTACGGTCAAATGTCAGATTCTTAAACATCTTGTTCTTCTTCTGGGCACTTTCCACATAAAATGTACTCATTGTGATCATATCTGCTTCTAATTTATTTCCTTCTGCGATCAGCTTTCCACCAAGTTCTGATGTACCGAATGTCTGGAATGTATATTTTCCTTTATATCCGTTATTATCTAAGGTCTTCTTCATCGCATCGACTGCTTCATCATCTGCGTTAGAATAAATAACGACCTTATCATTCTTTGCACTCTTTTTTGTACTGCTGCATCCTGTCGCCATAAGACCTGTTGCTGCCATCAGACCTGCCATCACAAGCACAGTCGCTTTTTTCATAAACTTTCTCATCTTAATTTTTCTCCTTTTTATTGTTTGTTTTCTTTGATTTTCTATTTGCCAGCCATCCAAAAATATATTTCGCAACGATATTTGTGATCAGGATCAGAACGGACAGTACAAAAACCTCATTAAATTTGTTGTAATACTGTAATTCTTTGATCTTTGTCGTGATCACCATCGTGTGTGCTCCTTCAAGGAAGATGATCGCACTGATCGTTACCATTGCATTCACAAAGTAATAGCTGAAGACTTCTAAGATCGTGCTCATTGCATTTGGAGTTACAACTCTTATGATCGTTTTAATCCAGCTGTCTCCCATGAGCATTGCGGTTGTCTCCCATGAAGCATTCATTTTGGACAACGAATTTTTTACCATCAGATATGGTGTAGAAAAATAATGGACCACATCACAGATGATCAGAATAATAAATGTACTTTGAAGGCTTGTCCCTGTAAATATCAGCATAAACGCAATACCTAGAACCATTCCAGGAATTGTATTGATAACCAGTGCAATCGCTTCTACCACACTTTTTAACTTTCCGCTTAATGTACTTCTCGCTGTAACAAGCGCTGCGCCGTAGCTTAATAACACTCCGATGACCGCTGTCATCACGGCTACAAACAATGAGTTGGTGTAAACACTTAAAAGGTCTGGGTCACTTAGTACACTCTTTACATGCTCGAAGCTGAAACTTACCTGATATGGCCATTCCTGCACAAATGGTATAACAAAAATAACTGCAAAAATGGATAAGATTCCAAGCATGATCATGGCTGTAATAATTCCGAAGATTCCATCTCTTAATGGATTTTTCTGAAGTTCTACGGTTGAGATCTTGTTATAGCGGATATTGTATTTTTCAAGATATTTTAAGATTGCGATACTGATGATCGAAGGCATCAGCATGGCGATCGCTACAACTGCTCCACGGTTAAAGTCCGGAATACTTCCAAGCATTTCTTCATATAAAAGTCCTGCGATCGTATTGACTCTACCACCAACAGATGCTGGAATACCAAAGTCTGTGAAACTTAGGAAAAATGACTGGATCATTGATGTTGCGAGTGTTCCCCATAATGGTCTTAATACAGAAATATTAAAGTTTGAAAAAGCACTATCTCCCATCAGTTTGGATACCAGTCCAAATTTCTTATCGATATACCCCATCGTGTTATAGATGAGCATAAATGCTGTCGGTATCGTATAAATAACATATCCAAGCGTCAGTCCCGGATATCCATACATATAAATCTCATGGCCAAACAGTCTTGTTAATAAGCCTTGTTTTCCAAAAGAATAGATAATTGCAAACCCATAAGTGATCGTCGGAAGCAGCATTGGAAGCAATGCTACAAAGTTGACGGTCTTCTTCCATGGTTTCGGAAGATTTGTATAATAAATCGTATATGCAAGGATAAAGGCAAGTACCGTTGTGATCAAAGCACTGGTAATTGATACGAGGAGACTGTTTTTCAGTGCTTTGATAAACTTTGTTCCTGTCATAACATCCTGGAAATAAGAAAGTGTAAAACTTCCATCCCCCAAAAATGCCTGATTCAGAAGTTTGATAAACGGTACGATCAAAAATGCGAAAAATACTACCAGTATCATTGCATATATGATTTTGATCTCTAGATTTTTTCTTTTCATGTTTTATGTTCCTTCATAAAAGCTTCTTATGAAACTTTGACTTCCCTTCTGTTTTCTTCTTTTTCTCCGCCAAACAGAGTAAAGATATTATTTTTCTTGATCTGAAGCTGATTTAAGATGAATTTCTCAACAAACGCATCACTTGGTGTGTTGATGATCTCTTCTGGTGCTCCAAACTGAGCAATCTTTCCTTCATTTACGATCATGACACGGTCAGATAATGTTAATGCTTCTTCCGGATCATGTGTGACAATGATCGTTGTCAGATGATACTCTTTGGCGATCATCTTGATACGGTCTTTAATAGATTCTTTGATAACTCCGTCTAAGGCACTTAAAGGCTCATCTAACAGAAGGATTTTAGGTTTCATTACCATGGTTCTTGCAAGTGCAACTCTTTGTTTCTGTCCTCCAGATAACTGCTCGATCTTCTTTGTCAGATGTTCTCTTAATCCAAGTAAGTCGATCAGATCTTCGACTTCTTCTTTTGTTGAGATGTTTGGTTTGTTCTTTAATCCATAAGTGATATTTTGATAAACATTTAAATTAGGAAATAATGCGTAATCCTGAAATACGATATTAAATCCTCTCTTCTCCATTGGACATCCGGTTAAATCTTCTCCGTTATAGATGATCTTTCCACTGTCGATGTCTGTGATTCCTAAGATCAGATTTAATAATGTTGTCTTTCCACACCCTGATGGTCCAAGGATGGATACGATCTCTCCGTCTTCAATTTCTAAGTTAATGCCATTTAGGATTGTTTTTCCGTCATATGATTTTTTTACAAACTATCACACTAAAATAAAACCCATGTAAAGTCTTTGTTAAACTTCACATGGGTTTTACTTAATTCCTTGAATTGTAAAATTCTATGGTTCTATATTAAATTTATGTAAACTGAGTTTTGTTAGATTCTGAATTCTTTTGCCATTAAAATCGTTGCGATCGCTAGTAAAATACTACAGATAAAGATGGATTCTCCTCCTGCACGTCCTGTTAAGAACCCTCCAATAATTGCTCCAATGATAAAACATGTGATAATTCCATAGTATCGCAGGCTTTTCTGTCTTAATGTTGTATCCCCTGTTTTAAAATACTGGCAAAGCGCTTCTGTTCCACTTCTTAAATTTCCCGTACACATCGTACTTGCAAATGGATGTCCGTGAACTCGTCGGAATGTCTCTACCTGCATGGAACATACAAAGGAAATCAGTACATTTGCCACAACATCATATTGACCTAAAGGAATAAATCCAACGATCGTTACTAACACAAGTTCAAATGCCACGATTCTCTGTCTCCAGTGGATCTTATGTTCTTCCTTATAAAAATGCTTTACGATCTCTACAAGAATAACTCCAACCGCAAATGCAAGGATTGGAACCAGATAATAAAGTGCCTGTGTAAATTCTCTTTTTTCAAGATATACGCCAAACAATACGATATTTCCGGTCTGGGCATTGGCGAATACATGTCCACGCATCAAATAACTATAAGCGTCAAGAAAACCTCCTACAATTGCAAGGATTGCCGCCAAAAAGAAGCTTTCTGACATCTGCAAACACTTCTCTCCCATTAAATCTGCACTTCCTTTCCAATCTCATAGAAAGATCTCATCAGTGTGATCATATCATCCAAATCTTTGCATCCAGCTGTTTCGTATGTGGAATGCATAGAAAGCTGTGGCAGCCCAATATCTGCTGCCTTGATAGATACCTGGCCAGTTAAGATATTTCCAAGTGTAGAACCACCTAATATATCCGAACGGTTAAAGAATACCTGACAGTTGATTTCTTCTTTCTTGCACAGATATTTTACAAGCGCTGCGGAATTCGCATCGGTTGTGTATTTCTGGGATGCATTGTATTTTAACACGATACCTTCATTGATATATGGCCGGTTCGTAGGATCTGTCTTATCCTGATAGTTTGGATGAACCGCATGGGCATTATCCGCAGATAACATAAAACTGTCAGCCACCGCCATGCAGTATTCCTCTTCATTCTTCCCTGTCAGATAACAGATTCTTTTTAACACTTCTGGGAAAAATGTTGATCCAGCCCCCTGCTTTGTACCGCTTCCGACTTCTTCATTATCAAAGATTGCACACATAGTAACATAATCTTTGGAAAGCTTTGCACCTAACATTCCTTCGATGGATGAATATGCACATTCAAGATCATCTAATTTCGGTGCTGCAACAAATTCTTCGTTAAGTCCAAGGGTTGTCCCTTTCATTCGATTATATAAAAACAGGTCATAAGATAAGATATCTTCTTTCTGAACCCCTGCTTCTTTCGCGATCATTTCCTCAAAACTGTCTTTGGATAAATTCCCTCCACATAATGGGAGCAGATCTTTTTGTGGATTTAACTGTCTTGGTTCTTTTGAAGATCTTGTCATATGGATTGCAAGATTTGGAATGATCAAAAGATCTCTGTCTACATTAAGCAGCTGGTCTTTGATCTGACCACTTTCTTCTATTATAATGCGTCCTGCAACAGATAACGGACGATCAAACCATGTCTCCGGGATCATTCCACCATATCGCTCAATATTTAACTTTGTATAATGCTTCTCTACATGCATCTCTGGCTGTTCTTTGATACGGTAAGTTGGCGAATCACTGTGGCTTGCCACGATATGAAAGCCTTTAAAATCTTTCTTTGGCAGATGGAACGCTATGATCGAACTTCCATTTCTTACGACAAAATAACTTTTTCCTTCCTCAAGCTTCCAATACTCTTTTTCTTTTAATTCCATAAAACCATGGTCCAGAAACTGTTTTCTTGCATTCTCGATCACATGAAAACAACTTGGACTATGATCGATAAATTCGATTAAATTTTTGACACCGTTTTTCATCTTTTTTCCTCCAAAAATTTTCTAACAATTATTCTAGCACACTTATATAGGAAAGAAAAGAAATGTGGTTATATCAGTTTGATATATGTGTTATATGATATATCGCCTTATTTTAATTTGTTGTAAAAACAACAGACTTTTTTTAATATTTAGGATATACTAAGAACAAATTCAAGAAATCATTACATTTAGAAAAGGAGATTTTATCATGAACGCATATCCATATGTTAAAAATATCGAACACGAAAAAGTATTAAAGATCGCAGACCAGGTAAACGCAGAAGACGGACAGGTTGTCAGCAAAACATTAGCCCAGAATGACTTCGTAAGCGTGACACTCTTTGCCTTCGCAAAAGGAGAAGAAATCGGAACTCATGATTCCATCGGAGATGCTATGGTTACAGTCATTGAAGGAACAGGAAAATTCGTCGTAGACGGCAAAGAATACATCGTAAATCAGGGAGAAACACTGGTAATGCCAGCAAAGAAACCACACTCTGTACACGCAGTGGAAGCTTTCAAAATGATGTTAGTTGTCATCTTCCCATTAGAACAGGAATAATTCATGGCAGACTCTTTATCCTTAAGAGATAAATTAATTGGATGCACCATCGGACTCTCCCGTGTCTGCTCCATGCACCAAAAAAGTGCCCGCACAGATCTACTGATCCTGCAGGCACTTCTTGACAGTGCAGACACTTCTTTATCCGATGGAACGATCCAAAGCACCTTATCTCTCATCCAATCCGAAAAATCAAAAATTGCCCCAATGTGCGAGACTTGTGCTGCACGCTGTGGCAATTCCGATGATTATGATATGAGAAAGCTTTATGATGCACCAGATCAAATCCGTGAGTTAAAGCTTGCGCTCTTACATAAGATTCAGAAAATGGCTTCTGATGCAATCGTTAAGCTTCGCTGTGGTGATCTAGACGATCAGACTCTTACTTATTTTTATAAAGTGCTTTTTGCAATATCCGAAGACTGGGATGAACACCAGCTTTTAGATGTAATAAATGAATTTGATTAGAGAACTTCCATATGAAGTTTCTCTATCATTTTTTATTGCTGCTTCATATATTCTTCAACAATCGCTACACCTGCACTTGTTCCAAGTCTTTCTGCCCCCGCTTCAATCATTGCCATTGCTGTTTTTAAATCTCTGATTCCTCCTGCTGCTTTTACTTTTACCGCATCTCCAACAACAGATTTCATTAATTTGACATCTTCCACTGTCGCTACACCTGTTCCAAATCCTGTAGATGTTTTAATAAAGTCTGGCTTTACCTCTTTTGCAATCTCTGCTGCTTTGATCTTTTCATCATCTGTCAAATAACAGTTCTCAAAAATAACTTTTGATGTCTTTCCTGCTTTCTGGCAGATCTTAACGATCTCTTCCATCTCTTTTTTAATATAGTCATAATTTTTATTCTTTAATTCTGCTACATTGATCACATAGTCAATCTCATCCGCTCCCTTTTCAATTGCATCTTTCGTTTCAAAAACTTTACATTCTAAGGTTGTCTGTCCCAAAGGAAATCCTATTGCTGCTCCTACGTGTACTGGAGAATCTTTTAATTTTTCCCTACAGCGTACTATCTGTGCCGGATTGATCGCTACCATCTTGAAATTATATTTTCTTGCCTCATCACATAATTTCGTAAATGCCTCATCATCTGCAAATGCTTTTAGATTTGTGTGATCTACCATATTTGCTAACTGTTCCACTGTCATTATATGTACCTCCATTCTATCTACTTTATTTTGTATTCTATATAAACTATTTTACATTACTTTTTCTGGTTTATCGACATGTTTTAGAATTACTGTACCAAAATTTTTCCATAGACTACAGTAGATATAAAAAATAGCAGCCATTCTGTGACCGTATGAACACGTCACAGAATGGCTGCTATTTTTTATATCTTCAACACCCTAGTGTTTGTTATGCTAATACTTTTCCCTCTGGAAATGCAGCTCTAAATACAAATCTAGATAATGGCCCAGCAACGATCAGCTGATATGGAAGCGCCATCACAAAGTTCTTAGGAATATTCGTAAGCCACATAATCAGTAAGTTTGAGAAATTTCCCATTTCAACACTAACTTCTACAGCTCCGTAAAGTGACATAATGATCACCATAGGAACAACCATGCAGCAAGATACAGAAATCGCTGTTCTTAACATAGAACTGTCTGGTTTTACAAGATACTTAAAGGCGAATCCTTTTGCAATCTTAGATACAAAGAACCAGTCGCAGCACATTGCAAAAATATATGCGATTGGGAATCCTAACCATCCCTGTTTGATTGATTCCATGGATACTCCACCCATATGTAATGATACGTTATAAATGCTCATCCAAAATACCATGATAAAACACATGATAAATGTATAGATAAGACTTTCTCTTTTATTCTGTGGCATTTTTCTCTCTCCTTCTTAAAAAATTTATTGTTTGTTTCTTCTATGAAAATAAGCTCAAAAAAATAGCGGGGATCTGAACCAAACTCGTTACCAATCTCCACTACTGTGTGCAATCTTTCACTGCGTTTTTAATGCTTATTCTTGTCAATTGTTTATTATACATACTTTTTATGCTTTGTATAAGTACTTTTTTTAATTTCAGCATATTTTTCAATATACGTATTTGTTTATTACTATTTTTATGCACTTTTTACAATGTTTTTTCAACTTTTTTCGATATTCTTAAGTCTTTATGAAGAATTCAAAAAACAGATATCTTTTTTGAACTTTATGCTACAATAGAATTGAATGTAACATTCTCATATATTTTCAATAGGATAAAGGAGGGATTTGAACATGAGAAAAACATTTACAAAAATCGCTGGTTGTGCCGCATTAGGTCTGCTGATGTGTTTCAATGCTCCAGCAATTACAAAAGCAGCTGTCAAAACAATTCCAGCAAAAAAAGGAACTTATAGTGCAAAGGTTGATATGAACGGAGATGGCAAAGCTGATACCATCAAGATCACAACAAAAAAAGATAAAAACGATTATATCAACAACATCAAAGTAACAATGAACAAAAAAACTGTTTATTCAAAATCTTTGAAAGACAGTTCATTTTACAGAATTAATGTAACTTATGCAAACATGTCAAAAAGCGGTGAATTTCTTCAGTTTGTAGGCCGTGGCGATAACGACTGTGTTACATTTAATCAGATTTATGCTTATAACAAAAAGACTAAGAAACTAAAATGCATCAATTCTTTCAATACAAACGGATCTTATCAGACAGAGATCGTTGCAGCTGATAAGAATTATGTGACGATCGGTAACAGTGACCAGCCTTCTGAAGTCGGCTGGATTTCATGGAAGATTCCATACAAATACAGCAAAGGAAAACTTGTTGCATCAACAACTTCCACAACAACTGTAAAAAGCCTGATCGCCAATAACAGAAAAGATAAATATTCTAAATATTTTGCAAAGAACCAGTTTGTCACTGCAAAGAAACTCTCTTTCTATAATGGTTCTAAAGTCGCTTACACTGTACCAAAAGGTAAAGTTGTTACTTTAACAAAATTATCATTATCCAAAGGTGTGATCTACTTACAGTTTAAATACGGAAAGAAAACTGGATGGGCACATGTCAATGGTGCAAAATATGACTTTAGCAAGCCTTGGTTTGAAGGTGTGAATGCAAGATTAGCCGGCTAATTTAAAATATTTGTTTATACAAAAATATAACGCAAAGAAAAGGACCTCCGTGTTTTGATCCGTTCATGATACGGTGGTCCTTTTCTTTGTGTTAAGATTTTTCGAATTATATGTTTTTGAATTTTATATGTTTTTTGGAGTTTTTATTTTTTGGAGTTTTCATTTATGATTTTTCAAATTTGTATTTATTTATGTTATAAGTTCTTAGGAGTTAGGCAATTTTATAACTTTTACCATAAATTTTTATAAATTTCTTTCACATCTTCTACTGTGATTGGTTTTCTTGTATTGGATGGGCTTCCGCTTTCCATAGCATCTGCTGCCATTTTGTCGATCACGTTGAAGAACTCTTCTTTATTAATTCCGTATTCTTCCAACGTTGGTGTTTCAAGTTCATCACAGATATCAACAACTGCCTGAAGGAATTTTTCACTTGCTTCTTTATCAGAATCTGTATCACTTGCAGCACCGATCGCTCTTCCAAGATCTGCGAATCTATCATAAGCACCATCTAATGCATAGATAAAACATTGTTTTAATAACATAGCATTGGATAATCCATGTGCCACATGGAATAATGCTCCGATTGGACGGCTCATTCCATGTACCAGAGTAACAGATGCATTGTTAAATGCGATTCCTGCCTCCAATGCTGCAATTGACATCTGTTCTCTTGCCTCTACATTCTTTCCATCGTGGAATGCAACTGGCAGATATTTAAAGATTCTTTTAATTGCTGATAATGCAAATGTATCAGATAGTGGCTGTGCAAGTTTGGATGTATAAGCCTCTGCTGCATGTGTCAGTGCATCCAGTCCTGTTGCTGCTGTGATCTTTGGTGGCGCAGTCATTGTAAACTGAGGGTCAATGATCGCATAATCTGGCATTAACACTGCACCTTTTAATAACATTTTTACATCATTTTGTGTATCTGTAATGATCGTAAACTGTGTTGCTTCAGATCCTGTACCTGCTGTTGTTGGAATTGCAACAGTTGTTGGAAGTTCTCCACCGATGATCTTTCCCATATAGTCGGAGATATTTCCACCATTTGCAACTAATGCTGCGATTGCTTTCATGGAGTCGATAGGGCTTCCTCCACCTAAGGCAACTAAGAAATCGCATCCATTTTCTTTGTAAAGATCTAATCCTTTGTTTATCATAACATCGGTTGGTTCCCCATTGATCTCATGATAAACAACATAATCTACATTTCCATTTTTTAATGCTGCTTCTACTTTTGCGCAGTTTCCCAATTCTACCATTACATTATCTGTAACGATCAGTGCTTTTTTACCAAGCTGGCTTAATTTCTCTTCTGCCATATCAAGTGCGCCGGCACCTGTAAAAATATTTCCTGGTGCAATAAATTCTCTTGCCATTTTTTCTTCCTCCTGTTTTATTTATTAAAATTGTGCATCATGAAGCCAGAGATATCTCTCATCTTCATTTCGATCTGTCTGTAACCATGGATTTCCATCCAAATGACGGATCATCCAGCATGTGTACATCTGAAATCCTGGTGCAACAGCCTGTGGATGTAATTCTCCGCCTGGAATTGCAGAAAAGCTTCCATCTGTACTTTTAAATACCTGATCACCTACGAAACTTGCTCCAAATCCTTCCGGACGGTCAAATTTAAAATAATAAGTTTCTGGCTGTGGGTGTCTGTGTGGCAGATACCCTGACCAGTTTCCTCTGTCATTTAATACTTCTCCAAGTACCATATTGGAATATGGAGCAATATCATGATCAAAAATCGTATTTACACGGCGTTTTGCCACATTTCCAAATTTGCCGACACAAGAATATCCCCATGGAGCATCTTCTGGTTTATATAATTTGGACTCAAACTTTGTATCATTCTTTGTTGACTGTACAAGAATCTCACTATCTGCAAGTGCCTTTACACTTACCTTGGATTCTGTCGCTACGTGAACACACCAAGGTCCTTCTGTGAAGACATCTTTTCGGTCTGCCTTTGCTGTCACATCGTCAAATGCAAATTCAATGGAACCGCTTAATAATAAGACTGCTGTTTCCTCATCTGTCTTTTGAAAACTTTTTTCGTCTCCTGCCTTTATTCGATATACTCGAACATCCATTAACATATCCTTATATTCATTGTCATAAGTTGTTAAGATCTGTTCTCCATTTTCATCAAATTCCGGATATCCAAATACTTTACCCATTGTCTCTTCCTTCTTTCTATTTTAGTAAGCTCTTGCTTCTCTTCTTCCTTCCATGACACCTTCACATGCTTTGCGAACGCTTTCTTTTTCAGAAGTTGTAGCAATTCCTACATTCCACCATGATTCATATCCATCTGTCATTGTTTTTGGAATTACTTTCAAGTCAAACAGGCATGCGACACTTTGTTTCTTGGCATCTTCTAATGCTGCTCTTAATTCTTCAATTGTCTTGCATGTATAAGATTTTAATCCATATCCTTCTGCAACCTTTGCATAGTCAACTGGGATCAGATCTCCACATGGTTTATTTCCTTCTCTGTAACGGAATTCTGTCGCAAGAGAACCAATACCATGGTTCATCTGAAGGTTGTTAATGCATCCAAATCCACAATTGTCAAACACTAAAATGTTGGCTTTCTGTTTTTCCTGCATCATTGTCATGATCTCACTGTGTAACATCTGGAAACTTGCATCTCCAACAACTGCATAAACTTCATTATCAGGCTCAGCAAGTTTGACTCCAAGTGCGGCTGCAACTTCATATCCCATGCAGGAATATCCATACTCTGCATGATATCCACCACGCTTATCTGTTGTCCATACACGCTGCATACAGCTTGGTAAGCTTCCTCCTGCTGTGATGATCGTTGCATCATCATCGATCACATCTCTGATCGTTGCAAGTGCTGCTGTCTGTGTGATCTTACCTTTTGTCAGTTTCACAAATTCTGGAATCGTTCTTGGATCCATGTTCTTGATCATAGGTTCAAATGCTTCATCATATTTGTATTCAGCCAGACGTTTCATTTCTTTATCCCATACTGCCTTGGCTTCTTCGATCTCTCCGTTATAAGATGATACATAATTCATTGCTCTTAACTTTTCAGCTAATGCTTTGACTGTCACCTTTGCATCTCCAACAGCCTTCACAGAATCTAACTTGTATGCATGATATCTGCTATTATTAATAGATACAAATTTTACATCAGGATTTGCAAACTGTCTCTTAGATCCTGTCGCGAAATCTGACATTCTGCTTCCGATCGCAATGACTACATCTGCATCTTTTGCAAGAACATTGGATGCATAAGTACCTGTAACACCGATTCCTCCCATGCAGTATGGATGGCTTGATTTACATGCACTTTTTCCTCCCTGTGTCTCACCAAATGGAATCTTGAATTCTTCACAGAATTTTTCTACTTCTTCCCCAGCTTCAGAGTAACGAACACCTCCACCAACGATAACAAGTGGTTTCTTCGCATTTGCGATCACATTTGCAATATCTTCAATCTCTTCTTCCACTGCCACTGGTCTTGTAATTCTGTGAACTCGTTTCTCAAAGAAATATTCAGGGAAATCAAAAGATTCACCTTCCACATCCTGGCAAAGACCGATGCAGCATGCTCCTGTTTCTGCTGGATCTGTTAAAACTCTCATTGCATTGATCAGTGCTGTCATGATATGTTCTGGTCTTGTAACTCGGTCCCAATATTTGCACACTGGCTTAAATGCATCATTTGTTGTTGTTGATAAGCTATTGCTCTGCTCTAACTGCTGAAGAACTGGATCTGGCTGTCTTGATGCAAATGTATCTGCTGGGAATACTAATAATGGAATATTATTCACTGTAGCTGTTGCACAAGCTGTTACCATATTCGCAGCTCCAGGTCCTACAGAGGATGCACAAGGAATGATCTTCTTTCTTCCATTCTGTTTTGCATAAGCTGTTGCAACATGACACATTCCCTGTTCGTTTCTTCCCTGAAGAACTCTTAAGTTTCCTGGATTGGTATCAAGTGCTTCCCCAAGTCCAACTGCGATTCCATGTCCGAAGATCGTGAAGAATCCTTCTACAAATTTTGTTTCTTCTCCGTCCATTGAAACATACTGATTATCTAAAAACTTTACAATTGCCTGAGCAACTGTCATTCTTACTGTCTTTGCCATCTTTCTATCCTCCTGACTTTTTGATCCTTATACTCTTGCGATCATTTCTCCGTATTTTTCTTTTGTTTCTTTAATAAAGTCTTTTACCTGCTGTGGGTTTGGAAGTTCTTCAGAGCAGGAATTACTTCTTACCATCATGGATGCTTCTGCTGATCCAAACTCTAAGCAGTCAATAACTTCCCATCCCTGATAGATTCCATATAAGAAGGCTGATCCGTAACCATCTCCTCCACCGAATCCTTTTCTTGCATTGACTGGGAATGGTTTGATTGAGAAGTTCTGTCCATCGATTGTGTATGCTGTGGATCCTTTCATACCATGTTTGATCACAACGATCTTAGCATTGTATGCGTGCCATGCAGCTGCTGTCTCTTCATCTGTTCTTCCTGGCTGTATCAGTTTCTCTGTTAAGTCAAACTCTTCTCTAGATCCCATGATGATATCTGCTTCTCTTGCTACCATAGAATAGTAAATAGAGATTTCATCTTCACTCTTCCAGTTATATTCTCTATAATCGATGTCAAAAATGATCTTTGTGTCATTTTTCTTTGCTAACATCACTGCTTTTAAGGCTGCTTCTCTTGATGGGCTTTCTGCAAGTGCTGTTCCTGAGATCAGGATTGCTTTTGACTGTTTGATGTAATCTTCATCAATATCATCGACAGATAACTGTAAGTCTGCGATGCAGTTTCGATACATCAGAATGCTGCTTTCTTTTTCTGATAACATTTCTGTAAATGTAAGTCCTAGTTTTTCACCGTTTGTACATTTTGTAATGTGGCTTGTATCAATTCCTTCTTTATTGAAGAAATCAACTACGAATTTACCAAACTTATCATCCGATACTTTTCCGAGGAATCCTGCTTTTAATCCATGTCTTGTAACTCCAACTGCGATGTTTGCTGGAGAACCACCGACATACTTCTTAAAAGTTCTGACATTCTCAAGTGGTCCGAATGACTCATCTTCTGATGGATTAAAATCAATAGCGACACGTCCTAATAAAATTAAATCCATAGGTCTTGTTTCATCAAATTCTACATATCTCATAACCTTCACCTCATACCATGTGCTTTGCGTGCTTTTTATTTTTGTTTTGCGTGTTTTCTTTATGTGCTTATATTATCACGCACGCATTTAGTGTGCAAGTGTTTTTTATCATTTTCTTTCTTTTCATCTTTTTGCACAATCGCGTCTTGCTGTTTTTGTGCATTTTAAATAAACCAGGCTTTATTTAGCACGCAAAAGCACACCTTTAGTCCTTCCATATTCGATTTGTTCTTAACTGCTTCTGCTTGAATTTTTCACACACCAAAAAGAGGTTTTGAAATCTATTGCAGATTCCAAAACCTCTTTTTCCTTTATTCTCTTTTATAAATTGTATTTCGTCTTTATACTGATATCCGTATAAGCATACTCTTTCTCTATCTTCTCGCCTTTTCTTATCATGTTATATAACAGATGCGGTGGACGATATCCTTGTTCAAACCCTTCCTGATCGATCAGGAAATCATAAGTTCCTTCTTTCAATGCCTTGATATTTGTCGGTGTCACATCATACCCGATCACATATGGGTGTGTTTCCATATTTAGATTCTTCAATGCTTTGCACACCCCTGCCTGTCCACCAGATACTACAAAAATACCAGCAAGATCTGGAGCAATCTCTATCGTATTCTCAACGATCTTCTCTACTTCACTTGTTTCATCAAAACTGCCCTGAACTCCAAGAAGTTCTATTTCCGGATAAGATATCTTTAATTCCTGAATAAATCCAGCAACTCGAAGATTATTTACACTATTTGTAAAGAAACCAGTGATCACTAGGACTTTTCCTGTTCCACGGGTTAACATCCCCATAAGACCTGCTGCTGTCATACCACTTCTCTTATTATCAAGTCCTACATAGCAGACTCTGTTTGTTCCTACGATATCTGAGTTAAATGTTATGATCGGAAGATCATTCTGTTCTGTCATATCATTTAACTTTTCCCGAATTCGTTCAGACTGGACTGGCATGATCGCTAATCCATCGATCTGTTCTTGCGAAAGTTCTTCCAATGCTTCCAACTGGGCGTCTTCACTTACTCCATCAATCTGTTTTCTGATGATCTCTACACCGAATTCTTCCAGCTCTTGTTCCGCCTTATCGATTCCTGCATGGATCGTCTTGACAAAAGAAGATTTTGCTAACTGGGTAATGACCCCGATCCTGATCTTCTTTCCTTGATTATATACTTTCTTTTTACGCTTTGGCTGATAGTCCATCTCTCTTGCAATCTCAAAAATACGTTCTGCGACTTCTGGATTGACTCTTCCACGGTTATTTAACGCTCTGTCAACCGTTCCTCTTGATACTCCTGCCTTCTCTGCAATTTCTTTAATCGTTCCTGCCATGTGCTTTCTCACCTTTCTTCTTATTTGCACACAAATAGCACATTCTTTGTTTCATTATAGCTTTTGTACATAAAAAAGTAAAGAAAAACAGTAGAAATCCCCTATATATCGTGCTATGATAGAAATCGCAAAATACTGAATACAATATTCATTTAAAAGGAGTTTTTATTATGACACATGCAACAGAGTATAATAATGAGTTTTCAAATACAGAAAAAAAACTTTCTCTCAAAGAAAGATTCGTAAAATACATCACAAGCAGAGAGACTGCAGAAGTTTTCAATAGTGCTCTTGCAGCTATGAATGGTGGACGTTATGTTCCACTTGATCGATAATTTTCTATTATTGAATATATGCAAAAAGAGAAAAAGAATGTTACACATCCCGACATTCTTTTTCTCTTTTTTTGTTTACCATTTATAGTATATTATAATAATAGAGTCTATGTGAACAAAAATATCTGGTCAAGAAATCTGTGATAGAAAACAGTATGATCCGTTTTGCACTTGCTGACCATTCAAAGTTTGGAAACTTTTCATTGATGACATTTTGTCCGTTTGAAGATATTGATCACATTCTTACGGATCAACTTCCTAGTAAAGAATTCTGTGATTTTGCTAAGCTGTATTCCATCAATATAGAAACACCTTAACGCAAAAAACAGGTATTGCATTTTTTATCATGCAATACCTGTTTCATTTTTCATTTATTTACAGTTAAATACTTCAATATGATGTTTTACATTCTTATATGTTCCAAGTACCATTGCCTCATTCATATCAAAGTAATTATGTGCACCTTCTGTTGCCAGATAGTTTTCTACTTCTTTTGTCAAGCTCTTAAAGCTTGCTGTTGCAATATTGACTTTGCGGATTCCAAGTGATATCGCTTTCTGGAAATCAGCATCTGTGATACCGCTTCCTCCATGAAGCACAAGAGGGATTCCTGTTTTATCATGGATTTCTTCTAACACACCAAATTCTAACTGTGGTGCAACTGGATAATCTCCATGTGCATTTCCGATCGCTACTGCCAGTGCATCAATTCCTGTTTTTTCACAAAAAATCTTCGCATCTTCTGGGTTTGTACAGCGGATTCCATGGTCGCTTTTTCCATCTTCACTTCCACCAACAAGTCCTAATTCTGCCTCGACAGTGGCACCGTATTTTGCTGCAAGCTCTACCACTTTCTTTGTTTTTTCAATATTTTCTTCAAAGGAATCTCTGGATGCATCGAGCATAACAGATGTAAATCCATATTCTAATGCTTTTTTGATCGTCTCAAATTTTAATCCATGATCCAGATGTACCGCAACATCTACTTTTGCATTTCTTGCTACTTCTAACATCATAGGTCCCATCAGATGCAGTGGTGAATGGTCTAATCTCACTTCTGCGATCTGAAGGATGATTGGTGTATCAAGTTCTTCTGCTGCCTTGATCGCACCTTTTACCATCTCCATATTTCCTACACTGAATGCTCCACATCCTTTGTTTTCTTTCTGTGCTCTAAGAAGCAGATCTTTCATTTTAACAAGTGCCATAATTTTTTACTTCCTTTCCTGATTGATTTATCTCTTTTTTTAATAACATACTACTGATTGGAGATAAGATAAATTCCTAAAGTCAATGCTGATAATATGATCCCACCTGCAAATACGCTCCCTCCGATTCCGAGGGTTATTCTTCCGTATCCTTTGTCATAGATTCTTCCACCAAATATATTACCAACTACAAAAAACAAAGTTGGAAGATAAAAACAAATCGAGACCATACTTTCGCTCCAGCCTGTCTCAGAGAGTACATATGGCTGATATGACTATCTATTGAGTAATTATTGGTCATCTTTTGATAATGATTTAGCACTTTCTTATAATATTGTCAATCAATTTGGAGTTTATTTTCTTTTTTCCATATAATCAAGGATCAATTGTGCAGCTTCTTCTGCTTCAATGGTCGCTAGATTGATCGCAAGATCATAATTTTCCATATCATACCAGTTTCTTCCTGTGTAATAACTGTAGTAAGATGAGCGCATCTTATCTTCTTTTCGGATTTCTTCTGCTGTTACCGCTCTTCCTTCTTTTTCTGACAGATGCTTTATACGGTAAGATTCCTCTGCATAAAGATACACGGAGCACACTCCTGGTTCATCTTTTAATACGTAATCTGCGCATCTTCCTAAGAAGACGCCAGATCCGTATCCTGCTAATTTCTTTATGATGTTAGACTGTTCTTTGAACATCTGATTATAAACTGGAATATGATTTCTTGAACCTGTCATGATACTAAGTCCTTCCATATATTTGGAAGCCTTTTTATAATTAATCTCATCCATGCTCTTTTCATCGAGAGAATCATATCCGATCTTATCTGCGGCAATATAAAGAATCTCTCTGTTGTAGTACCATATTCCTAATTTCTCTGCCAAAATCTGTGCTACTTTTGTTCCACCGCTTCCGTGCTGTCGGCTGATCGTGATCAATGTATTCCCCATAATATGCCTCTTTTCTCCTGGTTTATAATCCAGTTTTTTCTCTGATAAATTTACGTGCTTTGATCGCATATTCTAATGGATTTGCTTTTGCTGGATCTTGTTCTGCTTCTACAAGCATATATCCTTCATATCCATTTTCCTCTAATACTTTGAAGATTGGATCAAAATCAATGCATCCATCTCCAGGTACTGTAAAGGCACCTCTTCTTACTCCTTCAAGGAAGCTTAGATCGTTGTCTTTCACTTCTTTTACAACTTCTGGACGGATATCTTTTAAATGCACATGTTTAATGCGGTTTACATATTTTTTCACCATTTCTAATGGATCTGCTCCACAGTAAGTAAAATGTCCTGTATCGAATAATAAACTTACGTATTCTGGATCTGTATTTGCCATCATACGTTCTACTTCATCTGGATCCTGTACGACTGTTCCCATATGATGATGGAATGTTAACGCGATTCCATATTCCTCTTTGGCAATCTTTCCAAGATGATTCATTCCGTTGCAGAATGTATCCCATTCTTCATCGTTCATCACATATTTATGTCCAAAGACTGGTGTATCTTCCTGTCCCTGTACACTATAGCTTTGTTCAGAAGCTCCGATCACCTTTGCTCCCATTGCTTTTAAGAACTCTAACTGTGCACGGAATTCTTTTTCTACTTCCTCTAATGGTTTTGTGATCAGGAAAGATGAAAACCACTGATTACAGATTTCGATTCCACGAAGATCTAATGCTTTCTTTAATTCTACTGGATCTTTTGGATATTTATTTCCTACTTCTGACCCTGTAAATCCTGCAAGTGCCATTTCACTGACACACTGTTCAAATGTATTTTCAGCTCCAAGATCTGGAAGGTCATCATTTGTCCATGCGATTGGTGCAATTCCTAATTTTACTTTATTCTTATCAAACATCTCTTATTCCTTTCCTGTGTTCGAGCACACACTATGCAAAATTTTTATAATTCTCCTCTTGCTTCTCTTTCCTCTAACTCTTTCATGATCATTGGATATTTTTTATCCAATCTGTACAGAAGTAAGATGATAACGACTGTTACCCATACGATCAATGGTCCTACTTTATAAATATTCATGATCATATTGACAACTGACTGTGGCTGTGTTGTAACACCAGCTTTGCTGACATATCCACTTAATGCTAATAACTGTGTTAAAATTGCAGCTGTGATTCCGTTTCCAAGCTTTGTACCAACAGATCCGATCGCGAAGATGAAACTCTCCTGACGTAAATGTGTTTTCCACTGACCAAATTCTACAACATCTCCTAACATTCCGAAGATTACAGAGTTCAATGGTGCAAAACAAATTCCTCTAATGATACAGCATCCAAGTAACCAGTAAAAGCTCTCTGGTTTGATCATGAATACGAATTGTCCGATCAGACATCCGACACAGCCGATCAGTGACATATTTCTCTTTCCAAGGCGTTTTAATAATAATGGGCTGCATAAAGTAGCTGCGATCAATGTAACAGTTTCTACCATGTATAATACACTGTACATCCATGTATCATTTCCAAGAATGTATTTGCAGTAGTATGGAAGGATCGTTCCTGTGATCGATGTGATGACGTTCTGCATCATCCATAAGATCAATACTGCCCAGAAATACTGGTTTTTCAGTAATGCTGAAAATGTCTTTCCTACAGGGATCTTTTCTTTTTTCACTACTTTGATCTTAACTTTTTCTTCACAGTTTTTAAAACACGTGATCAGCATCAGGAGTGCTAAGACTGCCCAGATTGCCATTGTCTTTACCCACGCTGCCTGGTCATCCCCAAATAATTTAACCAGTGGTGTTGTAAATGTAACTGCCATGATTCTTCCGATCGGAGAAAGTGCCATACGAACGATACTTAACATATCTCTTTCTCTGGAAGATCTTGTCATCATCGCTGATAAACTTCCGTATGGAAGGTTCAATGCTGTATAACAGATCGTTGCTGTAAAGTTATAAGTTACGAAAATATAGATTAACTGTATGTTAGTTGCAGTATGTGGTACTGTGAATAACAATACTGCCGATACTGCATATGGAATCGCCATCCATAAGATCCATGGTCTGGACTGACCATATTTGCTGTGTGTTTTATTGACAACGAATCCCATGATAACATCGGAACATCCGTCAAAAATTCTGGATATCAGCATGATCACACCGATCGCTGCTGCACTGATTCCAACATAATCAGTATAAAAGATCGTTAACAGGCTTCCGATCATTCCATATACAACGTTACACGCTGTATCACCTAATCCGTAAGACACTCTGGTCTTCCAGCTAAGTGCTCTCATCTGATCGTCTTCAACCTCATTTGTATGTTTTTCCATATACACTCTCCTTCCCAATTAGAATTCAATTTCTGAAATTTTTACTGGACGTCCTTCTTCTACTGATTTCTTTGCTGCAAGTCCCATAAGCACTGGTTTTAATCCATCTTCTACTCCTAATGGTGTTTCTGTGTCATTTTCAATTGCATCAATGAACTGAACCATTTCTTTTCCATATGCATCCATATATCTTTCAAGGAAGAAGAACTGTGGTTTTTCTCCTGTTACACCATTTTCGTTGCTGATCACTGCTGTTGAATCAGAATCATTCTTGATCGCTACCATTCCTTTAGATCCGAATACTTCTGCTCTCTGATCATATCCATAAACTGCCTGACGAGAGTTATCGATCACTGCAAGTGCTCCATTTTCCATCTTCAATGTGATGATCGCTGTGTCAACATCACCTGCTTTTCCAATCTCTGAATCTACAAGGTTTGCTGCCTGTACATAAACTTCTTCTGCGTCACATCCTGCAAGGAATCGTACCATATCAAAATCATGAATTGTCATATCAAGGAACATTCCTCCAGATACTTTTACATATTCAGCACTTGGTGGCTCAGGATCTCTTGATGTGATCTTGATGATATGAGGTGCTCCGATCTTTCCATTGACAACAGCTCTCTGTGCTGCTTCAAAGTTGTGGTCAAATCTTCTGTTAAATCCTACCTGATATTTAAGTCCTGTTCCTTCTAATGTTTTGATAACTTCTTTGATCTTGTCTACATCATGATCGATCGGTTTTTCACAAAATACATGTTTTCCTGCTTTGATCGCTTCAATTGAGATTGGGGAATGAGTATCTGTTGATGAACAAATGATGACTGCATCAATATCCTTATCTGCTAAAACTTCTTTGTAATCTTTTGTTGTATACTCTGCTCCAGCTGCTTTTGCTTTCTTGTCTGCTTCTTCACTTAAGAATGGATCTGCAACTGCTTTGATCTTCGCATTTGGTACTCTTGTTAAAATGCTGTTCATGTGTACCTGTCCGATTCTTCCTGCTCCAATGATTCCTACGTTTACCATAATTGTTTCTCCTTTTCTAATACGCTTTTGATTGGTTCTTTTTGTGTTTTTGTGTTCGAGCACATCTTTTATGTTTTGAATTATAGCACTTTGTGTTCGAACACACAATTGGTAAACTGCACAAAAATTCTTCCTGAATTTTGTGCAAATGTACGAAAATAAGAACAAGATCAAGGATATTCCCCTGATCTTGTTCTTATTCTCACTTACATCATTAAATATTGTACTTTGTTTTTACGATAATATCTGTATACTTATGTTCTTTTTTGGGCGGCTCATCATTAAATAAGAGCCGATATAAGGTCATGACAGCTTCATATCCTTGATAACGTCCATCCTGCCCGATCAGATACTTGATGTCTCCATTCTTTAGATATCTGTAATTCTGCCGTGACAGGTCACATGCAATGATGGTCACTTTCTTCATCTTCTTATGTTTCCTAAGGGTATCACATACCCCTTTTTCTCCATGACAGGTAATATAAATCGCAGATAAATCTTCGTAACGGTTCAAAATACCCTCTGTCAGATGTGCTGCGATCAGATCATCCTCAAAGCAGTATTTTGTATCTAATATCTCAGTCTTTGGTGAAATTTTCTTCATCTCGTCACAAAATCCATAGATTCTGTCACTTAATGAAGTATTCGTCTCAATTCCAGAGATCACTGCGATCGTTCCTTCTTCTTCTCTTAGAATATCATGCATTAATCCTGCTGCCGTCCTGCCGCTTTGTACAGAGTTCTGTCCAACAAAACAAATCCTCTTTGTATCTTCCACATCTGCATTCACTGTGACAACGGATATCCCATATTCTTCTGTAAACTGATCGATCTTCTGAAGAACTCTCTTATCATTGATCGGCATCAGCACAAGCCCTTTGATCCCTGCTTCTTTCAGCTTATTCATTGCCGCTAAGGTCTGTTCTACATTACCATAATCTACCGCTTTCACAATGACAGTTCCACCAAAGTCTTCTACTTCGCCTTTTGCCTTCTTGATCCCATCCGATAATATTTTTAAATAAGGCGTTCCTGTATCCTGAAGGATCACACCGATCTTGATATTCTCTTTCATCTTGATCAATGCACGACCTAAAAGATTCGGCTTATATCCAAGCTCCTGTGCTACTTTACGGACTCGTTCTTCTACTTCTGGACGAACTTTTCCCCTGTTATTCAATACACGGTCTACCGTTCCTCTGGAAACTCCTGATTCTTCTGCAATTTGTCGAATTGTTACTCTCATACTTATCCCTGTCTGTCATGACCAGAGTACTCTTTATTCGTCCTCCAGTCCACCCAGAATCCTCAAAGCTTTCTTCAGTTCACTTTGTTCTTCCTGCGACATCTCAGACAATACATCTTTATTCACTTCTTCTACCGTCGCAAGGATCGGATTCTGTAATGCTTTTCCTTTCTCTGTTAATACAACTTCTATAAATCTACGGTCTTCTTTGCTTACCTGACGTTCGATCAGTTCCTTCTTCTCCATACGTTCTAAAACTCCGGAGATCGTAGAGTTCTCAAGCTTTAATTCTGCTGCAATCTCTTTTGGTTTTGTTTTTCCTTCGATCCATAAACAATACATGACCCCATACTGAACTGGTGTTACATCAAACTTTTCAAGTCTGGAACTCATCTCCTGAAAAACTTTATGCTGTGCTGTTGTTAATAAATAATTAATACATTGTGTTAGTTCCATATAATTTCTCCTTTAAATATTTCGCACACTAATATTAGTGTAGCTTTCTTTTTTTTATGTGTCAAGTAATTTAGTTTTCTCTCATTTTTTGTTTCATAGGTGATTTCATTAAATTTTCTATGAAGAAGTAGAAAAAAGTTATCAGATAGTTCAAACCTATCCGATAACTTTTTTACTTAAGGAGAAGAAATTTTTAATTTTATATTCTTTTCTATCGGAAGATTGCTCCGCTTACGATCAGTTTCTGGATTTCATTTGTTCCTTCGTAAATCTGTGTGATCTTCGCATCTCTCATCATACGTTCTACATGATATTCTTTCATATATCCGTTTCCACCTAACATCTGTACAGCTTCTGTTGTAACATGCATTGCTGCTTCTGTACATAAATATTTTGCTTTCGCAGCTGGCAGTGAGTATGGTCTTCCTTCCTGTTTATCTGTTGCTGCTTTATATAACATTAATTTCGCTGCTTCGATTTCCATCTCAAGTTCTGCCATCTTGAATGCAAGATATTGATTTCTATATAATGGTTTTCCAAACTGTTCTCTTGTCTTTAGATATTCTTTGGCAATCTCAAATGCACCTTCTGCGATTCCAAGTCCCTGGGCAGCAACACCGATACGTCCACCATCCAATGTTTTCATTGCCAGTTTGAATCCCTGTCCAGATTCTACGATCATATTTTCTTTTGGTACTCTTACATTCTCAAGGATCATCTCTGATACCTGTGCAGAACGGATTCCCATCTTATCTTCAATCTTTCCAACACTGAATCCAGGTGTTCCTTTCTTAACTACGAAGCAAGATAATCCTTTGGCTTTCTTTTCTGGTTCTGTCAGTGCATAAACTGCTGTATAATCTGCTAATGGTCCATTTGTATTAAAGCATTTTAATCCGTTTAAGATGTAATCATCACCATCTTTTTCTGCCACTGTGACACATCCACCAGCATCAGACCCTGCGTTAGGTTCTGTCAGTCCAAAGGAACCGAAGCATTTTCCTGATAATACTTCCTCTAAGAATTCTCTCTTCTTCTCTACTGGTGCTGCAGAGTTCATGATACTTCCACCATAAAGAGAAGTTACAACAGAATATCCGATCCCCATAGATGCATCAACTTTAGAAATTTCTTCGACTGCTAATACATAGGAAAGATAATCTGCACCCTGTCCTCCAACTTCTTTTGGATATGGAAGACCGACTAATCCAAGTTCTCCCATCTTATGAAACTGTTCGACTGGGAATTCACTGTTTGCATCTCTTTCTAATACTCCTGGAAGTAATTCTTCCTGTGCAAACTTTCTTGCTGTTTCCTGAATGGCTGCCTGCTGTTGTGTTAATTCAAAATTCATCGTACATCTTCCTTTCTTCTTGCTTAGGTTTATTCTCTTTTATTATCACTTTATCTGAACGCCTTTGTAATTGTTTGTTTGCCTTATTACTTGCGTGCAAATACTTTGTGTGCTAATTATATTTTTATTTGTGCATTTTGTCAATACAT
>ERZ1035025.315-NODE-315-length-35207-cov-52.136464_pt1 | contig 35207 bp, 25 predicted proteins | sample MGYA00520619_ERZ1035025 | MGnify/ENA primary metagenome ERZ1035025 (study PRJEB33766, sample SAMN09781742) | gut metagenome | biome: gut microbiome | host: Homo sapiens | place: Madagascar | study: EMG produced TPA metagenomics assembly of the PRJNA485056 data...
CCTTATCTCATTTCCTTATACCTTTTATTTCTTTTCTCTCCTTATTTCTTTTCTCTCCTCCTTTTATCTTCTTTCTTCCTTCTCTTATCTTCTTTCTCCCTCCTTCCAGTATTAATTTTGTGTTAATCTTAGGAAAAGTCTTGTTTAATATAGGATAAAGTTGTATCTTTGCCTAGTAGAAAGTTTCGTTCAGCGACGTTAAATGTGCGTTCAGCGTCGCTGAACCTGCATTCAACGTCGCTGAATGTCGGTTCAACGTCGCCGAACGGAGCTTTTATCTAGGGATAAATACTTTTATCTTTAGGTATGAGAACTATTATGATGAGGAGCAATCATCATTACTCTTGACTGTAATGGCTGTCTCAATATGGAGTGATAACAAACTTAATAAGAAAGGAATCGGTATGGCAAAGTACAAGTTGCAAGAGTTAACTGACATGCGTAATGAAGGCAAGCGTAGAGTTTATCCCAAGATAGTGACCAACCGGACACTATCCAGAAAAGAATTCATCAAGAGAATGCAGGGCTACCATCGTGGTATTTCGGAAAGTACCACGGAGGCAGTATTGCTAGATGTGGCTGATATGTTGGTAGAAATGCTCTCCATGGGCTACAATGTGAATCTGGAAGGCATCGGCACCTTCTCCCTCTCCCTCGGTTTCGAGGACGATAAGCCTACGGAAATGCAGAGTGAAGAGGATAAGATGACGTATCGCAAGGTGGGCGTAAAGGACATCAACTTCAAGGCGTCTCCAGAGTTTGTCAAGGAGGTGAAGCGTGAAACCGATCGCGACCTGGAACGAGATATGGGTGGCGTAAAGGTGATCCGCAAGCAGCTGTATTCCAGAGAAGAACGCATCGCCCGTGCCCTGAAGGTGATAGAAGCCAATGGTCTCATCACCCTTTCAGATTATGCCTACATCAACAACCTAAGCCGCACCGCCGCCTCCCTGGAGCTGAAGGAAATCACCGCCGACCGAAATTCGCCGATAGGTTCGATGGGCAGCGGTAGCCACAAGGTTTGGGTGAAGAGAAAAGAATAAAAGCAAATATCTCTCAGAATATTTGTTAGTTTCAATTCTTTTTCGTTTTTTTGCGGTGTAATTAAAATGATAGTGTTATGACGACAATAACAAGGGAACATCTTGAAGATGAGGTACTCAAGTCGATTCAGAAGAAAGCGGAATCGATTATGCCGAAAGATGCCAAGGTTATCCTTTTCGGGTCAAGGGCTAGAAGGGATGCTAAAGCAGATTCCGACTGGGACATCCTTGTGCTTCTGAACAAGGATAAGATAGATGAGCAGGATCATGATAATTACACCTATCCTCTTTGGGAATTGGGATGGCAAATCAATCAGATGATTCACCCGATAGTGTATTCGATGAAGGATTGGAACAGCAAAAAGTGCAGTCCTTTTTATAATAACGTGGAAGAGGAAGGGGTGATGCTACTGCAAAACAGCGGCACGCCCTGAAAGGGCAGAAGCTCCTAGCCCAGGGCAACACCCTGGGTATTAAGGCGTTGCCCCTCTGCGCCCTGTAAGGGCAAAAGCCTTGAATATATGCTGCTTTATAACCATTTTTGTTGGGATTTGCAAGAAACTATTTCTCTTTTAAGTCATTTGCAGACTTTTCGAAATCAGCTTTGATTTCATCTAATAGTGGATTTCTGTTTTAGCATAAATGTCAATGCCATCATATTGTTTTGCTCTTTCGAGCATCTCCTCTTTATGTTTTAGGAGTTGTTTAAACTTTCTGATGGTTTCCTCCTTTGTATTGTTCTTTGTTGCTTGCATAATAACCTCCTTTTTAATGTTATTGTTATTAATTTGGTGGCAAAGATAAGAAAAGTAAATGAGATATGCAAGAAAAAAGACCCAAAATTTTGTGAAGCCAATTCTTTTTCGTACTTTTGCAGTTGTCTTGCTGTGGATGGCTGGCGATGAGTCGCTGGCTAGGTAAAAGTCCATGGCTTGGCCTATTTTAAATTGAAGACGTTTGCTTGACGTTTCTTCTGACCTGTAGAAACCTGGAAAATTTCAAATCATGTTCAGAATGAGACTGCGGTGGGCGTCTACCCACTGTGTATATACACATGGCATAGGTATGCCCCTTCGTCTGAGGGGGTACGCTCTGTGCTATCATATATATACCTGTTTGGCGTAGGCTTCTGTTGCTTCTTATCTTTGACATGAAAGGCTTTTCCAGGGCCGCTACAGGCAAAGATAAGGTTATGGGCAGCAAGATTCCTACGCCATCATTTTATAATAGCAATCCAGTTTCTAATAATCTTCTCTACTAAGGGAGTCGGTGGAGCACGGAAAAGGGGAGGAAGGTACACCGCTATGGCGAAGAAAATGGATTTGGGTGCTTTGCGTCAACAGATATTAGAACTTCAGATAGATAAGGAGTTAAAGCATGATTTGTTGGAGGTTATCAATGAGAAGAAGCATTATGGACTTGTGTGGGAAGATAGCTCAGAAGCGGCTTGGGACGACATGCAAGACCAACTTCCTGTTTTTGTTGAAGACGAAAGTAAACGTTTGGATTCTGCGCCAGAAGGTTCGCCTAACCATGTATTGATAGAAGGTGATAACCTCAATGCTCTTGCTGCTCTTACTTATGCTTATGCAGGGAAGATTGATGTAATTTATATCGATCCTCCTTATAATACTGGTAAAGATGGATTTACTTATAATGATAAGATTATTTCTCATGAAGATGATTATCGCTTTTCTAAATGGCTTTCATTTATGAAGCGTAGATTAAGAATAGCAAAACGTTTATTGAGTGATACTGGTGTGCTATTTATTAGTATAGATGATTATAGCTTTGCACAATTGAAAATGTTGTGTGATGAAATTTTTGAAAACAGTTCTAATCCTGATAATTGGAATAATTTGTCGACATTAATTTGGGATAAACAACATTCCCAGCAACAGGGCATATTTAAAAGATACCATGAGTATGTTTTTTTATATGCTAAAAATGCAAGGAATATATCAAAGGTTTTATCTACAGCAGATGGGATAATTGAAGCAGGTGCAATGAAGAAAGTATCTGTGAAGAATCCAGCTTCTCTTTTTTCCTTTCCTGCAGGAATTAGATTTGAAGCACCTGATGGTACAGTTTTACAGGGATGCTATGGAGATAATGAAAAAATAGAGGTCGTAGATGGTATATTGGAAGCAGAAGGAGGGGTCACTAAATATCCTGTAACATTGAAAGCAGGTTGGACACAAAAAAAACAAATGCAATCATGGGTCAACGGCTTTGAAACAATAGATACGAAAGGACAGAAAGTTATAGAGTTTTTCTTTAATTCAAAAGGTAAGGTAAAATGTCGTAAGATGAGAGGTGCTGTGACTCCATGTTCATTACTCCCTAAATTTGGAATGGGCAGCGAACAGACTGCTCATCTTGTTGATATATTGGGAAAGTCTGACATTTTTTCGAATCCTAAACCTGTCGAGATGATAAAGTTGTTTGTTGAGTGGTTTTGCCCAAAGGATGGATATGTACTTGATTTCTTTGCAGGTTCAGGAACAACATTAGAGTCTACGATGACTCTAAACATGGAAGATGGTGGTCATCGTAAATGTATTCTTGTACAAGGAATAGAAAAGGATGAAAAGGGAGTAGATAAATGTATCTGCGAAAAAGTAACCTACGAGAGAAACAAACGAGTCATTAATGGTTATACGAACCAGAAGGGTGAAGAAGTCCCTGGCTTGACTCGCAATAATCTTCGTTATTATAAAACGGAGTTTGTGCCTCGTGACCAAAGCAACTTCAAAAGTCGTCGAGCATTGATGGCTTCTCTCGTTGACCTCCTCTGCATCAAGAACAATATCTACCAGGAGCAAGAAACATTTGGAGGCAAGAAATTTAAGAAGAACGTATTGCGTTATTTTAAGGATGAGGCTGGACAGATGCTTGTTGTCCTCGACGAGCGTGTAGTCAGTATCGTCATTCCGATGATAGCTGAGGTTGCGACTAGGCAGAATCCTTTGAAGGTTTATGTTTATAGTGATGGCGCATACGCTTATGAGGATGAATTCCATAAAGTCATGCCTGTTATAGAACTGTGTGCCATGCCAGATGCTTTCTTGCAAGCTTTAGAAGGTAGAACGGATATTCTGCCAAAGCAAAAGTATAGTGAGGCTATGATGAAAGAGTTTCAGCAAAACGAGAAACTCGCCATGCAAAACGAGGAGGTTGTGAAAGAAGCTCTCAGCGATGACTATGATTATGTGTTGAAGGAGAAAGAAGATAATGTTACTAATGACATAATAGACTAAGGAGGTAACGAAAATGATAGAACTACGAGATTACCAGAAAAAGGCGGTGCGTGAACTGAAACAGAAGATGATTGACATGCTCAATGATTCTGAAGACCGCCAAAAGTTGATATTCAAGGCTCCTACAGGAGCCGGAAAAACGGTGATGGTGAGTACCTTGCTGGATGAGCTGACTCGTGACCTACCTATGAATGGGCAGTGCCGATATTCTCGTGTAGCATGGGTTTGGATTGCTCCTAACAAGTTGCATCAGCAGAGTTATCGCTCCATGCGCAATTTCTTTAGTGAACGAAGATCGTTGCGTCCTGTTATGTTTGATGAGTGTGATCATGTAGAAGGTCTGCATCCTGGCGATGTGCTCTTTTTAAATTGGGAGAGCATCAATAAGGATAATGCCGTGATGATACGTGATAATGAGCAGAACCGCACGCTCTACGAACTGATACGAAAGACCAAGATAGAGCAGCATCTTCCAGTGGTGGTTATCATAGACGAGGAACACATGTTTGCAGGACGTAATGCCAAGAAAAGCGAGATGGTATTGCAAGCTATCCAGCCACACATAGAACTTCGTGTATCAGCAACGCCAGTCACCCAAAGCTATCATGCTGTTCTTGTGAAACGCCAAGATGTAATCAATGAAGAGATGATTAAGAAGGGCATAGAACTGAATCCGAATGTAAAGAGCAGTAAGGAACAGTCGGAACTGACGGTTAACCAGCGACTCTTGAAGAAAGCACTTGATAAGCGCAAAGAGTTGGCTGAGGCTTACAAGGAATATGGCATCAATCCGCTGTTGCTCATTCAGTTGCCTAACGATAGCAGCGAATCTATGTCGTCGAAGGACAAGACCATCGCCGAAGAGATGCAAGCCTACTTAGAACAGGTTTGCGACATAAGCGTGGCAAATGGCAGGTTGGCTGTATGGCTATCAAAAGATAAATCGCCCAATCTTCAGAATATCACTCATTCTGATGATATTACCGAGGTGTTGCTGTTCAAGCAGGCCATAGCCTTGGGCTGGGATTGTCCTCGTGCATCCGTCCTCCTGATATTCCGAGAATTGCAGAGCATGACCTTTACCACGCAGACCGTGGGACGAATACTCCGAATGCCAGAGCAGCATTTTTATAAGAATGACATTCTGAACTACGGTTATGTTTATACCGACCTTTCGGCTGACATGATTAGCATTGTGGGAGATGACATGAACTATATCAGCACCCTCTACGCCAATCGCAAGAAAGACTTGCCGAACATCACACTCCGTTCCTATTATACGGATAAGCATAGGGCAACAAGAAACCGCTTGGGCTCCCAGTTCCGCAGCATCTTCTATAAGACGATGGAACGGGAATGGGAACAAAACCCATTGTTGCTCTTCTCTGCAGAAGATTTCTTTGAGGATGATGGTGAGACAGAGGGTGCTGACGAGGCGAAAAAAAAGGAGGCAGACATGGATGCCAAAATCAAGTTGAATCGCTACAATGCCAAGCGACATGGCGTGCAGACCGATGTATCAAGAATCTTGGTGGCTATCCCGAAGGACACCCCATTGACGGGTGATTCGGGCATCGTGGAGATAACAGACAAGGCAAGGCTGGCTCTGAATGCATCAGAATTGCAGAATCTCTTTACGCTTTTCTGCCGTAAGAATGTGGGTGGGTTCTCCAAATTTGACAGTACGCCAGTCTTGCAAGGAGCCATCGAGAGTGCCTTGGAGGAATACCTGCAAGTCTTTTCGATGGATGTGCCTAAGGTGGTGCTCTATCATCAGAACCGTCCGCGCTTCGAGGAATTGATACGCAAGGCATTGGTTACCTACGAGGCTACGCTGAAGAGAAATGCCAAAGAGGTGACGATGGAATATCAGCAGTCTGTATGGCAAGTACCGGAGACTCGACTCTATAATGCGGCAATGGTGAGAACCACGGAAGGCGAAATCTTCAACCATGCCTTGTATCCTTATTTTGAGCAGATTACGGCATCGAGACCCGAGCAAGAGTTTGCACGTTGGTTGGATGACAAGATGGAATATGTGGAGTGGTGGTACAAGAATGGAGACGAGGGAAAGCAGCATTTCGCCGTGCCTTATACGGATTCGGGTAGTAGAAAACGTTGTTTCTATGTGGATTTCATCGTCAGATTGAAGTCGGGTACCATCTGCCTCTTCGACACCAAAACCAAGGGAAGCGATGCGGATGCGCCGGAAAAGAACAATGCCCTCTTGGATTACATCTCCAGTTATCAATCTACAGGCAAGAAGATTGTGGGTGGCGTGCTCATCAAAGACGAGGGCACGAGCAACTGGTATTATCCTGGAGGCGTTATCGAGAACACTGACAATATAGATGGGTGGTCGGCATTACATCTGGAAACCCTATAATATAATAAGGTAATCATATATAATAAGGTATGAAGAAAAGTTTGGACAGAACATTCCTGAACTATGGAATCAGGCAGGAAGACATGCAACTCATAGAGAGTGCATGCCAATCGGAGGGTATAGATGCGGAATGGCTCAAGGATTATATCCTCAAGCCTTTCCATGAAGAGCGTAATAACCAAAATGAGTCAAGTCTTGAGGAAAAGAAGGTGACGAAAATACTCAAGAAGGCTCTCAAAGAAATTAAGAAGTAATGAAACTGAAGCGTATCTACATAGAGAATTATAAGACCTACAGAAAGTTGGACTTAAACTTAGAGGTAACGAGCGACCGTCCCATCATCTTGATAGGTGGTGCCAACGGTTGTGGTAAAACTACGCTCTTCGATGCCATCTATTCTGCACTCTATGGATTGAAAATATCCAACAAGCGACAGTTTGAGGAAATCTTCAATTCGGGGGTAAAGAACGAGAGCGGTATAGAAGGCAAGACCATCATGCTGGAGATTACTTTCTCTGGGATGGTTTTGGGGCAAGAAACGCCTTATCGGTTGTGTCGTGCCTATCGGTTTGTGGATGGCAAGATACAGGAGAGCAACGTGCTCAATATGAATGGTAACAGTTATCCTTACGGTTCTGGTTCCACAGCTATCCAACGTACCAACAATGAAGCGATAGTCAACAAGATTATCTCTGCCAATCTGCCTGCTGAATTGAGCAACTATTTTCTCTTTGATGCTATGAAGACTTCCGACCTCGTGAAGGAAGAACAAATCAACAAGCTCATCATGAAGAACATCAATTCGGTGATGGGTTTCAATAAATACACTCAGTTGCAAAATGCAGCCTCGGCTTATCTCGATGAGAAGAAGGCGGAACGCTTGGAGAACGAAAACCTGCGTGCCGAATACTTGAAACTGACCAAACAGAAGGTGGAGATGGAAAGGGATGTGGCAAGTCTTAATGATGCCTACAACGAAGCTTTGAACTATGCTAATGATCATAAGCAGCAGTATGAGCAACTGAAGGAGGGACGGAACTCGGATGATGTGATTCGTGACAAAATGCATCAGATAGAGGAGAGCATCAACAGCTTCTATCAGAAGGAAAAGGACTATAGACAGGATGCTGAGGCTATCTCCAAAGATTTAGAGTGGAAAGTAATTATGCCAAAGGTAGCCAACAGCATCAGTACCGAGGTGGAACTTATTCTGAGCGAGAAGGAGGTGGTGGCTTCTGCAAGGGGTAATATCCTCAATGACCAACAGATAGAAAAGGTTACCCAGGATGTAATACGATTGCTTAAGGAGAAATACCCGCAGGTAGGCGAGGTTTCTATTGCCGAGATTATTGAAGAAATCAAACGTGAGCAAGACAACAGCGATGATTATAATGATAAATATGGTTTTCTGAGCGATGCTGATGTCAATGTGTTGAGAAACCTGGTTCAGCAATCATATTCCAATCCTTATCTTTCGTTGGATGAGAGACGTGAAAGCTTAAACTTAGAGTTGGCGGATATTCCAAAGAAACAGGAACAATTGGAAGAATATAAACGCGCCTTGACTGGTCACGATTACAGCATCATCGAACTCTATGAAAAAAATGACAGGAAGATAGAGGAATTGAAGGCAAAAATCGTGGAACAGAAGAATGCTATCAAGGAAATGGAGAGGAAGATTTCTACTTACGATTATGATATGCCACAAGTTCCAGATCCTCAGTATGATATGTTATGCAAACTGCCTGGTTTCTTCAAGTCGCTTTCCTGTAAGTTACTCAAGTCGAAGAAGGCAAGTATCGAGCGTATGATGAAGGAGCAGTTGAACATCAACTTGGTGATTTATGCAGGTTACATCGGTAGGGTAGAGCTATCGGCAGATGATTCGGAGGAAATCTCGTTCAAGATATTCCACAAGAATGGTAATGAAATTTATCTGAGTCAGCTGAATGCTGGTGCCAAGCAAACTGTGATGCAGGTGTTACTGAAAGTCCTGTATGAACTGGGTGATTACGACCCTCCTGTAATGATAGATACTGTAATGGGTGTTCTTGACAAGGAGAGTCGTGAAGTTATCATCAACCGTTATTTCCCGGATTTGGCTCATCAAACCATCCTGTTAAGTACTGATACGGAAATAACAACAGAGACTGATTTCAAGAAGATAGTGGCTTATGTGGCAAGAACTTATACTTTGCATAGAGACCAGGAAAGGCAGTGTACTACTGTCAGCGATGATTACTTTGGATTACAAACTTACGAATTCTAGTAGAAATGAATGTACAAGATATAAAACTTGAGGGAATGAGAATTCTGGAAGGAACTCATGATTTGCTTGAAGAAGTGAAATATGCTATCGAGCAGAAACTGAACCTTTCGGATTACTCAGATATGGTTCGCCCTGTAGTATTGAACTTTACTACGGTTATGCGAATCTGTCTTCTTGTTGGATTGAGCGATAAGACACCAAGAAGTAAGTCAAAGGTAGAGAAATTGCAAACCTCTGCAGGTATGCAGCCATTGGGTGGGTCTTTCTTTACCAAGTCGAATATAAAGGAGGTCTTCGTGGCTCTTATCAAGATGCGTTATAGTGATATTGATGCCGACTGGCAGAATTCTACTTTTCTGAGCAAGGTGCTTTTTAGCGAAATGATGAGGGGTAAGAGTATCTTGATGGAAGAAGGAGGTATTGATGAATGGCTGCACTTCTCTCCGTTGAGAGGTGGAAAGTCGTTGATGGATATTCCTGAGTTGAATCTTTATATCGGTCAGTATGAGGATGGAATGGATGCGGCTTTAGATATCAACAGTACTGCTATTTCAAATACACAGATATTGATAGCTGGAACTACTGGTTCGGGTAAGTCAAATTTATTAGCTGTCCTCATCAATCAAATCAGAATGGCATCGGCTGATACCTACTATCCTGTCAACTTCCTCTTGTTCGATTATAAGGGGGAGTTCTCTGATCCAGCCCATGCCGATTGGCTGTCGAAGTTTGAGACCGATTCCTCTGCCATCTTGAATCCGATGGAGAAACCTTTGCCGTTTACTCCGTTCAAGGACTTTACTGGCAGACCTGTCAATGAAATCCACCTGTATTCCACGACCTTGGCAAATGCCATCTGTGCTATATCTTCCGCTAAGATTGGTGCTTTGATGGATAACAGACTGAGCGAAGCTATCATCAATGCCTACAAGGCGAAGAACCAGAAACCAATCACCTTTCAGGAAGTTTTTGATCATTATACGATGTTGATGCCCGAGAAGAAACAGGGTGATATGGATAGTGTAAAATCAGTCTTAAACCAGTTGATTCTGAATAATATTTTTGCAGAGGAAGACAAGGTAGATTTGGTGAAAGGTTGTTATATTATCAACTTAGGAAAGTTTGACAAGGAAGGTATCATGGCAAAGGCTATCGTATATTTCGTGACATCGAAGTTGAACAATATCTATGAGCAACTGCCTCCACAGGCTAAGAATGAGGATAGGGTGGAACTACGCCATTTCACCATCATTGATGAGGCTCACTATATGCTTGGTTTCGAAAACAAGCCTTTACAGAACTTGATAGCTGTGGGTAGAAACAAGGGTATGAGCATCATCCTTGCTACACAGAATATGGATTCGTTTAAGAAAGCCTCTTTTGATTTCTATGCCAACGCCCAATATCCACTCATTATGAAGCAACAGCAACAGAATGATGGAGTGTTGAAGGATTTGTTTGGTGTGAGTGGCATGGCTCTGCAGGAACTGAAGCAAGCTATTGCTGGCTTGCAGAAGGGTGAACTGATAACCAAGGATGCCCAGGCTATGACCCTCGGCATAGGCAAACATTGGAAGAAAATTAAGGTTACTCATCTTATTTGATAATGGATAAAGATACTGACTATTATCTGTCTGCATTTGAAAAGATGAAAAGGGCGATTATGCGGGGTGTGAAAGCTCCGCATAAGCCCCTTTTGCTCTTGGCTATTGTAAATCTCTGCCAGCAGGGGCTCATAAAAGACAAGTATGTTGTTCTTTCAAGTGAGTTGGTTGGGGAGTTTAGGAAGTTTTATTCTAGCTTAAAGTCTTTACGTGATGTTTTTGCTTATGCAGAAATAGACCAGGAATTATATGATTTAATGGTTAATAGAGAGTCTGCTGTAATACTGGAGTGTAAGCTTCGGGAACTCGTATAAACTAATCCCGAAGTATTTATGAATGCTTGCCAGGAGTAAAAATATGATATAAAGCTTTTGCCCTTGCAGGGCGCATTGCAGATTGCTAGTGTACCCAGGGTGTTGCCCTGGGCTAAGAGCTTTTGGGCCTTCAGCCCGTTCTTGAACCACCTGCGGAAGACATAGTATCCTTTAAATTCTGTTTTCTTTGAATAAATTGCTGATTTTTGAAAGAAATTGCGTAATTTTGCAACCGAAAAGAAATAATATTCAGTTTTTAATAGACAAATGGTAGATACATTACAAAACTTTTTAGTTCAGGTTAGCGATTTTCTCTGGTCGTATATCATCATCACCGTGTTGATATGCTGTGCCTTGTTTTTCACTTGGCGTACTAGGTTTGTACAGTTTCGACTCATCAAGGAGATGGTCAGGCTGCTGTTGAATCCCGACAAGATTCAACCGGAGGAGATAGGCCATGATGAGCTGTCGATGGAGGTAAAGGTGGATGGCGAGATGAAACATATCTCTTCCTTCCAGGCTTTCGTGGTGGCATTGGCCAGCCGTATCGGTACGGGTAATCTTGCAGGCGTAGCTACTGCAATCAGCATCGGTGGACCGGGAGCCGTGTTCTGGATGTGGGTGCTGGCTTTACTGGGTTCAGCATCGGCTTTCATCGAATCAACTCTTGCCCAACTTTATAAGCGTAAGGGCAAGACATCCTTCTTTGGTGGACCTGCCTATTATATGAAGTATGGATTGGGAAAGGGATGGATGGGTATTCTCTTTGCCGTCCTGATGATCATCACCTTTGGCTTTGCCTATAATTCTGTTCAGAGCAATACCATCTGTCTGGCTTGGCAGAAAGCGTTTGGTATAGAACCAGCTACCATGGGAATTGTGCTTACTGCGCTTACCCTTCTCATCATCTTCGGTGGTATCCAGCGAGTGGCTAAGTTCTCTTCTACCGTGGTTCCTGTGATGGCTGTCGTCTATCTTCTGATAGCTGTAGGAGTAGTGGTTTGGAATATTGCCAGTCTGCCTAAAGTGTTGCTTGCCATTGTGGAGAATGCCTTCGGATTCAATCAGGCTGCCGGCGGAGTGCTGGGTGTTACGGTGATACAGGGCATCAAGCGAGGTTTGTTCAGTAACGAGGCTGGTGAGGGTAGTGCACCTAATGCAGCAGCTGTGGCTACGGTAAGCCATCCGGTTAAGCAAGGTTTGATTCAGGCTTTGGGTGTTTTTACAGATACCTTGGTGGTATGTTCCTGCACCGCCTTCATCATCCTTGTGAGTGGGGTAGATGTTACCGCATCCAATGGTATCCAGCTGACGCAGGATGCCTTGACCCACGAAATCGGAAGTATCGGCAATCCATTTGTGGCTGTGATGATCTGGCTCTTTGCCTTTAGTAGCATCATCGGCAACTATTATTATGGCGAGACCAATGTGAGATATATCAGGGATTCCAAGTTGGGCGTATTTATCTATCGCCTTGCTGTGGCAGCGATGGTGATGGTAGGAGCTGTGGTATCGCTGGATTTCGCATGGAGCTTTGCCGATATCACGATGGCTCTTCTCACGCTCTGTAATCTGGTGGCTATTGTTCTGCTTTCCCGCCAAGCCGTCTTCCTGCTGCAAGATTATCGTCAGCAGAAAAAGGAAGGAAAGAATCCTGTATTCAGCAAGGATAAGATGCCTGAGATTGCTGATAAGCTGGAGGCATGGTAATATACGGCTTTTATCTGAATGATGCAAGAAAAAAGGAAAAAGCTTTGAAAATAAGATTGTTTTCAAAGCTTTTTCCTTTTTCTGTACGTATTGCTTAAAGTATAGTTATAACATTGTCAAATGGTGGTATAACATATAGCTGTCATTGAAATCAGATCTGCTACCACCTGCGGACAACATAGTATCTTGTAGGGAATGCCAGGCTTACAATCAGGGCAAAAATCAGTACAGCAACAATTCCCACAATAATATAGGCTATTACAACACAAATCAGATATATTGCCACTATACTGAGGAAAGAATAGAGCATCATCCAGCTTGCTGCCTTCTTGCCATATTGTTCCTTGTCTTTCTTATATCTGTACCAAAGACACAGAACGGGGGTTGCTATGGTAAGTGCTACACCTGTCAGCGATAGGAAGATCTGCGAAGTGCTGTCCTGTTCTGCCAGCGTTGCCAGATATCCAAATAATATGGTAATCACTACAGTTGCTAGTGCCGCCAGTACGGGAACGAGGAGCAACTTGTTGAATCGTTTGTAAGGTATCACTTCCGTGCCACATTTCCCATTCATCCATTTTGCCAATTTCTGGTATCTGAAAACATAAAAGAAAGTGAACACAATGGCGATAAGACCGAGGGCGCCTCCAACAAGTGACAGGAGCAGCAACGCTATGCTCATTAATACTCCAGTTTCTTCCTTGTCGGCGCTTTGCTGAGTTCCTGCTGGTGCTTGCATATCCTCTTTCTTGGCATCTGCGTTAGAGGCTTGTTTCCCTTTCTGTTGGGCAACGGCAGTCAGTTCCGTCTTTTCATTCTTGGCGTCTTCCTTGATATCCTGCTGTGTGGCAGCTGCAGGCATTTCTTCTTCTACATCAACATCAGAATCCGGTTCCGGCTCAAATCGTTGGCAGCAGTAAGAAGCCACATAAGCCGTTTTGCCCTTGTAGAGGAATCTGATCATATCGCCATCCATACCTTCTTCCTCAAAAGTATCACCCTGATGCATCATGCCCAACTTCGTAAGATAATTAGGCGAATCCCACACCGTCAGGTCGGCATCTTTCACCTCCCACATATCGCCTTTCTCAGCAAAGCCAGCCATCGAAAGCAATGCGAAGGCGAATACTAACAATAGTTTCACGTATTTCATAAGCCTTGCTCCCTTTCTTCCATTTTCTTCATTTCCTGTTTCTCCTTTGCCTTGTCCCATGCAAAAGAGAATAACTTGCCAAAGAGGCGCAGCACACGCATGGCTATCCATTTGATGACACGCACGATATCCCACAAGATTTCTTCACCAATATTACGCATAATCCTTAAAATTTAAGTTAGACATTTATTATTTGATTATTTACTACTACATTTCGCCGTTTACTTAGGGATGCTAAGTATAACAAGAGAATGACTGAATGCAAAGATAGCGACAATTACCATACAAAGCTTCAAACGACAGTAAAAAAAGGATATTTATATTCATTTCTACGGATTACCATCGTATGCAGCCTATGGTTTTCCGTAGGTAAAGGGACGTATGAACGGAAAAACAACAGCCGCCACCTTTTTTAACAATAGAAAAAATGTCTCTTCCGATTATTTTTCATATCTTTGCACGGACAATCGTTTATGATAGTAATTGCAAATAACGTAAATATAATAGCAAATGAAGCAAACAATACATCACAGGCAACAAGCCATATTCACATATATTTTCCTTCTGTTATCATCCATCGCTTTCCTTGCCGCTTGTCAACGAGACAGCTGCAAAGACGAGAAGCGGGCATATTCCTTGTTTCTGGAAGCCGTCAACTATAATGCTGATGGTGATAAGAAACAGGCCATCCTTCTGATAGACAGCGCACTCAATATGAATTGTGCCGACACTACTCGCAGTTGGCTTACCAGCGAGAAGATGACCGCATATACAGATCTTGGAAAGATGAGAGAAGCCATAGAAATCGGAAAGAAAGGCATCCCGTTTGCTGAGAAGATTGAAGATTACGATGGCATGCTTGCCATGTGTGGAGCAATGGGCATCTGCTATCGCAGAATCGGAGAACTGGATTCCTCGCTCATCTATTATAAGAAGGGTATCCAGAAAGCCATCAAAAGTGAAAATGCGGAATATGAAATTTATCTCTACAATTGTATCTCCGTGCTTTTCAACGAACAGAAGAGATTCAGGGAAGCCATAGAGTACTCCGACAAGGCTGAATCTAAAGCTATCGCTATCAACGATACCATAGAGCGTCTGTCTGCCCATGCCAATAAAGGTGCTATCCTGATGCGACAGGGAAATTACCGGAAAAGCGTCAATAGCCTTACTTCGATGTGGAATATGGTAAAGCAGGCCAATTATAATGTGCTGACCCTCAAATATCTTTCTCCGTTGCTCAAGTCGTACTTGCAACTGGGTAAGGCCGATTCCGTCGCCTTCTATCTCACATACGCCAATGAAGCCTGCCGTAATCTGGCACCTACGAGCAATGGGGTGCTAGGCATATTGGAAATCAAGGCCGACTTGCTGGGGCAACAGAAGAAATACGCTGAGCAATGGCTACTTCTGGACAGCATCGGCAGGTTGGCGGGTACCAATCTGCCGATGCCTAAAGACAAGCTTCTCGCCACACAAGCCAGATGCCTCAACAATATGGGTAAATACACTCAGGCATACCAGGCAATGCAAAAGGCATACATGAAAAGTGACTCTCTCAAGCAGAGTGACATCGACAAGCAGTTGAGTGAATTCAACATCAAGTACAAGACCTTGGAGAAAGAAATGCTGATAGAAAAGATGAACCACGAACAGAGCTTGCTCTATATCCGTATCTTATGGCTCATCCTGGCACTCATCATATTGTTGATAGCCATTCTTGTCATCCTATACCGCAGGAAACTCGACAGGCAGAGAGCCGAATTGTCGGAAAAGACATCCTATATCAATGGTGTGGAGAATGAGCGCAAGCGTCTGGCCAAGGAATTGCATGATGGAATATGCAACGATATTCTGGCGGTGAATATCATGATGCAGACCAATAAGGAGGAAGCAGAAAGATTGCTTAAGAACGTGGGACATGATGTACGCCGTCTTTCACATGAGCTGATACCACCTAGGTTTGACAACACTTCGCTTGCGGAGCTGATAGAAAGCTTCTGTCAATCGGTAACAGCCGAAAACGGAACCATCGTCAAGCCATTCATCAGTACCTCTTTCAATGCGCAGAATCTCCCCGACGGCAAGGCGATAGAGATCTACCGCATCATCCAGGAATGCGTATCCAATGCCATCAAATATGGATACAGCAAGATGATATCCGTCACGCTGGATACCTGTGGAAAGCAGGGGAGCATATCCATCATCAACGATCTGTCACCACTTCACCCTATCAGCCAGGACAAGCCAGGAATCGGCAAAGATACCCTGAAGATGAGAGCTGAAGCTCTGCAGGCAGAACTCGATATAAGAAATGATGGAGAAGAGTATCTGGTAGAACTCAAGTTTCAACTATAATCTGCGAGCAAAGGCTTGCGAAAAATTACGCTTAAAAATGTATCATCATGGAAAAGAGCAAAAGCATCCTTATTGTAGATGACCATCCTGTCGTCTTGGTTGGTTTGAGGGCACTCATCCTGCAAGATGGTGTCTATAAAAATGTACAGACCGCCTCTAGCCTCCTATCTGCCAGGGATATCATCAACAGGGAGAATATCGATACCGCTATCATCGACTTGGAACTGAGTAATGAGAATGGTCTGCTGCTTGTCAAGCTGCTTCACCATAAGCATCCCAAGACCAAGATCATTGTCTATACGATGCACGAAGAAATCTGGACGATACGTCAGCTGATGGACGAGGATGTAGATGCCATAGTTTTGAAAGGTGATGACCCGCAGGAACTTCTTACTGCTCTGCACAGGATAGAAGAAGGAAAGGGGTATTATAGTCAACAGTTTTTCAGACTGATCAATCAGCAGAATGTCGAGCAAGTCAATCTCTCTAATAGAGAACTCGAAGTCTTGGAGCACATAGCCGAGGGACATTCGACCAATACCATTGCCCGGGAGTTGAACATCAGCAACAATACCGTAGAATTTCACCGCCACAACTTGATGAGCAAACTGCAAGCCAGCAATGTGGCAAATATGGTGAAAAAGGCGATGCAGATGGGGTTGGCGTTCATCAAGCATTGAAAACTATCCTATTTATGATTTTCTCATTGTTATGATGTTCTCATAATTATATAGTTTTTATTTTACTTCTCTGAGCTTACGAAATGTGAAACGAATTTTTCCTATTTCTCTGGGGTAGGCTTGAGATAGGCCATGAACTTCTCCGGCTGATAGTTGAGAACCAGCTCGTCAGGGAACTCTGCTTTCTCTACCAGAGGCATGATGTTGCTGTAGTCGGCAATCATGGTAGAGAAGTGGGCATCACTTCCAAAGATGACAGGGGTCTCGTACTTCTTGGCAAGTTCCAGCAGTTCCAGGTTATTAGGAGCTGCCACCGTCTTGTGGCGGATGGGAGCCATGGAGTGATTGTTGATTTCGAGCAAGGTATGCGTCTCCTTGGAAACCTTCATCAGAGCCTCGAAATCCAGTTCTGCCGTTCCATCTCCAGGATGGGAGATAATCTGCACGAACGGATTGCGCATGGCGTTGATGACACCCTGCGTGTTCTCTTCCTTGGTTCCTCCCTGCCAGCAAAGGCTATGAATGCCAGCGATTCGGATATCAAGTATGCGCCAGTAATCCTCATCGAGGTCAATATCGCCCTGGGTATTGAGGATGTTGAGTTCTGCTCCCAGCATCAGCCTGATTCCATAGAGCTGACGGGGAACGCAATGCAGGTTTCTGAAATAGATGGGATCACAGGTGCCCGGGATATGTGGTCCGTGCTCTGTGATTCCCAATATTTCCAACCCCTTTTCTTTTGCAGCCATGGTCATTTCCTGCAAACTGCTGAAGGCATGACCCGATGCTATTGTATGCGTATGAACGTCTAATAATGTTTTCATACTGCAAAGGTACGGATATTTTGCGAATTAGTTTATTTCTCCATGATTAAAAAACATTTTTTTCTTCGAAAATAGATGTTTTCCCACTTTTTACGCCTCCTCCTTCTTCGTTTTAGGAAGTACGAGGTTGAGAATCACGCCGATGACGGCAGAGAGACCGATGCCGGAAATGGCGAAGGAACCGGAGGAGAGGACGGCACCACCCAAGCCCATCGTCAGCATCACCGAGATGATGATGACATTGCGGGTTTCATTCATATCTACCTTGTTCTGCATCAGATTCTGAACACCCACACTGGCGATGGTGCCGAAAAGAAGCAGCATGATGCCACCTAATACCGCTTGAGGTATGCTCTGCAGCAAGGCACTCAATTTGCCCACGATAGAGAAACAGATGGCGGTGGCTGCGGATATGCGAATCACGGCAGGACTTGTGACCTTGGTGATAGACATCGCTCCCGTTACTTCAGAATAAGTAGTCTCAGGAGGACCACCCAGGAAGGCGGAACAGAGACACGCCACTCCATCGCCCAACATCGTGCGATGCAATCCCGGATCTGCCACGAAATCCTTCTTCGCCACGGTGCTCACCACATACACGTCGCCGATATGTTCCAGCACCGGTGCTATCGCCACGGGTAACATATAGAGAAATGGCGCCCAGGAGAAATGGGTGATGGTATCGAAGCTTACCGGACAGGAGAACCACGAAGCCGCTGCTACATCCGAGAAATCTACCTCGCCCATGCAGATGGCGATGACGTAACCCACGATAACGCCCGAAATGATAGGCACCAGCTTCATCAGTCCCTTGCAGAAGGTAAGTACCAGGATGGCGGTGATAAGCGATGCGAAGGCGAGAACCCAGTTGGTCTTAGCCATATTCACAGCGCTGCCCGAAAGGGAAAGACCGATAAGGATGATGGCGGGTCCGATGACTACCGGAGGGAAAATCTTATCCAGCAGTTTCTTGCCCTGCCATTTTACTAGGGCGCTCATGATGAAATACACCAGGGAGACGCTGGTAAGTCCGGCGATGGTTCCCGGAAGTCCCCACTGCTTGGTGGCAGCGATGATAGGAGCGATGAAGGCGAAGGAACTGCCCAGGAAGATAGGCACCTTGCCCTTGGTGATGAAGTGAAAGAGAAAGGTTCCCACACCTGCGGTGAAGAGAGCCGTTGCCGGATCGATGCCTATCAGGAGAGGCACCAGAACCGTTGCACCGAAAGCCACAAATAGGAATTGTACTCCTACAAGGGTTTTCTTGGTCATAGAAAGTTGTTCTGTATTCATTATTATTGTTATATGAAAATGATTCTTGTTTCTGTTTATAGCTTGCTAAATCTTTGCAAAAATACGAATAAAGTTTGAAAATACCAAGAATCTCTTTCTTTTATTTCGCAAATCCTTTCTTTTTCTTCACTCTCTTTCCAACGAAGTTCCAGGATGACTCTCTAAATTTCCCCTTGTGATACTAAATATTTGCCGAAAAAGTTGGCTGTTATTATTTCTTTATGTAACTTTGCCGCAACTATTTTGTTTTAGTTAATTAAAAAATATGTTTTATATGGACAAAAAAAGAATATTGGAATATCTCATTAAGATAATTAAAATCAAAAGCGGTATCGATTTTAAAAAGGAAAAGCCTTTGAAATTAGATGAATCTTCTAATTTCGAAAATGGCTTTTTGGGTAGAGAAATTTATGAAAAACTTTTTCAAATCTATGATGAAAAAAATAAGCAGAAAAAGATAAAGGATACAAAGGAAGATGATCTAAAAGTGCTGGTTTTGCCTAAAATTATCAAAAGCGAAAGACTTATTGATGAAATGAATAAAGAAGGGAAGATATGTTATGAGACAGACGTACTAGATATACCAGTTCTTTATATTCCAGCTATTCTTGATATGAATGGACAATTAAAGGTCAATACAACTAAGACTCCATGGATACCGATTGAGATTTTGGCTCCTTTTGGAAATAATGTTTCTATTGGTGAATGGAAAGATAAAGATTTCATTCTAACAGAAGGTATCAGCAATAAAAATGAAATTCTTTGGGATAAATATATTGCTAAGGTGAAGGAATATTACAAATTTCAGATAGAAAATGACTGGGATTCTACATTCCTTAAAAATTCTGAAAAGAAAAACAGTTACTATGAGATTTATCCTTCTGCATGGATTATGTTGGATGAAACAGTGGAAGCTTATGGCAAGATACTCGAATTATATCATTTCTTGTTTGAGCATATTGATGAAAATATGAAATCGGTTCCATTACTCAACAAGCTGCTTTTTCCTTCAAAAGATACCGAAGAAGGTTTATATGGAGAATTGAATATTAAATCAATGAAAAAACATTTAGGAGTTATGAGTGGTAAATGGCCTCTTTCTCCTTCTCAAAGAGAATCACTTCATCATTTGAATGAAACGAAAGATGGAGAGATTTTAGCAGTGTCAGGTCCTCCGGGAACAGGTAAGACAACACTTTTACAAAGTGTTGTTGCTGATTTGTTTGTCAAACATGCAAAAGAAGGTCTGAAAGCTCCCATCATTGTAGCAACTTCTACTAATAACAAAGCTGTTACCAATATAATGGATTCTTTTGCAAATGTGGTAGAGGAAGATTCTGATAAGAATGAAAAGAGAAAGTTGTTAGAAAGAAGATGGATTGGACTATCTTCTTTTTCGGTATATTTTCCTTCTGATGCTAAGAAGAATGATCCACATTTTAAGACGAATAAAGAAGGTGGTATAGATTATGAGAGTATAGAACATAAAAATAATAGCCAAGCAGAAAACGAAAAATTTGAGGAATTTAAGAATACGTTCCAGGAGTGTTGTGATAAATGTTATCATATAAAAAATACTAATGAGAACTCCTATTGGGAGGGTGTAATGAAGTATCTTCAAGACGAAATTCAAAAGCGTGAATCGAAATTAAAAGAAATATTATCTGCTGTTGAAAAGCCGACGGTTCAATATAGTAATCAGAAAAAAAAGACATTGTGTCAGAAGTTCTTGAGCTTTTTAGGTTTTTATAAATCTGAAGCTCAGCCCGATTCCTCTAATAGAAAACTTGAGAATCTATTAGAGAGTCTGAACGAATTTGGATTCGATTATAAGGAGAAACTTTTGCATATAACAAAAAGTCTTCATAAAGATGATAAAAAAGTTAAAGATATCCCCGAAAATGGTATTAGTGAGTTGAGTGCTGTGGGGCTTGAAGAAATAAATGGTATTTTAGATATAACGTTAAGATATCAGATGTTTTGGCTTGCAGTTCATTATTATGAGGCTAGTTGGTTAATGGCAAATGATTGTCTAGATGAAAGAAAATATACCTATAAATATTTAAGCATCCAAGACAAAAGATTCCATAGAATGGCAAAGATTACACCTTGTATGGTGATGACATTCTTTAAATTGCCAGATGTCTTTAGGGGAGCATTAGATAGAACAAGGAATTCAAATCAATCGGGAAAAATGAAAATATCGAAAGAATCTGATGATTTAAAACAGTTACCATATATGCGGAACATAGATCTTTTGATTGTAGATGAAGCAGGACAGGTCGCTCCAGAATTGGCCATTCCTTCATTTGCCTTAGCCAAGAAGGCTATCGTCGTAGGTGATGTGCATCAAATACCACCAGTGTATTCTGTTAGTGAGGTCGTAGATTATGAAATGCATAAGAAAATTCTTGGTAAGGATTCAATAGAAAATATATCGGAGTTCTTAACTCTTCCTTTAAACTGCTCTTCTTCAAGCTTGATGTCTTTGGCAACAAGTGCATGCAAGTTTCAAAAGAAAGGGGAGAGAGGAATGTTTCTTAGTGAGCATAGACGTTGTTACAAAGAAATCATTAGCTTCTGCAATGAGTTGGTTTATCATGGACGTCTGAATCCTCGTAGGCCAGATGAGTTTGAAAATGATAGATTCTTAGGTCCAAACTGTCCTGTCATGGGGTCTTTTCATGTTAGTCATCAGAACTCTGAGGTTGATGGTGAGAGTAGAATTTGCATGCAAGAGGCTGAAGCTATTGCAAAATGGATAGACCAAAATTTTGAAGAGATAAGGAATACATATTCGAAAGATGGTAAATTTGCGATAGAAAAAACATTTTCGGTTATTACGCCATTTAAGGCTCAGGTGGACAAGATAAAAGTAGCTTTAGAAGAAGTGTCTAAGAAGCATAAGGTTGGAAAGATTCCTTGTGGAACAGTACATACTTTCCAAGGTGCAGAGAGCAAGATAGTTATATTCTCTACTGTATATGGTCGTCAAGAGGGGTGGAAGTTTATCAAGGAGAATGACAATCTGATAAATGTAGCAGTTTCTAGAGCAAAAGATTATTTTTTCACCTTTGGCGAAAGATCAATTGGAGGCTGTACAGATAATGAGGATGATAAGGATAAAAATGTGGCTCAACTCTTGCTAAAATATACAAAGACAGAGATTCCTGCCCAAATTATAAAGGTTCCTCTATAAAATATGATGAGGAACATCTAGGTAAATTGTATCGATTCACAAATCTGCAAGAATCTTGCAATCTAGTTGGGGCATTACTCTTGTAAAGGGGAAAAACTTTGAAAACTATCTCATAATCAAAGATTTTCCCCTTTTTTCTTTACACCTCTTCCTTCTTCGATTTAGGAAGTACGAGGTTGATAATCACGCCGATGGCAGAACCAATGACTATTTCGCAAATCCTTTCTTTTTCTTCATCCTCTTACCCACGAAGTTCCAGGAAGGCATCTTCTTCAGGGTACTTCTCACGGGCTGTACATCCCAGAGCAGGAAGATGATCAGCACGGCAATGCCGATGAGGCAGGTGATGCCATAGAGATTCCGGATGCTGAGCATCAGAAGATTGGTGGCATCGTAGGGCAAGCCGCGCGACATGTTGTCTGCCATCTGATAACGGAGTCCGAAACTGTACAGACCTGAGCACATCGCCGACATCGGACCGTTGCGGATGATGCCTGCCATCGTCAATCCCATGAAGAAATGCTGGAACGGCATCAGTTCTTCCAGATACACGGTGAGCATGCAGAAGAAGATGGCGTTGCCGAAGCTCCGTAGGAAGCAAGGCAGATAGAGTGCCTCGATGTTGAGACCCGGATCGATGAGGAAATACATCATCACGGGATAACATACCATCGTTGCTACACCTATCGTGAGCAGACGGGTGTATTTCTGACAGAGCACCTTGCACCAGAAGAGACAGAAGAGGCAACCGGCGATGGCACCTGTCCATTCCACAAAGTTGAGCACATTGGTGGTGATGTTGCCGAAATGCAGCACGCCACCCGTAAAGGCGGTTTGCAACACTTTAGGCGTACTGCCCATGAACTCTACGAAGGCGAAGAGAATGAGCAGCGGGATGAGGCGCTTGTACTTCCACGCCGCCGGAGCGATGTAAGGGTGACGGATGTGGAGCATTCGCTGGATGCAGAAATATCCGGTAAGGATGAAGAGCAATACATCCATCTGCATAATCTTCGAATCGAGCCAGTTGTAGTGCTCGCCATAGGTGAAGAAGAAGATGAACTCCAACATCCATGCCGACCACAGGAAGCAGCCCAGATAGTCGAGGCTGATGAAGGGCAGGGGTTTCATGAAGCGGAAGTCGTGGGTGGTGACATACACGATGAATGCCACCAGGAGCAGGGCTCCCGTCATCGCCCAGTTGATGATGCGCCAATCCTGATAGATATAAATCAGGTGTTCGGTGACCCAAGGCGAGAGGAACATGTTTCCCAGAACGATGCAGTAGAGCAGGGGGAAGAAGATGGTGAAATCGCGCTTGGAGGTCATCCACAACTGGATGGTGCTCATACATTCGAAGGTTCCGCAGAGCTTGAAGAAACCTGCGATGTAAGCGAGGATGCACATCAGGGGCACCGAGTCGGTCCACATGATGAGGAAATTACAAGCTGCCACTACCAGTGCCGCATTCAGCAGGAGCTGGCGGTTGGTAAAGTGGAACTTCATCTTGAAGAGGAAGGGGAATGGCATCGCCACGCCCACCACGTTGAACATGATGATCATGAGCACGTCTTCTCTCATCAAACTGTACTCGCCCATTACCTGGCTCATGGCTCCTCCATAGATTCCGCCCGACATCAGGAAGATGAAGGCGAAGAGGAGATAAATCCATGGCTGTAACCGGCGAGGAATATATCCATTGAACGAAGGAACCCGGAAGGGTCCCTGTAACATAGGAGGTCCTGGCATTTTTTTCAATTAATAATTTATAGTTTATAGAACATTCTATTTGATGTGGACCTTGGTTTCTACGTTCAGTCCGGCACGGAGCAGGGCTATCTGTTTCGGGTCATTGTCCTTGGTGAGGGCGATGCGAACAGGCACACGCTGCTCTACCTTTACGAAGTTGCCGGTGGCATTATCCACAGGAATCATGGAATAGGCATTGCCGGCTGCGGCAGAGAGAGCCTCTACCTTGCCATGGAATACTATATCTGGGATGGCATCGGCGGTGAAATCTACGCTCTTTCCCACGGTGATGCCGTCCATCTGAGTCTCACGATAATTGGCTACCACCCAAACATCATTGTCATCCACGATGCGGGCGAGCATCTGACCAGGCTGCACCAACTGTCCCTCGTGAATATCCTTTCTTCCCATCACGCCATCGCAGGTTGCCACGATTACTGTATAAGAAAGATTCAGGCGAGCCAGGTTGAGCTGTGCCTCTGCCACGCTCTCTCCGGCACGTGAACCGCCGAGCTGCTGGGTCTGTACATTGCGAACTGATGCGGCGCTAGCCTTGCGGCTGCTTGCCTGCTCATAACGTGCCTTGGCTCCCAGATAACGGGCATAGGCATTGTCGTATTGCTGACGGGTTACCGCATCCTTCTTCATCAGGGCTGCAAAGCGGTCGAAGTCCTGCTTGGCATTCATCATATCCACACGAGCCTCCTCGATGCCGGCAGCCGCTGTCTGCACATTGGTATTGGTGGTGCCCATGCTGGCGGTTACCACCGAAGAACTTGACTTGGATCCACGCAAGCCTGCCTCTGCCTGAGCTACATGCAGGCGGAACTCAGCATCCTCGATGATGACGAGGGTATCGCCCTTCTTTACGTGCTGATAATCGTTGAAACGAATCTCCTTGATGAATCCCGGTACACGGGTATTGATAGGGGTGATATGGCGGTTTACCTGTGCATCATCTGTGTAAGCCACATCGCTGCCATGATAGAAATGGCTGAAGCACCAGCCGATAGCTCCCAGAAAAAGGAGGATAATCACTACATTATATATTCTCTTGATAATCTTCTTGTTCATAATCTCTTGATAATAGTTTTCGATAAAAACTCTTAATTCAGTTTTTAAAATTAAATTTCTCCTGCCACGTACTTCATGCGATAGTAGGCATAGATGATGTTGATGCGGGCATCCACCTCGCTGAGCTCGGCATTGAGCTTGAGGTTGGAGGCATCCACCATATCCGTAACCAGAGCGAGCTGGCTGAGATAGCGGGCATTCATCACATCGTAGTTCTGCTGTGCCAGTTCCACGCTCTTTTGCTGCGTTTCCAGTTCTACGTAGGTTTGCTGATACTGCACGTAGGCAGCCTGCACATTATTGTTAAGCTGCTCTGCCTGAACGGCGTGTGCCTCTTTTGCCTGTCGGGTTTCCACGGCTGCCTGCTTGATGCGCTTGTTGCTCTTGAAGAGAGAGCTGAGGCTGTATTTCACGCCTACGCCCACATACCAGACGTTGAGGTTCTTATCAACAGGTGGCAATTCGAAGAGGATAGGTCCATCGAAGTTATCTGCGGCAACGAAAGCTACCTTTGGAAGAAGGTCGCTCTTGGCAATCTTCTCTTTCTGTTCGGCGATGCGGATGGCGTTGTTACTCTGCTCCAGGAGTGGAGAATTCAGGGTGCCTGCCGTCTGCCAGTAAGCCTCGCCCTCCTTGCCGTAGGTCTTATCGGCGATTGTGGCATCGGGGATAATCTGAATCTCCTGGCTTGTCTGGTTCATCTGGCTTCCTTCATTCTTTTGGCTTCCCTGGTTCATTCCTAGGGTATTGCAAAGCTGATGGTTCAGGATGCTCCGGTTGTTTCGGAGCGCCGTAAGACCGAGTTTGAGGCTTTCCATCTGGAGTTCGTATCGGGTGATGTCGTTCTTCAGCGCCATTCCGTGCGTCTGTTTCTCCTTGATGTCGTCGATGAGCTGGCGGGTCAACTCGATGTTCTTTTCATACACCTTGATGCGGTTGTCTATCTTATAGAGGTCGAGATATTGACCGAGTGCGATGAAGCGAATCTGTTGACGGGTGAGTTTTACGCCTACTTCTGCCTGCTGCTTTCCGAGTTCGGCGAGTTTGATGCCTGCATTGATGGCTCCACCGGCGTAAACCACCTGCTGTGCCTGGAAGGCGAAATTGTTGCCGAAATGTGGGGATTTCAAACCATGAACGTTGCTGAAGTCGCGGTCGGTAATCAGCGCATTGCCGATGTAACTGAAAGAGAGGGAAGTATCGAGGTCGGGCAGTTTCTTGCTTTTGGCCGCTTCGATGCCGAGGTGGGCTGCTTCTACTCCTGATAATGAAGTGCGAAGAGTTTTGCTGTTATCCTCCACCTTCTGGAAGAGTTGGCTGATGGTTATGTTTTCTTTCTTGCTGGCAGGCAAGGAAGAAGCCGCTCCTACGGTGGTTTGTGATTGAGCCGAAGCCCAATGGGTTCCTCCTGCAAGCAGAAGGCTTACAAATAAGATGTTCTTAATCATTGATCATTACTTTTTGAATTTCGGGTGCAAAGGTACGGAGTTTTGAGCGAACAATCGCTTTAAATATTTCGCAGTGGATGGACGATTTGGGAATAATAGTTCTTTTATATCACATATTTTGTGTAATTTTGCAACCGAAATAGGAATAAAGAGACATAATAACTCTATATATAATAAGGTGTAGATGGAATTATCAGAATTAAGCAGTCAGCAGGAAGCAAGTCTTTTCCTCTCTGGTTTGGAGGAATGGCAGGAGGGTCCGCAAGTATTGACTTACGGAGCAATATTGATTTGCCGGAAAGGAAAGGCGATGCTGAATGTGAATTATAAGGATTGGGAACTTTATGAGGGGGCGGTGATTACGCTCTTCCCGAATGATGTAGTGGAATTGAAGGTTGACGGGGATTGCAAATCCCCTCAAACTGAAAATGGGGATTGCAGATCCCCTGAAACTGAAAACGGGGATTGCAAATCCCCTCAAACAGCGAACAGTTTCCAGGCCGAAATCCTGAAATATAATCCTTCCTTGCTTCGTGAAGCAAGCTTGCAGCTGGAGCAGACGGTGTATTCTTCCTTGCGGAAAGACCGCTGTCGGCAGGATACCCCCGTGGTGACAAACATCATCAATGGGATGTTCTCCTTATTGAAGGTATATTTCGACCAGTCGGAGTGTACCTGCATCTCGCAGTTGGTGTTGTGCCAGTTGAAGGCATTCTTCATCGGTTTTCATGAGTATCTTCAGCGCAATCCGCAATACCGACCAGATGAAGTAAAATCGTATCGTGTAAGAGAATTGTTCAATCGGTTTATGATGCTTCTGGAGAGGGATTACAAGATTTCAAGGGATGTGAACTATTATGCCGAAAAAATGAATATCTCTTCGAAATATCTGACCAACATCGTGAACCAGGTGACGGGGCATACCCCCAAGACCATCATCGATCAATACGTGATTCTGCAGCTCAAGCTGCATCTTAAGCGAAGCACGCAAAGCATCAAGGAGATGGCTTGGGAGTTTCATTTTGCCGACGTCAGTTTCTTCTGCCGATATTTCAAGAAGCATACAGGTCTGACACCGCAGCAGATAAGGTCGTAATCACAACCTGCAGTTTTTCTCTGATCTCGGCTTCTTCTATCTCGCCGATGTATTCAGGTGACAGCGCCTTGAGTTCTTCGAGGCATCCCATCTGCATCATGGTGGCGATAGGGAGGAGCTTATGTGCCGCCTTTCCTATGCGGTCGGTAGATAAGGCTTCCTCTTCTACAGCCTCTTCCAGATTCGTGAGATGAGCGGCAAGTTCCTGCTTCACGGTATCAAGAATCTCCTTAGCCGCCTCTTCGTCGCCTCCGGCAAAAGCGAGGAGAGCATCCAGCTGAGGATTGGATTTCTGCTGGGATGATGAATCTGGCTGGGATGGAGTTCCAGACTGGGCATCCAGTTGAGGCTGGGACTCTATTCCCAGGATATCAGACAGTTTCTCCATACTGAATGGCTTGAACAGGCAATCGTCGAAGCCGGCTTTCAGAAGCTGTTCCAGGATGCTTGTATCGTGAGCAGTCATCGCCACCACCATCATATTGGTATGGTTGATGTGGGCAATCATATCCATGCCGTTCATCTCCGGCATTTCGATATCCATCAGCATCAGGGCTGGCTGTTCGTTATGTAGTGTGGTGAGGGCATCCATCACATGATTGCAGGCGAAAACCTGCCAGGTGTCGCCTACGATGCGGCGCAACATCTCCTGGAGAAGCTGGAGCTGCAGCTTGTCATCATCCAGAATCAGAATCTTGTGGTTGGCAAATTCCGGCTTCTTCTTTATATCAGTAACCTGATGGCTGCCGGAATTCTGTCCTTCCTTATCTTGAGCAGAATCGGGAGAAGGATCATGCTTAATTTCTGATGGTGCCATTTCCTGAGCCTCCTTCTTTGGTGCTGGCTCGATAGGGATGGTGACGATGAAGGTAGAACCTTTGCCCAGGATAGAGTGGAGGATGATTTCTCCGCCAAGCAGCGAAACCAGTTCCTGGGTGATGGACAATCCCAAACCGGTACCCTCTATGCCCTGGGCGCTCTTCAATCTCGTAAACGCCTGGAACACCTTCTGTTTCTCCTCATCAGTCATACCTTTTCCCGTATCCTTTACGCTCAGGGTAAGCGTAGGCTTGCCCAGGATTTCTGAAACCTGTGCCTGGATGGTAACGCTGCCCCGGTCGGTATATTTGATGGCGTTGCTTACCAGATTATCCAATATCTGACGAATGCGGAAGGCATCAGCACGAAAGAATTCCATCCCCTTTATTTTGCATTCGAATGAAATCTCCAATCCTTTCTCTTCTGCCCGCAATTTCATTCCCTCTACCGATTCAGCTACCAGTTGTGCCGGTGAGAAAGAGGTAGGCTGAACCTTCATCAGTCCGTTCTCCAACTGATGATAATCGAGCAGCGAGGCAACGAGATGTGAAAGATGAACGGCAGAGTTCTTGATGTTCTGGAGGCATTCGAGGCCCTGAGGATTGCTGACGTAATCTTTCATCAGATCGATGAAGCCCGAGATAGAGGCAGCTGGCGCCTTGATATCGTGGGTGATGGTGAGGAGCAGGCGCTCGCGCTGGTTCATGATACGCTGGATTTCCTCATTGGCAGCCTCCAGGTTTTCCCTGTAGATACGCTCCTTTCTGGCATCGCGCCAGATAAACCAGATCATGATGACGATGGCAAAGAAGGCTACGATGGCGAGCAGTTCCATCTGCCACAACAGATGCTTTCTTGCTTCCATCGCCTTCTCGATGGCTTCCTGCATATTGTCTTTTTCACGCTGGTGCACATCGCTCAGATGTTTGGCGGAGCGCAGGGCGAGTTTGGCACTCACCATCTTCAGCTCTTCCATCTCCCTATTGATGTTCTGCTTGTGGCCTTGCGTTTCCACTTTCTCCTTCTTGTCTATCTGGTCGAGGATGGTTGCTACGTTTTCCGCCACGTTTACTGGGGTGGTAACAGAATCGATGACAGCCCGGTTGCTGTCCTGTTTTACGCTCAAGGTTTCGGCGTGCTCCTTCTTGAAGGCATCGGCGAGTCGGCGGAAGAATCCCCTTCGGGTCTTCAATACCTCTACCGTAGTCTTTTTCGCCTCGTGGGTTTGAGGTGCCTTGGAGTGAACCAGTATGGAATCCTTTCCCGTATTCAGATTCTTCACCTTATTCTGCAGATAGTTTTGGGTAGGTCTTCCTGCCATGGCATCAGACAGTTGCTTCAGGTTTCTCTGCTCCTCTTTGAGCAGGGAAGAGATGGTACTATCGGCGGCACCCCTTTTCTGGATATACTCGCGCGAAGCTTCATTGATGGCATTGATGCTCTTGGTGTTGCTATACACCAGACTGATTGCCAGAATCATGATAATGGCAATGGCGCTATATCCGAGGGCTACCTTGAGAGGAATATTGTTCTTGTGCATGAGAAATCGTTTAAAATGATGAGCAGACTGATATCTTGCTCAATAGATATTTGTTTGCAAAGTTAATGCAAAAAAATGATATTAGAAAACAAAAGGGCTAAAAACAAGTCAGGAGACCAATGAATTCTATCATTAGTCTCCTGCCTGATTGAAAGCGACGCGTAATTACTAGTGTTATTCTATCTTTTCCTCAGTTAATTACTATTTTTTAAAGGTGATATTACTCTGCTACAGTAGAATCTGTTGCTGTAGAGTCTGCTGGAGTCTCTGCTGGAGTTTCAGCTGGTGTCTCTGCTGGTGTCTCTTTCTCTACTGTAGTGTCTGCTGGAGCAGCTGGTTCTGCTGGGGCTACTGTGTCAACTGGAGCTACTGATGATACACTTGCCATCTTGTTGCTGGCGAATACATTGCTAACTGAAACCATAACCATGGCAGCGATAGCTGCGAAAACTAACTTTTTCATAATCTTTTGTTTTTTTTATTGTGAATATTATGTTTATAACTTTCTTTGTGAACAGCCTTGCTTGCGTTACTGCTCATTGGCGTGTTCACTTTCTAATATCACAATCTGCGTGCCAAAAAACAAAAGAATTATCTAATAGTTTGATTATCAGCAGTAAATGCTTTTTGTGCCAGAATTCTACATTGTGGAAAGTGTGGAACTAGTGTGGAATTATTCCCCAAAAAGTTGGGGAATGGTCATCAGATTCCCCATTTTCCCATATCATCAAAAGCCGTACTTCTTTCTATCAGATACCGTATTTCTTCATCTTATTGTAGAGCGTCTTTCTATCCACGGCGAGCAGTTGTGCAGCCTTGCTCTTGTTACCGCCTGCTGCTTTCAGTGCAGCTTCTATGCGCTGCAGTTCCGTTTCCTCATCGTGCAGGGCGGTAGGAGCTTGTGGCTGGATATGCGCCATACTCTGTTCCAGTTCGGTTACTCCGATGTATCTTCCGGTGGCGAGCAGGGTAGCTCGTTTCATCACATTGTTCAATTCTCGCAGGTTGCCCGGCCAGTTGTAGGCGGCAATTCGCTCCTTGGCTTTGCCGTCGAGTCCTTCCACATTTCTGTTCAGCTCCTTGTTGGCGTGCTTGATAAAGAGGTCGGCAAAGAGGAAGAGGTCGGCACCACGGTCTTTCAGCTCCGGCATGTAGATGGTAAACTCATTGATGCGGTGGTAGAGGTCTTCACGGAAGTTGCCTTCAGCCACACGCTGAGCCAGATTCTCATTGGTAGCGCATACCAGTCGGATATCGATATCTATTTCCTTGTTGCTTCCCACCGGACGGATTTTTCTTTCCTGGAGGGCACGGAGCAGCTGCACCTGCACTTCGTAGTTCAGGTTTCCCATCTCATCGAGGAAGAGAGTTCCTCCGTTGGCAATCTCGAAAGCGCCCTTCTTGTCCTGGTCAGCTCCCGTAAACGATCCCTTCACATGACCGAAGAATTCTGATGCCGCCACCTCTTTAGGAATGGCACCGCAGTCGAGTGCGAAGAAAGGCTTATTGGCTCTAGTGCTGAGTTCGTGTATTCTTCTTGCCACATATTCCTTACCCGTACCGCTGGCACCCAGAATGAGTACCGACATAGGGGTAGGAGCCACCAGCGAAACGAAACTGTAGAGCTTGCGTGAAGCCTCGCTTTCACCTTCCAGGTATTTGGGTACATCCCCATTGGCAGATGATGCCTGGTTTCCTGCCTGCTTGCCAGGTGCTGCGTTTGTAGGAGTAGAATTTGAGTCTGTGGAACGCAGACTATCTGCTGAGTTTGCATGCGAATCCTGTTTTTTCGGAGTCTTGATAGCTTCCTTGATCTTATCCAGAAGGATTTCCGGATGGAAAGGCTTTGCCACATAATCGGTAGCACCTGATTTCATGGCGAGCACCACATTCTGAATTTCTGCATAGCTGGTCATCACGATGAAAGGCACCTGCACGCCATGCTTTCTCATCCATTGCAGCAGGAAGATGCCGTCGTGATCGGGAAGGCGGAGGTCTGATAATACCAGATCGAATCCTCTTTCTGCCTCCTCGCAAACCTGTATGGCGGCCTTGACCGAAGTAGTTTTCTCCACCTCGAATCCCTTCTTTCTGAGCCATGTCTGAATCATGGTTCCAAATGCGATGTCGTCTTCAACTATTAGAATCTTTTCCATGTCATTGCGATCTTACTGTCTTGTTGTATCTTTCTTACTTGTATCTTTGTCTTCTAAAAAGATAGTGTTGTTTCAGAGTGCAAAGTTAGCACTAATATTTGGAATCAGCAAGGAAAAAGGGCTTAATTGTTTAAATGAATCGAAAAAATTAGGAAGTAATCACATAAAAATGGAAACTAGTTGAGCTTTTTAACACTTCATCTATCTCTGAATTCAGGAAAAATATGTATTTTTGCATATTAAAACGAATCTATATAATATTTACGTACTAACAATAGTAGTTATGAAGAAACAAATACTTACATTGGCTATGCTGTCCGCTCTGGCGCTCTCAGCTCATGCCCAACAGCCAGCCAGTCAGCTGTTGCCTTATCAGAACCCTAACCTTTCTGCCGAGGCAAGAGCCAATGACTTACTTTCACGCCTGACCCTGGAGGAAAAGACGAAGCTGATGATGGATGCTTCGCCTGCCATCTCCCGACTGGGTATCCCTCAGTTTCAATGGTGGAACGAGGCGCTGCATGGCGTGGCACGCAACGGATATGCCACGGTTTTCCCTATCACCATGCACATGGCTTCTTCCTGGGATGATGCCTTGCTCTATCAGGTGTTTACTGCCGTAAGCGATGAGGCGAGAGCCAAGGCGCAGGTGGCGAAGAAGTCGGGTAATGTAAAGAGATATCAGAGTCTGAGCTTCTGGACTCCGAATGTCAATATCTTCCGTGATCCTAGATGGGGACGCGGTCAGGAGACTTATGGCGAAGATCCTTATCTCACCACACGTATGGGACTTGCCGTGGTGAATGGTCTGCAGGGACAGTCATTTGACGGCAAACCGCTGGCGGCTCCTGGTGTTCCGGCTTCTGATCAGTCTAAGGCTCCGCAGTATGTCAAGACGCTGGCTTGTGCCAAGCATTTCGCCGTGCATAGCGGTCCGGAGTGGAATCGCCACGTCTTCAATCTGGAGAATCTGCCAGCCCGTGATTTGTGGGAGACTTATCTTCCTGCCTTCAAGTCGCTGGTACAGGATGGACATGTGGCTGAGGTGATGTGTGCCTATCAGCGTATAGATGGTGCTCCTTGCTGCTCCAACGCCAAGTTTGAGCGCCAGATTCTCAGAGACGAATGGGGATTCAAGGGACTGATTACCTCCGATTGCGGAGCTATCTTCGATTTCTTTATGCCGGGCTATCATGGTACGGCAAAGACCGCTACCGAGGCAACTGCCCAGGCTGTGAATGCCGGTACCGACCTGGAGTGCGGCAGCGCCTATCGCACCATTCCGCAGGCTGTGAAGGCAGGAATGATCAATGAAGATAAGGTAAACCAGAGCCTGAAGCGCCTGCTGGTGGCTCGTTTCAAACTCGGCGATTTCGATAAGGATGAAACCGTGTCATGGACTCAGATTCCTGAGAACGTCATCGCCTGCAAGGCTCATAAGGATCTGGCTGAGAAAATAGCTGAAGAAGGCATCGTACTTCTTCAGAACAGAAACCAGCTGCTGCCATTGAACCGCAATCAGAAGATTGTGGTGATGGGACCTAATGCCAATGACTCCATCATGCTGCGAGGCAACTATTCGGGTTATCCTACCAGTTCTACCACCATCCTCCAGGGCATCCGCAACTATATGAAGGGGGCTGAGGTGAAGTATGTTCCGGCTTGTACCTTGACAAGAAACGAGGTGCAGGAGAGCCGTTTCAACCTCTTCCGTGAGGGAATGAAGGCTACCTATTGGAACAATCAGGAACAGAAGGGCGAGCCGGTGGCTACGGATGTGATGAAGACTGCCATCAATCTGAGCAATGGTGGTAATACCGTGTTTGCACCGGGTGTGAATCTTACTCATTTCTCTGCCCGCTATGAGGGAGTGTTGACTCCTGACAGGGATGAGGATCTTACCATCAATATGGGTATTGATGACGGTTGCCGCCTGATAGTGGATGGCGATACTATCGTGAATATGCGGGAGTGCTGGGGCCGCGTGGCGCCTATCATCAAACCGCTCTCTCTGAAAGCAGGCAAGCCGGTTAAGATTCAGATAGATTATACCCAGAGGGAAGATGTGGCTGTGATGCAGTTTGATATCCTGAAGACTTCGAAGCCTACCAGCGAGCAGATCCTGGCAGAGGTGGGCGATGCGGATGCCGTGGTATTCGTTGGCGGTATCTCTCCAAACCTGGAGGGAGAGCAGCTTGAGATTGAGGAGCCTGGATTCAAGGGCGGCGACAGAACCGACCTGGAGTTGCCGAAGGCTCAGCGTCAGGTCATCGCCATGCTGCATCAGGCAGGCAAGCGTGTTGTCTTTGTCAACTGTTCGGGATGTGCCATCGCCATGGTTCCTGAGACAGAGAATGCCGAGGCGATTCTTCAGGCATGGTATCCTGGTGAACGGGGTGGTGAGGCTGTAGCCAAGGTTCTCTTTGGCGAGGTGAATCCATCGGGCAAGCTTCCGGTTACCTTCTATAAGAGTGTGAACGATCTTCCTGATTTCCTCGATTATACGATGAAGAATCGTACCTATCGTTATTTCAAGGGCGAGCCTTTGTTCCCATTCGGTTACGGTTTGAGTTATACCACTTTTGAGTATGGCAAGCCTACCTTGATGCAGGTGAAGAGCAGGAAGTGTGGCGGCAAGGCTGCTGATTACAAACTGATGTTCTCCTTGCAGAATACGGGCAAGCGAGAGGGTACCGAAGTAGCGCAGGTTTATATCAAGCGCATGGATGACGTGGATGGACCTATCAAGAGTCTCAAGGCATTCAAGCGTGTGTCTTTGAAGGCTGGCGAGCGCCAGATGGTGAGCATCGATCTTCCTCGCAAGAGTTTCGAGGGTTGGGATGCCCAGACCAACACCATCCGCGTGGTTCCTGGCACTTACCAGGTATTTGTTGGCGGCTCCAGCGCTGATGCAGCCAAGACTAAGATAGAAGTGAAGGTCAAGTAAACCTCTTTTCATAGAGCTTATCTTGGAATACTCAAAAAAGGCGATAGGTGCACTAACTCTTGAATCAATAAGATTTAGTACACCTATCGCCTTTTTTCTCGAATCAACCAAGAAAAAATCAATTTTTCTTTTGTATATTAAATGACTTTTTTCATTAATTTGTTAACAAAACTAACTCACACTAAATTGGACTTTGGTTGAATATCAAGAAGTTAGGCGTTTGCCTTTATAATATAGGTAACAATATGGAAACGAGCGGACTTCTGCTCGTTTCTGTATTTTGCA
>ERZ1035025.321-NODE-321-length-34633-cov-106.606860_pt1 | contig 34633 bp, 28 predicted proteins | sample MGYA00520619_ERZ1035025 | MGnify/ENA primary metagenome ERZ1035025 (study PRJEB33766, sample SAMN09781742) | gut metagenome | biome: gut microbiome | host: Homo sapiens | place: Madagascar | study: EMG produced TPA metagenomics assembly of the PRJNA485056 data...
TTCTTAAAGAATTCTGCAGTTGGGCATTATGCACCAAAAATTGCGAAGAGCCAAAACTTTTTCACGTAAGAGAAAAGTATTATCCTTTAGATAGCATAAAGGAAGGTGCGGATGAACCAGTAGCTGATGATACCTGCGATGTAACCTACGAAAGCTATCCAGGAGATATGCTTCATATACCAGCCGAAGGTTATCTTCTCCAAGCCCATTACTACCACACCAGCGGCACTACCGATAATCAGCATTGAACCACCAACACCGGCACAGTAGGCGAGCAACTGCCAGAAGATACCATCCACAGCCATATCACCAACGGCTGCCACAGGATACATTCCCATACATCCGGCTACCAGAGGCACGTTGTCAACGATACTTGAAAGCACACCGATGATACCAGTAACCAGGTAGTGGTTGCCATCGAATACGACGTTCAAGCCCTGACCCAAAGCAGTCAATACGCCAATCTCAGCCAGGCAGGATACTGCCATCAGGATACCGAGGAAGAAGAGGATGGTACTCATATCAACACGAGAAAGCAACTTGGTTACTCGCTTCTGAGTACCCTCGGCATCAGCTCCACGATGCAAACCGCGATAGAAAACTTCGGTAGCTGTCCAGAGAACGCCCAATACCAGAAGGATTCCTACGAATGGAGGCAAGTGGGTGATACTCTTGAAGATAGGAACGAAGATCAAACCGCCTACTCCCAACCAGAACACAGCCTTGCGCTGACCTTCGGTGAAATCGCTGACCGATGCATTCTGCTGGGCAGAAACCTCAGGCATCACGAGTTCGCCCTTCAACATGGTCTGAAGGATGAGGGCTGGAATCACCATGGAAACCACAGACGGGATGAAGATTTCGGCGATAACGCCAGCTGCAGTAATCAATCCCTTGTTCCAGAGCATGATGGTGGTAACGTCGCCGATTGGTGAGAAAGCACCACCCGAATTGGCTGCGATGATAACGAGGGAGGCATAAACCATGCGGTCCTTGTGGTCGGTGACGAGCTTTCGGAGAATCATGATCATCACGATACTGGTGGTCAGATTGTCGAGGATAGCCGAGAGGAAGAAGGTAAGGATAGCGATACGCCAGAGGAGCGCACGCTTCGACTTGGTCTTCATCACCTTGCGAACCCAGTTGAATCCGCCGTTCTGGTCAACGATTTCCACGATGGTCATTGCACCCATCAGGAAGAAGAGTGTTGTAGCGGTATCGCCCAGATGTTCCTGGATGATTCCGGTCACCTTCTCCACCATTCCAGCAGCGCCGCCTGTATAATCAGGGTGCATCAACTGGAGATACTGCATTGGATCCATCATGTAGAGGGTCCAACAACCTACCAACATCAACAGGGCAATTGCTGCCTTGTTTACCTTTGTCAAACTTTCGGTAGCTATGAGTGCATAGCCGAGCACGAAAACGACAATAATAGAAATTGTAAGTGTAGTCATTACTTTTTTTATTTATTATTAGATATTCTTTTCCTTTAGATATGATTTGGTACCCACAATTGCCAAACGGCTGCAAAGGTACAAAAAGAAAAGCAATAACCACACGATTCCTTATTATAATTGTATGAAATCGTTTACTTAACAACGGTTTTCTTCCAAAACCCGTTCTATTTTGCGTATCCAGTGCTCATCGATTTCCACTTTCTCTGCATAAGACTTGAAGTTCATCACCACGGCTTCCACTTCTTCTATGATATTAGAAGCATTTCTGATATCCTGTCTTTGTGCAAAAAGCATCAAATCCTGCTTCGTTATATTCTTTCGCTTGCCAAGAACCGTAAGTTCATGGTTACGATAGAAATGCGAATCAGGATCGGCGGAAAACACGATGTCGTAAGCTGGCGATATATGCCATTCTCCGTTGGGATACATCACAAATGAGAAGTTCTTGGTATGGTCATCAACATTCTCAGCAAGAACATTAAACACCATTCTTTTATACTGCTGGGTTTGCTCTTCTGCAGACAATTTCAGTTTTCTACCCACCACAAACAAATCTTCGTAAGTATCAGCCAAGGAACTCATGGCAGCCAAAGTCTGAGTATATATTTTTCTGCCCTCCACCCTATCAAAGCGCTGGGTAAGGAAATTCTGTGTTCCTTCAATCTCAACCAAACGAGAAGGCATCATGTTGATACCGGCATCCTTTGCCATCAGATAATAAGCCATCTCTACCCTGGTAAAAGGAAGTTCATTTTTCCTGCTTGTATCAAACTTCAATATATAGTGCTTAAAGTTGGCTGGCAAGTCGGCTTGGCCAGAACGAATAATACCTGTAGCCTCATCCATGCCGATAATCGCCTTAGGACGCTGACCACCAGCGGAAGTTCCCACCTTGTACAAATCTTCCAGAATAAGACTGTTGCTCATATCAATGTTCACATCCTGCCTATCCAGGAATAATTTATTAGCAAGTTCATAAAGTGAAGCCAATTCGATATTTACAGATGCATCCTCCTGGATATGAGCAGGTTGAAACTCCAAGGCTCCCATTGCTCTCTTACCGATAAAAGACAGTCTATCCACTGCATTTACCATTTTGGATTGCAGATGATTGGCTTCCATCCATTTCTGGAAGACCACATTTCCCCAATGGTCAGGCAGAGAATCTGCTATGAACTCAGGCAAACCTGCATAAAGTTTTTCTCTGTTTCCAGACATAGGGAAAGTTCTTTGAACATAAACAGAATCCAACGGCGCTACCAATGGTGCAATATTCCATCCATATTGCATAAAATCCTTGTCGAATTGGAAAACAGAGCAGCCCCGCTTGTCATCCCAAGACAACAAGCCCACATTCTTATCCCACAAATTCACCTGCACAACATTATCTTTCATGTCTTACCCTTCCCTTCTTTTCATTCATTTTCTTCACTTGGCTAGGCAACATTGGCAGCGGCGGCAAGAGTTTCTCTGCTTCCTGCAGGAATCCGATGCTTCTCAACAGAGAAAGAATAGTGCCAAAGCCTATGTTCTTAGCTTCGCCTTTTTCAAACTGGCTAATGGTGAAAATGCTCACACCAGCCTTTACAGCTACCTCTTTCTGAGTGAGATTGCTGAACAGACGATATTGCTTGAATCGTCCTCCTAATTCAGATATAATCTCAGAATTAGACTTTGCCTCTATACCATATTCCGTAATCATGCTGCAAATATAGTTATTTCTTTATTTATCGCCAAATATAGGGTTAAATATTTAAATATCTTTAGTTATTAAAAAGAAAAATCGGTATAAAAAATCCGCACAGCCCAGAGAGCCATGCGGATTCTGATATTTAATAAAGCTAGCAATAATCATGTTCACAGGTTACTTAGCCACCTTGAATACGGCGGCACTAATGCCTGAAGCTTTGATGGCATCGGTCTTCTTGCCTGATTTATATACAACCTTGCCTGTAGAAAGAACAGAAACTGCCTTGCCACCTACAGAGTTGATGTTGAGAGAGGCTGCCTTGGCACCAGGATTCACGACAACAACATACTTCTCATCACCCAAAGTGCGCTCATATACCATCGGATATTCCTGACCCTTCTGGTTCAGGAGCTTCCAATCTCCCTCATTGTCAAGAGCCTTGGCTGAATGACGCAAAGCGGTCAGCTTGCGGGTATATGACAACAGAGAATTCTGATCTCCCTGCTGAGCCTCAACGGTCAACTTTCCGTTTTCCGTATCTACAGGGAAGTAGAGTTTATCAGGCGCACTCGTTGAGAAGCCGGCATTCTTGCCCTTGGTCCACTGCATCGGAGTGCGGGTACCAGAGCGCTCATTGCTACCCTCCTTGTTAGGGAGATTCATCTGATACTTCATACCAATCTCATCACCATAATAGATAAACGGAATACCTGGCATGGTGAGGAAGAAGGTCATCGCCACCTTCAACTGGTCTGGCGTGTTGCGGGTACCGATGTTAGGACGCTGGTAATCGTGGTTGGCAGATGGAACAGCGATGTAGCCGAGATTCTTGGTGGCATTGAATGCCTTGGTATAGTTCTCGCTAAATTCCTTAAGCGAACCCTTGCCCTGCTTGTCGAAATAGCAGTTCTGATAGCTCTGCTCCCATTTGCCCCATGGAGTCTTGCGGTCGAAGAACAGAGAGGCATAGCCCTTGAGACCGAAATGGATGTAGAAATCGATGTTGAAGCCGGCAGGAATGGCTTGCTGCGGATTAGCCCACTCTGAAATCAGGACGGTCTCAGGATAGTACTTGTCCTTCCATGCACGCATCTCATTCCAGAGTTTGGAAACCTCTTTCTTGTCAGGGTCGTTCTTGATGAGCGATGACGCCATATCAACACGGAATCCATCCACGCCCTTATCAAACCAGAAAGCCATGATGTTACGTATTTCCCTGCGAACAGCCTGTGGTCCAGGTGCATCTACGCTCTGCTCCCAAGGATGATTTGGGTCTGGATGAGCAAAGCCATAGTTCAAGGCTGGCTGGCACTCGAAGAAATTCTTCTCATAATACTTGGCACGAGGAGCATTCGCCTCCACATATCTGCCTCGGGTACTAGACTCCGGACTTGCCTCCTGATGACGGGCTTCTATTTCTTTCTTCTCGCTCTCAGGGATATCATTCATCCAGATATAATAGTCGCTGTAACGCTGGTTAGGATCTTTCTCGGAAGACTCCTTAAACCAGGCACACTTGGTACTGGAATGTCCTGCCACCAGGTCGAGACAAACCTTCATGCCACGCTTATGGGCCTCATTGACCAATGTAACCAAATCGGTATTGGTACCGAATCGAGGATCCACCTTGTAGAAATCGATGACATCATAGCCACCATCAAACCATCCCGACTCAAAGATCGGATTGAGCCAGAGAGCGTTCACACCCAGCGACTTGATGTAATCCAACTTGGAAGTGATACCCGGCAAATCGCCAATACCATTGCCATCAGTATCCATATAGGAAGATGGATAAATCTGATAGAAAAGTGCATCACTCAACCAAGCCGGTTCCTTCTTCTGTTCTGCCTGAGCAGAAAGTGTGGTTGCCGCCAAAGCAGCAACCAACAACATTTTATTCATTCTTTTCATGAGCATCATTATTAATTCAAGAAAACTTTCTTTCATAATAACTCAAAATCCTGCATTTTATTGCGCAAGAAGGCTAATTGCGAATCCGCCACCTGCAACGGAGTTCAACTTCAAGACAGACTTGCTGGTTACAGTCTTCTTGGTGATGACATAAGCCTGCGGATTGGTCTTGTAGTTGGCATTCTTTGCATCCTGATAGATGGTAGCCACATACTTCTTGCCCTTCTCGAGGAAATCGAGCTTTACGGTAGACTGATGAGCCTTCATGCCCGTAACGCCACCGACAAACCAGTTATCAGAACCCTTTGCCTTGCGGGCAGCGGTGATATACTCCATTGGTTCAGCCTCCAGATAGATAGACTTGTCCCAATCTACAGCCACATCCTTGATAAACTGGAAGGCATCCATGTGCTTCTCGTAATTCTCAGGGAAATCGGCAGCCATCTGCAATGGACTGTACATCGTTACATAAAGTGCCAACTGACCGCAGATGGTAGAGTTGCAATGAGAACCATTGGCGCAATCCATTTCAAAGATACCCGGTGTATAATCCATCGGACCACCCTGCAGACGGGTGAAAGGCAAGATGGCGGTATGTCCCGGTTTGGTACCTCCGAAAGCCTGATATTCAGTACCGCGAGCACTCTCGTTGCCAATCAGGTTAGGATAAGTGCGGCAGAGACCGGTAGGACGCACAGCCTCATGGGCATTTACCATGATGTGATAATCGGCAGCACGGGTTACGGCATGCAGATAGTGATTGATTTCCAACTGACTGTAGTGATGCTCGCCACGAGGAATGATGTTGCCCACATAACCGCTCTTCACTGCATCATAGCCATAATCCTTCATCAACTGGTAAGCTCTGTCCATATACTTCTCATAGTTCATCACAGAAGAAGAGGTCTCATGATGCATGATGAGCTTCACTCCCTTGGAATGTGCATACTCATTGAGTGCCTTGATGTCGAAATCAGGATATGGAGTCAGGAAATCGAATACCTTTTCCTTCATATAGCCACTCCAGTCTTCCCAACCGATGTTCCATCCTTCTACAAGGACTGCATCGAAACCATGGGCTGCAGCGAAGTCGATGTAACGGCGCACATTGGCATTGTTGGCAGAATGTTTGCCCGATGGCTTGGCATGTACATAGTCGGTTCCATCCAACTTCACGGTAGGATAATCATGGGTATAAGCCCACTCACCCTTACCGGAAATCATCTCCCACCATACACCTACGTACTTCACAGGATGGATCCAGGAGGTATCCTTAATCTTGCAAGGCTCATTGAGATTGAGAATCAGGTTGGAAGACAACACCTTGCGGGCATCATCTGTAATGACCATCGTACGCCAAGGGCTCTTGAACGGAGTCTGCATATATCCCTTCATACCCTGTGCATCAGGGGTAAGCCAAGAGGTAAAAGTCATGGTCTTGTCATCCAGGTTCAGATGCATGGCTGGATAATCTACCAGGGCAGCCTCATGCAGGTTGATGTAGATACCATCATCAGTCTTCAACTGGAGTGAGGTCTGTACACCGGTATCTGAAAAGACAGTCTGTGAGAGATTGCTGCTGACAGCAGCATGCAAAGCTGGACGGATGCCCGACAGACGGGTCTTGGTGTATTCATACTCCTGGGTATCGTAATCACCCGGAATCCACCAGGCGGTATGATCGCCCGTCATGGCAAATTCTGTACGCTCTTCCTTGATGGTAAAGTAGTTGAGACTGCCTTTCTGAGGGAACTCATAGCGCAATCCTACTCCATCGTCATAGACACGGAAGCGGACGTTCATATAACTGTCTGTAGAATTCTGCTTCAACTCTACCAGCATATCATTATAATGATTGCGGATAGACTTGTTCTCTCCCCAAACAGGAGTCCAGGTCTCGTCGAAAGTGGAAGTTTTCTCATTGATGACACTAAAATCAGAAAGCAGATCCTTGCCATCCTTGCCGCCCTTGGCGAGCTGATAACCCAGACGGCTAGGCTTGATGATGGTCTTGCCCTGATAGGTCACACTATAGGTAGGCACAGTGCCATCCAAGGTGAAGTTCACCTTGATTTGTCCGTTAGGAGAAGTGATGTCTCCTGCATCTGCTGAGATGCCAAAAGCCATCAGAAGGCTTGCGAGCAAAAAGAGTTTTTTCATATTATTTTCTTTTTAGTTTGTAATATTCAATATAAAATTACTGAAGTTTCGAATGTAGTTCAAGTACGGGCTGAAGACCCAAAAGCTCGCTTACGAAACTTCAGTAAAATTACCATTCTACTTAGTATAACCAGGATTCTGGCCGAGTTTCTTGTTCAAGTTGAGCACGGCATAAGGGATAGGATAAACCATGGTATAGCCCTGCGTATCATCATTGTAATCACCTGCAGAAGCATTGTGGGTCACACCCTGGAAGCGGTCAGCAGTAGGCTCTGTAAAGGTACAGAATCTGATCTGGTCTTGGCGGCGTACTCCCTCCCAAGCCAGTTCCAGCATACGTTCATCCAGAATGTCATTGAGCGTAAGTTCTGTACGAGGTGTAGCAGCAACACGGCCACGAACCTCATTGACAATTGTGAGAGCCTCAGCCTTGTTACCCATACGATACTCAGCCTCAGCCTTCAGGAGCAAGGCATCGGCATAACGCCAGATCACCAGGTCGTTGTTGAAGCTATACTGCTGGGTAGTGGACTTGTCAAACTCATACTTCTTCATTCTGGCACCGGAACACTTCATGGCATGAGGGTCATCGTCAGCAGTGAAATCTACCTTTACAGCCAATGGCATATACTCCAGCGGCTTATCTGTAGCACCATCCTCTACAGCTTTTCCTGTCTCCTCCATATAATCCTTGTCGGTATAGAAGTTGAGTTTCAGACGAGGGTCAGGGTTAGCCGTTCCATAGCCATATACCAGCATCTGCTGCTTGGAAGAGCAGGCTCCATTCCAGCCCTGGTAACCGATGGCACCGCCATGGTTGTAATGCAGGGTACGCACGATGTTGTAATCCTCTATCTTATAGTTGACACAGTCATTCGGGCGGGTCCAGATATTCTCCACGGAATTCTGGTTGGCTACGATGAAGTTGTCTGCATAGCTAGGCTGCAGGCGATAACCCAAACTGGCAATCTGATCAGCACAATAGACTGCTGTTTCCCACGCATTGCGAGTCTTGCCATCCAAAGTGATGTCAATCTTTTTGCCCATTTCAGAAACCGTCTTTCCCTGCTCCTCGCTGGAAGTAGCCTTGCCGCTCTTGTCTGTTCCAACAAAGGCGCTGTAGCTGGTTGGAGTGGTATCATCGATGGTATAGACCGGTGCATTGATGGCACACTTAGCCATACACATATATGCCACAGCCTTGGTGATACGGCCATAATATTCACCCTCGTTCTGGCTCTTACTGTCTGAAAGATGAGGAATACATTCTGCCAACTCAGAAGTGACAAACTTGAAGACATCAGAGCGGTTGGACTGATTCACCTCGTTAGCACTCACCTGAGAAGAAACAACCAATGGCACCTGTCCGAAGAGATCCATCACATAGTAATAATAGACAGCACGAAGGGCTCTCAATTCATATACATATTCAGCATACTCCGGATGCTCACCCAGGTACTTGTTGAGTCGGTCGATAGAAGAATTGGCAAGACCGATGACACGATACAGGTTGTTCCACACATCGTTATACTTGCTTACAGACGACTCAAAGTTGTGGAGGAAGATATTCTGCCAGGTTCCACCATCTACCCAGTCACCCTGACGACCAGGAATCATACTGGCATCAGAAGAGAACTCCTGGAAGGTGTGTACCGAGCCACCATCGCTTCCATACAATCCATTTCCGATGGAAGAATATACGTTAGCCACTGTGTTTACATATACCAGCTTAGGGGTACTGAAAGCCTCCTCCTCAGAAAACTTGCTTCGTGGAGTCTCATCCAGTGAGCAACTAGCCAGTAATATCGATGAAAGAAGCATTGAGCCTATAATATATTGTTTCATAACTGTAATCCTTTATATATTAATAATGTAATTCTTAATTAGAACTTGTTATCTATTCTATGTGAAAACATTTAGAAATTCACTGAGAGCGACAGAGTATAAGTACGGCTCAGAGGATAGATGTTCTTGTCGTCAACACCCAGATTGTCGCCACTGATGGTTGCTGAGTTGATCATTGGAGTCAAGCCCTTGTAACCAGTGAGGGTACAGATATTGTTGACTGACAATGCAAGGTGAATGTTGTTGATGAACTTCCACTTGAGCATATCCTTGGTGAAGGTGTAGCCCAGAGAAGCGTACTCGAAGTTCATATAGTCACCCTTTTCCAGCCAGTAATCAGAAATCTGAACGTCATGGATACCCTTGCCGTTATTGAGATGCTGTGCACCGCTCAGGATATTATAGGTTGGGAAATTACTCATATTGTTCAAGGTCATGGATGTGGCATTGTAAATCTTATGACCGAAAGCACCGTTAAACTGCATAGTCAGATCCCAGTTCTTGTACTTGAAGCTCATATCCCAACCGAGGAAGTACTTAGGGATAGCCTGTCCGCAAACCTTGCGGTCGCCACTGTCACCCGTATCAATGGTACCATTATCATCAAGGTCTTCGATGATATACTGTCCATTCTCATCGATACCTGTGCAGTGAGGCAGATAGAATACACCTACAGGCTGTCCCTCAATGAGATAGGTTACGCCATTATTATGTACCAGACCAGCCGCACCTACCTTGGCAACAGAGATATGCTCGCTCGTTGTCATAGGCTGTCCCTTGTAGGTACCACTCAACTTCTTCAGCTTGTTCTTCTGATAAGAGAAATTCAAACCGGAATTGAAGGTGAAGTCCTTTGTCTTGATGATGTCACCTCGAACAGCCAGTTCAAATCCCATATTAGTCATGGTACCCATATTGGCCAACAGACGGTCGTAAGTGAAAGGAGGTACCGGCACGGTATAGGTATAAAGCATATCTGATGTCTCAGAAGTGTACCAATCGAAGGTTACGTTGAGACGCTGCTTGAACATCGACAGGTCGAAACCGGCATCAAATGTCTTCTTTACCTCCCACTTCAGATCAGGGTTGCTGTTGGAGGTAACCGCAAAAGTAGTACTTGTTGCGCCGTTGACGGTAGTTACACCATTAGGCTCCATCAGGGCGAGAGAAGTATAAGGATCGATGGCATCCTGATTACCGGTTACACCATATCCTGCACGAATCTTGAAATTGTCTATCTGCTTGATTTTCTTCATCCAAGGCTCATTGCTGATTACCCATGCCAAGGAAGCTGATGGGAACCAGCCCCACTTCTGACCTGCACCCAACTTAGAAGAACCATCGGTACGGACATTGACGGTAGCGATGTATTTGTCAGCCAGCATATAGTTGACACGAGCCATATAAGAGCTCAGGGTATATTCGGTGTAGTTAGACTGCAGATTACCCCAGCTCACATTGGCAGCAGCCTTCATGTTATTGAACTTGAAGTAGTTGGTATCAAATCCATGTGCCTCCTGTGAATTCCAGTCGTAGGTATACTTCTGTCCCTCCATCAGAGCCAAGGCATCAATGTGATGCTTGCCGAAATCCTTGGAGAAATTCACCATGACGTTGCCCATATAGTCCTTGCGGTTGGTATTGGCAATATAAGCCCATCCGTTACCGTTCAGCTTACCCATCTGGATATTGTTAGGAATATAGAACTTATTGTCACGGTTCCAATAATTGTATGAACCAAAGGCACTTACAGTGAGTCCGTCGATGATGTTGACCGTTGCCTTGCCATGAACATTGACAGAGGCATCCTTGTAGAAGTCATCAATATCGAGCAATCCCAGTGGATTCCAGACTTCATTGGCATTCAGATCCTCATCCCATTCGCCCTTGTCGTTTCTTACATTAGGATAAGTAGGGTTATAGGCTGTAGCAGAATAGAACATCTTGTGCATATCATACTGGATATTGCTATTGCGCTGAGAACCGAATATGCCCAGTTCCAGCTTCAGATGTTTGTCGAAGAGATACTGGGTTCCATCCAGCTTTGCTGTAAAATTCTTCATATCAGAATTCTTCAAGGCACCCTGACGGAGAACGAATCCCAGAGAAGCACGAAGACTGGAAGTGTCTGTACCAGAAGAGAAAGAGATGTTATGATTCTGTGTGAGACCCACATTGCGCTCAATCTCCTCAAGGAAATTGGTATCGCCACCCATATCGGTATAGTTCAGACCCAAAGACTTGGCAGTCTCACGATATTCTGAAGCCGACATCAGATCCAGATTCTTATAGACTGTATTGACACCAAACTGGCCATTGTAGCTCAGGCTGGAATAGCCCAACTTGCCCTTGGCTGTGGTAACAACGATGACACCGGAAGCACCACGTGAACCATACTGGGCAGTCTCAGAAGCATCCTTCAGGATGGTGAGACTCTCAATATCGCCAGGAGCCAGAGAATTGAACATCGTCATATCAGCAAAGACGCCATCGATGATAACCAACGGGTCGTTACCACCTGAAAGAGAAGAGGTTCCACGAACACGGATGCTTGGCGAACTGGTAGGGTCGCCGCCAGCCTGAGAAATGATAACACCCGCAACCTTACCCTTCAAGGCCTCGGCAGGACTGGTTACCACACCCTTGTTCATATCTTCTTTCTTGATGCGATCAACAGCACCCGACACCGTGCGCTTGCTGCCCACAGCATAACCAACGACAACCACCTCATCGAGCACCTCGTCGTTTTCTTTCAGCGAAACATTGATAACATGATTTCCCTTTACAGGAATTTCCTGGGTACGGTAGCCCAGATAAGAGAATACCAGGACGGCACCATCCTTAACATTGTCAAGCTTGTAGTTACCATCCAAGTCGGACACTGCACCATTCTTGGTATCTTTCACCAGAATGCTGGCACCAATGACAGGTTCACCTGTGGCATCTACCACCTGACCCTTAATGGTTGTCTGACCAAGAGCATTAAAAGTAATAAAGCATCCTGCTAACAGCAGACCTACTTTCTTTGAAAGGTTGTTTTTATCCATAATCTATAGGTTTATAACGATTAAAATTGTTTGATGCCGCAAAAGTACGTCAAAATTCAATAGGTTGTTGCGATTAGTAGGTTTTTGGTAGATTACCATTATCTACTATCCGATTTATCAGGCTGAATATCAGTAAATTAAAAATTTTCAAAAAAAACACGTTAGTAGATGCGAGATTCTGAAAGTTTTTTATTACTTTTGCAGCAGAATCTTTAAAACATAAGAAACATGAGACATTTTATAACTATCGTACTACTGATACTACTACCACTATGCGCAAAAGCAGACAACAGCCAGCTCTACAAACAGCTGGATGCTGCCATAGAAAAACGTGCGCATTATGTAGAAGTAAAAGAGAAAAGTCTGAACGACATCAAGCAGGGTGCCAAATATGTAACCAGCAACGAGGACAAGCTCAAGCTTTACGAGCAACTCGCCAATGGATACAAAGCCTACGAGTATGATTCGGCGATGACTTACATAAAAAAAGGCCTTGTTCTTGCCCAAAAGAGCAACAACATCTTATATCATAAAAGATTCCAACTTAGCCAAACCAGCCTGCTTATCACACGTGGATTCTATGCTGAAGCAAAAAACATCATGCAGAAGATAGAACCCAAGGAAGAAGATCCGCTTGACTATCAGTTTCAATACTATTATACACTTTACGGACTATACAACAACTGGTCAACCTATTGTGAAAACAATGAATTCAGCAAGATTTACGACCAGCAGAAAGTGGAATATCTGAAGAAAACATTAGAACTGTCGCCAAAGAAAGATGCATTCTATTACTACCTGCTGGGAGAGTTTTACTATTACAGCTATCATTCCAACAATAACAAGACCATCCAATACTACAAAAAAGCACTGAGTATGGAAAAGCCGGACAGCCGTCTCCATGCCATGACCGCCTTTGCCCTATCCGAAGTATATCAGAAAGCCAACAACCCGAAACTGACGGAACATTACCTGCTGGTTGCAGCCATCTCAGACATCACTTCTGCCACAAAAGAAAATGTAGCCCTGCAAAACATCGCACTCTTCATCTACAAACATAAGACCAGAAGTCTGAACAAAGCCCAGGAATACATCAACCTATCCCTGGAAGATGCTTATGCATACAACAACCGGTTGCGCCGCATTGAGATTTCATCCAAATTGCAGATGATTACCAATGCCTATACAGATGACATCAAAACAACTAACAGATTGCTCAACATCGCCCTGTTGGTCATTATCCTGCTCCTACTTGGAGTAGGTATTAGCAGTCTATTCATCCGCAAGAAGAACAGGCTTCTGAAACAAAAGAAAGATGAAATCACAGCCACGTCGGCAAAAATGGAAATTCTAAATGAACAATTGCATCTCATCAACGCCGAATTAAAGAATACCAATCAGAAACGCGAGAGATTGGTAAAGGTATATATTGACCTGAGCTATAAGAATATAGAGAGGAACCAAAAGCTACGAACATTGGCTGTAAGAAAGATAAAGGCCAACCAAAGCAAGGAACTGCTGAGTCTCCTCTCTTCCTCATCAAGTACAGAAAGGGAAAACAAGGAGTTTTTGACAGAATTCGACAAGTCTTTCCTTGCTCTGTACCCAACTTTTGTAAACGAACTGAACCAGCAGCTTACAGAATCGGCACACATCCAGCTGAAAGAGAATGGGGAAATGCCCCCTATCCTCCGTGTGTGCGCCCTGTTAAGATTAGGCATCACCGAAAGTTCCAAGATAGCCGGCATCCTGTCTTATTCGCCACAAACCGTATACAACTACCGTTCCCTGCTCAAGAACAATGCCATCGACAAGGAGCACTTCGAAGAAAATGTGCTCAGACTCTGCATGGTGATAGCCGACTGATCGGAGATTAAGAATACGGCACTCAACTCGATGAACACGTCTTCTCTCTTGGTGTAAATGACAAGCACCACTTCAAGTTTGGCAACTTTGAGCCTGGAAAGCGGAACACGAAAAAATGCAAGTTTTAAAAATTATTAGGAAAAGAAGTGGCGATAGTTACATAAAAAGTAGTATCTTTGCATTTCATAAAACATGTAACACAAAACATGGAATAGATATAAAACGTTATGGAACAGCTGAATAACCCATTTGTTATCTACGGATATAAGGGAGCAGAATACTTCTGCGACCGCAAAAAAGAGACGGAAGTCATCATGAAGGCTTTGCAGAATGAGCGTAACATCGTCCTCATCTCTCCTCGACGCATCGGAAAGACGGGACTCATACACCATGTCTTAGAGAACATCAGCAAGCAGGAGCCTGAGACGCATTGTTTCTATCTCGACATCAATGCCACAAGAAATCTGAGCCAATTCATCCAATTATTGGCAAAGACGGTTATCGGGAAGGTTGATACTTTCTCACAAACTGCCATGCGCAAGATTACCACTTTCTTTGCCGGCTACAAGCCTACGATGTCGTTTGATGAGATGACGGGAATCCCTACGTTCTCGATTACGGTTTCACCAAGCCAGAGCGAGGATTCTCTCAAACATATCTTCGAGTATCTGAAACAATCGGAGAAACGAATCTATATTGCCATCGACGAGTTCCAGCAGATAGCCGAATATCCCGAAGATGGCACAGAGGCCCTGCTGCGCTCCTACATCCAGTTCTTGCCGAATGTATATTTCATCTTTGCAGGCAGTAAGCAGCACATGATGACCGACATGTTCCTGTCGGCAAAACGCCCATTCTATCAGAGTTCGCAAATTCTCAATCTTCCCCTCATCAACCAGGATGAGTATCATCGTTTTGCCAACAGATGGATGAGGACCCGGAATCTGACCATGGATCCTGATACCTTTGCCTATCTATATAATAAGGTGGATGGTCAAACCTGGTATATTCAGGATATTCTGAACCGACTCTATCAGAACGGAAAGGAAATTACGACAGCGGAAATTGATGATGTAACCCTGGAATTGGTGAACGAGCAGGAAGTGGCATTCGTGAATTACTACGATTCCCTTACTGACAATCAGGCAGCCCTTCTATCTGCCATTGCCCAGGATAAGGCTGTCACCTCCATTCTTTCGCAGGATTTCATCAGCCGCCACAACTTACCTGCCGCCAGCAGCACAAGTCTTGCTCTCAAGACGCTGATCAATAGAGAATTCATCTACAAGTACAATGGCAGCTATATCATCTACGACCGCTTCTTCGGGATGTGGTTGAGGAAGAACTGCGCTGGAAATTAATCATTGCAAAAAAATCCGAAACAGATAGCTGCCAATGCTTTTTTCCGAAAAAATGGAGCTGATTTGCCAAAGTAACAACTTTGTCGCAGCTTCGTCAATGCCTTTCAACCTCATTGCAACCATGGTGTAACAATGCTGCCGTACCTTTGCAACCGTAATCAAACGATATAGGTTATGAATGCTAAAAGGGGAATTATTGTATTAGGATTGCTCTCGGCGGCTAGCATGCCAACGTGGGCACAACAGATTAAGGGTGTGGTTATCGACCAGAAATCGAAAGAGACACTCATCGGTGCAGTCGTCACTGTGGATGGAACCAACGTGAAGGCTATCACCAACATCGACGGAAACTTCCAGATTGATGGATTGGATAAAGAAAAGACATATACACTATATATTAATTATATAGGATATAAGACTCAAAAAATTGACGGGGTTCAGGCGAAGGACGCAGACCAGGTGATTGCGCTGCAACCTGATGAACAGCAGCTGAAGGAGGTGACCGTTACCGCAGTGGAAAGGCGTAATACGGATGCGGCAATGATACAGGTGACCAAAAACAGTCCCGTCATCGTGAGCAATGTTTCGGCACAGGAAATATCTCGTACTCAGGATACGAATGCGGGGGAGGTGATACGCCGAGTGCCAGGCGTGAGCCTCATCGACGATAAATTCGTGATGGTTCGTGGTTTGTCACAGCGTTATAACAATGTGTGGGTGAACGGAGGAGCAGTGCCTAGTTCTGAGGCTGATTCAAGGGCATTCTCCTTCGACATCATCCCAAGTTCGCAAATAGACAACCTCACCATCGTGAAGTCGCCAACGGCTGAATATCCCGCTGATTACTCAGGCGGTTTCATCATCGTCAACACCAAAGAGATTCCGGCAGAAAACAGTTTCAATATCGCCGTAGGCGGAAACTGGAATACATCTTCTGCCTTTCAGAATTTTTCTTACTCGAACGGTTCCGGAACAGATTTCCTGGGTTTCGACAATGGACTGAGAAACCTGAATGGAGGCATCCATGCTGCCTTGAATCCACAGCTCGATGCCAACGGAAAACCGGTGGGCGATTATGCTACTTCGCTCTTAGGAAACGGGCTTAATAATGATTGGCTCATCAAGAACAAAAAGCCTTTGGGCGACTTGAAACTGGCGGCCAGCCTGAACCAGCGCTGGATGCTCGGCGGAAGAACCCTCGGCATGCTCGCTGCCTTGAACTATACCAACGAATACCGCACCTACGAGAACATGGAGAACAACCTCTATGGCATCTATGATGCGGCAAACGACAAGCCGAACTATCTTCGTCACTCTGTTGACGACCAGTATAATAATAACGTGAGACTCGGAGCAATGCTCAACTTCACCTTCCTTTCCAAGGACGGCAATCACAAGTATCAGCTCAAGAACATCTTCAACCAGTTGGCTACCAGCCGATATACCTGGCGTGATGGCGTGAGCGCCCAGTCGAATTTGGAGCGAAGCGCAGAGTATTACTACCGCAGTCGAACAACATATAACGGTCAGCTTACCGGCAAGCACACCTTCACTAGCGACGCCCTTGACTGGAGCATCGGGTATGCGTATGCCAACCGTCATTTGCCTGACCGTCGTAGATACCTCATCGACGATGCTCTCGAATCGGGCGTTTATGCCCTGAGCACCGGCAACGACATATCCCGCGAGTGGACTCAGCTCGACGAACACATTCTCTCACTTGGTGTAAATGACAAGCACCACTTCAAGTTTGGCAACTTTGAGCCAGACTTGCAAGTGGGTGCCTATGGGGAGTATCGCAGCCGAGAATACCAGACCCGCAACTTCATCTACAACTGGAATGTTTCTGCTAACAACATGCCATCCGGCTTCCGTCACAGCGACATCCCTACCCTGCTCTCCAGCGAGGCAAACATGGGTTACGACAAGCTGTATCTTCTGGAGGAAAAGCAGATGCGCAATAACTACCGCGGACACAACACCTTAGGCGCCGGATACCTGGCGATGTCTCTCCCCTTTGGCAAACTCGGCATCCACGCCGGTGTCCGCTTCGAGCATAATGATATGGAACTCATCTCCAATTCCCGTGACTACGAGAAGAGCGAATCGAGCCGTCATTACAAGACCGATGATGTATTTCCATCTCTCAATACTACATACAAGATCAACGACCAGCACCAGGTGCGACTGTCGTATGGCCGCAGTATTAACCGCCCAGAATTCCGTGAAGTATCGTCGTCGGTGTATTACGACTTCGACCTTGCCAGCAATGTGCAGGGAAACACTGAGTTGAAGAACTGTTATGTCGATAACCTCGACCTGCGATATGAGTGGTATCCATCCCGTGGAGAGCTCATTTCGCTGGCAGTCTTCTACAAGCACTTCGATTCTCCTATCGAGTGGACCTACACGGTGGCAGGCGGCACAGACTTGATTTATTCCTACAAGAATGCGAAGAGTGCCAACAATTACGGTGTGGAGCTGGATATCAGAAAGAATCTCGGTTTCATCGGATTAAAGGATTTCAGCTGGTCGTTTAATGGTGCCCTCATCAAGAGCAAGGTGCAGTTTGAAAAGGGTTCAAAAGAGGAAAACAGACCGATGCAGGGACAGTCGCCATACCTTATCAACACCGGCATCTTCTATAAGAACGAGCCATTGAAGATGGATATCGCCCTGCTATACAACCGCATAGGCAAGCGAATCATCGGTGTGGGCAGAAGCGAAGGAAGCACAGGTGATGACTCCAATTCCCGAGTGCCTCACAGCTACGAGATGCCCCGCAACACCATCGACTTCTCACTGGCTAAGAAATTCGGAGACCATCTGGAGCTGAAGCTCAATGTAAGAGATCTTCTTGCAGAAAAGATATATTACAAGCAGTTTGCTGATGTAACCTATAGCGACGGAAGCAAGAAGGAAGTAGAAGAAATAGCAAGATGCTACAAGCCGGGCAGAAACATCGGTTTGCAGGCAATCTATAAATTTTAAATAATAAGAATAATTAGATGTTTGTTTAATAAAACGAGAAACAATGATGAACAAGATGTATTTCTATGGATGCATGGGCATCCTCGCAGCATCTGCCATGTTGAGCAGTTGCAGCAGTGACAATGACGATCCAACTCCTTCTCCAAATCCAGGACCAGAAGTAGTTTACAAGTGGACAACCAATGGCGGCTTGAAGGCTTGCGACCACATTCTCTTCGGAACAGATGACAAGGAAAACGCCAGCGGTACACAGATTGGCAACGGCGACCAGGAGTTCGTCTTCACAGGCAAGCAGACTTTGAAGAAAGGCACTTATCTCCTCAAGGGATGGGTATATATTGCAGATGGTGCTGAGCTTACCATCGAACCGGGAACTATCATCAAGGGCGACAAGCAGACCAAGGCGGCACTCATCGCAGAGCGTGGCGGCAAGCTCATCGCCAAGGGTACAGCCACAGAGCCTATCGTCTTTACATCTGAAGAGGCTGCCGGCAGCAGAAAGCCTGGCGATTGGGGTGGCATCATTCTCTGCGGTAAGGCAAAGAACAACCAGACTGAGCAGCAGATAGAGGGTGGTCCTCGTACCAAGCATGGTGGCGCAGATGATGCAGATAATTCTGGTACTTTAAGCTATGTACGCATCGAGTTTGCCGGTTATCCATTCCAGAAGGATAAGGAAATCAACGGTCTGACCTTCGGTTCTGTAGGTTCAGGCACACAGATCGACCACGTACAGGTATCTTATTCCAATGATGATTCCTTCGAGTGGTTTGGTGGTACTGTGAACTGCAAGTATCTCGTAGCCTACAAGGGTTGGGATGATGATTTCGATACCGATAACGGTTTCTCAGGAAAGGTGCAGTACGGTCTTTCTCTGCGTGACAGCAAGATAGCCGATACCTCTCAGAGCAATGGTTTCGAGAGCGATAACTGCGCTGATGGTGCAACAGGAGATCCTCGTACCACAGCCACTTTCTCCAATATCACCTTCGTAGGTCCTAAGGTTTTGGATAGCCAGTTCCAGAATACCACAGATTATATCACAGCAGGTGCATACAATCCAAACAACGGTTCTGCTCTCGGCAAGTTCCAGGCTGCGATGCAGATCCGCCGTTCTTCCAACCTCAACTGCATCAACTCAGTAGCCTTAGGCTGGCCTATCGGTTTGATTATCGATGGTGAGAAGGGAAATACCGTAAAGGATGCCAAGGAAGGCAAATTCAAGCTTCAGAATGTATATTTCGCAGGTATGGATGCAGTTGGTACAGATGCCAACAAGAAGTATGAGGATTATCTCTACGATGCAGCGAACAAGAAGGATCTCGACAAGAATCAGAAGTCATACAGCAACACCTTCTTCTTTGCAGAGCAGAGCAACAAGTATTTTGATTCATGGACCTCATTGGTAGGTGCAGATGGTTATACTCCTATCGCCGGCAGCCCATTGCTCGGTGCCGCAAGTTTCGCTGGCTGGACAGGTTTCGACACCGTAAGCTACATCGGAGCCTTCGATGGCAGCAACAACTGGATGAGCGGTTGGACCAACTTTGATCCTCAGAATGCAAAGTACTAGAAAAGATTAGTACCGGAAAAAGAATTAGAATAGCTAATTTCTATTTTGACTATAAGGTTTTCTTTTATTGGGGCATGGCGCAGTGATTTGCGCCATGCCTTTTTTGTTGGGTTATGGAGAGAAACGTTGATGTCCTGAAACAGGACATCAACCTTCATCTGTCTTAATCCATGAACTTAATCATGTCCTGGCGTCTTGGCTTTGCCTCTGGCGATTCGTCAGGATAACCCAGAGCGATGCAGTAGAGCAGCTTATAATTCTTGGAGAATGCCATGCGGTCGAGGTAAGGCTTGGCAGATGGCGAATCCAATATCCAACGGGCAGAACTGCCCAGGCAGCAGGAACCGATGCCCTTAGACCATGCTGCAAGAATGATGTTCTCGCCAAGCAACCCGCAATCAATCTGTGCCATGTCATAAGTAGTATCGTAGGCGATGCAAACCACGCATGGAGCATTTACGAAGATGTTCTTGAAGCCTTTGCGCTCTGCTATCTTAGGATTATCCTTTACCACGGCTTGGGTGATTGAATCGATAAGTGCAGGAGAATCTATCACTCTGATTTCATACGACTGCAGGTTCTGCCCGTTTGGCGCATGGATGCCGCATTTCAGAATCTCGTTCAGGGTATCGCGGCTGATGACGGAATCCTTGTAAGCACGGATGCTTCTGCGACTCATCATCAAATCGGTTACCACACTTGCAGAGTCAACGCTGGTCATTGCCTCCGGCTGTCTGTTCTCATTGCAGGCTGTCAACATCAGTGCTGCTGCCAATCCTAAGAAAATCTTCTTCATATTACTCATGATTAAACTTATATTCCTATTAGTATATACCCATGTAGCGCTATTAGTATTTATCCACGTAGCGTTATTAGTATATACCGTGCAAAGATAGCAACAAATACTGGTATTCAAGAAGATACGTTATGATTTTTAAGAGTTTTTATCGGTCTCTCCGCCATTCTTTTAACAAGTATATATCATAATAGCCAAACATTTTCCACCTATTTTGCTAGAATTTCCCAAAAACTTCGTATCTTTGCAATGGCTTTATGCAAGATAAGCTGTTTATAAAATCATCAAACGTAGAATTATGGAAAGAAAAAGTTATTCTATAGATATAAATCGCATTGCACAATATGCCATGTATGCATATTGCATTTTCGCATTGTTTTCGCTGGCATTTTCTGTTTGCAGACAAGCGGGCTTATCCTTCAGAACAAGTCCCATCCTGATTCCAATAAGTCCCATCCTGGTTACCATCAAGCAACTGGTCTTGCAGCTCGCCCCTATAGCTTTATGGGGAATATTCCGCTACACGCTACCGGCAGGCGTAAAATTGCTACGACGCTGCAGCGAGTTGATGGTACTTTACTATGTGCTCTCATTCATCCTGGGCCAATGCTTCAATCTTCATCTCGTAACGATGATGCAGAACGGACAGATTACCCAAATGGCTTCCATACTCAGCTGGACAGAAAGCACGATGGGCCTGATTTCCGTCATCGCCTCCCTGGTAGCCGGCTGTCATCTGTGCAGCAAGCACAGAGGTAACATACGCAAACTGGGCATAGCCCTTATCCTAGTTTTCATGGTATGGCTGATATGCTCAAATATACTCCCTGTTGCAGTGTTTTATCTGGCAGGTAACACCCAGCAGGCAGCCTTCACCTGCATGAATCTCATCAGTATGATAACCACAACATCGGCTTATATATACGCATACTATAGAATGTATCGGGCGATAAAAACGAAATAATTTGGTGATGCGGCGTTTTTTTCGTATCTTTGCCGCAAAATATGCGGCGTTTTTTGATCAATAATGCCGCAAGAGAAAAAATCAGAAATGCTACAAAATGATGGAAAAGAATCAGATTTTTGAAAATATTATGAGCCGTACATCGGTGAGAAGCTATACAGACATGCCTGTAGAGCCGGAGAAGGTGGAGATAATGCTGCGTGCCGGCATGGCGGCTCCATCGGCATGCAACAAGCAGCCTTGGCATTTTGTGGTTATCAACGACCGGGAGATTCTCGACCAGATACCACAGTTCAGCCCTTATGCCAGCATGGTGAAGCAGGCACCGCTTGCCATTGTGGTTTGCGGATGCCTGGACAAGACGCTGGAAGGCACAGAGCTGGAGTTCTGGATTCAAGACTGTTCGGCAGCCACGGAGAACATTCTGCTGATGGCTCACGGCCTGGGACTTGGCGGTGTATGGACAGCCCTCTACCCCCTGAAAGAACGATACGAGGGAATGCAGCAACTGCTGCATCTGCCCAAGACGATGATTCCGCTCAACACCCTCATCATCGGATATCCGAAGAATCAGGCGGAAGCAAAGGATAAGTGGAAAGAGGAGAATGTATCCTACAATAAATGGATGGAGAAAAATTCATAAAGAAAAAAGTTATAAAAAACTCCGTTTCTGAGTTTTCAAGACATCAGGAACGGAGTTCAAACACTAATCCTCGAACAGTTTATGAAATTCAACGGCATCCATAAATTGATAATTTGGATTATTTCCTACATTTCTTCTAAGCCTATTTAAATTGGAAGGAGTTGTAGCTTTCTTTGTCAGCAAAACATAGAAACTGTTATCAAAAGAATAGTTAGAAGTAACCATTGCCTTTGATTCACTAACCTTTTTTGCTATCTCCTTTGAATCCAAATTCCTGGTATTGCTTAGTCGGAATTTTGCATCGGCCAAAAGTAATCTCTTACCATTCACATGCAATAGCATATCTGCAGAAGATTTCTTATCAGCATGATGTTTTTGAGAAATTCGTCTCTGAACATCATCAAGTTCTATTGCCTTATCTGTGTCAGAGAAAAGATTTTCTGAATTTGGGCATCCCTCCTGCTTCATCAAATGATGCAAGCCGACTAAATCTTTTGCTGTCCAACAATCAATCTTGATTCCCTGATAATTGCCAATCTTAAATTTCGCCATAGTTCTCTACGTATTTCTGAAGAGTATCAAAAGATTTATTGAATGATTCAAATACAGGTTCGATGTCACAACCCAAATTCTTATAGTAGAACGAATCTGTACCTTCACTTTGCTCTGCCAGATAAAAGCGAGTAGTATTCAACAAGCCTTCTTTTTCAGAGATATACCTGATAGCCGATACCATATCGGGATTGTGACTCGTGATGAGTATCTTGGTTCCAAATGTTTTGTTGATGCGAACAAGAAGATGCGCCAACTCAACCACCCATTGTGGATGAAGATTTGTTTCAGGCTCATCAATCTCCAACAAAGTGTTTTCTGTCAGCCACCCGTTTTCTATCAGACGAAGCATATAAACCAGCGGTTTGAAGCCCGATGCTATATCTTCAATTCTAATATCCTTACCATTGTTGCTGTGATAAACTAAATCAACAGCATCGAAATTTTCCTTTTCTACAATAGAACCATCTATCATTTTATTAATAGAATGAAGTAATTCCTGTTTGCCGGTAATCTCACTTCCTTTTTCATTTACATGAACCACTTTATGTGCCAAGGAAGTCATCAGAACCCTATCTGATTGACGAAGAGAAATAGCTGCTGGTGTTCCTATATATATGGCATTATTTAAACTATATATCTTTCCAAGTCTATCAACAAGCAATTCCACTTCATCTTCCTTAAAGCTTATGCTAGCAGGAAAGCCATCCTTTTCCCGATATACAGAAGCGATTTTCTCTTTCAAGTAACTGATGGGACGATTTTTTTTGTTGTTTTCATATTTCTGAAGATATTCAGAAAACAACTGAATGGAATTTCGTTCTATATCCTCATGAACATGATTTTGTTCAGTAATCCCAAAAAGATTAAGCACTCGACGCACCTGCTGAGGATTCTGCTCTTTCTGAAGAAAGTTAACCAGCATGTCATCAAGTGAACCAATCGCTCTTTTATAATAAAAATCGAGCTTCTCCACACCACCATTACTCAATGTTACCATTGTCATTAATGATAAGGTATGGTCAAAAAATCGTTTTTTATCATCATCCAGATAATTTGAGATATCATCCAGCGCATTAGAATATTTCTCTAATGATTTGATAATCACATCTCTGAAATCAGAGAAAAAGAAGCTGTCTAACACTGACAATGTATTGACGATATAATACAACCAACGGGACATAGTGCTTTTTCCACAGCCGTTGCTACCCACGATAACTGTGATACCCTCTATTTCGATATCAGCATGCCCTATAGCATGATAATTGTCTATATTAAATTTATACTTGCTCATTATTCAAACTATTTTAATGCAAAAATACGATGTTTTTGTGTAACCTCCAAATTTTCATAGCACTTTTTACTGCCAAGGGTTCATAAAAGCCAGATTCCTATCACGAATATAAGTATAAAAGACTTAAAATGAGAGAATTTATTTTGGAAATCTAGATTTTATCCCTAATTTTGCACATCAAAAAAGAAAAATAAAGAATATCAAGGAGAATTATCAACAATATGTAAGCCGATATGCTTCTGAGGCGGCTGCCCTGAAGCGTAAGAATACGGGATTTATAACGGGCGAGCTGCTGGCTTTTGGCGGCATCCTCGCCTTCCTGATCTGCTATTTCGCAATAGATGGAGATACGCAGAACTATCTGATGGGGGCGGCGTTGTGCCTGATTGCCTATCTGGGAATCAGACGACTTGACGATAAGAACAAGGAGAAGATAGAGCATCTTTCGGCTTTGCTCAAGGTTTATCAGGATGAAATCAAGGCTTTGGAGGGCGATTTCTCGCCTTTCGAGACGGGCGATTCCTATCAGAATCCGCAGCATCCTTATTCCTTCGACCTCGATGTCTTCGGCAAGAGTTCACTGTTCAACCGCATCTGCCGAACCATCACATCGGGCGGTTCGGAGACACTCGCCAGGAATCTAACCCGGGAAACGCCTCTGACTATGGAGGATATCAAAAGAAGAAGAGATTTGCAGAAGGAACTGGCGGGAGAAGGCGAAAACTGGCGAATGGAATTCCTGGCACTTGGCGAAAAGAACAGAAGCCAAACTGCGGATGGCAAGACGAAGAAGATTGATTCTGCTGCGGTGGTGGATGCGATGCAGAAGGTTTCGAAGATGGAGGTGCCGGCATGGTTTGGGGCTCCGGTTTCGCTCGTTATCGGATGGATGCTGATTATCGGAGTCATCGGTTCCGTGATTTTATCGATATGCGATATGGTTTCGGTGAATTTCGCCCTGTGGTGGGTGTTGGTTCAATACATGGTGGTGTTCTTCGTCTGCAAGCAGACACTTGATAAGATAGACAGCAATGGCGGCAAGCTTCGCCATCAGCTCATCGCCTATGCCCAGATACTCCAGCTTATCAACAGGCGCAATTTTCATAGCGAATCAGGCAAGGAGATGCAGAATTCCCTGACAGATGCCCTGCCTTCCTTTGCCCAACTGGAAAAGATATTGAAGGGGTATGACAGAAGAGGCAACTTCCTGGGTCTTTTCTTCACCGATGCCTTCATGCTGAGCGATTTCTTCCTGGTTCGCAGTTTTCTGAAATGGAAGAATACCTATATGATGAAGATGGAGGAATGGATGCATATCATCAGCGAGATGGATGCGATGGTTTCGATGGCGGATTTCAGATATAATCATCCAGAGGCGGAAGAGGCGGAATTTGTTTCGGGAAGTCCGGAAGCAGATACCGAAAGCGATGTTTCTGAAAATGCAGGAATCGGAAGTCCGGAAATCGTGTTCGAGGGAAAGAATCTCTATCATCCTTTCCTGGGTGCCAAGGCGGTGAAAAACGATTTCACCATCAAGGACGGCAACTATTATATCATCACCGGAGCCAATATGGCGGGAAAGAGTACCTTCCTGCGTTCGCTGGGCGTGAACTATATCCTGGCAATGGCGGGTATGCCGGTGTTTGCGGATCAGCTGAAGATTTCACGTTTCAGATTGTTCTCGAGTATGAGAACCACCGATGATCTGACGCATGGCATCTCTTACTTTAATGCTGAGCTGATAAGACTGGAGGAGCTGCTGAAGTTCTGCAGGGAAAGTGCTGAGGGAAAGTGCTGCAAGGAAAGTGGAGAAGACAATAAGGAGCCACTCCGAACGCTGATTATTCTGGATGAGATTCTGAAAGGAACGAATTCATTGGATAAGCTGAATGGTTCGAGAAAGTTCCTCGAAGCCATTGCCAAGCAGCCGGTGAGCGGCATCATCGCTACCCACGATCTGGAGCTCTCCAAGATGGAGAATGAAGCATCAGGAAAATTCCATAACTATTGTTTCGAGATAGATTTGGGCACGGATGTTACCTATACTTATAAGATACAGAAGGGTGTGGCAAGAAACCAGAATGCCACCTTCTTACTGAATAAGATTCTGGAAAAATATTAGAATAAAAAGAGAAACTCCCGATAGTTTGATCAGTTTCAAATTATCGGGAGTTTTCCTTTTAAAGAATACATTATAACTCCACGCTATCCAGGCGGAATTTGAGCAAGCCGGCTGGTACCTTTACCATTACCTCTTCACCTGCCTTCTTACCCAGAAGGGCCTTGGCGATAGGCGACTTGATGGAAATCTTGCCACTATGGAGATCTGCCTCGTGAGGATTCACTATGGTATAATTCATGCTGCACTTGTTGGCGAGATTGGTAATCTTAATCTTGCTCAACAAGCCAACGGTATCGCTCTTCAGGCGAGACTTGTCGATGACACGGGCATTCTCCAAGACCTTCTGTTTGAAGCTGATGCGGCTCAACAGTTTGCCCTGCTCACGCTTGGCAGCATGATACTCGAAATTCTCACTGAGGTCGCCCTTATCGCGGGCCTCAGCTATCGCATCGCGAACGGCTGGCAACTCTACGTTAACCATGTGTTGAAGTTCGGCCACGAGCTCATCGTAGCCTTCCTGAGACATATACTCCATTTTCTCTAATAATCTTAATGAATGATGTTTTAAATTTCGGGGTGCAAAGTTACTAGTAATTCATGAAAACACCAAACATTTTTGATAAAAAAGTAAATAAAAAAAGAAGATGTGCTACCATGACAGACAACACATCTTCTCCTTGAATATATCATTATCCCCAAACTTCCTCGGAAATCTCTCTCACCAGATCTATCTTTGCCCACTGCTCTGCATCGGTCAGCTTATTACCAATCTCGCAAGAGGCGAAACCGCATTGAGGACTGAGGCTCAGGCGATTGAGAGGGATATACTTGGCAGCTTCGTGGATTCTGGCGATAACCGTAGCCTTATCCTCCAGCACAGGAGATTTAGAGGTTACCAAACCCAGAACCACCTTCTTGCCATCAGCCACATACTTCAACGGCTCGAAACCACCCGAACGCTCATCGTCATACTCCAGATAGAAGGTATCTACCTTCTCGTGAGCAAAGAGATAAGGAGCTACGGCATCGTAGGCACCCTTGGTGGCATAGCAGGAATGATAATTGCCACGGCATACGTGGGTGTTGATGGTCAATCCCTCAGGTTTGCCCTCGATGGCAAGATTGTTCACCTTCAGATATTGCAGGGCTTCCTGCTCAAGGGTGAAACCTGTGCCCACCTTAGCCTTCCAGTAATCACTATCCACAATCATTCCCCAGGTGCAGTCATCCAGCTGGACGGTACGGCAACCGGCTGCATAAATCTTCTGGAAGAAGGTGCGGTAAGCCTGAGCAATATCCTCAATCAGCTGGGTGGTGTTAGGATAGAACTTGCGGGTATTCTCGGCATTCTTGCCACGGAACAGTTCGGCAAGAAACTGTGCAGGAGCAGGAACCGTCTGCTTTGCCTCGAAGATATATTCGCCATTGGCATCCAACTCCTCGAACTGCTTTACAAAGAGGAAATCCTTGATAAAAGGATGATTCTCGCCGGTAATCTTGCCGGTCAGTTGGATAGAACCCTTGGTTGTCTCCTCGCCATGAAACTGGTAGCCATGCTCCAGTTCGATATGCTCCACGCCATTGAATCCCCACATAAAGTCGAGATGCCAATAGCTGCGGCGGAACTCGCCATCGGTGATATAAGGCAGGCGATGCGCCTTCTGCTGACTGATGACCTCAGTAATCAGCCGGTCTTCTACGGCGCGAAGGTCGGTGGCAGAAATCTTGCCATCAGCAAACTTAGCTCTCGCTTCCTTCAACTCTGCAGGGCGCAAATAGCTGCCCACTGCCTCAAAATGTATATTTCTTACGTTGCTCATATTTTTATCTCCTTATTATTATTTGATGTGAATGACTCTTTATCCTGTCATTACCGATGAATGACGCTTTGCATCCGGAATTGCGGGTGCAAAGGTAAGAAGAAGAATTTTATTTACCAAATATTCTCCGTAATTCAGAAAAATATACTATCTTTGCAGCGAATTAAGCAAATCAGCAGAATTTTATTCTGTAAGAATCAGTAAAAACAGAAATAAAGGAACAATGGCAACAGAAGAAAAACTTGATGAAACAGACATCAGAATACTAAAGTTACTGCAGCAGAACTCCCGACTCACCGTAAAGGAACTTGCCGCAAGAGTACACCTCTCCCCTTCTCCCACCTTCGAGCGGCAGAAGCGGCTGGAACGCGAGGGATACATCCAGCGATATGGAGCCATCGTAGACCATCACAAGTTGGGGCACAACGTAATCGTGCTCTGCAATATCAGGCTCAAGCAGCATACTCATGACCTGATTCAGCAATTCATGGATACCGTGCAGGCCATCGACCAGATAACGGAGTGCTACAACACCACCGGTGATTACGATTTCCAGATCAAGGTATATGCCCGGGATATGAAAGCCTATCAGGACTTCATGCTCAACACGCTGGGAAACATCGACTGCATCGGAAGTCTGCACAGCATCATCGTGATTGGAGAAATCAAGGATTCGCATTATATTCCCGTAGCAAAATAAGGAGAAACGTGATGAAAGCAAAAAATATATTGATGATATACCTGTTTATTTCCGGACTTTTCTGCCTCCCATCCAAGGCACAGCAGCCTGGAGAAAACGTCAGTTCTCAAACCATCAGAAAACTGGGCGAGAAGCATTTCTTCTCCATCTCCACTATTCCCGATGATATCTTCCGCCTGATGCAGGGCAAGACATACAAGAAGAACTGTACCGTGGCAAGAAGCGAACTGAGATACATAAGATGCCTGCACGTAGACAAGGACGGCAGAAACATCGTGGGAGAAATGGTGGTGAACAAGGCGATAGCCACAGATGTGCTCGATATTCTGAAAAAGCTCTACGAGGCGAAATATCCGATAGAGCGGATGAGACTCATTGACTACTGGGATGCCGACGATGAAAGGGCGATGAGAGCCAACAACTCCTCCAGCTTCAACTTCCGCTTCATCTCGCATACCCATACGGTATCGAAGCACGGAAGGGGACTGGCCGTAGACATCAACACCCTCTACAATCCTTACCACAAACGGCTGAAGAACGGCAAGGAAGTGGTAGAACCTGCCACCGCCCGCCCCTATCTGGACCGCAGCAAGAACCACGCTTACATGATTAAGAAAGGCGATCTCTGCTACCGGCTTTTCAAGGCAAAAGGATTCAGATGGGGAGGTGACTGGAAACACAGCAAAGATTACCAGCACTTCGAAAAATAGAAATGCAGGAAAGAACAGCCAGCAAGAAAAGGACATAAAAAAAGACTATGCCTATGTTACATCATTTCTTTAGTAACTATGGCATAGTCTTTTATTATCCTAACGATCTTTTTTATATGTAACACTAATTTAATTCACCTGTTACAGCCTTTTTATAATACATTGTAACTAGCTGTACCAGACAGAATTATATTCTCTACGTTCATCGTCCTCATTATAGAGGTTCTCATATTCAAGGTTCATAGCCTCGAATGATTCCAGTGTCTGTTTCATAATAACTCCTCCTCTATTTATTAAGTTCAACTTTTAATATGGCAAAAATACTAAAAAAACAGATTCCTGATGTCAATATTTCAGAAAACTTTTGTATTTTTGCACCATCTCTGCACATCAGGGGCAAAAAGTGCAAAAAACAGCTCTGTTCAAGAGCCATGCAAGATAAAAAACAAGAAACAAGATGAAGATATTACATACTTTACGACTCGACAGAATGAAGTGGCGCCACTGGGTACTGCTGCTGTTGCTCATCCTCGTCACCCTTACCAAGATGATTCCTCTCTGGGGAGTTATCTACACCTACCGTGTTTATCCCGTTATCGGCAGCCTTCTTTCACCCATCTCGGGCATCTTTCCCTTTGCCGTGGGCGATATTTTCATTGCTCTCAGCATCGCCTGGGTCGTCCTCTATCCTATCTACGAGATGGAATTACGGAAGAAACTCGCCCGTCGGTTTATCTTTCTTGCTGCCAAGAGCGGCGGCTATCCGAAGAAAAAGGCGGTCTTCGGAAGGGTAATTGAATATCTGCTGTGGGTATATGTATGGTTTTATGCTGCCTGGGGACTGAACTATTCGCAGCCCGTTATCTATTATAGAGTTGGCATGCAGCCTGCTGAGGTTTCGAAAGAGAAGTTCAGGAAATTTGCCTACCAGTATGCCGACAGCCTCAACTATTTAAGTAAAGAACGAAGAGTGAAGAGTGAAGAAACTGACAGTATCGTGGATGATAAATTGAAGAATCGGGTGCGGGATGCGGTTTTGAAAGAATATAACAAGATTGGATATCATGAGGGCATTAATCCACCTTTCAACCAGCATCCTCATGCTAAGACGATGGTGTTTACGCCCCTCAGTTCTATGTCGGGTGTAACCGGCAGCATGGGACCATTCTTCTGTGAATTTACGCTGAACGGCGATATCCAGGCGCATGATTATCCGGCTACCTATGCCCATGAATTTGCTCATTTCCTGGGTATTGCCAACGAAGGAGAGGCTAATTTCTACAGTTATCTCGTTTGCACGGCGTCAGCAGATAAGCAGGTAAGATTCAGCGGATATTACCACATTCTGCCCCATGTATTATATAATGTATTCGATATTCTCGGCGAAAAGGAGGGTGAGAAATATCTGAAACATATCCGTCCCGAGATGATCAGTTTATTGAAAAGCGACCGCCAATACTGGCAGGGCAAAAGATGCAAGGCACTGGATGCTGCCCAGGATTTCTTCTTCGAACTCTATCTGAGAGGCAACCATGTAGAAGGCGGCAGAAAGAGCTATGCCGGCGTCATCGGTCTGATTCTGGCTTGGGAGAACAAGCAGGAAAAATCTCTTATGAAAAGATGACAGAAATAATTACATGAGAAAGAAAAGACGATTGGCGCACGCTCATGCACCAATCGTCGTTCGCATATATTTGAATATAGAAAGTAATCTTTTTTTCCTTGTATAAGAGGACTAATATTTTATTACGCTAAACCTATTCTGTTTTTTACTTCTGCTGTGCAGGTCTCTGCATTCTTGGTCCTGGTCTTCCATCCTTACCCATTCCCTTGCGAGGGCCTCTCTGGGCAAAGCGCTTCATCATTTGTCGCTCCAGTTCGTAAACACGCTGAATCTGCTGCTGGCTCAGGAACTGTGAATACTTCTTGTAGTATTTCTGACGGATGTTGAGAATCTTCTCGCTCATCTCGAAACGCTGCTTGATTTCCTGTTCGGTCTGAGCATCCGTTTTCATTTCGCCCTTCTTGTGATGAGGGCGAGGACCTAAAGCCCATACCTCTTTCTGATAATCAGTATAGGTCTCGATAAACTTAGCATTGGTCTTTTCATCAAGCCCCAAATTACGAGAGATGTACTGAGCCTGCTTTTCTGCCAACTGTTCACGACTGAGGCGCTGCTTCTGGTTAGGCGCCTGTGCACATACACTTGTAGTAACCGTCATCATGGCGATGACCATCATCAAAATACCTAAAATTCGTTTCATAACTCTATCATTTTAAATTATTATTGAATCCGTTTAATTGTTGAGGAACACATCCTCCTGATATACAGAGAGAAGATAAGCCTGATCGGCAGAAGACAGCTGTGCGAAAGCCTGATCTACCTCCTGTATTCCGTTATTCACCTGTGAAGGTTGAGAAGAAGAGGCTGAGAAATCGATGTTGAGTACCAGGAGTACTGCCACCGATGCAGCCACAGCTATTGCAGCCGTCCAGATCACCTTCATCAGAGGTCGTTTCTTCGGCTGTATCCTGACAGGTTTCGGTTTGTCATCCTTCACCTGTTCCAGGATATTCGCTTCCATATCTTTGAAGAAATCATCGGGTGTAGAATAAGGCATTCGCTTACCCACCTTACTGAAATCAAATTTCTCAGTGTTATTGAAATCAAAATTTGTATCCATATTCTTTTCCATTTTGAATAACCATTAAAAACTCACAGAACTCTCACTTAATCAGTAGAATTCATGTACTTGATAATTTTCTCTTTGGCAACATGATAGCTTGCCTTGATACTTGTTGGTGTGGAATCCGCAACCTTCGCTATTTCATCAAACCCGAGTTCATCGTAATACCGAAGGTTGAATGCCAGCTGCTGCTTGGGCGGAAGCGAGAGAATCGCCTTCTGCAGTTTCACCGCCACCTTATCATCAAAGTCGATATAATCATCACCTTGAATCAGGTTGACACCTGTGGTTTCCGATTCTATGGAAACAACTTCCTGTCTCCGTTTGCTGATAATCCTAAGAGCCTCATTTGTGGCTATGCGATAAATCCAGCTTCTCAGAGAGCAATCGCCCCGATAGTTGCCGAACGAGCGATAGATTCTCACGAAGGTTTCCTGCGAGGCATCCTGTGCATCATCATGCGAAACCACCAATCGGCGTATGTGCCAGTAAACCGGTTCCTGATACTTCATCATCAGCATTCTGAATCCGTTCTCCGGGCATTCCTTCAGCGTATCCACTATGCCATTGTCATTTATACTCATATTCGTTTATTTTCATGAACGTTACAATAATATGACCATTCAAAATGAGAAAAGTAAAAAGGCGGGATACATTTTTTTTCGATACCAGCTTAATTTTTCCTTCTCTTTTCTCTTTTAATATCATAGAGAAGAGAAAAAAAGGAGCTATTTCTCCGCTTTCTCAAAGAAAAAGTATATATTTGCAATCGAATTGCGGATATCAAAAAGATATATCGATATGAAGAAAGAAAAGAATTTAGAAAGTTTATCGGATGATGAGATTCTGCAGGACTTCAAGGATGCCGAGCATGATGGCTTCGAGAATATGCTATGAGGAAGCGGCTGAAGAAAGTAACACATTAAATAATAGTAATATGGAAGATATGAAGAAGGGAAGAATCACTCCTAGCTGGATTGATTCATTAAAAGAGAACGAGATTTTTGTGTTTGGCAGCAATCTGGCTGGCATGCATGGTGGTGGTGCAGCCCGTATAGCCCGCCTGCATTTCGGTGCCGTCATGGGACAGGGCGTTGGCTTGCAAGGCCAGAGTTATGCCATCCCTACGATGCAGGGCGGCGTGGAAACCATTCGTCCATACGTGGAGGAATTCCTTGATTTTGCCAATCATCATCCCGAGCTACATTTTCTGGTAACCCCAATAGGTTGCGGCATCGCCGGCTTCGAAGCCGAAGACATCGCCCCATTGTTCGAGAAGGCAAAGGAGATGAAGAACATCAGCCTGCCTGAGAGTTTCTGGGAGGTGATAGAGTAAAGTTATAGAGAATTAGTAGCTTATGTTAGGAGCAATAATAGGAGATATTGCTGGCTCAAAATATGAGTTCAACAATACGTTTGATTATGATTTCGAGATGTTCGCCGAAGCCCGATTCGGCATTCTGCAAGATATGAAAGAGAAGGCAATCTCTTATCTTCCGGATGATATGAGAGAAATATCGGCTAGAATAAAGTGTTGCCACTAGGCTCAGCAAAGCTGCTGACTGCAGTCAGCAGACCTGCCGACTAGGCTCGGCAGACCTGCTGAGCCTAGTGGCAACTGCTGAGAAGGTATCTTCTGGAACCCAAGGAGTAATGTCTTTCAACTCACGAAGACGTTTGCATCAACCTATAGAGTTGACTCCTTTATCCCATCGAGCCAACTCCGTCATCCAGTAGAACCGACTCATTCTACTAAATCAACCCTATCTACAAGCTTCTCCAGACAGTTAATCGCTTTGATACTGCTTATCAGAAATCGTGGTCACAATAGCACTCAGCTTCTGCATTTTCTCCACATTTATTTCCTGCACATAAAAGTTTTTTTTTGTGAGAAAAGTATCAAAGTATCATTATTTAGAGAAAATAACATTCTAAACATCTGATACATTGCGACATACAAAAATGAGACTTTCGAAATATTTTACAGAAAAGTATCATCGAAGTATCATAAAATTGCAAGAAGTATCATAAATTTCGGCTTTGAGGTAAATTAAAAGGCTAAAAAGAAATATCTACTATTCCAGTTTTATAAAATTAATAGCGTCTACTTTTTCAGAATGTAAAGAATGTCAATACAAACTAGGAATAAGAGAAAAGATTGACAACCAGAATTAGGAATAAAAGCACATAAAGTGGTCTGTAAGAGACCATTAAGCGGTCTGTAAGAGACCATCAAGTGGGCACTCAGGGACCAAGTGTCGGGCATTGAGAGAACAAGTAACGGGCACTCATTGCCCATATAGTAGGCATCGAGCGCCCAAAGTATCGGACGATTTTTGGGCACTTCTTGCAAGTCGGCGGCTTTGATATTATGCATGATGCTTTAGTAAGCGGCTCCGCATTTATACCATTGTAGTCTTCTCATTTGTTCGTACCTTTGC